>Ga0207661_10000027_pt1 | contig 178873 bp, 143 predicted proteins | sample KBSC713LmetaG_FD_184337 | JGI IMG/M metagenome (GOLD analysis project Ga0207661, IMG submission 184337) | Corn rhizosphere microbial communities from Kellogg Biological Station, Michigan, USA - KBS C7.1-3L metaG (SPAdes) (version 2) | ecosystem: Host-associated > Plants > Roots > Rhizosphere ...
CAAGCGGTCCCGTTCGGCTTGCGTCATCAGCAGTTGTCCTTCTTGCACCTCCCCAGCCTGGGCGACGTCAATAGGACATTTCTACTTTGCGCAAATAGGACATTATCATTTTGCGGCGACACAACTATCGGCCATCTTGCGGAACAATAAACCCCCAAGCTAAAATTCAAACCTCGGAGGATTGAATCATTAAAAAACTAATTCCGCTTTTGCTCCTCACCGCCGTTCCCTCGATCGCCGGTCTCGTCACCTTCAGCACGCAGGGGGTCTTCTTACCGACGGTACCCGTCAGCAATTTTACGTTCCCGAACCAGACATTCGAGGTCGACGTCAGCTTCGCCTACGACTACTCAACCACCGTTGCCACGCTCGCGAATGTGAACTGGCATAGCCCAGCCAGTGTCGACGTTTCGCCGGTCTTTTTTAACTGGCTGTTGAACGCATCCTCAGTCCCCCAATTGGCCCCGGACACCATCCTCTACGACACTTCCGCGGGCGGAGGACTGGAACTCAATTTCGGGGGTGGCAACTCGGTACGCTTCACAGGTCCGCAGTTGTTCTCCGGCCCAACTTCCGATCCTTCGCCGGTATTTGGGGCGTTCGTCGACGACGGCTCGGGTGGCACACTCGATGGCGTCTTCGTCAACAGCGTGAACGTCCAGCCCCTAACAGGTGCGACCGTGAACGCGGTCGATGTCGTGCCGGAACCGGGTTCGCTACTCCTCGCCTCTCCCGTGCTCCTCCTGCTGTTACGCCGGAGAGTGGGGCGCCACCGCTCCACGTAACCCGATTCGTCGCGGGCCCTCCTCTGGTGATATTCTTTCCCAATCAAACTCGAATCGATTAGTAATCGATTTGTATTCGTGCACCGGAGGAGGGATCGTGAAGACACTGAAGACTACCTGGACGCTGGCCAGTCCGTATGCGGCGCCGAAGCACCCTCTCGTCCTGGCCGGCGACCGCCTGATCGGCGTCCACAATCGAAAAGTCCTCTACGCCGTCGACATCTACAGCGACTCGGCGCACCGCGATCAGGGTAAGTTCATCGAGACGGCGGCCTCCACTCCGGGCGCGGGATTTCCGTATACGTGCGAGCGGCACCTGATCGCCGGACCCGTGGTCGCGGACGGCGGCCTGTTCTTCGTCGACGGCCGCAGCTTGAAGGGCCTGAGCGTGACCGACGGCAGCGTGCTGTCCGGCTGGACCGACCCGCCCCAGGTCGGACGGCACGTGATCGAGATCGCCGGCTTCCCGGGCTTCGTCGTCATCGTCGAAAATCACGGCGCGGGCAGGCGGTTCACCGCATACCGCACCTCCGACGCCGGGGTCGCGTGGCAGAGCCCGGAGCTCGCCATCAACACTCCGGGCATGCCGGGCTGCTCCGACGACGCGCTGTTCTTCGTCGCCGGGAATCATCTCTTCCGCATCAACTCCAATTCCGGGGACCTCAGCTTCCCGAAGTTCGACGACACTCATCCGCTGCCCGCGTCGCCGTGGTTTCTCGACCAGACCCAGCCGCCGCTGATCGGCGAGAAGATCGTGGTGTGCAGCGGCCGCACCGTCTACGGCTTCGACCGCGTCAAGGGCGCGCTCCAGTGGAGCTTCCCGACGCCCGACGGCGCTCCACCGGTCAATTGGACGTCGACTCTGTCCGGCGACCGGAAGTGGATCGCCGCGCTGAACTCCGCGGGCGTGGTGCGCGTCGTCGACATCGCCGACGGCACGCTGCTCTGCGAATTCCAGGCCGGGCACGAGGGCTCCCTGTTCTTTGGCGGACGCTGGCTGTACATCGTGTCCAGCGACAACCGATCGCTCCAAAAGCTCGAGCTGGATGTGGTCGGCAAGAAGCTGCACGACGGCGGCCTATTCTCTCTCGGCGAGGACGTCAGCCAGGTCGCGCCCACCAACGGCAACGGGTCGCTCGTCCTTGCCACGACGAAGGGCGACTGGGCCAATATCGCCTACGAATCCGTCGAGTCGGCCTACTTCGACGGCACGACGCACATGCACGTGACGCCGGACGGCCAGGCCTTTAAATTCGGCGCCGCGGACTTTGCCATGGAGGCGTGGGTGCGCAGCAGTACCGGCGGCGAGATCATCTCCAGCTATCCCTCGGACACGAATTCGCACGGCTTCCGATTCAATCTGGGAGCGCGCGGGCAGATCCGCTTCGCGGTGCTGGGTCCGACCGGGTCCAACCAGGACCTGGTGCGCACCGAACCTACGATCGCGGCCGACGGCTACTGGCATCACATCGCCGTCTCCCGCAAGCTCGGGCTGATGTCGTGCTATCTCGACGGCGTGTCGCTGCCGACAGCCACTCTGCACGTCCGCGAGGGTGTGCATGTGCATGCCAACGGCAACGCGCTGCGCACCAGGGATTCCGTCGACGGGCACGGCAACACGTTGCGCGCCGGCGATCCCGTGCTCGACACGCCGACGGCCGCTCCTGCTCCGACGCCGTGCCAGATCGATTCGCCCAGTGGGCTGGCCATCGGCGCCTACATCTCCGCGCCGGGCGTGGCGCCCGTCCTGCACCTCAAAGGAATGATCCGCGAGCTTCGCGTGTGGGGTATCGGCTTGACTGCCACGGCGATCAAGAACCGGATGACGATGATCCTGCCGCCGACCGTCGAGCACCTGCACGGCAACTGGCATCTGGATGTCAACGAGCAAGGCACGTTCCGGCTGCACAACGACGTCAACCTGCACGAGTTCGACGCGGAGTTCACAGGCGGGCGGTCGGTGACGACGGACCTAATTCTGGACGACAGCGCGTTCCCGTATCTCCTGCACCAGTCGGCGCCGCTCTGGCCGTATGCCGACTCGTGGATCGTGCGCGGCGAAGAGGCGGTCGAGCCTGGGTGCGTGCCCGCGATCAGCACCGATGGGGTCCTGTGCTTCACGACTAATAACCGGCTCTACGGCGTCGCCAAATCGACGGGTGTGCGCAAGTGGTCGCTGCCGATCGCCAACACGTGCTCCGCGCCGATCGCGTGGGAGCACTCGTTCTACGCCGTCACGGCGCAGTACGGGATGGTGCAGATCGATTCGCAGACCGGCAACCTGGTCGAGATCGAGGGCTTCCGCCAGGATTTGACGGGCCGTCCGTCACCGCCGGCCTTCGACGGCCGGTATCTCGCGGCGGCGATGCAGAGCTCGATCCGCGTGCTCGACACGACCATATCGAAGGCGACGCCGTCCGAATATGCGACGGCTGCCGGACAGGGTCCCGTCACTATTGAAGGCGGCGTCGTTTATGGCGTCGCGGGCTCGCGATTGTTCGCCATTCAGCCGGACGGGAGAATCAGCTCGGCGGCGGTGACGTCGCCCGTCTTCTGCGCGTCGGGAGACCGCGTCTATTCCATCCGCAACCACCAGTTGATCGTGACCGATCCGGATTTGGGTGACCCTCTCTTCACGGCAGCAGCGGTCAGCGGCGACGACATCGTCGGCTTGGCTGCGGACGTCGACGCCGGGATGCTGATGGTGACCACCAAGGGCGGCGAGCTCGTCGCATTAGGGTTGCGCCGTCTCGGAGGGAAGTGGCATAAGCCGGTCCCAGAGGGCACGGCCCGCAAGAGCACGCCCAAATCTCTCTTCACGCCTTGCGTCACGGGGCGGCACGTCTACTGCACCAGCGGCTCGGGTCTGGTGACGGTGTTCGACGGGAGGACGGGCGATTTGCGCGGCCGTTTCCCGACGCCGAATCGCGCCGTCACCGCGCCGATCTTCGACGCCGGGACGGTGTATTTCGGGTGCGCCGATACGGCGGCGACCGAACCGCTGGACGGCGGCCTGCATTCGGTGGTCTTCGGCCAGACCATGGCGTTGCGCCTGGGGTACGACTCCGCCGCCAACCTGCCGGCGCCCGGACATGCGCAAATCACGCCGCGTCCCGCCAAGGACGCAATCCAGATTCGCCATCGCAGCCAGTGCTGCGTGGAGGCGTGGATCGATACGACCAGTGGCGGCGAGGTGCTCTCGATTCTCCCGAGCAGCGGCGATGGCGTGGGGCTGCGCCTGTGGGTCGAGCCGGTAACCGGCGGCGATCCGCGCGACGGGAAGATTCGTTTTCAACTGACGTACCAGAATCGCGGCGAAACGGGCTGGAACCTCCTCGACGCGACGGCGGTTGCCCACGGCGTCCTCGACGGCAAATGGCGGCACATCGCGGTCAGCACCGAAGGAGCCGACAAGGTCCGCATCTACCTCGACGGCCAACTGCAGACCGTGCAGGCGTCGACTGCGGCCTGCGCCGCGCCGCCGGACACCGCGGACTTCGTCGCCCTACTCGGCAAAAACGCCGGGGCGGGGGATGCCAACTACTTCAAGGGCATGATCGGCGAAGTGCGCCTGTGGGACACCTTCCTGCCGGTCAGCGAGATCAGCAACCGGATGCACGACAAGCTCCGCGGCGACGAGCCCGGGCTGGCCGCCTACTGGAACTTCGACACGGTCGAGGTACACGACGGTTCGCGCCAAGGGTTCGACGGCGCGCTCCGCGGCGAAGGCGCCGGCTTCTGGCTGGCCGACCTGCCGTTCCGTCATCCGGACTACCCGTACTTCCGCACCGATGCCAAACTGCGGCAGGGCGAAGCCGCCACGGACGGGCACGCTGCCACTCCCGACCATTACGAACTGACGCTGACCGTGTACCAGGGCGACGACGCGCCGCTGGCCAATGCCGACGTCCAGTTCTGGTACGTCTGCCACGCGGAGATCGGCGAGCCAGCTAGCGTCACCTTCCTACGCGGGACCGAATCGACCACTCTGACGGGAATTGCGCCGGGCGCCACGGAGGTTACCGACGATCCCACGAAGATGTGGACGGCCAAGACCGACGCAACAGGCGCGATCGTCCTGCAAATCGACACGTCGTTTTTGAAGCACGGCCCGTCGTTCGATGTCCGCGCGCCGCTGTTCATGCCGGCTAACGAGCGCTACCACGTCGACACTCTGCTCAACCGGCAGAAGCTCTCGAAAGCCGCCATGCCCAAACTCGGCGTCCAGTCGAAGCTGGTGCAGGACTACCACTGGTCGCCGGGCAGCAAGATCAAAGAGGGCCGCGAGCGTCCCGTCTACCGCACCACCCTCACGGCCTCGAACGCCGACCGGTCGCGGCGCCCGTTCGAGCGCTTCGAGATCTCCTCGGCGGGATTCGCGGAGGTCGAGCAGGCCGGCAAGAAGTACTCCCTAACGCCGGAGAACAGCCACGAGTTTCACGCCGATGCCGAGGGCGAAATCTCGCTCGTGATGCAGGCGGACGATCTCAAGCCGCCGGTCCTCAAAGTCCGGGCGGGGTACATGAGCTCGCAGGAATGTGCCACCATCAACCCCGCCGACGACGCGCACGAGCACCTCTCGCGCGTGCAGCACGAGGAGATGCAAGATCCGAAACGGATGACGGGCTGGACCAAGGCGGGCGGCAAGCAGATCGGCACTCTGCTCCCGGACGACAAGAAGGAGCACGCGCCGCAGATCGCGGCGGCCGTCCGCCATGTGATGTGCGCGGGACGCGGCGAGGCGCCGAAGAAGACTCTGCGCGCGGTTCGCGGACGCGGACCCTTCCGCGACATGACGCAACGGACGAAGGTCCGCGCCACCGATACGGTCCGCGCCTTGCATACGATGCCGCACATCGGACGTCAGTTGTCGCTGAGCCCCGAAGGGGTGCTGGCGTCGATGCGGCTGCAGCATCCCGGCGCGATGGGCTTCGAAATCGAGGCGGACGCTTCCGGCGGACTGGCCAGCTTCCGCTACCTGACCTCGCATGCGGAGGTCGCCCATGCGTTGAAGTTCAAGAATCCGCAGCAGCCCCCGCGGGAGCCGCGCGACACGCCGATGGGCAGCTTCCTCAACGACGCGTGGGATTCGGTGAAGAGCGCCGCCGAAACCGTCGCCGATAACGCCCGCCGCATTGCCGTGACGGTCGGGGAGGCCGTCACCGTCGCCATCGAGAAAGCCAACTCGATGATCCACATGGTGGTGCGCAGCATCGAGCAGGCGGTCGAGATCGTGGTGGAGTTCCTCAAGAAACTGGCGCTCACGCTGATCATGATCATCCAGTTCCTTCTGATGATGTTCGATTTCGGCGCGATCCTGGCGGCGCACCGCGTCCTGATGGATACCTTCGAGGGCCTCGGAACATTCTTCCGGAGAACGGTCGGGGATGGCGCGGAGATTCGAGAAGGTATTGCGCCTCTGCTGAAGATTCTCGGAATGGAGCCCGATTCGGTCGCCAAGCCGGGAGGCGACAGTCCGGTCGCCGTGATCCACTCCGACGCCGCGCACCCACACCCGCTCCTCGCGCACGCTCACAGCGTGGGCGCCCGTTCGGCGTACTCCAAATTCAAGGAACATCAGTCGGAGATGGTGATCATGAACGGCGCATCCCCATCCGGAGAGGCCGTGGCCAAGCCGGCGGAATCGATGGCGCAGTTCTGCCAAGGGCTTCTGGAATTGCTGCCGCGATTGCCTTCGCTGGCTCCGGGCGACGCCGCCCGCGCGCTCCTGCACCTCGCCAAGACCATCGCCGGCGGTGTGATCGATGGCCTCGCGATCGTCGTCGAGAACACCCTCAAGGCCGCCGCTCTGTTCATGGACGAAGTCCTCGGCGTGCTGAAGCAGGAAATCTACATCCCGGTCCTGAGCGAGATCTACGAGTGGATCACCGGCGACCAGCTCACCATCCTCAGCTTGATGTGCCTGGTCGGAGGCTTCGTGGTTCACGTCGCCTACCTCCTGATGACGGGGGGCGCGGAATTCGGCTACAACGAAGACATAAAGAAGCTGCCGCGGTACTTGCGTCCGCCGCTGCACGCCGTGGCCGTCGCAGCTCCTGACGATGATCAGGAAGGGGACGACGAGGATGCGCCGCCGCGGTTGGGCACGAGCCGGACCATGTCGTACGCGCAACCCGACAACGGCATCATCGAGGCGTACTACATCCTGCTGCGATCGCTGAACGCGGTGATGACCGGCATCACCGACGGGCTCTTCGCCCGCTTCGTTCCCGCGATCCCGGAGAAATTCCCGGTGCGCGACGAGATCAAGGTCTTCCGCGGCCTCTTCGGCATGGCCGCGTCCACGGTCATGTTCTTGTGCAGCGCGCCGGACCATGCCGATCAGGTGGCGCGCGAAGTGCACCCGACCTGGTTTCCGAGCCTGGATGAGATGCTGATCTCCGACTACTACCGGAAGAAGAACATCGCGATGTTCTCCGTGTCGCTTGCCGGCGACTTCATCACCTTCGCGGGCGGCGTGAAGGGGATGTATGACGCCTCTCCGCTCGACCGCCTGCAGAGTCGTTTATCGCCGCCCGGCGGATCGAAGCCTGGGACTCTGGACGAGATCGAGTGCTTTGGTCTGGCCGCCCGGGCGGTGCTCCTGGTAGGCATGATCGGATGGCAGACCATGCACTACGGCACGGCCCAGGAGCACACTACTCAGGTCTCCGACCATCTCCGTCAGGGTTCCAAGCTGCTGTACATTCGCGACGTGATGGATCACATTGCCAAAATGCCCGGCTTCATCTTCACGCGAACCGCCGCATCCGAAGTGCCGCGCTCGGTCTATTATGTTGCGACGGGAGTACGCGCCACCGCGCTGACGGGTGCGATCGTTTGCCACGGGGTCGCGGAGTTCAAATACCTGGGGATGTGATGCGGAGCTTGCCAGACACCGTCGATCTTCGCGAGTCCCAACTCGGCCGGCTGCCGGTTCGGGACCAGGGCCCGCTCGAGAGTTGCAGCGCTCACGCCGTCGCTTCGGCGGTCGCGTGCGAGGTCCCGTTCGAGCCGTCGCGGCTGTTCATCCACTACAACTGCCGGGAGGGTGCACCGCTGGTGCGGCACGCGGTCGCGGCCGTCGCGCGTCACGGCTTCTGCCCCGAAGAGGAGTGGCCTTACGACGCGTATCGCTTCGAGACGCGGCCTCCCGAATCGGTCTACCAGCGAGCCGCCGCGTACAGCGGATGTGTGGCGCGCGAGCTCTCGCAGGACCTCGCGACGTTGCGAGCGACTTTGGCGGACGGGCGGCCTTTCGTGTGCGGCTTGATCCTGCACTACCAGTTCCTCAGCGCCGTTACGAGGAGCACCGGCGCGATCCCGCTGCCCGGTCCGTCGGAGCCGCGGTTGGGAGGGCATGCGGTGGCCGTCGCGGGTTACGACGATCGGCGCCGGCGCTTCCTCATTCGTAATTCGATGGGACCGCGTTGGGGAGAAGACGGCTACGGCTACGTGCCCTACGAGTACCTGACCGATCCGCGGCTGGCGGTGGACTTCTGGGCAATCGAGAACGTCAAAAGGGAGAGACGAGGATGAATCCAACGGTGCCGGTGCTGCCGGCGGTCCCGCGACAGAACGTGCCCGGAGCCAACGGAGCCGCGCTCTCCGCGATGCAGTTCGTGCTGGGCCGCTTCCTGATCTTCGACGATGGCAAGAGCGTCTACGCCTACACCTTGACGCCGGAACTCGCCTGGGTCATCAACAGCAAGGTCAAGGTGTGCGGCTGGGCCGTCCACGGGTCGGAGATCTACGTGCAGGACGGACCGGTGCTGTGCCAGTACGGGATCACCGAACTGCTCGGCGACACCAAGGCTCTGCCCGCGAACGCCGTCAACCTGAGCATGAGCGCCGGGGCGAACTGGACCGCCCAGCCGCAGTCCGATCAATCGGGCTTCACGAGTCTGTTCGGCGCCACGAATCTGACCGCCGGTCCGCCGGCTGTGTGGAACAGCGGCCTCAGCACTCCGTCGGCCGCGGGAGTGCTGTCGGATGGGACCCTCGTGGCGCTGCCCGCGAATCTGGTCATGCGGAATGCCACCACGACCGGCGCGCTACCATCGCCCGCCATCGAGCTGTTCGCGGTCCCGAACGGCGACGGAGCGACGCTGCGGTACCTCAGCGGCGGCAACGCCATGAAATACGACGTCGTCAACCTGGACACCGCGCCCAACGGACACACCAACCTGCCGCCGGCCACGGGAGAGGCGCACTGGAGAGCCATCCACCGTCTGGCGGCGATCCGGCGCGGCAAGCCGTCGCAGGACTCAGTCGCGTTGACGCCGTCGGGCGCGGCCGGGATCGTCGCGGCGGCGCCCTCGCCGATGAGCGATTGGCTCGTGGTGTTTCACGGCAAGAACGTCGTGCGCTGCAGCAGCGCGGGCGCGACGCTCAGCGCTTCGCTTCAGAACATGCCGGCCGTTCCGCCGGTGCGGTACTTCGACGGCGCTGTGGAGTGGTTCTACAGCCTCACCCTTGATCCCAACGGAGGCGTCTACCTCGAGCAGTACAAGTTCGAGCAGCCGGCGCAGGGCACATCGCCAAACGTGTGGCCACTGATCGTGTCGCAATTGGGCGGCGTCGGCGGGTGGGTCGAGGGCCGGCTGCCCCCGCCGTTCGACGAGAACTCGACTGTGGTCTGTTACGCGGCGGCGCAGCAGGCGCTCGGCGAATCCGATCCTGCCATCGCGGCGCGACTCGCGGCGGCAGTCCCGGCCGCTGCCGATCCCATGATTACGATCGCGGCCACGAGCAATCTGGTCGACGAGACGGCCCGGGCGCTGCTCCGCCTCGGCACGATCCCGCGGGACACGCTGGCGCCGATTCTGGTCCGCGTCGGCCATCCGGCGGAGAAGATCGCGCCGCTCCTCCAGGAGTTCTACGACGGGCCGCGCACCGACGGGAAGTGGATCGCGAACGCGCTCACCGGTGCGGGCTTCACGCGGAAGCAGGTCTCCGCCGGAATGTTCGCCGCGGGGTATCCGGTCTGTCCTCTGCTGCTGGGAGTTTCGCCCGACACGGCGGACATCCATTATTGGGCGGATGCGGCAGGAGTCAGAATCGGGATCAAGCCGCAGGGCACGGAGTTTGCGACGGCTATCCGGCTGGCGGGTTACCTCTCGGCGGACGTCGCCGTCTCGTGCAAGGACCTTCCCAGCGCGCCGAATATGCAAATCATGGTCGCCGCGGCGATCTTTCGCGGCGGCTATCCGCTGATGACCCCGGTCGACGCGCTCCGCGATTTGGTTTTTGCCGGATACGATCCGAAACAATCGTCCGTGCTGGTGGCGGCGGTGTACTTGACCTCCATCGAAAAGCTGGACCCCAAGCAATTGGACCCCAGTCAATTCGGCGGCTAACCGTTGGCGAAGGCTCGCGCCATCTCGCGCGCGCGGGATTCGTCAAGCGCGTTAGCCCAATGGCCGCCCGCTTTGATCCACGACCCGACGATCAGGGCGTCGGCCGCCGCCAGTTGCGGCACGCTCGCAGGGGTGACGCCAGAGCCGACCAGTGTCGCAATCCCGGCGGCGGCCGCGACCGCGCGGACTTCGTCGGGGTCGGTCGGCTGGCCCGTGGCCACGCCCGATACGATGACGCCGTCCGCCTGAAAGAACTCGGCGGCGCGGGCCGTCTCGGCCAGGTCGACGTCGGCCGTGATGGCGTGCGCGGAGTGCTTTTTCTTGATGTCGGCGAAGACGCGAACGTTCTGCGCGCCGATCGCGCGGCGGTAACGGAGCAGGTCGCCGGCGGTCGACTGAATGATCCCCTCATCCGCGACGTGTGCGAAGACGAAACCTTCGACTCGGACGAACGCCGCGCCGCAGGCATGCGCCACCGCCATAGCAGCGAGATTGGCGCCCGCGAGGATTTGGATGCCGAGCGGGAGCGGCGAGGCCGAGCGAATTGCCGCGCCGATCGCCGACAGGGCAGCCACTATCTCCGGCCCCGCGGACGCGTTCAGATACGGCCGGTCGTGGGTGTTCTCGAGGAGCAGACCGTGGAAGCCGGCGGCCTCGTAAATCCGAGCCTCGGCAGCCGCAGCCTCCGCGATCTCCGCCACTCCATGCGCGGAGTCCGGTGTTCCCGGCAGCGCCGCGGCGTGGATCACGCCGATCAGCGCCCGCGGAACGCCGAAGATCGATTGAATCGTGCGTTTGGTATCCACTCGACGGTCATTCTACCTTGCGCGCCAGGTACAACGTCCGGCAGCCGGGGCCAATGTGCGGAATCTTCAGCAACGGCGCAGGATCGATTGCCGCCAGTTCGTCGAAGCCCGCCCCCAGGAACGCGCGCTCGACTTCGGCGGCGGACCAGCAGACTTCCTCGACCCGCTCCGACCGCCGCCGCCAAAGCTGTCCCTCCTGAATGAACCACTCGACGTCGGACCATGCGCGCGTGCCCCGGTGGCCGCTGCGCATTACGATGACGATGCCCGGGACCTCTGCCCAGTACGGTCCGTTCCAGTAACTCGCGAACCCCGCGGCATTGTTGACGTCGAAGAAGAAGAGGCGGCGCGGTCGAAGGGCGCGCGAAGCGGCGCGGGCCACGCGGCTGAGATCGGCGCGGCGCGGTACGTGGTTCAGCGCGTCGAACTCACAGGTGATGAGGTCGACGGGCTCCGGGAGCGTGAACGATCGCATATCGGCCTGGATGACGCGGACGTTCGCGCCCGCCTCCCGGACCTTCGTGCGCGCCGCGCGGCACATCCCGGGAGAGAGGTCGACTGCATAGGTCCGGATGCCGCGCGCCGCGAATTCGAGGGCGGTGTGGCCTGTTCCGCAAGCGAGGTCGCATGCCGTCGTCACACCCGCCATGTGCTGTTCGAGCACGTGGCGCCGCGCGGCGGTGAAAGGCTCGCGGCCTTTGCCGAAAATCCGGTCGTAATACTCAGCCAGCCAGCGATACGGTTTCACGTCGGGCATTCGATCCCAGTGTAGTGCTTGCATTTCGCGCCCGCACTGAAGCGTAAAGGGTTGCTTTGTCGTATCAGGGGCACGACTTGAGTCGTGCCGCTGGAGTTTGGACCTTTCACTGAGGTCTGGGGGTTCGGTGGGGCAGGCGGTTTCGCCTGCCGAGGCACGACTTGAGTCGTGCCGGTCAATAGGGCGCAACACAACTTGGTCGACCGATGCTGACTTTCGCTCATAATGTCCTGATGACGACGCGCCTGCATTACGAGCTCATCCGCGGCCTCCTCGACACACACGCCTGTCCCACGAACGCCGAACTCGCGGACCGGCTCGGCGTCAGCGAATCCCAGGTCGAGGATCTCCTGCGCGAACTCGAAGCGATCCACGGCGTCGTCCTCCATCCCCACGTCTGCCGCCCGTGGGTGCTCCACCCCTTCTCTCTGACCCCGACGATCCACTGGGTCGAAGGCGCGTCCGGCGGATGGTGGGCGCCGTGCATCTGGTGCGCCTTCGGAGTCGCGACGCTCGCGGGCGGCGAAACGCGCATCCACACACGGATCGGAGCCGAACTCGAGGCCACCGTAATCCCGGTGCGCGACGGCCACCTCGTCGGCAGCGACCCCCTATGGGCCCACTTCGCGATCCCGCCCGCAAAGGCGTGGCAGAACGTGCACCAGCATTGCGCCCTCGTGCTGCCGTTTCGCTCCGTCGACGCGATCGACGAGTGGTGTGCGCGGTACGGCCAACCGCGCGGCGAAGCAGTCCCGTTGGGCCAGGTCGCCACCCTCGCGCGCCGCTGGTACGGCAGCCACGCCGATCCAGGTTGGCACAAATGGACCATCCCCGAGGCCCAGGCCATCTTCCACGAGGCCGGCCTCACCTCCAAATTTTGGAACTTGGGCGCCCGGCAGGGCGGCTACTAACATCGCGCCGTAAATTGCACAAATCGCACTTGCGGGAAACCGCAGGTTGCTGGAACAATGGGGCTTTACGAGTCGCTACTCTATGCGAATCCGCGTGTTGGGCATCGTGCTGGCCGGCGGGAAGGGCACTCGCCTCTATCCGCTCACGAGGGAGCGAGCCAAACCGGCCGTCCCGTTCGGCGGGAAGTACCGGATCATCGACTTTGTCCTGAGTAATTTCATCAACTCGGGCATCTACTCGGTCTACGTGCTGACGCAGTTCCGCAGCCAGTCGCTGCTCCAGCACCTCAACGAGGGATGGCAGTTCGGCGGCTTGCTCAAGTCGCAGTTCGTCATTCCCGTCCCGGCCCAGATGCGGTCGCCGGGTGAGACCTGGTATCAGGGGACCGCGGACGCGATTTACCAGAACATCAACCTGGTGGAACAGTCCGACCCCCACGTGGTCGCGATCTTCGGCGGGGATCACATCTACCGCATGAACATCATGAGCATGATCGAATACCACGTGCAGCGCAGCGCGGAGGTGACGGTCGCGGCCATCCCGGTGGATCGCAAGCACGCCAGCGAGTTCGGCGTCATCGAGACCGCCGACGACGGCCACATTCTCGGCTTCCACGAGAAGAATCCCGACGCCCCGACCATGCCCGGCGATGACGGCCGCGTGCTCGCGTCGATGGGTAACTACGTCTTCTCGACGCGCACTCTGCTAAAACTCCTGCACGAGGACGCCGCCGACGAAGAGAGCAATCACGATTTCGGCCGCGACATTCTCCCCAAGCTCGCGGGCAAAGCCGAGATCTTCGCCTACGACTTCCAGACCAATCGCATCGCCGGCGAGCCTCCCGAACAGGAGCCGTACTGGCGCGACGTCGGAACCATCGACGCCTATTACGAGGCCAACATGGATTTGCGCGCGGTCCGGCCGGCGCTCAATATGTACAACCGAGACTGGCCGGTGCGCACCACCAGTTATCCCGATCCGCCCGCGAAGTTTGCGTTCGATCAGGACGACCGGCGCGGCCAGGCGATCGACAGCATCGTCTCCGGCGGCTGCATCCTATCCGGCGGCACCGTCAAAAACTCCGTCCTCGGCCGCGGCGTGCATGTACATTCCGGCGCCCACGTCGAGGAGTGCGTGATCCTCGACAACTGCGACATCGGCCGCCGGGCGAAGATCCGGCGCGCCGTCCTGGACAAGAACGTCCGGGTGCCGGAGGATGCGGTCATCGGCTACGACATCGAGAAGGACCGTATCCACCATCACGTGACCGAGAGCGGTTTGGTGGTGATCGGCGGCAATCGCAGCTCGGTGCAGATCACCGAAATGGTCGTCTGACCGCGGCCCTCGCATGGAACAACAAGTACTCGCGTGGATCACCCAGTACGGGTATATCGCGATCTTCTCGCTGCTGGTCCTCGGCATCGTCGGTTTGCCGGTGCCGGACGAAACGCTCCTCACGTTCACGGGGTACCTGGTCTACACCGGGCATCTCTCGCTACCGCTGGCGTTCGGTACGGCGCTCGCCGGCAGCATCAGCGGGATCACCATCAGCTTCTATCTCGGCCGCGTGCTCGGCATGAAGGTGATCCACAAATATGGGCGCTATCTGCGCATTAAGGAGGACCACTTTAATAAGGCGCACGCGTGGTTCGAGCGCGTCGGGCACTGGGCGCTCACGATCGGGTATTTTATTCCCGGCGTGCGGCACCTGACGGCCTACGCGGCCGGGATCAGCGAGCTCGAAAATCGGCACTTCGCGCTGTATGCGTACAGCGGCGCCGTGCTCTGGGTCTCGACCTTCATCGGCCTCGGATATTTCCTGGGAGATCGCTGGAAGGCGGTCGAGGGGAACATCCATCATTACCTCGTGCTGACGGCGATCGGGATCGGCGTACTGGTTATTGTGTACCTGGTGTGGTGGAAGTGGATCCGGAAGCGCCCGCAGTGATCAACAGCGCGACCGCGATCACGGTCGCGGCGCCGATCACGTTGTACCAGAGCCACGAAACGTCGGTATAGCGCGCCGTCGCGAGGATCGCCGCCTCGCCCGCGATCATGCCGACAAATGCCGCCGTCCCCCGCACGCGCCGGAACCCGAAAGCGAGAGTGAAGCAGCCGAGCAGCGTCCCGTAGAATAACGAGCCAACCCGGTTGACCGCCTCGATCAGCGATCCGAGCCCGCCGGCGAACCACGAGAATCCGACCGCGTACACGCCCCAGAAGAGCGTAAAGAATCGGGAGGCGAGCAGGTAATGGTGGTCCGTCTGGCCGGGGCGCAGATAGCGCTTGTAGATGTCGACGACGGTAACCGTCGCGAGCGAGTTGATTTCGCCCGAACTGGCGGACATGGTCGCGGCGAAGATGACCGCGATCACCAGTCCGACCAACCCGACCGGGAGGTACTTGATGACGAACGAGAGAAAGATGTAGTTGGTGTCGACCGCATCGCCGCCAGCCTGTTTGACGGCCTGTGCGGCGACCGCGCGCGAGCTGTCGAACTCCTTCTGCGCGGCGCGGAATTCGGCGATGCTGCGGTCCTCGGCGACGGGGTCCGAGGTGCGGTGGGCCTGCGCGACGGCGAGGGCGGCGAGGCGGCGGTGCTCGAACGCCTGGTCGTACCGGGTCGCGACGGCCGCGTACTCGGGCCGGCCTTCGATGCGGGCCAGCTCATTGCCGCGGAACAGGATCGGCGGCTGCACGAAGAGGTAAAACACGAACACCATGGCGCCGATGAAGAGGATGAAGAACTGCATCGGGATCTTCGCGACGGCGTTGAACAGCAGGCTGAGGCGGCTCTGCGTCACCGACCGTCCCGTGAGGTAGCGCTGCACCTGCGATTGGTCGCACCCGAAATACGAGAGGAACAGGAACGTGCCGCCGAGCAGGCCGCTCCAGATGTTGAACCGGTCGGCCCAATCGAAGTGGGTCGTGACGGCGTTTAGCCGTCCGGCGGCGCCCGCGAGATAAACAGCGTCCGAGACCGACACCGAAGAGGGCAGCAGAACGAACACGGTGACGAGCGCGATCACGAGCCCGAGGAAGATGACGCACATCTGCTGCACGTCCGACCACGTCACCGCCTTAATTCCGCCCAGGACCGTGTACGTGATCACGAGCAGTCCCATCGCGGACGTCGTGTACCGCTCCGGGACGCCGACGATCACCGAGAGGACAATCGCCGGAGCGTAGATCGTCAGGCCCGCCGAGAATCCGCGCTGGCAGAGGAAGATGATGCTGGCGAAGGCGCGCGTCTTACTGTCGAAGCGCTGCTCCAGGTACTCGTATGCGGTGTAGACCTTGGTGTGATGGAAGATCGGGACGACCACCGCGCTGATGATCACCATCGCGATCGGCAGTCCGAAATAGAACTGCACGAACCGCATCCCGTCGACGTACGACTGGCCGGTGGTCGAAAGGAACGTAATGGCGCTGGCCTGAGTGGCCATGATCGAGAGCGCCATCGCATACCAGGGCATGGACCGGCCGGCGAGGAGATAGCGGTCGACCGTATTGCTGCCGCGGCTGCGATACAGGCCGTAGGCGACGATGGAAATCAGGGTACAGGCCAGGACGACCCAGTCGAGCGGCCTCATCGATACATTCTCGTAAACACGTAGAAGGCGAAAATCAAAGCGGCGAGATAGATCATCGTCGCGATGTAAACGCGGCGCCACGTCCCTAAAAACGGCGGATCGTCGTCGTCGCGCATGAAAGGGAGTGTAGCAGAAAAGAGTTTGGCCACGAATACACACGAATGCACACGAATCGAAGTGTTATTCGTGTTCATTCGTGGCCCATTTCTTCCTGTAGAATGACGAATTGACCCCACTCCTTTTCTGCCTTCTCGCTTTTCAGCAGCACGACACGATTGTCGTCACCGGCACGTACGAGCCGCTCTCAATCGAGGAGATCGACCGCGCTGTCCGGGTGTTGCCCGTCCGCGAAAACCGTCCGCTGTTTACAAGTCTTTCCGATCTCTTGCGCCTCGACTCGTCGGTCGATTTTCGAGGACGCGCGCCGAACGGGATTCAGGCGGACGTCTCGATTCGCGGCGGCGCGTTCGGCGAGACTCTCGTGCTGGTCAATGGACTGAGAGTCAACGACGCGCAGTCTTCGCACCACAACATGGACATTCCTCTCCCGCTCGACGCCGTCGACCGGGTCGAGGTGCTGCGCGGGTCTGGGTCCACGATGTACGGGTCGGACGCTGCGGGTGGGGTGATTAACATCGTCACCGCGCCGCCGGAAGCCACCGAGGTCCGCCTGCGGACCGCGTTCGGCAACTTCGGGACGAATCAGGAGCAGGCCTCCTTAGCCGGCGTGTTCGGCAAGGTGTCCGAGCGCGCGGCCTTCTCCCGCGATTTCTCGACCGGCTTCATCCCCGACCGCGATTACCGGAACCTCCAGTTTTCCTCCGACACCCGCGCGCGGACCTCGCTGGGCACGAGCAGCCTCACCCTCGCCTACATGGACCACCCGTTCGGCGCCGACCAGTTTTACGGCAATTACAACTCCTGGGAGAACACGAAGACGTGGTTCGCGGGCGCGCAACAGTCGTTCGGCGAGCGGACCAGCGCGAGTTTCTCCTACCGCCGCCACAGCGACCTCTTCGTTCTGTTTCGCGACCGGCCGGAGATCTTCACGAACCACCATTCGGACGAAACGTGGCAAGGGACGCTGCGGCGGAATGAGGAACTGTCGCACTCGGCGCACCTCTTCTATGGGGTCGAGGGGCTGCACGAGTCGGTCGTGAGCACGAATCTCGGCGACCACGCCCGCAGCCGCGCTGCCGCCTATGCCGCGTTCGACGTGCGCGCGCTGAAACGTTTCTCGCTCTCGATCTCAGCGCGCGAGGAGGTCTACCGCTCGTGGTCGGCGACTCTCAGCCCGACAGTCGCCGCCGGCGCCTGGCTCAGCCCCACCGTGAAGCTGCGGGCCTCGGCGAGCCGCGCCTTCCGCGTCCCCGGCTACACCGACCTGTACTATCACGACCCCGCCAATCTCGGCAGTCCGAGCCTCCGGCCCGAGCGGGCGTGGACCTATGAGGGCGGCGCCGACTGGTCGCCGACGTCCCACATACGGGCCGAGCTCACGGTCTTCCACCGTCGCGAACGCGACGGCATCGACTACTACCGTTCGTCGCCGACCGACATCTGGCGTGCGCTCAACATCACGAACCTGAACTTCACCGGGGTCGAGGCGGGCGTGCGCTCGCACGGCTTCGACTTCCGGTACACGGGGCTCCGCGGCACTCAGGACACCGTCGCGGTAGGAGCCACGAAATACACCTTCAATTACCCGACTCATTCGGGTGTCGTGAGCTGGCAGGGGATGCTGCACGGAATCATCGCGCGTACGAGGGTCGGCGTCCTCGACCGTAAGGCGCGAGATCCCTACGCGCTCTGGGATGTGTCGGCGGCGCGCTCGCGCGGTCGTGTCCGTCCGTTCCTGCAGCTCTCGAATCTCACCTCGACACGCTACGAGGAGGTGCTCGGGGTGTCGATGGCGGGCCGCTCGTTCCTAGTCGGAGCTGAGTTCGTCATCCGATAGTGGGGCGGGCGATCGCGCCCGCAGCCGGCTTTCAGCCGGCCGGAGCGTCACCGAACCATCACTTTCACGCTGGAATTCCGATACACCCGCTCCGTCGCCTTCACGAAGTCCGTCGACTTCGCACTGTAGATATCCACGAACTTCTGTGGATTGCGGTCAGCCAAGGGGAACCACGAGCTCTGAATCTGGACCATGATCCGATGTCCCCGCCGGAACGCGTGGTTCACATCCGGCATCGTGTACTCGATCTTCTCGACCTTCCCCGGAGTAAACGCCTCCGGCTTGGCGAAGCTGTTGCGAAACTTCCCGCGGAAGATCTCGCCGCGCACGAGCTGCTGGAAACCGCCCATGTGGATGCCGGTGGGGTTCGGATCGGGGTCGGGAAAATCCTCCGGATACACGTCGATCAGCTTCACGACGAAGTCCGAATCCGTCCCACTTGTCGACACGAATAGCGACGGCGTAATCGGACCGGCCAGCACCACGTCCTGCTCGAGTTCGTCGGTCTGATACGTCAGCACATCCGTGCGCGTCGACGCGAAGCGCTGGTCCTCGACCATGTGCTCCCGCGTCATTCCGGGAGCCTGCCCGCCGATATACGGGACGGGTTTCGCGGGGTCGCTGATGTACTCGTCGAACGCGGTCGCGGGCTCACTCGACGCGTCGAAGCTCAGCTTCCCACCCGCGTGCAAGTAAAGCGTCCGCGCCTGGACGTTCTTCGGCGGCCACGCGTCCTCGCGCCGCCACTGGTTGGTCCCGGTCTCGAACACGAACGCTTCGGGCAGCTTAGGATCGTCCTTATCCTTCAGCCAGTGATTGAAGAACGGGAACTCGATTTCGTTGCGGTAGAACTCTGCGGTCTTTGATCCGAACTTGACCAAGCCGAGCGAGTCGCCGTCGCTGCGCGACCAGCCGCCGTGAAACCACGGCCCCATCACGAGCGTGTTCTGCGCCCCCGGCGTGCTCTTCTCGATCGACTGGTAGGTGTTCAACGCGCCGAACAGATCTTCCGCGTCGAACCACCCGCCGACGGTCATCACAGCGGGCTTGATCGCCTTGAGATGCCGCCGCAGGTCGCGCGACTGCCAGAACTCGTCGTAGGTCCCGTGCTGCATCATCTCGGACCAGAACGCGACGTCGCGTTTGAAGAACTTCTCCTCGATGTTGGCGAGCGGTCCGGCGCCGAGGAAGAAGCCATACGCGTCGGGCCCGTTCGTCGGCTGCGGCGCCGCGACCGCGGGAGCCTTCACCGGCTCTGGACGCGGACGTCCGAACGTGTTGAAGAAACGGTACGCATGCGGCAGGTACAGCGCGCCGTTGTGATGGAAATCGTCGCCGACGAACCAGTCCGCGATCGGCGCCTGGGGCGACGCGGCCTTCAACGCCGGATGCGCGTCGATGATCCCGGCGGCCGTGTAGAAGCCGGGATACGAGATCCCCCACATCCCGACTTTGCCGTTGTTCCCGGCCACGTTCTTCACCAGCCAGTCGATCGTGTCGTACGTGTCGGAGCTCTCGTCGACGTCCTGCGGCCCGCGCTTGGCGTCGATCTGCGGCCGCATGTTGACGTACTCGCCCTCCGACATGTACCGGCCGCGCACGTCCTGATAGACGAAGATGAACCCCTCCCGCGCGAACTTCTCCGAAGGGCCGAGCGCCGTCTTGTATGCGTCGGGCCCGTAAGGCGCGACGTTGTACGGCGTCCGGCTCAACATGATCGGATATTTCTGCGCGAGATCCTTGGGCACGTACACGGACGTGAACAGTCGTTTGCCGTCGCGCATCGCGATACGGAATTCGTACTTCGTGTAGTGGGCCCGGATGTAATCGAGGCCCTGCGAATACGCGGAGAGCGCGAGAAGCAGCAGGAGCAGCAGTCGAGTCATGAACCTACATCATACGTGGGGCAGGCTTCAGCCTGCGCCGGGCTTCAGCCCGGCAGCTTGCCCGCGAGCGCCTTCGCGAGCGCCACCGGATCCTGACCCTCCGCCACGTTCGCCCAAGCCGCAATATACCGGCCTTTCTGCAGGAAGCAAAGCCGTCCGAGGTATTGGTCCGTAACCGTAAAGCCCCCGTCCACGGCAGCCGCTTCGGGGAAGCGCGCCATCACTTTCTTCATCACGGCCGCAGCGCTCTCCGGCGTGTCTTCTAGTATCACCGCCGCCTTCCCGAACTCGTACTGTCCGAAGTACCCGCGTTTCAGCGCGCGGATTCCCAGCACGCTCTCGGGCACGAGTCGCAGCGACTGCCGTTTTTCCGCCGGGAACCAATTCAGACCGGCCGGCGCCGTCGAGGTCCCATCGACGATCTTCTCCAGCGCCGACGCCCACTCGCGCAGCGCGGGACTATGGTCGCCTTCCGGCTCCGCCGCGATCTCCGCGTAGTAGATGCCCTTCGCGAAGGTCAGACGTCGTGGCAGAATCTGTCCCCCGGCCCCGACCGTCGCATTCGGCTGGCGTGCATCCCGGTTCGCCGTCCACATGCCGTACGCCGAGTCGGTGTCGGCGAACTCCGAAATGTCGACGACGAACGTGGCGCCACCCTTCTCGCAGGTGACGCCGCGCATGTTGACGAAGCCGTAGAGCAGGTAGCCCTCGGAGTTGCCGTCCATGTACTCGAAGAGATTGTCGGCGGTGTACGTGCGGGCCGGTCCGCGCTGCGTCCAGCCGGGGACGAGCGAACAGACCGGGCCCGCAGCGTAAGCCGCCGATGCCGCAGCGAGGGTCAGGAAGACCCGTCTCAGCACGCGAAAAGCTCCTGCGCGCGTCCGACGCCCTTGGCGATATGCACCCCGTACGGGCATTGGACCGTGCAGCCGGGACAATCGGCGCACTTTGCGGACGCGTGTTCCGGCGCCAGCTCCAGGTACCGCTCGCGTCCGAGACCGAACTCGCCATAGCCCTCGGCGTAAGTGAGGAAGCGGAGGACGTCGGCGACCGGCAGCCCCTTGCGGCACAGGCCATCGCACTCCCCGCACATGCGGCAATACAACGACCCGACTCGCTGAATGTGTCCCGCCAGCAGTTTCCGGTCGTTCTCGCCAAAGAACTCCGCCATCGCCTTCAGGTTCTCGTCGAGCTGGTCCATATCCGTCATACTCGGCACCGTCGTGTGGACGTGCGAGTTGTTGAGGACCCACTTCAGCGCGGCGAGCATCGCGCCGTCGCGGGTGAGACGCGCGTAATTGGGATCGGTCCGTTGGACGCGGCGCGTGCCGCCGGCCATCACCTTCATCGCGACGACGCCCTTACCGGCCTTCTCCGCCTGGTCCAGGACGTCGTTCATGAACGCGTCCATCGTGAAGTTGTACGCGGTCAGGATCACGTCGACATTCGGATTCTTGGCGAGCCACGGGATCAGTTCTTTCTGGCCGCTGTGCGTGCTCACTCCCGCGAAACGGATCTTGCCGGCCTTCTTCGCGATCTGCTGCGCTTCGATCAGCTCGTCCTTTACATCCCCGGGCGTCGTCTTCGCGTGGAGGTACCAGATGTCGACGAAGTCCGTGCCGAGCTCTCGGAGACTCGTGTCGAGGTCGCGCAAAGCCTCGTCCTTCGTCGCGGCGTGCGACTTGGTGGAGAGCGTCACTTCCTTCCGCTTGCGCTTCAGCGCGGCGCCCACCATCCGCTCGTTGTTGCCGCCCATGTAGCCGCGGGCGGTATCGAAATACGTGATCCCGAGGTCCGCTGCGCGTTCGACGACGCTCCCGTCGGAGGTGATCATGCACCCGAACCCGACGGTCGTGACGCGGAGCCCGGTCTTGCCGAGCACCTTGTATTGAAACTTCGGGGCGGCCGGCATCACCTTCTTGGGCTGAGCGGCGGGAGTGGTCTGCTCCTCGTGACGAGAGGCGGTGGACGCGGCCGGCAGCGCCAGGCCGGCGGCCAGGAATCGGCGGCGGGATGCGGACATGAGAATGCTCCTAAATCAGATGAGAACATCTGATTCTAGCTGGCATCTCGCCCCGGCGCCACCGGGTCCGGATATAATCGGGTGAAAGTTCTATCAGGAGAAGATTCGATGACTCGTTACATTCGTTTCGCCGCGCTGGCCGTGGCCGCGCTGCTCCCCCTCGCCGCCCAGTCGCCCAAAGGCTGGAAGGTTCGCGCCGACCGCAGCACCTCCGCCACCGACCCCGATGGCGCCGGCGCCATCCAGTTCACGACCTCCGGCTCCGGCTTCCACGCCGTGAACCCGGCGGCGGCGGTCTATTGGAACCCCGCGAATACCGCGTCCGGGACGTACACCATCAAAGCGACCTTCAAGCTGATGAAGCCGAGCGGCCACACCAATTATTACGGCCTCGTTTTCGGCGGCAGCGACCTGGAAGGCCCGCAGCAGCAGTACATTTACTTCGAAGTGGCGCAGAACGGCACGTGGCTGGTCAAGAAGCGGAACGGCGACGCGGGCACCGATAACGTCGCCCCGAAGACCCCGAACGACGCGGTCGCGAAGCCGGGCGCCGACGGCACGTCAGTGAACACTCTCGAGGTCCGCGTCGGCGCCGACAAGATCGACTACGTCGTGAACGGGACCGTGGTCCACTCGATGCCCAAGGGTGACCTGAAGACGAACGGCATCTACGGCATCCGCGTAAATCACCTGCTAGACGTCCAGATCGACGGCCTCTCGAAATCCTAGCCGCCGTAAACTGGGGACTGACATGAATTTCCGGCGCTCTTTGCCGGAAATTCGCTGTCTGTCCCCTGTTTACCCCACGCACTAAATTCCTTCTTTACGCGTTCGGTCCGAACGCGTCCGCTGCGCACTTGTACGACCCATCCGGCTGGCGGCGAAACGAGACGAGGTATTTGCCCGTCTGCAAAGCGCCGCCGGCCATAAACGAATACGCCCCAACCCCGCTCGCGAGGTCGCCCGACGCTTCCACGTGCGTCGTGTCGAGCTTACAATTCTGAGGCTGCATGGCCGCGATAAAGCCCGTCCAGAAGGCGGCGATCGCGGCCGTTCCTTTTGCGGGCGGGTTGTTCGGCGGCAAAAGAATCGCATCCGCGGTGTAATACTGTTCGGCGATAGCGGCGCCGTCGCCGGCGTTGGCGAGTTGTTCAAACAAGGAGTCGGCGGCGCGAATCGCGGCTGCGGCGTCGGACTGCATCGATGTTCCGGTAGACATTGGATTTTCTCTCCCCGTTGATCTTATACGGCAATCCGCCGCCTGCGGATTTTCCTTGACGCGTTATTTCTCTTCTGGTACAAGTTGTACCATGACAAGTCGGACCCGTTCCGCATCCACCGTTCGCGCGCCCCTCACCGAGCTCGAAAACGAGGTGATGCAGGTGGTCTGGGACCGCGGACCGTGCGCCGTCGAAGCAGTCCACGACGTTGTCTCGCGCAACCGCCAGTTGAAGGAGACCAGTGTCCGCACCATCCTGCGCCGCCTGGAGCAGAAGGGCTACCTGAGGCACGAGGAGCAGGGACGCGCGTACGTCTATCGCGCCGCCGAACCGGCCCGAAATCTCGCCGCGCGCGCCGTCCGCCAGATCATTGACCGTCTGTGCAAGGGGTCTGTCGAGGAGCTGGTCAGCGGGATGGTCGAATCGAAAGTCCTGACAAAAGGCGAACTGGATCGCCTCGAAGAGATCGTCCGTGAACAACGCAGGGGAGGGAAGTGAGATGCTCATCGAATTCATCGGCCGATCGACGCTGATCGCCGCGTCGGCCGGCGTCGCGATCTTCGCGTTCCGCATCCGCGACGCGGCCGCGAAACACGCGCTCTGGACTGGCGTCATGCTGGCAATGCTCGCGCTGCCGTTCGTCCCCAAGGCAGCAGTCCCGGTGCTGCGATACCCGACCGCTCCGGCCTTCGTGGAGCCCGTCGCCGAACTCCCCGCCTTCCGCGCGCCAGCCGTGTCGACGCCGACTGCACCCACGCCCGCGCGTCGAACCTGGGATTGGAACGCCGCGGCCCTCGCTGTCTACCTCCTCGGCGCCTCGACGCTCCTCATCCGACTTGGAGTCGGGACGTTCCGCGCCACCCGGCTGACCGGCGCCTCCTGCGCCGCCCCGGTCACAGTCGGCCTCCTCTCGCCGCGCATCGTCCTTCCCGACGCCGCCGAATCGTGGACACCCGACCAGCTCGAAGCCGTCCTCATCCACGAGCGCGCCCACGTCTCCCGCCACGACCCGCTCGTCCAATGGCTCGCGCTGCTGAACCGCGCTGTCTTCTGGTTCCACCCGCTCGCCTGGTGGCTGGAGCGCCGCCTCACTGCCCTCGCCGAGGAAGCCTGCGACGATACCGTCCTCCGTCGCGGTCTCAGCCCCGTCGACTACTCAACCTATCTGCTCGACCTCGCGCGCGCCGTTCAGCAGGCAGGCGCACGACTCAATCCTGTCGCGCTTTCGATGCCCGGCAGCGACCTCCCTCGCCGCATCCGCCGGATCGCGTCGGGTGTCCCGCTCTCCCGCACTTCCACCGTGAGGATGACCGCTGCCGCCGCTGTCGTCGCCATCTGCACCGGGACGTTCGCCGCGGTGACGCTCGACTCCGTCCCGCAGGATCTCCTGCCGAAACCTCCCGCAGTCCACCCGAAATTCGAGGTCGTCTCGATCCGCCCATGCAAACCGTCCGACATCACGGAAGGGACCGGCAAGAAGGGAGGGCGCGGCGGCGGAGGCCGCTTCCGCACTTCGCCGGGCAGCCTCGTCGCCGAGTGCCAGACGGTCGACAATCTGGTTCGGCAGGCATATCTGAATTACCCCGACGGAAAGCCGTGGCCGCTCGACAAGTCTACCGGGATTCCCGTGCGCCCGCTGCCCAACAGCGTCTTCCGTCAGGAGATCAAGGGCCCCGCCTGGATCGCGAACGACCGCTACACCATCGAGGCCAAAGGCCCCGGCGAACCGGCCATGGAGATGATGCGCGGACCCATGATGCAGACGGTCCTCGAAGACCGCTTCCATCTCAAGATCCATGTGGAGAACCGGGATGTGCCTGTCTATATCCTGACCGTCGCCCCCGGCGGTCCCCGGCTCACTCCGACCAAACCGGGAAGCTGTATCCCGTTGGTCGAGTGGGAGGAGAAGTACGGTCAATTACCGCGCCAGCCTGGCCAGTGGCCGCAACTCCCGTGCGGCCCCTTCCGCCCATCGATTCTCGACCGCAATCACGATATGGACCGCAACGTCGCCGAGCGCACCATCGGAACCGAAACGCATGGGCAAAACATGGCGGTGCTGTGCCTGCAATTCTCCGTCGGAGCCGAGCGCGACATCATCGACCGCACCGGCCTCACCGGCCAGTACGACATCCACCTCGAACTCGCAAGCCAGGACCTATTCCCGTCCGGACCTCCGAAGGACGGCGCCGAACCGCCTCCGAGTCCCGAGGAAAAGCTCTCCCACATCGCCGCGGCTGTTCAGAAGCTCGGACTGAAACTGGAGGCCGCCAAGGCGCCGATGCCGTTCCTGGTCATCGACCGAGTAGAGCGTCCGACCGCAAATTAGTGGTGGGGCAGGCTTCAGCCTGCGCGGGACTTCAGTCCCGCTCTTTATTCGTACCGCAGCACTTCCGCCGGCGAGATCTTCGTCGCATTCCGCGCCGGATAGATCGTCGCGAAGAAGCTCACCAGGATCGCCCCCGCCGCGATCCAGATCCCGTCGAGCCCGCGCGGCTCGAACGGCACGAAGCTCAAAGCGTACACGGTCTGATCCAGTGCCACCCAGTGATACTTGTTCGCGTAGTAGCAGAGCGTATACCCGAGCGTGAGCCCGATCGCGCTCCCCACCACCCCGATCAGCACGCCCTGCAGCATGAAGATCCACCGCACCTGCGACCGCCGCGCCCCCATCGACATCAGCACCGCGATATCCCGGTACTTCTGCATCACCATCATGACGAGCGTGATGAAAATGTTGAACGCCGCCACCAGTTCGATCAGTCCGATCGTAATCACGGTGACGATCCGCTCCATCTTGAGCGCGCCGAGGAGCTGCTTGTTGCGCTCCATCCAGGTCGTCGTCGTGTACTTCGTTCCCGCGACCTTCTCGACCTCCCGCGCCACGTCCCCCGCGCGATTCAGGTTGTCGACGTTCAGCTCCATCTGGTTTACCGAGTCGTCGATCGAGAGCAGCCGCTGTTCGGCGTTGATCGACGTGAACGTCCAGTGGTCGTCGATCTCGTAGAAGCCCGTCTCGAACACGCCGACCACGCGGAACCACCGCGTTGCCGGTCGCGGTCCGTATGGCGTCAACTCTCCCTGCGGGCTCGTCACCTGCACGCGCGAGTTGAGCGTGATCCCGGTGTCCTCCACCATCGCGCTGCCGACGATGATCCCCGGCGGATTTGCGTTCGGGTCGCGTAACAAGTCCACCGACCCGGCCTTCAGATGCCGCAGCGTCTCGCTGATCGCCAGTTCCTTGTCGATGTCGACGCCCTTCAACTCCGCGCCCGTCGACCGCAGCGCGCCGGTCACGAACACCTCGGAGTACAGGGCAGGGGAGACCGTCGTGACGTGTGGAACCTTCATAAGCTCCACCGACAGGGCTCGCCAATTCGCAATCTCGCCGCCCGGCTCTTTCGGGATCACGTTGATGTGCGCCATGGCGCCCAGCAGATTGCGCTGGAGGGTGCTCCGGAAACCGTTGTTCACCCCGAGCGCGATCACCAGCGCCATCACGCCCACCGCGACGCCGATCACGGAGATGACGGTGATCAGCGAGATCACCTTCTCCTTCCGCCGCGCGCGGATGTAGCGGCTCGCGACAAAGAGCTCGAACTGATTCACTTCGTATCGAGCTCGCGCATAGTTTGCACCAGTTCCAGCGGACCTTCCGGCCGCAATAGCGGGAACAGAATGACGTCGCGGATCGACTTCGACCCCGTGAGAATCATCGTGAGCCGGTCGATGCCGATACCTTCGCCGCCCGTCGGCGGCATCCCGTAGGCCAGTGCGCGGACGTAGTCCTCATCCATCTGATGCGCCTCCTCATCGCCGCGCTCGCGCATCCCGAGCTGCATCTCGAAGCGCCGCCGCTGCTCCTGCGGATCGTTCAACTCGGTGTACGCGTTGCCGATCTCCATGCCCGCCGCGTAGATCTCGAACCGCTCCACGAACGCCGGATCCTCGGACTTGTTCTTCGAGAGCGGCGACGTCTCGACCGGGTAGTCGTAAATGATTGTCGGCTGAATCAGCTTCTCTTCGACATGCCGCTCGAACAGATCCGTTAAAGCCTCGCCCGCCGTCCCTTTGCCGGAACGCGCGCGCAGCCATTCGGGGTTCGCGACGTCCTCCATCGTCGGACCGCCCCCGCCCTCCCAGTGCTGGACCAGCGCTTCGCGCATCGTGAGCTGTGCGACGTGCCCAAAGTCGATCTTGCAGCCGTCGAACTCGACCTCCGTCCCGCCCGTCGCGTCGATTGCGACCTGCCGCAGCAGCTCCGCCGAGAAGTCCATCAGCCCGCGATAGTCGGTGTACGCCTGGTAGAACTCCAGCATCGTGAACTCGGGATTGTGGTGCGTCGAGAGTCCTTCGTTGCGGAAATTGCGATTGATCTCGTAGACCCGTTCCATCCCGCCGACCACCAGCCGCTTCAAATACAACTCGGGCGCGATGCGCAAGTAGAGGTCGATATCGAGCGTGTTGTGGTGCGTGATGAACGGGCGCGCCGCGGCCCCGCCGTAGAGCGGCTGCATCATCGGCGTCTCGACCTCGATGAAGCTCTTCGCCTCGAGCTGCCGCCGGAACGACGAAACAATCTTCGCCCGCGTCACGAATACCTTGCGCGAATCGGGATTCGCGATGAGGTCGAGGTAGCGCTGCCGGTAGCGCGTCTCGATGTCCTCGAGCCCGTGCCACTTCTCCGGCAGCGAGAGCAGCGTCTTCGAAAGGAACTCGATCTTCTCCGCGTGGACGCTCAGCTCGCCGGTTCGCGTTCGGAAGAGGTAGCCCTCGACCCCGATCGTGTCCCCGATATCGAGCAGCTTGAACAGAGCGAAGTTCTCCTCGCCCACCGCATCCTTCTTGACGTAGATCTGCAGCCGCTCGCCGCTCTGCTGCAGGTGCGCGAACCCTGCCTTGCCCATGTTGCGCACCGTCATGACGCGGCCCGCGATGCGCACCCGGTTCTCCGGCGTGAGCTCTTCGGCGGTCTTCGCCGTATACTCGGCGAGAATATCCGGGATGGTGTGGCTGAACTCGAAACGCCGCCCGTAGGCGCGGTGTCCAAGCGCTTCGATCTCGCCAATACGCGCGAGCCGCTGCTTTAAAAGATCGTCTTCCAGGGACAAATAGGTCTCCTCAGGTGTGAAAGGTCATTATAAATCGGTGGGGCAGACTTCAGTCTGCGCGGGACTTCAGTCCCGCTCTGCCCTGCGCCCTCAAACTTTAATAATGACTTCGCGCAGCCGTTCCCGCGTGAGGAAGAACTTCACCGACTCGTAGCGTCCGAACAGCTTCTCCAAACTCCGATTATTGAAAAGCTGCGCCGGCTTGCGGACGCCCTGCTGCGCCACCTGCAGGATGTTCACGTCCTGAATCCGAAACGTGTAGAACGGAGCCGCGTCGAGCTTGTCGTCGGCGTGGAAGAACGCCAGCATGTAGCTCTTCGGTCGGACGATCGCGTGCAGCCGTTCGACCACCGCCGTCAGTAGCGCCGGTCCCAAATACTCCAGAACGTCCCACACCAGCACCCCGTCGAACTGCCCTTCCGGGTAATCGAGCGCCTGACGAAGAAAATAGTCGATCCGCCCGGGATTCGCCTGTTCGGCGTTATCGTCGCCGAACGTCTCCTGCAAGATCTGCAGGAAATCCTCCGAGTACAGACGATGCCCGAGATTGGTAATGAAACTTACGTTCTGTTGGGTCGCGCCGCCCAAATCGAGGATCGTCAGGCCGGATTGATCGCGGATGTAGGTAAAGAATTCTTCGAGGCCGCGGCTCGGACGCGCGCTGAGGGACTCTTCGCCGCGCGCGCCTCCGCGCGAGCGCAGCGAGGCGTTCCCCGGCGTTTGCGGCGCCGCAGGTTCGCGCCCGCCGCCAAACCAATTCCTCAGCGGTCCAGGCAATGGCATCGGCTGAACGCTAGCGTTTGATTTCCGGACCCGAGGTGGAGGGAGCGTGCGCGGTAGCGGCGGCCGGCGCTGGCGCCTGTTGCGGCGGACGCGGCTGCGAAATCTTCGCCGGCTCCGGCTTCACGATATCGATGCTCCCCTTGAAGTAGGCGCCGTCTTCGATCACGATCCGCGCCGTGCGAATGTCGCCGACCAGTTTGGCGTCCTTGCGGATATCGATCCGCTCCGCGGCCTCGACATTGCCCTGAATGGTCCCGAGCGCGACCACTTCCCGCGCCTTGATCGTGGCGTGTACGGTGCCGTTCGGGCCGACCGTCAGCTTGTGATCCGGGGCTTCGACGGTGCCCTCGACGTCGCCATCGACGTACAAATCCTCTTTGCTGTGGATCTGCCCGATGATCTTCACCGCTTTTCCGATGGTCGCCGAACCGCCGCGCGTTTCGTCGATCCTGCCGCCCGCCATGCTGGACATCGTCGTCGCCTCCTTCTTGGGTTCAGCGATGCTGGCAGCGGGGGAAATGCTGGGCGTCGCCGGCGTATAGGGTCTTGCCGGCGGCTCGTCCTCCCGGCGCTTATTCCACATCTCGCCGCCCTCCTGAATAATAAATGATTACGGTCATTGGACTGCACCTCTAGTCTAAGGGCGCCTCTCGCGAAAACGCAAACGATTCCGCGCCCTCCACTGCGATTCCCGTCACCCCTGCCGTTTCTGGTTCTTGGCGCGGGTCTTGAGCACGATCGGCGTTCCCCGGAACCCGAACTTCTTCCGGATCTGATTCATGAGGTACCGCTCGTTCGAAAAATGCATCGGCGTGTTCCGATTCGTGAACACCACGAACTCCGGCGGCCGGATCGACGCCTGCGTAATATACAGGATCTTCCGCTCCTCGAAATGCAGCGATTCCACGAACCGGTTCATCTCGCCCGTCGGAATGCGCCGAGACGCCGCGTCGAATACCTCCCGGATCAGCGGAAACAGCTTGTTGACGCCCGCGCCGGTCTTCGCCGAGATATAGACAATCGGCGCGTACTCCAGGAATTTGAACGCGTCACGGATCTTCTCGTCGAACTCGTTCTTCTTCTGCCCCGCGTGCCCCTGCACGTCGTCCCACTTGTTCACGACGAGGATCAGTCCGCGCCCGCCCTCGTGCGCGTACCCCGCGATCGTCGCGTCCAACCCGACCACGCCCTCCGTCGCGTCCAGGACCAGCAGCACGACGTGCGCCATGCGGATGTGCCGCCGCGCCATCACGACGCTGAGCTTCTCCGCCATCTCCTTCGTCTTGCCCTTCCGGCGAATCCCGGCGGTATCCACGATCACGAATTCCCGTCCGCCGTAGACGATCGTCTCGTCCACCGCGTCCCGGGTCGTACCCGCAATCGGGGAAACGATGGCGCGCTCTTGTCCCGTCAGCGCGTTCAATAGGGTCGACTTACCGACGTTCGGACGCCCGATGATCGACACCTTGATCGGCTCCAATACGGGCGGCGCGTCGGGGTCCAACGGAGGAGCCTCTTCGTCGCGCGGCACACCCTCCAGGACATGGTCGAGGAGCGCATCCACTCCCGTCCCATGCTCGGCGGAGACCGGATAGACGTCCGAAACCCCGAGCCCGTAGAAGTTGTTCGCGAGGTCGTACCTCGCTCCGGTATCGGCCTTGTTTACGGCCAGCGTGACCGGCTTGCCGACCCGTTTCAGCATCTGCGCCAGGTCGCGATCCGCGCCGGTAATCTCCGCGCGCCCATCGACCAGAAAGATAATGTGGCTGGCGGCGTCGAGCGCCACTTCGGCCTGTTTGAGGATCTGGCTCGGGATATACTCCTGGTCGTTCACCAGGATTCCTCCCGTGTCGATCACGTCGAACTTTCGGCCGTCGTGCTCGGCAGTCCCAAGAATCCGGTCCCGTGTAATGCCCGGCTCGTCGCCGACGATGGCGCGCCGCTGACCTGTGATCCGGTTGAAAAGGGTGGACTTTCCGACGTTGGGCCTGCCCACGATGACCACTGTGGGAGTGGTGTGTGGCATGCATCCTTATAATAGCAGGGGGCCATGCGTCACTATCCGATCTTCTTAGACCTCAAAGACCGACCCGTGCTCGTCGTCGGCGCCGGGACGGTCGCTCTTCGCAAAACGCGCGGCCTGCTGGAGGCCGGCGCCAAGGTGACGGTCGTCGCCCCCGAGATGCTGCCGGACTTCGACGACCTCCCCGTCCGCCTGCTCCGGCGCGCCTTCCGGGCCGCCGACCTCGCCGGAGCCGTCCTCGTCTTCGCCGCCACCGACGACCGCCAGGTGAATCACCGCATCGGCATCGCCGCCAAAGGCCGCGGCCTCTTCGCAAACATCGCCGATTCCGCCGACGAATGCGCCTTCATCGTCCCCGCCCGAGTCGAAAGAGGAGACGTCCAAGTCGCCATCGCAACGGGAGGCAAAAGTCCCAGAGTCTCCGCCGACCTCCGCCGCAAACTCGAAGATCTCCTGCGGTAGTCCGACGTGTGGGGCACCTCCGACGCAAACTGGAGGACCTCCCTCGCTAACCGTGACTGCCGCTCGCCGAGGGACTGACGAGACTGTCCCAAGGCCGCATTTTGGCCGCGTGGACAGCCCCGTCTGTCCCCGGCTTCGCCGAGTCCCACGTTCACAGCCTCCTGCGCTAGACTCGTGGCTATGGCGAGAAGTCTCCTGCTCCTGCTCGCGGCCGCGATGCTATTCGCCGCCGACGATCCCTGGAAAAAGGTCCAGGACCTGAAGAGCGGCACCGATCTTCAGGTCTATCGCGAAGGATCCACCAAACCCCTCGAAGCCAAGTTCGACGAAGCCCGCGACGACATGCTGCTCGTCGTCGTCAACAAGAAAGAACAGCGCGCCATCCCGAAGTCCGAAATCGATCGCATCGACTACCGCCCAAGCGGTCGCACCTTAACCAAGGAAACCAAGCAGACCACCGCAGGCGTGGCCGGCGCCGGCGCTCCTCCCGCCGGTATGGACCACGGCCCCGACGTCCCCGGCAGCGGCTGGTCGAGCGGCGTCAGCGTGTCCAAGCCCGGCTTTGAAAACATCTACACCAGACGGTCGCCTCCGCCCAAAAAGTAGACCGCGAGCCGATCTCCTATGAGCAACGTCCCGGCCGCCGGCGCCGCCACTCCTCTCTGCCTCGACGTGGATGGCGCGCTGCTGCATTCGAGCCTCACCCTCGAATGTCTGATCGCGGCGCTCCGCCGCCGGCCGTCGCTCCTGCTCTTCCTGCCCTTCTGGGCGCTCGGCGGACGCGCCGTCCTCAACGCTCGGATCGCATCCCACTCCGCCCTCGACCCCGCCGTCCTCCCGTACGACGACGTCGTCCTCCTCGCCGCCCGCAAAGCCGCCATCGGACGACCCGTCGAACTGGTGTCGACCGCCGACGAAGCCGCAGTCCGTGCCGTGGCCGAGCACCTCGGCTTCTCCCCGACCGTCTCCGCCAATCTCTCCCCGGCCGCCAAACGCGCCCTCCTCGACGCGCACGATTCCATTCCCGGCCGTCCCGTCCACCTGCAAGCGCGCCATGTCCTCGCGATCCTCCGCCCGCAGCAATGGCTCAAGAACACGCTCGTCTTTCTGCCGTTCCTCCTCGCGCACGACTTGAGCTCCGTCCACCGCTGGCTCTCCGCCTTCCTCGCCTTCATCGCATTCTCCGCCTGCGCCTCCACCGCCTACGTCTTCAACGACGTCCTCGACCGCTATCAGGACCGCCTACACCCCCGCCGCCGCGCCCGTCCGCTGGCCTCCGGCGAGATGCCGCTGGCCGCAGCGCTCTTCCTCCCGATCCCACTCCTCGCGATCGCCGTCGCCTGCTGCCTCTTCCTGCCCTGGCAAGCCGCGGCCGTGCTGCTCTGGTACGTCGCCGCGACTGCGTTCTACTCCGCCGTCGCGAAGGAGCGTGTCATGGCCGACGTCATCATCCTCGCGTTGCTCTACACGTCGCGCCTTATCTTCGGCAGTCTCGCGACCGGCAACATTGTGTCTCCCTGGCTCGCCGGCTTTTCGCTCTGCCTCTTCCTCTCACTGGCCCTCTGCAAACGCGTCTCGGAACTGATGGTCTGGCGCTCCATCGACCGCGCCGGCGCCCCCGGCCGCAACTACCAGGCCGACGACCTCCCCGTCCTCGAAATGATGGCCGTCGCCTCCGGCTTCCTCGCCTGCCTCATCATGACGCTGTACATCCAGAGCCCCGAGATCCTCGTGCTCTATCGCCGCCCGCTCCTCCTCTGGGTCGGCGTGATCGCGCTCCTCTATTGGCTCGGCCGCCTCTTCATCTACACCCATCGCGGCAAATGCCCTGACGATCCGCTCCTCTTCGCGCTGCAGGATCGCACGACCCTCTTCGTCCTCGCCGTCGCCGGCATCTTCGTCTTCTTCGCGATCTAACTTATGTCCGCCAAAATCCGCTGTCTACGCGTCCGGCCCGTGATTGTTCCGATGGCCGTTCCGCACCGCACCGCCAGTGGCGTGGTCGTCGAATCTCCGCTCGTCCTCACCGACGTCATCACCGACGCCGGCATCGAAGGGCGCAGCATCACCTTCACCTACACCGCCGCCGCGCTCCAGCCGACCGCCGACCTCATCCGCAATCTCGAGCAGTTCCTCGTCGGCCAGGACCTCGCCCCCGCTGCGCTCACGACCGGTCTATGGCGGCGCTTCCGTCTGCTCGGCACTCAGGGTCTGGTCGGCATGGCCATCGCCGGCATCGACATGGCGCTCTGGGACGCCTTCGCTCGCCTCCAGGGTCAGCCGCTCGCGACCGCCCTCGGCGCCACTCCGAAACCCATCCAGGCCTACGGCGCAGTCGGGTACGATGGCGAGCGCGACTCCGCCGCCGTCGCCGAAGACTGGGCCAGGCGCGGTGTCCGCGGCGTCAAAGCGAAGATCGGCTACCCGACCGTCGCCGAGGACCTCCGCGTGATTCGCGCCATCCGTTCGGCCGTCGGCCCCGACGTCGCCATCATGGTCGACTACAACCAGTCGCTCACCCCCGCCGACGCCATCCAGCGAATCCACGCTCTTGAAGGCGAGGGCCTCACGTGGGTCGAAGAGCCCGTCGCGTCCCACGATTTTGAAGGCCACGCCGAGGTCGCGCGCGAATCCAGCACGCCGATCCAGTCCGGCGAAAACTGGTGGGGACCGCTCGACCTCCGCCACGCCATCCAAGCCCACGCGTCCGACTACGTCATGCTCGACGTCATGAAGATCGGCGGCGTCACCGGCTGGCTCCAAGCCTCCGCCCTCGCCGCCGCCCACGACCTGCGCGTCTCGAACCACCTCTGGCCCGAAACCAGCATCCAGCTCCTCAGCGCCACCCCGACCGCCCACTGGCTCGAATACGCCGACTGGTGGAACCCGATCCTTGAGAATCCCATCGAGCTTCGCGACGGCCTCGCCATCCCCGGCGCCCCGATCGAGTGGAAGTCCTGACCTACTTCAACCCGTCCATCCACGCGATCGCCTGTTGCATGAAACCTTCGTGAAACTCCCCGGAGGGCTTGCGGCTGAAGTCGTGGCCCATGCCTTCGATCTCGATGTACTTCGCGCGCCCGGGATGCCACCGATTGATGAGCTCGACCAGGTACTGCGATTGATGCGCGGTCGTCACCGCAGACGCGGTCCCGTACACGACGAGCACCGGGAAATCGCCGCCGCGCCATTGCCGTCCGAGACTGATGTCGGCCACCGAATGCATGTACGTGTACGGCACGACCGCCAGCGGTTCGAGCACCTGCGCGCATTCCGGCGACTTCAGTAATTCATCGGGCCGCAGCTTCTCGACGAAGAAGCGATGTGAGCACGGCTCGTACTCGCGCACATGGCGGTCGACCTCGTCGGGGCGCAGTCGCTGGCCGGCCTGGACGCGCGTGCGCTCGATGTCGTACTCGTACCAGCTCGTGCCGATCGTCTCCACCGACACCCAGCCGCGCACCACCTCTTCGCCGACGATCAAGGATCCGGTCACCGGCCCCATGCTGTGTGCGAACACGAAGACGCGCGTCGCATCGACGAAGTCGTACGACTTGAGCGCGCGAAGTCCCGCGAGCCATCCGGCGGATTCCAGATCGGCGGTCGCGGCGAGGTCCGTGCACGGCGGACCCTCGCTGTCGCCCTCGCCCGTCTTCTCGACCCGCATCGTGACGTAACCCTTCTCCTCGAGCGCCGCCACGACGCGGCCGTAGCCGGACCTCGGGTCCGCGTTGTCGAGCGAGTGGCAGCCGATCCCCTGCATGATCAGGACCGCCGGCAGCTTCCCGCCGCGATTCGGCCGGTTCACGATCACCCGTCGGCGCGCCCCGCGGACCTCGACCGACCGGTACAGCACCTCGCCATTCGGGCTCGTCTCGTACGGCCGGGGCTTCAACGTCGCGACGCGCTCCGTCCCGTTCCGCAAGCGGATCCGCACCGCCTCCCCGCCGAGATGCCGTCCGATCGCGTGTACGAACTGGTCCGTCGTCTCGATCCGCCTGCCATCCACCGAGTCGACCGTATCGCCCACGTGAAAGGCTGCCGCTTCGCCCGCGCCTCCCGGAAATACCCGCTGCACCGCCGGCGGCGCGCCCGCGACTTGCAGCCCGATCACGCCGTGCCGCGGCAGTTCCTGTGCGGAAAGCGCCACCGCGGCGAAAGAAACCAGGGACAGACGGAACATTCCCCAATTATGGCGTGCGACTCTGTAGGCATGCGTGCCGTTCAGATTCCCGCCGCGAACGCCGAGTTCGAGTTTGTCGACCGTCCCGTCCCCGAACCGCCCGCCGGGTTCGTGCGCATCCGCGTCGAGGCCTGCGGCATCTGTCACAGCGATTCGCTCCCCAAGAGCGGACACATGCCCGGCATTCCGTACCCGATCGTGCCAGGCCACGAAGTCGTCGGCGTCATCGACGCGGTCGGCCCGGGCGTCGCGCAGTGGACCACGGGACAACGCGCCGGCGCCGGCTGGAACGGTGGGTTCTGCGGCTATTGCGACCCGTGCCGCCGCGGAGATTTCTACGCCTGCCGCACGATGTCCCGCATCACCGGCGTGACCGTCGACGGCGGCTACGCACAGTACATGCTTGCCCACGCTTCGGCGGTCGCGCGAGTCCCCGACGCGCTCTCCGCGGAGGATGCCGCGCCGCTCATGTGCGCCGGTCTCACGACGTTCAACGCTTTGCGACACAGCGGAGCCCGCCCCGGCGATGTGGTCGCGATCCATGGCCTCGGCGGCCTTGGACACCTCGGCGTACAGTTCGCCAACAAGATGGGATTTCGCACGGTGGGCGTCGCGCGCGGACAGGACAAAGCCGCACTCGCTCACGACCTCGGGGCCGCTCACTACATCGACGCCACCGCCGGCGATCCGGCGAAGGCGCTCCAGCAACTCGGAGGAGCCAAGGCGATCCTCGCGACCGTCACCGACGCCGCGGCCATGCAGTCGGTAATCGGAGGCCTCGCGGTCAACGGAACGCTGCTGATCGTCGGAGCGGTGCCGTCGCTAGCCGTCCCCTCGCTCCAACTCTTGTCCAATCGCCAGTCGGTAAAAGGCTGGTATTCCGGCACGTCCATCGACGCGGAGGACACCCTCAACTTCGCCGCGCAAACCGGAGTCCGCTCGATGAACGAGATTTACCCGCTCGAAAAGGCCGCGGAAGCGTACGCCCGGATGATGTCCGGCCAAGCCCGCTTCCGCGTCGTGCTGGTAACAGAGCCGCGACAGTAATGGAGCGGTCGTCCTTTACCGCCGGTCCCAGGCGATCCGCATGCGATCCCGACCGTCGCCGCCCTCGAACGAAATCGAGTTGACGTTATCGCGATCGCCGACCGAGAGAAACATCGGACCCCGATAGCGCCGGTCGCTCGACGAAACCTCGCACCGCAGCCGCCCGCCCTCGCGATTGATCACCTGACCGCTGAACGTCAGATCGCCGCCCCGTTGCGCGCGAAACACGATCAGGACATGACCCGTCCGGTCGATATCGACGTTCACATTTCCCAACCGCCGGTCGAACCCTTCCAGCGTCGCGGTCCCGCGACCCTCGCCGTGAAACGCGATCACGTTATTCCACACGAAGCCCGGAGGCCCCGGACGCCGATCGTCAAACCCCGGCCGATCGTCTCCGCGCGGACGGTCGTTCGAAAGCGGCCGGTCGTTCATCATCGTCTGGTCCCACGAGATGCGGAAGTGATACCGCCCCTGTCCACCCGACGAGTCGCGAATCCGCACCACCGCCGCCCAATTCGTGCGCGGAGACGGTTCGCTGATCAACCGGATCTCGTTCCGGCTGTCCATCACTTCGAAGTGGAACCCGCCGGGCGCGCGCCCGGGCAGGGGAGCGTTGCACTCCGACCCGTCGTCGTACGCGTCGCGTCCCGCGATCGTCTTGATAAAGACGTTGTCGCCCCGCACGCTCACCTCGACTTCGTTATCCACCTGCAGCCGGATGTCGCACTGGCCTTTGCCCAGCGGAACATCGTCCCGCGTCATCCGCCGCACGTGAAACTGCGTGTCCGCCAGCGCCGGCAGGCAAAACGCCACGCCCAGCGCGATAGCCCCGATACGATTCAGAGTCATGGATCTCATTCCTTTGCCTACAGGATATACGACCCCGCCCCAGCGAACGTTGCACCTCGACAATTAAAGTGTCTTCAGGTTTGCCACATCAAAACAGTTTTTGACTTTCCTTTGCGTCTTGGCGTCTTTGCGAGAGATGAATTTTGCCTTTTCCCGTCCTACCGGCTCGCCGGAGGCACGATCCCGTTCATCCGCGCGTACACCACCATCTGCCCGTAGTGGTCGAACGTGTGCGACACGGCGATCGTCATCAGCGCGCCCTTCGCCATCTGTCCCTGTCCGAACGGCGACGCCACCATCTCCGTATAGCTCTCGCCCGTCATCCCCGCCGCGACACCTTTCGCGTACGCGAACGCGTCCTGCAGGTACTTCACGATCTGCTCTCTCGACTTCACGTTCGCCGGACCCGCTTCGCCGCCCGTATCGACGGGGGGCTTCTCGCCCTTCGCGCCCGCCGCCACTACATAAAGGACCGCGGCGACGTGCTTCGCCTGCTCGGCGAACGTCCGCACTCCCTTGAACTCTCCCGTCTTGGGAGCGAAGTCGATCTTCTCCGCCGGCATCGCCTGCACCAGCGGGACGATCTCTCCTTCCACGCCCTTCAGTTGATTCTCGAGGACCTTGCCGGCAGTCGGCGCCTGTGCAAACGCGCCGGCGCACAGAACAGTAAGAGCAATCAGCGTTTTCATTTTTAGATTCCTTTCAAATCGCGGGCGCCAGTGCCAGAACGGCCCAGGCGGTTGCCGCGGAAGATACCCATTGATCGTGGCCGAAGGGAAAACCGCTTTCAAAGTATGGCTGAAATTTCGGAGCGCGGCTACGCACGTACCACGACCCGTCCGGCCACTGCGTCCCGAGCAGGTGCTTCACCCCGCGCTGATACGCGGCGTCCGACGTCTTCAGCACGCCGCTCTCCCGCAGCGCCCACAGCGACTCACCCGTCGCGTACGCATCGCTCGCCAGGTTCGCGTTCTGCGACCACCCGCCATCCGCCCGCTGCATCGCGACCAGAGCCCGCCCGAGCGTCTCCACCTTCGCCCGCGGCGCGCCGCCCCAAAACGCCGCCATCAACTGCATCGTGAAATCGTCGTTCGTCTTCGCATGCGCTTCGAGCGCCCAGTCCCGCGCGCGCCCGATCCGCACCTCGAACTCCGGCTTGAGCGCCGGCGGTCCGTACAACTGCAGCATCCGCATCCCACGAGCCGTACGCGCGATCTCGCTCTCCTGAATCGGCGACCGCGATGCGTCCCCGACGTGCCAATACCCCGACCGGTGCTGCATCATCGCCGTATGCACCGCGAGCGCGTCCGTGATCGCGTCGGGCTGATACCCCGCCGCATGCATCGCGATCGCGTCGTAGCCCTCGCCGTCGTTGCCGCCGCCCGGATCGAACCGCTGCAGCAGCTTGTCCTGCGAGCTCGCAAACTCCGCCGCGATCATCTTCGTGAACTCCATCGCGCTCGGCCGCTTCGTTGCCGACGCCGCCCAGGCCGTCATCACTTGGTGATGGCACCCGACGCATCCGCTCTGCGTGAAGAACTCCCGCGACGTCCGCTCCAGTAACGACGTCGCAGCCTCCACCACTTCCTTCGCCGATCGCGCCTTTGTCTCCGGCCGCACCGGCGCCGCATACGACGCCGCGTCGTGTGCGCCTTCCGCCGTCAGAATCGACAGCACGTCGCGATCGCCGAACTTACGCGCCCAATCCAGCGGAGTCTCGCCCGCCTTGCTCTTCGCGTTCACATCCGCCCCGGCGTGGACCAGTCGCCGCGCCACCGCCGCGTCCTGCGTCTCCGACGAGACTGCGATCATGAGCGGCGTCATCCCGCGAATGTCGCGCGAGTTCACCTCCGCCTTCGCGGCGATCAGCACATCCACCATCTCCGGACGGCAGTACGTGCTGGCGATCGAGAGCGGCGTCAGTCCCACCAGGGCAATATCGCCGAACTTCACCTTACCCGCGAACGTGACTTTCGCATTCACATCCGCGCCTTTCGCCAACAGCAGCGTCGTCGCGTCCATGTTGCAGTTCATCGCCGCGTGGATCAGCGGCGTGACCCCGCCGTTCTCGACCGTCTGCGCCTCGCCCCCAGCCGCCAACAGCAATCGCAAACTCTCGTTATCCGACGCGTCCGCTGCCAGCGCCACGGCCGTCGTGCCGCCGGTATCCTTCACCTTCGCGTCCGCGCCCTTCGACAGCAGCAGCTTCACGACCTCGGAGCACCCGTCGCACGCCGCCGCAATCATCAGCGCCGTCCGCCCCTGCTTCGTCTTCGCGTTGACGTCCGCGCCCTTCGCGACCAGAATCCGCACCTTCTCCAAATTCGTCGCCGACCCGATCAGCGGCGTCAGGTCGAATCCGTTCTTCGCGTTGACGTCCGCCCCCGCCGCCACCAGCGCCCGCACTGCCTCCACGCTGCCGAACGACGCCGCGTATAAGAGAGGTGTGTTGCCCCTCCGATCCCGGACCGTCAGATCGGCCCCCTTCAGTGCCGCGACCTGATTCTCCCGAATGGCGCTAAAAACGTCAGCGCCAAACGACGGCAAACACAGCGCTGCCAACAAGAATAAACGCAAGTTTCCCTCCGGTTGCGCCAGTATACCAAGCACTCCATGCGATTGCCCCGCTATACGCGAATGCTGCTCGCCGAGGGACTGACGAGACTGTCCCAAGCCGGTTTGTGGCGCGTGGACAGTCCGGTCTGTCCCCGGCTTTGACTGCACCCGCGGTCACCCGTGTCGAACAGCCGTCTCCCCGCCTCCCCGAATCGACTAACTCTTTGGTACAATGGAAGTTAATCCACAATGGCAGATCAGGAATTACCACCACAAGGATCCCTTGTGCCGCCCGGCGGCGCGGGCGGCGGCGGGGCCAATAATCACGTCCCGATCAACATCGAAGATGAGATGAAGCGCAGCTACCTCGACTACGCCATGAGCGTAATCGTGGGCCGCGCCCTCCCCGACATTCGCGACGGCCTGAAGCCCGTGCACCGCCGTATTTTATTCGGCATGCACGAGATGGGTCTCGCGCCCAATCGCCCCACCCGCAAGTGCGCCAAGATCACCGGCGAAGTCATGGGTAAGTACCACCCGCACGGCGATTCCGCGATCTACGACTCCTTGGTCCGCATGGCCCAGCCGTTCGCGATGCGCTACCCGCTCGTGGAAGGGCAGGGGAATTTCGGCTCCATCGACGGCGATCCGCCCGCGGCGATGCGGTACACCGAGGCCCGCCTCGCGCGCATCGCGACCGCCCTGTTGGAGGACATCGACAAGGAAACCGTCGACTTCCGTCCCAACTACGACGACTCCGAGTCCGAGCCCGAAGTCCTCCCGACCCGCGTCCCGAATCTGCTCGTCAACGGCTCGTCCGGCATCGCCGTCGGCATGGCGACCAACATCCCGCCGCACAACCTCAACGAGATTATCAACGCCACCATCCACCTCATCGAGAACCCCAAGGCGCAACTCACCGACATCCTGCAATTCGTCCAGGGCCCCGACTTCCCGACCGCCGGCCAGATCCTCGGACGCGCCGGCATTCTCGACGCTTACGTACGCGGCCGCGGCTCGCTCAAGATCCGCGCCAAGACCGCCCGCGAGCCGCTCGGCAAGGACCGCGAAGCCATCATCGTTTCCGAAATCCCGTACCAGGTCAACAAGTCCAAGCTCATCGAGCAGATGTCGACCCTGGTCAATGAGAAGAAGATCGAAGGCATCAGCGACATCCGCGACGAAAGCGATCGCGACGGCTTGCGCATCGTCATCGAGCTCAAGCGTGGCGAGCAGCCCGAGGTGGTCCTCAACAACCTCTACAAGCACACGCAGATGCAGATCGGCTTCGGCATCATCATGCTGTCGATCGTCAACGGTCAGCCGCGTGAGCTGGGCCTCCTGCCGATGCTCAAGTACTTCGTCGAGCATCGCGTCGAAGTCGTCCGCCGCCGCACCGAGTACGAGCTCCGCAAGGCCCGCGACCGCGAGCACATCTTGCTGGGATTCCAGAAAGCCCTCGACCATCTCGACGAAGTCATCCGTCTCATCCGCAACTCCAAATCTCCCAAGGAAGCGCGCGAGGCCCTCATCACCTCGTTTGAATTCTCCGAGAAACAGGCGCAGGCCATCATCGAGATGCAGTTGCAGCGTCTCACCGGGATGGAGCAGCAGAAGATCCTGGACGAGTTGGCCGACATCCAGCGCCGCATCGCCGAGTACCTCGAAATCCTCGGCTCCGACAAAATCCTGCGCGACCTCATCATCACGGAGCTCCGTGAAGTCGCCAAGAACTTCGGCGATAAGCGCCGCACCGAGATCATCGAGGACACCGGCGAAATCCGGCTCGAGGATCTGGTCGCCGTGGAAGACGTCGCCGTCACCGTGACGCGCGGCGGCTACCTCAAGCGCACCGCCGTCGACACCTATCGCCGGCAGACCCGCGGCGGCAAGGGCCGCATCGGCATGGGGACGCGCGCGGAGGACGTCGTCGAGCACCTGCTCGTCGCGTCGACCCACGCCTACCTGCTGATCTTCACCACCCGCGGCCGCGTCTACTGGCTCAAGATCTACGAGATTCCCGACGCCTCGACCACCGGCAAGGGCAAGCACATCTCGAACCTCATCAACCTGCAGCCGGACGAGGCCGTCAAGGCCTTCCTCCCGGTGAAGGACTTCGTCCCCGACAAGTACATCGCCATGGTGACCCGCGACGGCGTCATCAAGAAGTCCGAGCTCACCGAGTTCGACAACCCGCTGGTTCGCGGCATCATCGCCGTCTCCCTCGACGAGGGCGACGAGCTGATCGCGGCCCGCATCACCAACGGCAACAACCTCATCTTCCTCGCCTCCCACGAGGGCATGGCGCTCAAATTCGAGGAGAGCGAGGTCCGCGGCATGGGCCGTCAGGCGCGCGGCGTTCGCGCGATGGATCTCGGGGCCGACGACTACCTGGTCGGCGTCGAAGTCGTCGAGAAGGAAGGCCTCATCCTCTCGATTTCCGAGAACGGCTACGGCAAACGCACGCCGCTCGAAAATTACCGGCTGACGCACCGCGGCGGTAAGGGCGTCATCAACATGAAGACCAACAACAAGACGGGCAACGTCGTTGGCATCCTCTCCGTAAGAGAGGATTCGGACTTGATCATCGTCAGCCAGAACGGCAAGATCATCCGCATCGAATCGTCCACCATCCGGCAGTCCGGAAGAGCGGCCTCGGGAGTCCGCCTTGTCAGCCTCGAAGGCGACGACAAGGTGGCCGCCGCCTCCGTCATTCCCGATACCGAACCGGGCAGCGACCAGGAAGGTCTCCCGTTACAGTAAAGTAATGGTCGTGGATAAGCAGCAACGGCTTCTGGAGTCCCTCAAGGAGATGCGCCGAGTGATCGTCGCATTCTCCGGAGGGACCGACTCCGCGTACCTCGCCTGGGCGGCGAAACAGGCTCTCGGCGATTCCGCCATCGCAGTCACGGCGGACTCCGCCTCTCTACCCGAATCTCACAAGCGCGACCTCGAGGAATTCGTTGCGCGCTTCGACATCCCGCATAGCTACATCGCGACCACGGAATTCGACAATCCCGAGTACGTCCGCAACGATCCCAATCGCTGTTTCCACTGCAAGGACGAGCTCTTCACGCGTCTCGAAGAAGTTGGCCGCGACCGCGGCGTCGACCACATCGTCTACGGCGTGAATGTCGACGACCTCGGCGATTATCGCCCCGGCCAGAACGCCGCGCGCCAGCACCAGGTGAAGGCCCCGCTCGCCGACGCCGGTCTCACCAAAGCCGAGATCCGCGAGCTATCGCGGCTCGCGGGACTCCCGACTTGGGACCGTCCTGCCTCCGCGTGCCTCAGCTCCCGCATCCCCTACGGCACACCCGTCACGATCCAAACGGTGAAGACCGTGGAGCGTGGCGAAGAGGAGATCAAGGCGCTAGGCTTCCGCCAGTTCCGCGTCCGCTTCCACGGTGAAGTCGTGCGGTTGGAAATCGCGCCGGAGGAGATGGAAAAAGCGTTGAGTCTGGAAATGGCCCGGCGCTTCACCGCGATTTTCAAAGCCCTGGGTTTCAAGTACGTCACCCTCGATCTGGAGGGTTACCGCCAGGGCTCTCTCAACGAAGTGCTCGGGCTCAAACGGGCCTAAAAATCGTCTTCGGCCGCGCCTTTTTTCTTCTTGCGCCGCAAGAAGATGATGGCAACCAATACGATTGCGAGGACTGCGGCAACGATCTTGACTGTGTTCTGATCCATATGCGGTTTCCCGTCCAGGCAGTATAACAGAATTGTGCGATTTCAGCCCCAAAGCGCCGTAAATCCGAATTGACACCGGTTCCCGCCTTTGATACAACTCAGCGGGCAATCGTGAATAAGAGAGAATTGGTCGGCAAAATCGCCTCGGACGCCCACCTCACCAGAGCGCAAGCGTCGAAAGCCCTCGACGCCTTCATCGAAGGCATCCAAACCACTCTCGCCGCCGGCAACCGAGTCACCCTCTCCGGCTTCGGAACCTTCGGAGTCTCCCACCGCAAAGCGCGAAGAGTCCGAAACCCGCAAAACGGCAAACCCCTGCAAATCGCCGAAAGAAACGTCCCCCACTTCGCCGCCGCGGATGAACTAAAAGGCGCCATCTGGCCACGAATGAACACAAATAAACACGAATAAAATCGTCTTGTGTTAATTCGTGTCCATTCGTGTTCATTCGTGGCCAATTGATTGCCCTGCTTTTAGCGATGCGCTGGGCTGTTTTGCTTTCGCTGATTTCTCTCGTCGGGTGTTCGCGCGTCCAAGCTCCGCGACCCGGTGAACAACGCAGCGGACTTTTCCTCGTTCGTCAAAACGGGCATTTCGGGTTCGTCAACGGACACGGCGTTCTCAAAATCACCCCGCAGTTCGAACAGGCCGGACCGTTTTCCGACGGGCTCGCCGCCGTATCGGTCGGTGGACGCGCAGGCTACATCGACACCTCCGGCAAGTTCGTCATCAATCCCCAGTTCGAAGCCGGTGGACCCTTCACCGACGGTCTCGCCGCGGTCCGCATGGGCGACGCGTGGGGCTTCATCGATAAGCAGGGCAAACTCGTCATCCCCGCGCAATTCCAGCCCGCCGGCAACGCGCCGCTCCAGTTCAGCGACGGTCTCGCCGCCGTCAGCCACGGCCCCGGCACGCCCGTCGGCTACATCAATCGCGACGGCCGCATGGTGATCGCGCCGCACTACGATTTCGCCGCGCCCTTCTCCGACGGTCTCGCCATGGTCGGCGTCGGCCGACACTACGGCTTCATCGACCACGACGGCAAAATCGTCGTCAATCCGCAATTCGAACAGGCCAGCAGTTTCTTCGACGGCCGCGCCGCTGTCCGCGTCGGCGGACGCTGGGGCTACATCGACCGCGCCGGCAAGATGGTCATCAATCCCCAATTCGATGCCGCCCGCGCCTTCTCCGAAGGTCTCGCACTGGTCGCCGTAGGGAACCGCGCCGGCTTCATCGACCGCGACGGCAAAATGGCGATCAACCCGCAATTCGACGCCGCCAACGATTTCTGCGACGGCCGCGCGCCGGTCCGCGTCGGCGGCCTCTGGGGCTACATCGATAAGTCCGGCAAAATGGTTATCCGTCCCCAATTCGAGAACGCCCGTCCGTTCTCCCCCGACCTCGCCCCCGTGCAGGCCGGCTCCGCCTGGGGCTACGTGGACCGCGACGGCAAAATCATCTGGAATCCATCCGTATGAAGCTCAACGCACGCAACGTAAAATTCGCCTGGAAATACCGCCGGGCCCTCTGGAAGTATCGAGGAGTCATCCGCCACCGCCAGCAAATCGCCGCCGTAGCGATGGCCGGGGTAGCGATTGCCACTGCCCTCCTTCTCCGTCCGAGACTGCAAACAGAGCCGCGACAGTAATGGAGCGGTCGCAGGCGCGACTCGTATCCCCCAAAACCCCGCCGCACCCCCGACCGTGGTACGCATAAGAGTATGAGACTCGTCCTCGTACTCGCCGTCCTCGCGCTCGTCTCGTGCAACCATCAGAACCGCGCCAGTGGACCGCCGGAGACCCGGCAGACCCCCACCGGCCCTCTGATCTCCTACGCGGATATGCTGGACCACGTCTCGCCCGCGGTCGTGACCATCCGAGCCTCGCGCCGCGTCCGCGCCGCACAGCAGTTCCCGTTCTTCGACGATCCCTTCTTCCGCCAGTTCTTCGGTAACGGCGCCCCGCGTCGTCCGCAAACGGAAGTGCAGCGCGCGCTCGGCTCAGGCGTGATCGTCCAAGCCGACGGCCACATCCTCACCAACCATCACGTCATCGACGGCGCCGAGGACATCAAGGTCGATCTCAACTCCAAGCGCACCTACTCCGCCACCATCGTCGGCTCCGACGCGCCCAGCGACCTCGCCGTCCTCAAGATCAACGCCAACGACCTCACCGTCCTCCAACTCGCCGATTCCGACCGTGTGCGCGTCGGCGACGTCTGCCTCGCCATCGGCAATCCGCTCGGCATCGGCGAGTCCGTCACCGCCGGCATCGTCAGCGCCAAAGGCCGCTCCACCGGCCTCAGCGACGGCAGCTTCCAGGACTTCCTCCAGACCGACGCGCCCATCAATCAGGGCAACTCCGGCGGAGCGCTCGTCAACACGCGCGGCGAGTTGATCGGCATCAACTCGCAGATCCTTTCGCCGAACGGCGGAGGCAACATCGGCATCGGCTTCGCGATCCCGTCCAACATGGCGAAGTCCGTGATGACCCAGTTGATCGGCAAAGGCAAGGTGGCCCGCGGAGCCATGGGCGTCACGATCCAGCCCGTCACCAGCGACCTCGCGCAGGGTCTGGGACTCAAGGAGGCGCGCGGCGTCGCCATCAGCAGCGTCAATCCCGGAGGAGCCGCCGATAAGGCCGGCCTCAAAGCCGGAGACGTCATCCTGCAGGTCAACGGCAAAAACACCAACGACATGAACACGCTCCGCAACACCGTCGCGGGCATGCCGCCGGGCACCGACGTCACGCTGACGATCGCGCGCAACGGAGCCGAAGAACAAGTTCACCTGAAACTAGGAGCACTCGGCGAAACCGCCGAGGCCGGACCCGCCGGCAACGGTGGAGTCGGCGGAGCCCCCACCCTGGGAGTCGGAGTCGTCCCGCTCACCCCGGACCTTGCCAATCAACTCCGCCTTCGCCGCGGAACGCAGGGCGTCGTCGTCCAATCCGTCGACCCCGACGGGCCCGCCGCCCAAGTCGGTATTCAGGAAGGAGACGTCATCCAGGAAGTCAATCGCCAGCCCGTCCACTCCGTCGAAGAGATGCGAGCCGCCCTCCAGAAGTCGGGCAACCGAGCTCCGCTCCTCCTCATCAATCGCGGAGGACAGACGCAGTATGTGCCGGTTCCACTGCGGTAGAGGGATGCTTCTTTAGCTTCCTCTTCACATCCGGCCAGAACTCCTTGAGCAGGTTGCCGACGGTATCCGAGCCAACCTGAATCAGCAGCTTGGTCGCATTATCGTGGGCGGTGCGAGTGTCGGCGTAATAGAGATTCGAAAGCGCCACCGACGCCGAAGCGCCGCCCCACTCCGACACATTGAAAGTCCGATGCCCGCCATCGGTCTTCGTGACGAACGTGCGCGTGACGCAGTACCAAAGCCGGCTCTTGATCGGCCCGGTCGCCATCCGGAAATACCGCGGGTCCTCATGCGTCAGAGCGGGCACGAACCCCTCGGTCATCATGTTCCCGCTCAACTGGTCCGCGTACGAAGTCCCGAGCCGCTTCCCATACCCCGCCATCCCCTGTCCGAATTCGTGATTCACGTCGGCCAACTGATAGAACGCCGCAAACACCGCGGACGTAGGATAGACCGGCCAGTCGAACGAATCGAGAGCGGCAATGGTCAACTTCTCTTTAGCGGAGATCCGGTGAAACGGAGTCGAAGCCTCCGCCGTGCGATGATTCGGCAAAACCCCAAAAGCCCGCTTATCCTGCTGAATCGCCGGATCGTTCTGCCCCCAAGCGACCCCCAGAAACAGAACCCCCGCCACAATCCCGTATGAGCGCATACAAATCATGATGACCCGACGCACTCAATGGTTACGCTAGCCCAAAAGGGCCATCGCAAACCGGGGTCTGACATCAATTTCCGGCCGCATTTGCCGGAAATTGGCTGGCTGACCTCGGTTTGCCCTACCCGATACTCTCCACCCGAGGTCAGTCGCTGATCTCGATCTTCGGACCTTCCTCCGCCGACACCTCTGCCACTCTCGCCACGGCATTCCGAGCCAGCTCCAGGAACGCCTCCCCATCCGCCCGCAGCGCAATCGGATTCCCGCTATCCCCGCCAATCCGCACCTGAGGATCCAGCGGCAGCTCCGCCAAAAAATGCACGTTCATCTCGGAAGCTGTCCGCCGCCCTCCGCCATGACTGAACACGTCGATCCGCTCCGCACAGTGCGGGCACTTCAGGTAGCTCATGTTCTCCACGATCCCGAGAATCGGCACACGCACCTGGTGGAACATGTGGATCGCCTTCCGCGCATCCTCGAGCGACACGTCCGAAGGCGTCGTCACCACGATCGCGCCCGTGATCGGCGCCGTCTGGATCAGCGACAACTGCACGTCGCCCGTCCCCGGCGGCAGATCGATCACGAGGTAATCGAGGTCGCCCCAATCCACTCCGCGCAGGAACTGCTGGATCACGCTGTGCAGCATCGGACCGCGCCACACCAGTGGTTTATCGCCGGGGTTCAAAAAGCCCATCGACATTAGCTTGACGCCGAACTGATCGAGCGGCTGAATCCGCTCGCCATACGCCATCGGCGTCTTATTGATCCCCATCATCAGCGGCACGTTCGGCCCGTAGACGTCGGCGTCCATCAGTCCCACGCGATGGCCGAGTTTCGCCAGCCCGACCGCGAGGTTCACCGACACCGTGGTCTTTCCGACGCCGCCCTTTCCCGATCCGACAGCGATCAGATTCTTCACACCTACGATGGGCAGCTTGGGCATTTGGCCCGGTTGGTTGGGGGTCACGATCTCTATCGTAACAGCGCGAACGGCTGCGGTACGATACGGCAAGCATGATCCGCGCTTCCCTTTGCCTCCTCCTCACGGCCGCCGCGCTCGCCGCCGCCGATAAGCCGAACCGCGACATCCTCGAGCTCCAACGCGAGATGGCCCAGCTCGACCAGAAAATCGGCGCCATGCAGCAGGCGCTCGAAGTTCGCCTCACTGCAATGGCGACGCAGATCCAGACGGTCGCCGACGCCGCCGCGCAAATCAACGCCAACTCCGCCGCGCTGCAAAAGTCCCTCGCTCAGGTCGCTCAGGACCAGAACGGCAAGCTCGTCCCCGCCATCGCGCAGCAGGGCACGCGCCTCGACCAGTTCGGCTCGACGCTCACGAATATGCAGCAGGCCCTCGCGGATCTCACGGTCTCCGTCAATCACCTCCAGACGCAGGTCGTCGACGTCGGCAACGCGGTCAAGGTGATCTCGTCCCCCGCCGCCGCGCCTCCCAAACCGCCCGCGGCCGACCTGCTCCACGCCGCCCAGTCCGACCGTCTCGGCAACAAGAACGACCTCGCCGTCCAGGGCTACACCGACTTCCTCACCGCCTATCCCGACTCGCCCGAAGCCGACACCGCTCAGTTCGAGCTCGGCCTCACGCACCGCGCGATGAAGGATCACGAAGCCGCCGTCCGCGACTTCGACGCCCTCGTCGCCAAGTACGGCGAGAGCAAAAAGGTCCCCGAGGCGCTCTACCTCAAATCGAAATCGCTCCAGTCGCTCAACCACCCCGCCGCCGCGCGCGCCGCCTGCGCCGACCTCCGCAAGAAATTTCCATCCAGCGAATTCGTCCGGCAGTGTCCTGTCCGATAGCAGTGTTGTACTCTATCCTCCATGCCCGACTACATCGGCGCCATCGACCAAGGCACCACCAGTTCGCGCTTCATCGTCTTCGACCGCGCCGGCCGCATCGTCGCCTCCGCCCAGAAGGAGCATGAGCAGATCTACCCGCGCCCCGGCTGGGTCGAGCACGACCCCAACGAGATCTGGCGCCGCACCCAGGAAGTGATCGCCGACGCGATGGCCCAGCGCGGCCTCCGCCCGCAGGACCTCGCCGCCATCGGCATCACCAACCAGCGCGAGACCACCGTCGTGTGGAACCGCCACACCGGCGTCCCCGTCAGCAACGCGCTCGTCTGGCAGGATATGCGCGTCGGCGACGACGTCGCCGCCCTCTCTCGCAATGGTGGGCCCGACCGTTTCCGCGCCCAGACCGGCCTTCCGCTCTCCACCTACTTCAGCAGCCTCAAGCTCCGCTGGATTCTGCAAAACGTCCCCGGCGCCCGCGAACAGGCCGCCGCCGGCGACCTCATCTTCGGCAACATCGACACCTTCCTCGTCTGGCATCTTACGCGCCTCCACCTCACCGACGTCACCAACGCCAGCCGCACGCAGCTCATGAACCTGCGCACGCTCGATTGGGACGCCGACCTCCTCGCCGCGTTCGACATCCCGCGCGCCATGCTCCCGGAGATCCGCTCCTCGAGCGAGGTGTACGGCGAGGCCACGTTCGACGCGATCCGCGGCGTCCCCGTCGCCGGCATCCTCGGTGACCAGCAGGCCGCCCTCGTCGGCCAGACCTGCTTCAAACCCGGCGAGGCCAAGAACACCTACGGTACCGGCTGCTTCCTCCTCATGAACACCGGCACGGAGCCCGTCCAGTCGCGCTGCGGCCTGCTCACCACCGTCGCGTTTCAGTTGAAGGGGCAGCCCGCGCACTACGCCCTCGAAGGCAGTGTCGCCATCACCGGCGCGCTCGTCCAGTGGATCCGCGACAACTTCGGTCTGATCGAGAAGAGCCCCGATATCGAGACGCTCGCCCGCACGGTCGACGACAACGGCGGCGTCTACTTCGTCCCCGCCTTCTCCGGCCTCTACGCGCCCTATTGGAAGCACGACGCGCGCGGCGTGATCGCCGGCCTGACCCGCTATTCGAATAAGGGGCACCTCGCCCGCGCCGTCCTCGAAGCCACCGCGTTCCAAACCCGCGAAGTCGTCGAAGCGATGGAGCAGGACGCGGGCGTCGCGCTCAACGTCCTGCGCGTCGATGGCGGCATGATCGAAAATGAATTGCTGATGCAGTTCCAGGCCGATATTTTGGACCGCACCGTCGTGCGTCCCGCGGTGAAGGAGACGACCGCCCTCGGCGCCGCGTACGCCGCCGGCCTAGCGGTCGGGTTCTACGAGAGTGTCGGCGATCTCTGCGGAAGGTGGTCGGTGGAGCGGACGTGGAAGCCGTCGATGGACGCGCCCCAGCGCGATCGCCTGTACCGCTTCTGGAAGAAAGCAGTGACCCGGTCGTTCGATTGGTTGGAGGACTAAGGTGGATACCAGGGTTTGTATCAGGGCATGGCTTCAGCCGTGCCGAAAAGCTGCGCGACACAGTGGGCTTTAGCCCCTGCCGTCACCGCGATCGAAGGCGGGCCACACAGAGGACAGCGACTGGAAATGGAGGACTAAGGTGGACAAACGATTTCTCGGCGAGTTCATGGGCACACTCGTGCTCATCCTCTTGGGCAACGGAGTCGTCGCCAACGTGCTGTTGCGGAAGTCGAAGGCGGAGAACGCCGGCTGGATGGTCATCACCGCCGGCTGGGCCTTAGGCGTCATGTGCGGCATCTTCACCGCCAGCGCCTGCGGCAGTCCCGACGCCCACCTCAATCCCGCTGTCACGTTCGCGGTAGCGGTCAGCACCGGAGACTTCAGCAAGCTAGCCATCTACTGGCCCGCCCAACTCCTGGGAGCGATGGCCGGAGCGTTACTGGTCTGGATCTACTTCTACCCCCACTGGCGCGAAACCCCCGAGCAAGACGCAAAACTAGCCTGCTTCGCCACCGGCCCAGCCATCCGCAATCTCCCCGCGAATCTCGTATGCGAGGCCATCGGCACCTTCGTCCTGGTGCTGGTAGGAAGCGCCATCTTCGCCAAGGCGGTAGTCCCCGCCGGAGTGGCCCCCGGAATCGGGCCCTATCTCGTCGGCTCTCTCGTCTGGGGCATCGGCCTGAGTTTAGGCGGCACGACCGGCTACGCGATCAACCCCGCGAGAGATCTGGGTCCTCGAATCATGCACACCATCCTCCCGATCGCAGATAAAGGAGGCTCCGACTGGGGCTACGCCGGAGTCCCGATCGTAGGCCCGCTCATCGGTGGAGCGCTGGCCGGGATCTTCATCCGCCTGGTGTTCTGAAATGCCCGCGTCCCTCGACCGCATCACGACAGACCCGAACGTACGCTTCGGAAAGCCCTGCATCCGAGGCCATCGCATCACGGTCGCCGAAGTGCTGGACTGGCTCGCGGAAGGAACGACCCAGGATCAGATTCTCGCCGACTACCCGCAATTGGAGGCGGAGGACTTCGTCGCGGTGTTTGCACACGCCGCCGGGTTGGCGGCGGGCCGTAAAACCTCCAGGGAATGAGCCTGCTCTTTGAGGAGCCTTTCACCTAAGCTCGTCGACTTGCTGCAAGATCTGTTCCCCGATTCCGAAAGCGCACTCCGGAACGGCCTTGCCCGGTCGGGAGATGCCAAGATCCTTGCCTATGCTGCGACCGGCGATTTTGTCCTTGTCAAGACTCCGGACTTCTCAACAAGACGCGCGTATCTTCGGAGGGTCCCCGTCCATTTCAGACGCGCTATGCCGCAACATCCACGTAGTCAACCGACGTCTGTGGCTCGGGGATAGGAGCGCCGATCTGCCGCATTGCCTGAAAGTGTTCCCCTAGAGCTTCCTGGAAATTCAGCCGAGTTTCGTCCTCGGTATCTCCAACCGCGACGCACCCGGGGACATCGGGCGAATACGCGGAAAAGCCGGTGGACGTCGGCTCGATCACTACGGGGTAGCGTTTCATTTAAGGCCTGCCATCTTGAGTATAGCGTTCAGCGTACCCGGCGCGAGTTCCTTGCCGTTCTGGCCCGGCACAGTAATAACGAACTTTTGTTCGGGGTGCTTGAAGTGCCGGTGACTTCCCTTGGAGCGCATTTCCACCCAACCGTATTGCTCCAGCAAACGAATGACTTCGCGCACCTTCAGAGGCATGCGCTCTATGCTAAACCAGTTCGCCGGCGGTCACTGGTCGGGAGAAGCCCTTAACGTCCCGACGCCCCGGTGACGCCGCCTGTCAGAAGCGCATTGCCGGGACGAACAAGCCCGCGACACACCAGAGGAAGCACAGCGTCGCGGCGATCGGCGCGACACCAGTTGCTTTCCGGTGCAGAATGTCAACCCAGATCGCATAGGCTGGCAGGCACGAACAACAGAACATCAGCACAATCCAACCAAGCCCCCCGCCGAGGGCCGAATTCAGCGGGCTCGCATCGAACTCGAATTGCGCGGCGACCTCAATGCACCACGTCACGAAAAGCACCACACCCGCGCCAGCGTAGGACCGCCGCTCGGAACGGATGTCTGCCAGTGCCGGCGCGTACGTTTCCAGGTAAGGGACGCGATTGCTCGAATCTGCAAGGGGCCGTTCCGGCCGAAGCCGATCGAGTTGAAAGGCCAACTGGTTTACCAATTGGAGGCCAGCCCCGGCCATTTCGCGGTCGAAAGTATCGAGTCTGCCTCGGAGGTATTTGTAGCACCAGAGCGATTGCAGCCCGATCAGCAGCCCAATCGACGTCGGTACTAACGAGAGCGAGAGCCGATCGGCAACACCCCCCATGGCCGAGGCCCGGTCGGTGCCAATGCCGAGAAAGGTATCGCCGGCGATTGCCCGGATCGTACCGAGCATCCAGGCAAGTCAAGGTCGCAATTGTATTGAGGCCGCGTTTCAGATCCTCGTGCGTAACCGCCGCGGCGCGCGCCATAGCCCGCTCCGCTTCGCCCAGCACTTGCCTCGCATAGACGGTGTCCATCTCGACTCCATTCTGAACCCAAAAGGCGGCCGAGGGAAGCGTTTGTTCTCGTGTGGAGGTCGCTCGTATAATCACGGGAATGACGTGCCGCTTCGAGCGAGTGCTTGCCGCCGTTCTCTTCGGCGTCGTGCTGTTGCCATCTCAAACCGTCCCCGCGAATGCAGACGACGTACGGGTGGTCGCGGTCTCGCCGGCCGAAACTGTTTCCCTGCGAGAGGGCCGGAAGGTTCGGTTCGAGGTCACGCTACACTACGCGCTTCAATCCGCCGACTCCGCGATTCTTCAGGTGTATGCGGAACGTTACGCGAAGAGTGGAGGCGTCTGCGACGACGCCGACCTCCATCAAACGGAAGGAGGCACGACGGTTCGCATCCAGCGTGGTACGGGCGATGTCCATGTGCGGTTCCCTTGGCAATGGGGAACAGGACCCGATGCGAAGGTCCCACGCGGTGCTGCTTCTCTAGCCTTCGGAGTGAATCTCTGGTCGGATAAGGGCGGCCGTCCGGTCAAGCCGGTGCGGGCATTTGAGACTTCGTTCTGCCGCCCGATCGCGCCGTAAACCGGTGGGCGGTAGTCGCCTATCAGAGTGTCGTTCACAGTCTATTCTGACTTCTTCGCCGTCCAACGGTGAAGGAGACGACCGCCCTCGGCGCGGAAGAGGCCGTCTACGGCTAGCGACGGGAGTCCAACGGATCAATTCTCTCCAGGGTCGTTCTCGATATGTTCTACGACCATCACCTTGAGCTTAGATGGTCGAGACTCGAGCCGAAGACCCAGTTGCGACTGGACGACCTTGAAGATGCTGTCACTGGGCGTGAATCGCACGTTTCCCTGGAGCGGAAATCCTGGAACTCTGGAGAGAAAGTACATCTTGTTGTAGTTCAAGTTGAAATCGAATCGCCCCGTCAGGCCCGTATCGTCCATGATGTGCGCCGGGGCCGTGTGCGACAGGTCCGCCGTCGTCGTTTCCAACGCAACGTCGTTCGCCAGTTCAGTCACCAGTTCGGGCATCGAAAACCCCACGAAGGTCGCGCAGTTACTCCCGCCACTTCGGCCGGAGACGCCTCGCCGCGTCAACGGCAAGACCGGGCACCCACTCTTGTCAAGCGGGGCTTTGATGCGGTCCGCTTCGGAAACCGCATTGTCGTCGCTGTCTGCGGTTTCCACGACCGCCGAACGTCTCAACTTCGCGCCGCCGGCGCCAACGACCAGATGGTAGACTTCGTAGTCCCGCTCCTCCCATCGGAACGCCAGGCGAAACCGCTTCACCAGAAGTCGTTGCAGCATCTGGCGGAATTCCTCCGCGCCGGCTCCTGACGGAACGATAGCGTCGAGCACATACCGATCCGATGTGAGCCGCTCCGGTCCACGAATCTGATCCGCCTCGATGCCGTAAGCCCTTCCGATCAATTGCATTAAAGTTACGTTGACGTAGTGGATTCGGCCTGGGGTCGACGTGCCCGGACCGCCCTTCATGACGGGGAGGCCCATCGCCGCCGGGGACATCGCGCCCACATCGCCGCCGACCGGGAGGGTAGCCGCTCTGAGTGCGACGCGCTTCACAGAAGCAGCCTCGAATTCGGTTGTCCCTGATCCGGGATGCCTTTGCGCATCCACGATCTGTGGCACAAGAACGAAGATGAGTCCGGTTTGCAGCGTACTCCACCTGGAGCGTCGCGTCCGGTTCCACGACCTGCACGAATCAATAGTCGACATTCGCTAAGCCCCCGACGAGACCATCCTGACGTTACCGACAATCGGCAGGGCGACGCCCAAGAAGAGAAAACTTCATTGAAGCAGGACGCGCCACGGTCATGGTAACTCCCCGCCGTGCCCTCAGAGTGACGTGAATTGCTTGCGTTCAGCCGCCGATCTCTATATCTTAATTGCCGATATGTCCACTCTCCTTGCCCCGATTCTCCTGGTCATAGGAGCCGCATCGATTCATGCCGAGCAAGCGCCGACGACCGTTTCCCAAGATCCCAAACAAGCAGCCACTGCCGTCGGAAGATCACAAGCGCGGCAGACCTTGGCGCCGTACTACCTGGAGCGCGTCGACACTTCGCCGCGCGGTCAATCATTCGGCCTTAAGGAGATTGTGGCCCGCCGGTCGGACGGCGCAATCGTGCACATCGGGGCCTTGGCGCCGGGAGACATGCGGGCATTTGGCCGCGACGTGACACTTCCCGACGGGACACGCGTCAGTGTTTACGACAGCATCAAGGCGAAAACGACTTGGCCACCCGATGAGATGCAGGCACAATTTCACCGGGCTCAGTTGCTGGAAGGTCCCGCGGAATGCGTCATGGGCAGCAACCCTCCGCTGCGGCGCGAACAAATGGAGGGACAGGACGTAGATGTGGTTCAGTTCAACCTCGGGGCCAGGCGCGTCACCGTATGGGCAGCTCCCAAACTCGGCTGCGAATACCTTTACGACAAGGCCGAAGATCCCGCGGGCGGCGGATCGTTTCGGATCGATATGGAGGTGAAAACGATCAAGCTCGTGATCGGTGAACCCGACGCCCGTCTCTTCGACGTGGCGTCCGATCTGATCGAAATGAAACCGTCGGAAGCGATGAGGAAGCGGTGGAGCGTTACGGAGCCACCGGTGCCCGCCGAACAAAAGGCCGCGTTCCTGCGAGCTGGAGAGCGTATGGCAGCGGAGCAAGACAAACGGTATGAGGCAGCGAATAGCAAAGTTCGGCAATAGCTCCGAACAGCCTCGAGCCCCGGTAGCTATCCGTATTCATCCTTGGCTCCAAAACCTTCGTCACACAACAAACGATCTGTTCCGGGGTCGCGTTCCGATCAAGGTTCTCGAGACACGATCGGGTAGGGAAACCGTCCTCCTCTGAGGGCGGTCACGACCGACCCGATGCGCGGTTCCGTTGCGCGCTCATTGAGGCCGGCATCGCGCATGTGGCATGAACGGCATCGGCGGAGCTGAAATCACTGCCGCTACAGTCAGCATATGTCGAGCGTGGCGCGCCGAAACGCGGCTCGTCCACGGTAGAGTGACATACGCCAAATCGACGGGGTCCAAATCGGATTGACACGATTCGCCGCAAGGACGCCCGCCCTTATTCGTGTGCTAACTTATAGGCTTGTATGCCGTCGGCCGCGGCAAATCGCCGCCCTCGCCAGTTACCCCAGGAATGCCGTTTTTCCGGGGTTGACACCCCGCCGTGGGTCGAATTCGTCGAGCGGGGAGCTAGCGTGATTTCCTTTCCCCCCGCCCACTTCGCCGCCCGCCGCGATCGTCGCGCCGACGCCGTGAAATTCGCATGAAGAAGAATCGCCCGCCGCGCGCCGGCAAACGCTCCGAAGCTGGCGCTCACGAGACCGGCGCGACACTTCGGATTTCTCCGCGCGTCACGCTCGCTGCGATCGTTTGTCTCGCCGCGTTTCTTCGGTTTTACAATCTGACCGGCGTGCCGCCTGGTCTCTATCACGACGAAGCCATGAACGGCACAAACGTGTTGCAGAATCTCGAGTCGCACCGCATCGAGGTCTTCTATCCCGAGAACAACGGCCGCGAAGGGCTTTACATCGCGTTGGCCACGCCGGTGGTGGCGGCGTTCGGGAACACCTCTTGGGCCTTGCGGCTGCCGGCGGCCGTGTTCGGGACAGCGACCGTGCTCGGCGTCGGGCTGCTCGGAATCGAACTGCTGGGCGTCGAGGAAGGCCTCCTCGCGGCGTTCCTCCTCGCGACGAGTTTCTGGCACATCGTTTTCTCGCGTGAGGCCTTTCGCGCGATTCTCTCTCCATTTTTTCTGTGCTGGTCCCTCTTGTTTCTCGTGCGGGCGCTGCGGGCGGCTCGGCACGCAAGCGGCTGGGCGGCGCCGGCGTGCATCGCGGCGGTTCTGTACGGCCTCGGCTTTTACACGTACATCCCGTACCGGGTGACGCCGCTGCTGGTCGCGGCCCTTCTGCTGCACGCGTTCTATGCCGAAGAGCCGGGCGCCCGCACGCTCATCGTCCGCGCGACGGCGCTGTTCGCGGGCGTCGCTGCGGCGGTAGCGGCGCCCCTCGCGTGGTATTTCTGGACCCATCCCGGGACCTTCTTCGGCCGTACGTCGCAGATCTCAGTGACGGCGAGCGCCCACCCGCTGGCGGACTTCCTGTCGAACGTCGCGAGCGTCGCGGGGATGTTCTTCATACAAGGAGATCCGAACTGGCGGCACAACATCGCGGGCCGTCCGGAGTTGTTCCTGCCGGTGGCGCTGTTCTTCCTGGGAGGCATCGCGATCGCGGCCCTCCGGCTGCGGAAGGACCCGGCGGAGGCGCGCCTGGCCCCCGCACTGCTGCTCGGCTGGCTGGCGGCGGCCGCCGCGCCGGCGGCGCTGTCGAACGAAGGTATTCCGCACTCGCTGCGGGCGATTCTGATGACCCCGGCCGTGGCGCTGCTCGCGGCGATCGGCGCGCGCCAAGCGTGGCGGATGGCCGAAGCCGGCCTAAGACCCGCGATCGTGCCGGCGGTGGCGGTTCTGGTCTGCGCGGCCCTGGCCGGAGAATCCTACTACTCGTATTTCCGCGTCTGGGCGCCCAACCCGGAGGTCGCGCTGGCGCTTTCCAGCAACAGCGTCGCCGTTGCGGAGCGGATCAATGCCCTCCCCGCGGAGACGCCGAAGTATGTCGTGGTGGTCAATTCCGGCGAGTTGGTGGACGGTGTTCCGATGCCCGCCGAGGTCGTGATGTACCTGACGCGCACCTATTCGGCGGAAACCGCGCGCCAGCGAAACGTCCACTATCTGATCGCACCCGCGCATTCCGTCCAGGAAGCCCGGTCGAACTGCCAGGAGGCGCTACGGCAGTTTCCGCCGGGCACGGCATTCTGTCTTTGATCGCCGGCCCTAATTTTGCCCGTCACAACTATTTTCAACTTTCTTCGTCCTAAATTCAGTCACTTACCGACCCCCCTGGCAAGAACCGACTTTCCGCGTGCTATTTTCTCGATCGGGAAAAGAACCTGCTCGCTGGCCGAGTGCAGGTCTTCCGGGGCCGCGTTCCGATCAAAGTTCTCGAGACACGATCGGGCCAAAACGTGGGGCGTACGGTCTCAGGCTAGCCACAGTGGGTTGCACTTCACCCCGAGTGAAGTCCAGGAGCGCTCCTTACGTACCCCCGGCTTGGTGAGGGCGGGCCGCTAAAACGGTCCGCCCTTCCAAACTTCGCTACGCCAGACGTGTCGTCAGCAATAGCCACCCGTATATCACAGGCAGCGCGAATAGTGTCGAATCCACGCGATCCAGAAATCCGCCGTGTCCCGGCAGGATCGTCCCGCTATCTTTCACTCCCGCCCCGCGCTTCATCGCCGACTCCGCCAGATCCCCCAACTGCCCCGCGACATTCGCCGCGATCGTGATCCCCACCGCGTTCCACACCGCGATCCCCGGGATGAACGCGATCAGGTACCCGCCGCCGATCAGCACCGCCGTCGCCACCGACGCCACCGCGCCTTCCCACGACTTATTCGGACTCACGCGCGGCGCCAGTTTATGCTTCCCGAAATTGCGTCCGACATAATACGCGCCGATATCGCCCGCCCAGTTCAACAGCAGCGCGAACATCAGCCAGTGCGGATTCGCGTCGCGCAGCGGGATCGCGCATTTCCAGCACCCGAAGATGTACACGACGCCCGCGATCAGCAGCGCCGCTCTCGGCAGCGCCTTCGCCAGGTCGTCGACCCGCATCACCGCGATGAATGCGAGCACCGCCACCAGCGTGATGTAGAGCCACGCGTCCCCGCGCCACGCGAACAGCAGGTAGCCCGCCGCCGCGCCTCCGATCCCGGGCGCTCCGAAGCCGTACGACGCGGCGATCTCGTCGTACTCGCGCCAGCACAAAAACGCCACTGCGAACAGCACTGCGAGGAACACCCACACGTTCGCCCACAGCACCACCCAGACGACCACGGGGATCAACGCCAGCGCCGTGAGGACGCGCTTCATGACGTGCGGAGAGCCGGAATCAGCGCCTCGTCCGGCTGGGCGTGATCGGACGGGTCACCGCTCAGTCCGCCGTACCGCCGGTCGCGCTTCTGGTATTCGAGGACCGCCTGCAGCAGATCCGCGCGGCTGAAATCGGGCCACAGCGTCTCCGTCACATACAGTTCCGAATACGCGATCTGCCACAGCAGGAAGTTGCTGATCCGCATCTCGCCCGACGTCCGAATCAGCAGATCCGGATCGGGAGAGGACGACGTGTACAGGCTCGCCGCGATCTGTTCTTCGTCGATCTTCAGACTGCCGATACTGCCGTCAAGCCGCGCCATTTCGAGAATCGAATTGACGGCGTCGACGATCTCCGCGCGCCCGCCGTAATTGATCGCGAGATTCACCAGCAGCCCGCGATTTCCCGACGTCGCTTCCACGGCCGATTCCAACTCGCGGCGCACGGGATCGGGAAGCGCGTCCAGCCGGCCGATCGCCTGCAGACGGATATCGTTCTTCTGCAGATCGGGCAGTTCCTGCGTCAGGTAGTACCGCAGCAGCCGCCACAGCGTCTCGACCTCGTGCCGCGGACGCTTCCAGTTCTCCACCGAAAACGCGTACAGCGTCAACACCTTCACGCCCAACCGCGCGCACGTTTCCACCGACGACCGCACGGGCCCGATACCGGCCTTATGGCCCGCCACGCGCGGCAAACGCCGCCGCCGCGCCCACCGGCCGTTTCCGTCCATGATGATAGCGATATGCTCCGGCAGCCGACCCGGGTCGATTGCCCGCGCGATATCCCAGTCCCTGTCTCCCGGCTGGAGCGATTCCAGTAAGGCCTTCATGAAATTGATCTTCTATGGTACAACACGGCGCGGAGCACTTTGCGCTACAACGTGTCACGCCGTTGCCAGCAGCGCCACCGGAAATTCCGCCAGCAGATCGCCGACTTTCCAACTCGCCGGGACCAGCCCCGTCAGGCAGTCCGACCACTCCTCCGGCGCCCCCTCCGGCAGCACGACTTCCGTGTCGCCCCACTCGACGATCTGCGACGTCCACCGCGGCGCCACCACTGCCACCCAACGATCCTCCAGCCTTCGCGCGAACGCCACGACGTGACGGCCGCACGACCCCCGCGTCGCCAGCGGAACATATGCTCCGCGCGCGAACAGCTCCCGCCGCGACCTCCGCAGCTCGAGCGCTCGATGCGTCACCCACAGCTTGATCTCGTCCTGCTGCGGATCGGCCGCCAGCGCGCGGATCAGCGCGATTCGGTCCTCCGCTTCGCGCCGGTGGAGTTCCTCCAGCATCGCCATGCGCCGCTTGTAATCCACGGGACGCCGATTGTCGGGATCCACCAGCGCGAACTGCCAGAACTCCGACCCCTGATAAAAGTCGGGGACCCCCGGCGCGGCGATCTTCAAGACCAATTGCGAAAGGCCATTGCGCGCGCCGTGAATTGCCACGAATTCGTGGAGCTCGCGGAAGTCCGGCAGGAAGCGCTCCTCGTCCGCGACAATGCGGGTGACGAATTCCTTCACTGCGCCTTCGTACTCCTCATGCGGCGCGATCCAACTGCTGTTGACCTTCGCCTCCCGCAGCGCCTTCACCAGAAACTCGTGGACCCGCTCGACCTCGCACGGCCACACCGCGAGCAGCGTCTGGTAGATCAGGATCTCCTCCGCGGCCGACGGGACCAGCACGCCGTTCAGCGTCACCTTCAGCGCTTCATTCCAGTCGGTCCAGCGCGCCAGCCGCCGGTCCCATTCGTCCGGAATCTCCGTCAGGACATTCAGACGCGCGCGGCTGTCCTCGCCACGCTTGGTGTCGTGCGTCGCCGTCGCGTTCAGCGAATCCGGCCACTCCTCCAGCCGTCGGCGATTGAACTCGTGGAACTGCTCCAGATCGAACGGCGGCTCCTCGCGCAGTGGGTCGCTACCGACCTCGTTGATCGAGAGCAGCGCGTTATACCGGTACGTCGCCGTATCCTCTAGGCCCTTCGCCATTACCGGCCCCGTGAACTGCTGCCAGCGCATCACGAACTCGAGCCAGTCGTGCTTGCGATCCTCCAGGTAATACGGCGTCTCCAGCAGCAGGACGCTGCGGATGAACGCGAACGCCGCGTCGCCGATCCGCTCGGGGTTCGTGCGGCTCCGTGCCAGCGCCACCGTCCGCTCGATGTACTCGCGATCGCGCGGCGAGATCTCGAACCCGTGGATGTACGTGCGGTAGACCGGCAGACACGCGCACACTTCGATCAGCGCCTCGGTGAGCTCGGACAGGCGCACGTCGCGCGCCTCGCGATGCCGCGCCGCCAACGACCCGAGATGCCGCGCGATCGCGTTGACATCGCCGCGGAACAGCTCCTCCATGACGAGCTTGTTGCACTGGTAGCAGAGCTCGGAGAAGGGAAGCAGCGTCCCCGTTCGCCGCCGGTACGCCGCCTCGACGCGCTCGAGTCCTTCGCGGTCGACGAACACGCCGTTCAACGCGTTCAGAAACTCGTACCCGGTGGTGCCCGCGACCGGCCACTCGTGCGGCATCTCCTCGCCGCGCCCGAGTATCTTCTCGACCACCACGTAGATCTCGCCCGCCTTGCTCTGCAATCGCCGCAAGAAACACTCGGGGTCCCACAGCCCGTCGATATGGTCGACGCGCAGCCCCGTCACGTCGCCATTCCGCACCAGATCGATGGTGGTCTGATAGCGGTTATCGAACACCTCCGCCGATTCGATCTTGATCCCGACCAGCTCGTTGATGTCGAAGAACCGGCGGTAATTGATCTCCTCGTAGCCGATCTTCCAGTACGCGAGGCGGTATGCCTGCGCGGAGAGCAGCGCGTCCAATTCATCCGCCGACGCCGAGATCGCCAGCAGCGTATCGTCGAGCGCCTTCTTCAGTTCCGGACTCGCCTGGTACGCGTGCCACAGCCGCTCTTTGATTCGCTCCTTTTCGCGGCGGCGCTCCATCACGCGTTCCGGGCCCGTCTCGTTGCGCCCCGGCAGACGCTCCAGATCGCGCGCCAGCTCCTGCACCTCCGCGGTCTGCGGCAGCCGAGCGACGACCGCCGCGTACGTCTTCACGTCGAGTGGCAGCCGCGTCTCGAAATACCGGACGTGAATCCCCGTGTCTTCGAACTTGAGCGCGAACTGTCCGTTTGCCAGGACGTTGCCGTAGAGGTCGCCGAGGATCGGCAGCAGCACGCGGTCGTCTTGTAGGAACGCGGCCTTCGTCGTCGGAGGATGCCAGTCGATATCGAAGTACCCGGCGAACGACGAGGCCTGTCCGTTCTCGAGCACGTCGGTCCACCACGGGTTCTCGTAGCTCGCCGCCATGTGGTTCGGGACCGTGTCGAGCAGCAGCCCCATCCCGTAGTGGCGCAGCTTCTGCGCCATATCGCCGAAGTCCTCCTCGGTGCCGAGCTCCGAGTTGACGCGCAGTGGGTTGGCGATATCGTAGCCATGCGAGCTGCCGCGCCGCGCCTTGTATCGCGGCGACGAATACAGATCGGTGATGCCGAGGTCGCTCAGGTACGGGACCAGGTCCCGCCCGTCCACAAAGCGAAAGTCTTTGTGGAATTGCATTCTGTAAGTGGCCCCGGGAGTTCCCGTCATACTACGTCGCCTCCAACAGATCTACGATCAGGTGCGCCGGGACCCGGATTCGCTCCGGCTCATGCGCCAACTCGAACGCCAGCTTGCCTAGCGCGAAGTCCGCCAGGTACAGCCGGATCATGATGCGGACGTGCTCCGGATTCGACGGCAGCAGGGCCGCGACGCCCGGCGTGGCGAGGTACGCCTCCAGAAACGCGGACGCTACCACGCGCGCCCAGTAGCGCGCCCACTTCTCCAGCGCAACCGCCGATTCGGGATTCGGAATCACGCCGGGAGCCTCGCCGAACATCACGCCATGCGACGCGTGATAGAACGAATCGATCATGCTCGCCACGTCCTGCAGCGGCGAGCGTTTGATGCGCCGCTCGCTCAAGGGCCGCCCCGGATCGCCCTCGAAATCGATCATCACGAAGTCCTTGCCGGTGTACAGGACCTGGCCCAGGTGATAGTCGCCGTGAATGCGGATGCGCATCGCCTCCAGCCGCTGATCGCGGAAGAAGCGGTAGCGTGTGCGCAGTTGCTCCTCCCGGTCGAGGACCGCCTGTGCGTCGGGGCGGACCGCTTCCGGCAGCCGCTGCATGCTGCCGCGAATCTGGTCCATCGTGCGGCTGAGCCGTCCGAGCATGCCGTGATACAGCCCGTGCCGGTAGAAATCGGTGAACGGCTCGGGCGCGAACACCGGATCCTCGGGATGGGCCGCCAGCGCCGCGTGCATGTCGCCGGTGCGCGTGCCGAGCAGCCGCACGTTCTCCAGGTACGAGCCGGTCAACTCCCGTCCGATCTCGTCGGCGGTGTCGGAGGACGGCCCCGCCGGACCGCGCGCCAGCGCCGTTTCGAAGAACATGCCGAGGTGGTCGAGCGTGTATTGCCACCCCTCGATGCCGCCGCGGACAAACGCGTTCAGCACCGCGAACGTGATCGCATCGCCCGAAGGGTTGCGGTATTCGAGCGCCCCGGCCAGCGGCGCCGCGCACGGGAACCCGTCTTTCGTGAGCCGCGCGCTGATCTCGTACTCGGGGTTCGGACCCTCCTCCACCTTGCGGAACAGTTTCAGCGCGAACCGGTCGCCGTAGAACAGGGTCGTGTTGTCCTGGTCGGCCTTGGCGACGCTGGGCTCGACCGGCGGACGGTCCGGTCCCCAGATGTTGCGGAACTCCCTCGTATGCGACGCCACGATGTCGCCGAGCTCGCCCGCGTAACGCTTCCGCCGCAGGATACCGGTCAGCAGCTCCTCGCAGAACGCCGGATTGCGCAGCGCGCTGTAGAGCAGGCCGTTGCCGCCGTCGCGGCGCTGCAGACGCGCCAGGATGAATTCGGGATTGTCGACTTCGCCCGTCGCTACGGAGAGCGCCAGCGTGTAGAAGTCCGGCTCGCCATCGGTGAAATCGACGCGAATCAGGACCAGGTACGAGAGCGTCTTCGGGAACGGGATCACGTCGTGGATCTGGGCGACGCGAATGGTTCGCCCGCGGCTGCGATACCACCGCCGTCCGCGCAGGAATGAGGGTAGCATCGGGTTCAACGTTGCCCGCACGCTCGCCGAGAAGACCTCTTCCCACGAATCGACCACCAGCGTGGGAGGCTCGCCCGTCCGAATCATCAGCCCGTATTCGGCGTGCTCCTTGGGGTGCAGCGCGAACCAGTAGAACGCGTGCGGTCCGAGCGAGAGGAAGTACGGCCGCTCGTTGACCGGCGGAAATTGCGTCGTGCCGAACAGCTCGACCGGCGTCATGCCCTGAAATGGCGATAGGTCCAGCTCCACGGCCTGCGTGAAGCGCGACAGGTTCGCGACCACCAACACCCGCTCCTCTTCGAAGCTGCGCACGAAGGCCAGCACGCGCCGGTTCTCCGGATACAGAAACTCGAGCGCGCCGCGGCCCATCGACTTCAGTTGCTTGCGCAGCGCGATGATGCGCTTCATCCACCACAGCAGCGAATTCGGATTGTTCTGCTGCGTTTCGACGTTGATCGCTTCGAAGTGATACTCGGGGTCGATGTTCACCGGCAGGTACAGCCGCTGCGGGTTGGCGCGCGAGAAGCCGGCATTGCGGTCGACGCTCCATTGCATGGGCGTGCGGACACCGTTGCGGTCGCCGAGATAGATGTTGTCGCCCATGCCGATCTCATCGCCGTAATAAATCACCGGCGTGCCGGGCAGCGAGAACAGCAGACCGTTGAGGAGCTCGATGCGGCGGCGGTCATTTTCGAGCAGCGGCGCCAGGCGGCGGCGGATCCCGAGATTGATCCGCATGTTCCGGTCGTGCGCATAGACGCGATACATGTAGTCGCGCTCTTCGTCGGTGACCATTTCGAGCGTGAGCTCGTCGTGGTTCCGCAGGAAGAGCGCCCACTGGCACGACTCCGGAATCGGCGGGGTCAACTGCATGATGTCGGTGATCGGATAGCGGTCCTCCATGCGGGTCGCCATGAACAGGCGCGGCATCACCGGGAAGTGGAACGCCATGTGACATTCGTCGCCGGCGCCGAAGTAACTGATCGCGTCTTCGGGCCACTGGTTGGCCTCGGCCAGCAGCATCTTCCCGGTATGGCGTCCGTCGATGTGCGTGCGCAGCTCGCGCAGGTAGTCGTGCGTCTCCGGGAGGTTCTCGCAGTTGGTGCCTTCGCGTTCGTAGAGGTATGGGACCGCGTCCAGGCGCAGCCCGTCGACGCCCATATCGAGCCAGAAATCGACCGCGTTCAGCATCGCGGCGCGCACTTCGGGATTGTCGTAATTCAGGTCCGGCTGGTGCGAGTAGAAGCGATGCCAGTAGTAGGCCTTTGCGACCGGGTCCCAGGTCCAGTTCGAAGCTTCGAAATCCTTGAAGATGATGCGCGTCTCTTTGTACTTTTCCGGCGAATCGCTCCAGACGTAGTAGTTGCGCCAGCGCGATCCCGGCGCCGCCCGGCGCGACCGCTGAAACCACGCGTGCTGATCGGACGTGTGGTTCAGGACCAGTTCCGAGATCACGCGCAGTCCGCGGCCGTGCGCTTCTTTCAGGAAGTTCTGAAAATCTTTCAGCGTGCCGTACGCCGGGTGAACATTCGCGTAGTCCGAGATGTCGTAGCCGTCGTCGCGCCACGGTGACGGGCAGAACGGCAGGACCCAGATCGTCGTCACGCCGAGGTCTTGCAGGTAATCGAGGCGCTGCGTCAGGCCGGCGAAATCGCCCATCCCGTCGCCATTCTGGTCGAAAAAGGCGCGGACGTGTACCTCATAGATGACCGCGTCCTTGTACCAGAGCGGATCATTGGCGAGCGGAATCGGTTTCGGCATCGGTTGGCGTCCAGGCGTCGCAGCAACCGACGTTCCCAATTCGCCCGTCCATTTGGTATAACGTGTGATTCGGAACACAATGACTCACACCTGTGGACGATCGAACGGTCGCATCACCCGCCGGGGATTTAGCATGTCGGAAAGAGGAGCCGCCATGCCTACGAAACTCGTCGACGATGAACCCGGAATCGTCCCCGCTGAAGTGATGCAGGCCGACGACGAAATCAGCGCGCCGACCGACAGTCAGATCGCCGAACTCGCATATTCGTATTGGGAAGCGCGCGGGGGAGAAGGCGGGTCGCCGTGGGAGGATTGGTTCCGCGCCGAGCAGGAATTGAAGAGGAAACGGGAGCTTTAGCTTTCGTCTTCGCGGGCCATGCCCACGAGCGCGCGCTTGACCATGTGGGACATGCGGCGGCGGCGTTTCACCCAGAAGAGCAGGCAGACGAGGGCGGAGAACAGCGCCACTGCGTATAGCGTCTGCGAGAGCGGGCTCATCCCAGTTGCACTCCGCTGGTGTACGAGCGCAGGCCGCGCGAGACGCGGCGCTTGGTTTCGCGGCGGTGGTTCAGTTTCAGCAGCACCAGCAGCGTGAGCAGGAACGTTCCGGCCCATCCGAGCAGTAGCGACGCGTTCATAGGAACAAGTTTGAATTCTTGCGTAACAAATTAGAAGTTCGGGTAGTAATGGTTAACGTACTAACGCCCGAAGCCTGGCTCGCGCCTCGCCAATCTGGCGCTCCAATTGGACCCGGTGACGCGATGCCTGGTCCTCCAAATTGGTCCCTGGATGGGCGAGCTCAGCCTCGATTTCCTGCAAAAAACCCTCTGAAATCGCGATATTCTGTTGCAGCGTCGCCGGGTTCCGGAAGCTGCCGTCGACCGTCACATAGACCGGCGTAGTATGGGCAACCTGTCCGGGACCGTTATCGCTCCTGGCTACTAACCATACTCCGGTATTTACCGGAAGGTCTAACGTGACTTTCCCCGATCCCTTGGCCAGCACCTTGCCGAGCCCGATGATCTGGACCTCGTTCGTCCCTTCTGCCTCGATGTGTACCGTGCTCCCTTTCGCGACTTCGAGAGTGTCCCCGGGCATCTTTCCGTTGACCGTGAGGAACACCATCGGACCCGTCGTGACGAAGGTGTGTCCGGCGCGGACGGCGGCGAAGAAGCGGTCGTAGCGGAACGGCTTGCCGGCGTATGCATAGAAGCGCGCGTTGCCGATCTGTGCGAACTTCGGACCGCACCATGGGAAGTCGGACCCGGCGAGCGCGGTCACTTTGTAGCCCATGTCGAGGAAGCGATAGTAGTGCTCGACGTGCAGCGGTCCATCCGGCACGCAGAACTGCGCGAGCTCGAGAAAGTCGATCTTGCCGCGGAGAATATTGAGCGTCATGCCGCGATAGCCGTGGAAGCTCATGCCCTGATGCGCGAAGCCGGTGAGGCCGCCGAGCTCGTGGACGCGATCGAAGACGCGGTCGAAGGAGTAGTAGTCGCGCGACATGCGCACGAACTCGCGCGCGCCGAGAGAGATCGTGTGGCCGATCTCCGGGGTCCGCGGCTCTTCCTGTCCCGAGACGAGCACGCGGCCGTCTTCCTCGTACCGGCCGGCGTCGCCGAAGGCGTACTGGCTGAAGTAGGTCGAGAAGAAGTCGCCCATCTGTAGAAGATTGCCGACCTGGATGTCCTCGGCGGCGATCCACCGTGAAATGGCGCGGTCGTCGCCGGGCGAGCGGCGGAGGTGGATGTGGTCGTCGGAGGAATACCAGCCGCGGTCGGGGAGGTTGGTCCAGCGCTCCATGCGGAAGGCGCGTTTGACTGCGGCGCCGGCCGCGACCGTGATGCGGTGCTCCTGCTTCGTGTACTCGAAGCCCTTCGAGAGAGTGACCGTATAGTCGCCAGGTGGCACCCGGACGTCAAAGCCGCCGTCGACGTAGAACGAGCCGTCGGGCTGGAGACTGTATCCTTCCGCACGGTCCTGCGTGCCCCAGAGGACAGCGAGGGCTTGGCGGGGGATCGGGATGGCGGAATCGGAGATGGCGACCGCGGCTTTGACGTGCGGACGCACGCCGTGGGAGTCCTGTAGGGTCACGCGGACGGGGCCGCCGGCGATCTCGATGGAGAGGGAGCCCTCGCGCGTAACCTGCGCGAATTCAATGAGGGCAAAGCCGAAGACACCGGCGAGAAGGAGGCGCCGCAGCATAGGATCGGGACCATGATACGAGTTTGGCCCCGCGTCTGCATAGAGAAAGGTATGAAGTGGTGTTGCCTGATTTTGACAGCCGGAGCGGTTTGGGCGCAGCAGTATCCACCGCAGCAGCAACAGCAGCAGCAGTACCCACCGCAGCAGCAGTACCCACCGCAGCAGCAAGGGTATCCGCAGCAGCAACAGCAGCAGGGATATCCGCAGCAGCAGCAGGACCCCTATTATGGACAGCCGCCGGCTTACGGTGGAGAGGCGCCGAACTATCCTCCGCAGCAGCTCGAGGGACTTGTCGGACGCATCGCGCTTTATCCCGACCCGCTGCTGGCGCAGGTCATGAGTGCGTCCACGCTGCCCAACGAAATTCCGGAAGCCGACAGTTGGGCGCGCGCGCATTCATATCTCAGCTCCGACCAGATGGCGCGCGCCATCCAGTCGGACCGGCTGCCGTGGGACCCGAGCATTCTGGCGCTCCTGCCATTTCCGACCGTGCTCGACATGATGGCCGGTGACATGGCGTGGACGCACGATCTCGGGAACGCCGTGCTGGCGAGTCGCGGGGCTGTGATGGACGCGGTCCAGAGGCAGCGGGAGACGGCGATGAGCTACGGCTACCTGCAATCGAACGAGCAGATCCGCGTCGTCAATGCGGGTCCTGGAGACATCGAAATTCTACCCGTGGAGCCGGGCTACGTTTACGTGCCGTACTACAGCCCGGCGCTCGTGTACGCACGGCCGCGGCCGGGGTTCTTTGTGGGCGGCGCGATTCGATTCGGACCGCGGGTGACGATCGGGGCCTTCGCGCCGTATGGGTGGGGACGCTCTTCGCTCGGCTGGCGCGACCATCGGATCATCGTGAATGACCGGCCTTACGAGCGGACGTGGGTGAATCGTCCGGCGCCTCGGGTGTACGACCGCCGCGTCGAGCGTCACGATCTGCGTCCGTATCGCGCGCCGGAACGGCACGAGGACGATCGGCGGCGAGAGCGGAAGTAGCAGAGCCGCGCACGACAGTAAGCGGTTGTCGCTGAGACCGAAACTGCCGGACCGCCGTGTCGCGGCGACGCGGCTTCGGAGACGCGAGAGGCAACCGCTTACTTCGTGCGCGGCTCTGTTGGGGTTGAGTAGGTTGGGGTTGAGGAAGTTTGGCCCGTTACGCTTCGCGGATGGTCAGGTAGCGGTCGAGTTTCGGGTTTGCGATGCGCTGGATCGTCGTGCTTGGTTTGGGCCAGGCGATCTCGACCCAGTCGATCTTCTCCGCCTTGCCGACTCCGAGAACTTCGCGTGGGTCGTGCGAGGAGAGGTAGCTGCCTCCTGCGTTCTTGAGGCGTGAGCGGACGACTCCTCCGGCGGACCAGCGGATGCGCGCGCCTACCGCGTCGCGGTTGCACTTCACACCTTCGAGCTTCAGTCCGAGCCAGTGATTGCCTTCGCCGGCGCGATTGCGCAGCAGCACCGGCGCGCCGCCATTGACCCCGATCAGGACGTCGAGACGCCCGTCGTTGTCGATGTCGCCGACCGCGAGTCCGCGCGCAGAGTAGGAGCGGGTGAACGCGGGTCCGGCGGCGCCGCTCACGTTGCGAAGCTTGCTGCCGTCGTTGTGGAAGAGGAGCAGCGGCTCGGCGTACTTCACGGTGGGACTGTAGTTCTCGATCATGTCGTCGGGGTGGCCGTTGGCGAGGATGAGGTCGACGGCGCCGTCGTTGTCGTAGTCGAAGAATTTGAGGCCCCAACCGCTGAGGAGACGGGTCGCCTGCGCGACGTCGTTGGCCTGCGCGACGTCGCGGAAGCTCTCGTTCTTTTGATTGCGATAGAGCGAGAACATCTCCTGATCGACGTTGGCGACGAAGAGATCCTGCCAGCCGGTATTGAACACGTCGGCGGCGTCGACGCCCATGCCGGAGCGCGGCTCTCCACCGCTCGAGAACGCGACTTCGGCGGGCAGGGAACTCTCCTCGAATGTTTTGCCGCGATTGATGTAGAGGAAGTTCTGGACCGTGTCGTTGGCGACGAAGAGGTCCATGCGGCCGTCGTTGTTGATGTCGGTCGCGACCACGCCAAGCCCCTTGCCGAGTGAGCGGGCGATGTCGGTGCCGTGTCCGGTTTCCGTGAACGTCCCGTCGCCGTTGTTGTGGTACAGGAAACTCGCAGTCGGTTTAAAGAAACGCGGGATGCAGTAGAAGCGTTTGCCGAGCTGGTTCTCGCCGCAGCCGCGATGGGCGGCGTTGCCGTAGTCGACGAAGGAACAGACGAAGAGGTCGAGGCGGCCGTCGTTATCGTAGTCGAACCAGACCGCGCTGGTGGTCCAACCCGGAGTTTGCAGGCCGGCTTTCCTGGTGACGTCGGTGAAGGTGCCGTCGCGATTGTTGCGGTAGAGGGTGCAGTTCCCGTAGGCGGTGACGAAGAGGTCGGGCCAGCCGTCGTTGTCGTAGTCGCCGACCGCGACTCCCATCCCAAACGTGCCGCCGGGGACACCGGCCTTCTCCGTGACATCGATGAACGTGCCGTCGCGATTGTTCTTGTAGAGCGCGTTGCGGATGGGCTTCGACGGCTGGTAAAAATCCGAAGGACCACTGTTGACGAGATAGATGTCCATCCACCCGTCGTTGTCGTAATCGAGGAAGGCGACGCCGGGGCCCAGAGCTTCAGGGAGATAGTGCTCGGGAGACTTCGCGTTGTCGTGGACCCAGGAGAGCGCGGGCAGTTCTTCGAAGAGCGGAGATGCGCCGCGGAGTGGCGCGGCGGCGAGGAGGGCGAGGCATTGCCGGCGGGTCATCGGGGTGGGGCAGACTTCAGTCTGGGGAGGACTTTAGTCCGACTCCGGGCCGGGCGGGCTGAAGCCCGCCGCAGACTGAAGTCTGCCCCACCAAGGCTGAAGTCTGCATCACGGCGGGTCATTTCACGTTCACACCCTGCGCCTGTTTCGCCTGCTTCTCGGCGGTCAACTTGCGGACGATCTCTCTTTCACGATCACCTTCGGTTTTGCGCTGCAGGCGATAGTAGACCGTTGCTAGCGTGATGTGGGCCTCGGTGTAGGCTGGGACTTCTTTGGCGATCGCTTCGAGATCGCGGCGGGCGGCTTCCAGTTTGCCGTCGTGGAGCGCAATGGCAGCCAGTTGGTAGCGCGCGGCGACGTCGTTGGGTCGGACCTGCATCGCTCGGCGGAGACATTCGCGTGCTTCATCCATCTGCTCCTGCTCGCGGAGAATGACGGCGAGGTTCACATTGGCGGTGTAGTCGAACGGATCGGCGGCGAGCGCTTTGCGGAACGCCTTCGCGGCGCGTTCGGGATCTCCAGTGCGGAGCAGAGCCTGTCCGTAGTACGACTGCGCGTGCGGCAGTTCGGGATTGAGCTCGACGGCCTTGGCGAGGTCGGCGAGGGCGGCGGGAACGTCGCCCGCCTGGAGGCGCGTCGTGCCGAGCAGGAGGCGCGCTTCGGCGGAATCGCCGTTGTGCAGAATGCGGTCGACGAAGGGTTGTCCGCGGGTGGGCTGATCGTCGCGGATGAGCGCGGTGCCGAGCATGTAGGCGATGGCGAGGTCGTCGGGGCGGCTGGCGGCGAGGGGCTCGAGCAGCTCGATGACCTTCTTGTTCTCGCCCATCGCGAGGCGGCAATCGGCGAGCAGCAGGATGGGCTGCAATTCTCCAGGCGCGGCGGCGTGGAGCTTGTCGAACTCCGCGGCGGCGGTCTGGATCTGGCCGGTTTTGTAATACGCGAGCCCGAGATTCAGGCGCGCGCCAGCGTATTCGGGTTGAAGCTCGAGGGCTCGGCGGTACTGTGCGATCGCGTCGGGATAGCGTCCGACGTGGGCATACGCGGCGCCGAGATTGGCGAGCGCGAGGACCGAGTCCGGCCGCTTCGCGAGGTACGCGCGATAACTCGCGATCGCCTCTTCAGTCTTCCCCTGCTGATGGAGCGCGATGGCGCGCTTCAGGATCTCCTCGGGATCGGCCTGTGCGGAAGCGAAGGCCGCGCACACGAGGAGCGCGGCCAACCAGCGAAGCATCAGAACTTGAACGTCGCGCCGGCCTGCATGATGCGATGTCCCTGTTTGCCCGTGACGTACCCGAACAGCGGCGTGCTCAGGGCGCCGGTCGTGCCGCTGAAGCCGAGCGTCAGGTTCGAGTTGCCGTTGAACGACCACAGTGGGTGATTGAACGGATTATACATGTCGAGGCTCAACCGCAGCGACTTCTTCTCCTTGACGGTGAAGTTCTTGCGGAGCGAGAGGTCGGTGTTGAAGTACGCCGGCCCGTAGACCACCGGCTGTATCGTCGGACCGTTCTGGCCGATCTGCGTCGGGAAGGTATAGCAGGCCGAGTTCACGTATTGCTGCGGCGCGAGGTTCTTCGTCGGATCGCAGGTGAGGACCGGCATCAAGGTGATGTTGGGCGTGCCGAGCAGCGACGTGCTGCTGATGTTGTACGTCGTGCCCGGGATCTTGGAGTTGTTCAGCAACCATCCGAAGTTCTGGCCGCGGATGCCGGTGAGATTCGGGCCGCTCTGCCACTGCACGGTGCCCGACACCTGCCAGCCGTTCACCAGTGCCCCGCCGAACTTGCTGCGGAATACTTTGCCGACCGTGTACGAGTAGGCGAGGTTGAAGATATGCGGGCGATTGGTCGACTGCACGCCGTAATCGTTGCCCAGGTTGAACCCGTCGTACGCGGGGTTGAGGATGCCCATCGCCTTGCCGTAAGTGTAGTTCGCGTTGAGGATCGTCCGGCCCTTGGTGCGGATGAACTTCGCCTGCATCGAGTTGTAGTTGGCGTACAGGTTGTTGGTGGCGAGCGGCAGCGACGAGAAGCCCTGGAGCGGGCGGAACTTGTCCGCGGTGAGCGTGGCTGGATCGACGCCGCCGTTCTTCGACGAGAGCATCGCGCCCACGGGGACGAGGTTGATGTCCGCGCCGTAGCCGCCCCCGGTCTGGTTCAGGAGGTTGCGCGTCTGGTTGCCGACATAGGCGACCTCGACGAGCGCGGACCACGGAATCCGCTGCGAGAGCGTGAAGCTGTAGCTATCGGTCACCGGGTCGCGATTGTCCTTGCTGTCGACGCCGCCCGTCGATAGCGCGGCAACCGAGTAGTTCAGCGTGTCGAGTTGGTTCGCCATCAGGGCGGTGTTCCCCGGTCCCTGGTTGTTGGAGAGATTCACCGTCGACATGCCGGCGGAGACGTTGAGGCCGGTGGTGAACTGGCCGGAGTGGTAGTAGTAGCGCCCCCACCCGCCGCGCAGGACGGTGTTACGGCCGATCGCATACGCCATGCCGAAGCGCGGCTGGATGAACGGCGCGGTCGACGGGAAGCCGCCGAGCGGGACTGAGGGGTCGCGCTGGTGCCAGAGGAAGCCGCAGTAATCGGTCGGCTTGCAGGTGGACTTGTACTGCGAGTAGTCGAAGACGGAGAAGCCGTAGCCGAGATTGTCGGCCCACGGCGTGAACTTGGTGATGCGAACGCCGAGCTCGAGCGTCAGGTTCTTGCTGACCTTCCACGAATCCTGCAGGAACCCCTCATACGTGTCATAGGAGATGTCGTTGATGCGGTTGAAGGACGTCTCCGAGTACGAATTGAGGATGCCGAGAAGCTGGTCGGCGTACCCGTTACCGGTGGAGTTCGGATTGGTGTTGGCGACGCCGAGCGTGCCGTTGGTGGCATTGCTCGCCGGCTGCGCGTTGCGGATGTGCTCGTAGAAGACGCCGGCTTTCAGGCTGTGCGTCTTCCAAATCTTCGAGATGTTGTCGCTGAAGCTCGGCATGAACTTGTCCGCATACAGGCCGCGCGCGCCGCCGACTTCGAAGCCGCCCTGCGAACTGCTGATCGACGAGACTTCACCGTTGCTGCCGAGGTTCGGCATCTGGATCACGCCGTTCTTGAACAGGCCTTTGTATTGGTAGCCGACCTTCGTGCGGTCGACCTTGCTCGGGTCCTGGAACACGTTCGGGAAGGTGATGTAGGTGTAGCCCGCGACGAACTCGTTGGTCATCGACGAATTGAAGACGTGGGTCAGCGAGAGCGTAACGCTGTCCGACCCATTCTTGCCGGCGATCGGCGTCGGATACGGCGGCTGTTGCGTCGTCGCCGCCGACCAGAGGCCGATGGGGAAGAGCTGCGTTTCACGCTGCATGTTGTAGCGGACGTACGCCTTCGTGTTGTCGCTGATGCTGTAGTCAAGGCGCGACATCCACTGAAATTCGTTCTGCGGGAAGTGCAGGTCGTCCTGCCAGTTGTACGGGCTCTGCTGCGTCGGGACGGCGTTCGGCAGGGGATAGAGGTTCATCATCGACTGCATGCTGGGGTCGATGACGCTCTTGGGGAAGATGCCGCCGGGGTACTGGGCGAGGGTCGCGGCCTTGAGCGGTTGCGGCGCGGAGCCGGACGCGGTGTACGGACCTTCCTTCGCAAGTTCGGCGGTGGAGAAATCGCCCTGTCGCTCGCCGGCGGTGGGCACGGTGGCGCGAATCAGGCCGGTGTCGAGCGTCTGCTTGAAGTATTGAAAGCCCGTAAAGAAGAAGAGCTTGTCGCGGTTCTTATTGAAGTTCGTGAACGGCACCTTTACCGGGCCGCCGAGGTTGAAGCCGGGATAGTAGTAGGAGTTCTCGGGGCGCGGGGTGCGGGTCGCGTTCGACAGCCAGTCGTTGGCATTCATCACGGAGTTGCGCGCGGTGATGTAGGCGGACCCGTGATACTCGTTGCCGCCGCCTTTGGCCACCGAGCTGATGACGCCGGGGCCCTTCTGGTTTTCGGCGCTGAAGTTCGACATGGTGATTTTGAACTCGGAGATCATGTTCGAGTTCGGATTCACGGGGGTCGCGCAGTTGCAGCCGGGGTCGGAGACGTGGGCGCCGTCGGCCGTGATGTCGAGGGTGTTCGAGGGCAGGCCGTTATAGGAGAACGCGTTGTTCAGAGGGCTCTGGTTGCCGCCGTTGCCGTTGCCGTTGATGCCGACGGTCTGGCCGTTATAGTTGGCGTAGTTCGACGTGCCGTTCTGGATGCCGAAGCCCGGCATGATCTTGATGAACTCGGCGGCGTTGGCGCCGAGCTGCACAAAGTTCTCGAGCTCCTTGGTGGTGAGGCGGCTCGAGTTCTCGCCGGAGTCGACCGGCACCGCGGCGTCGACGCTGCCCGTCACCTCGACGACATTGGTGGTGCTGCCAAGCTTCATCGTGACGTTGAGGTTGATCTTGTCGCCGCCGCCGATCGCGATGCCGTTCTGTTTGTAAGTTTCGAAGCCGGGAGCGGAGACGGAGATCTCATACGCGCCGGGTGGGACGGAGATGAAGGTGTAAAAGCCGTCGGCGTTGGTCAAGGCCTCGCGCTGCGAGCCGGACTGCATGTCGCGAAGTTTGATGGCAGCTTTGGCAACGACTGCTTGCGAGGGATCGGAGACGATCCCGGTAAGCGTTCCATAGATGGACTGCGCGGCGAGATTGCCGATGGCGAACGCAGTCAAGAGGGCCCCAAAAACAACACGGTTCATACGCAAAACTCCCCTCCCGGAATGCAGCTTCAGTGCTGCAACAAGATTGGAGCGAGTATATCGGATGTTTGGGGGGAAAACAAATTGAAAAGGTAAATGGATGAATAGGCCACGAATGAACACGAATGAACACGAATGAACGTCAGAACTCAATTGGCTGTCGGGCGTTCGACTCGGTCGACTACGAAGACGGTCACCGGACCTTTGTCGGCGCTCAGCCGGAGACCTAGTTTTTCTTGAAGCGCTACGGAGAGGGATGGGCCGGCGGCGAGGTCTGACCGCCGCGGATCTGCAGGCCTAGAGGCGCAAGGCTGACGAGCACGTTGCCACACGGGGGGACGATCTGCTTACCGGGCTTGGGCGGTGCGCCATCGAAGCAGGCTGCCGCCTGCGGCGGCGGAAGCTTCAGACCGCTTTTCCCGACGGAGAGGGCGAAGACCGGGAGCTCTCGCGTTTCACGGCGCAGTGCTAAGTGGAAACGGTCGGCGAGGAGGTTCTGCAGCATCGGGTACATCTGCTCGTTGCTCGCGTCGCCGGAGGCCTTGGCGTTGACGTCGTAACCGTCGGAGTCCATCCAGGTTGGACCGCCGACGATTTCGAACCAGCGGTCGCGCCTCTTGTAGGCGACCGCGATCAGGGGCCGTAGCGGCATATTCTCGATCACGACCGCCCGTGGGAAAGCTGGCGGACTCCCATGAAGGTCGTGGCGCCGCGGCCGTTCGTCATTTGCGGAAATTCGTGTCGCCTACCACGGGGCCCTCGCCGTTATCCGTGATCGTTCCGGGATGCCACTCGCGGGCGCCATCGATGTCCGCCGCGGCCGAGGCAGTCAGCGCGTTCAGATCGACAATCCGGTTGAGCCGTCCGAGGTACTGCGGTTTGTACTGGCTGGTGGCGACGGCGGCGTACGCCTTCCAATGCGACAGTGCAGCCTCGAGATGGCGCACAGCGGAGGCGCGGCGCTCCGCTTTTCCGTCGCTGTCGAAGAGCGCGAGGTCGCAGGCCGCGAGTATCTTCTCGGCGTAGTATTCGGCGAGATCGGCCATGGCGTCCGCATCGCCGAGGGTAAGTCGCAGTTCCTTGTTCTTACCCGCTGCCGGCCTTACTTCTTCCACCAGGCGGTGGGCCGCGACGGCGTTCTTTTGCAGTTCCGCGGCTACATCGAGTGGGGTGATCCCGTTCATCTTTTCGCCTTTGAGCAGCCGCGTTCGCCACTGGCGCACATTGAGAATGCCGCTTCCGGGCATCGTCTGGCCCTGGATGAAATCGGCGACGGTGAAGAAGCCGCTTCCGTGTCCGCTTTGGATGTTGGCTTCGGGGAACCATTTGAAATCGAGGTCGCGCCAGAAAAAGCGGGTGACCTGCGGGAAGGTTTTCGAAGCGGCGGCTATGGCCCCATATATCTTGACGGCGGACGCGCCGGGAAAGCGCGCGGCCAGCATCCGCTCGAAAAGCGCGTTCGGCAAATCGGGCTCATAGCTCAGGCGCCCCCACAGGGCAAAGCTGTACCATTGCTTCTGCATCACGAGCTGCCGCGGGTTCTCCGCGTCGCGGTCGATGAATTCGCGGCCCCAGGTGTAGCCGTCGGGACCCATGTTGAAGCCGGCCACGCGATCCGGTCCGGGCATGTTCTTGATGTAGGCGCGCGCAAAGTCGGGGTCGCCAAAGCGGTAGCTGTAGATGTCGTCGTTTCTCACTTCTAGCCACGTGCGGATATTCTTCGGCATTTCCGTCAGCACGGGCGCGATGAACGGCGGATTCGGCTCGGAATACATATGCGCGACGGAGTACTTGAAACTGAAGTCGAACGGGCCGGGATACTCCTTGAAGGCGGAGATCGATTCCGATTGCGAGGTCTGGTGGTATCGGTGAATGAGGCGGAACGGGCGGTTCGGGTCGTCCTTGAGCGCGTCGCGGATGCCCTCGCCGTAGGTCTTCCATAACCACGCTTCGTGATCGAAGGGGCCGCGCGCGCTGCCCATATTCTCCCCCGCGGTGATGCCGATGCCTGCCAGCAGCGGATACGTCTTGACGGTTTCGCGGACACTCGCGCGGAAGTAGGCTATGGTCTCGGGATTGTTGCCGTCTTCGGTGATGCCGTGTTTGCCTTCCGTGCCCCAAACGAAGATGTTCCAGGTGTACCAGTAAGTGTCGATGCCGCGATTCCTGGCGTATTGCATGACCTCCCGCCAGAAGCGAATTTTGTCGTCGATCGTCAGGTGTTTGACCACGGCGACCTGGCCGAGTTTGAACGGCTGAGACATGACCTTGGCGTTCATGTTGAACTTCAGATCGAAGGGTTCGCTATTGCCCCACACGTCCTGGAGCGCGACGTCGGGATATTCGGGCACTTTGACGATGGACGGAAAAGGATGCAGGTTCCAGAGGGAGATGGTGTTGAAGCGGCGGCGGGCCATCTCGTCCAGCAGGTCCCGCCAGAAATCCATGCTCCACATTTCGGGAATATTCGATTGCGCCGAATCGCTGCTATCGGAATAGGTGGGGGTTCTGCGGTCGAGCGGAATGTTGAACTTGATTCCCCGCTGGCCGATGTGCGGCGAGTGGTCGGAATCGCCGGTCTTGCCGATCCCATCGAAGCGGATGGCTTCCGCGAGATCGAGGCCGCCGTACATGGCGCCATTGGCGTCGGCGCCGAGGACGGCGATCGTGGTCCGGCCGCGCTGTTCGGCGCGGCGGATGGCGTACGCCTGCGGCGTCGTGGTCTTCAACGGGGCGACGTGCAGCGTTTGGGCAAGCGCGTTCGATTCAGCGGCGCCGGCGGCGATGGCGAAGCGGAGGGAACCAGGGAAGGAGTTGAGGTCGCGAAGGCCGTGGTCCGCCGCGGCCCGTTTCGGTCCCAGGGCGCGAGCGATTTCGGCGGAGGCGAACGAGACCTGCGGCGCCTGGCTGTCATGGAAGACGGGCTGCGCGCGGACGATGACCAAAGTTGGCAGGAGAAGAAGCGCGAGTCGTGAGGTCATGCTGGAATCCAATATAGAACTTTTGAATTCGACTGGTGGGTCTCGGAGGCGGGGGACCGTCACCGAGAAGCCGGAAAGAATTCCAGCCGCCGATTAACGCCGATGAACGCCGATCCTAATGGCGCAGTTCCTATCGGCGTTCATCCGCGTTCATCGGCGGCTCAATTGAGTTTTGCCTCGCATGATCGGAAACGTTCCGTCTGTCCCCAGGTTTTAGTACAGCAGTTTCGCCGAGATTTGGACGATCCTCGGGAAGTTCTGCTGGTCGCTGGGCAACTGGCCGAAGGTCGCGCTCGTGATGCTGGTGGCGGGCGCTCCGTAGAGCGGATGGTTCATGAGGTTGAACGCTTCGCCACGAAGACTAAAGCGCACGCGCTCGGTGAGCGTGAAGGTCTTCGCGAGCGCCAGATTGACGTTGGTGTTGTCCATCTGGCGGAGCCAGGCGTAGCGGTCCGGGACGTTGCGGAGCGTGTAGTTGGGGCGGTTCTTGTAGCACGAAGGATCGTTATTGAACCAGTGGCCGTTCACCTGATCGTCGACCAGCAGCGTGCCGCAGTAGTTCATGGCGTCGATGCCGCCGACGGGGTTGCCCGAGCGGTAGGTGTAGACGTAGTGCATCGACCAGCCGCCGATGGCGGCGTCGACCGCGCGTCCGGCGGCGGGGAGGAAGTGGCGGCCGCGTCCGACGGGCAGGTCCCACACGCCGCTGAGGCTGACGTTCTGGGGCTTGTCGTACGCGACGAGCTCGTGGACCGGCTTGGCGTCGTAGACGTTGAGGAAGTTCGCGTCCTGGAAGTTCTTCGAGAAGGCGTAGCCGAAGACCACGGTGAGCGCGCCGCCCTTCGAGCGATCGCCGGTGAAGCGCTTGATCGCTTTCAATTGGAGCGAATCGTAGCGGTAGTGCGCCCACGGATTGCTGGCGATGCTGACGCCGCTGTTAAACAGCGGATACGGCGCCATGAGGCTCTTGGCCGCGATCGTCTTACCGGAGCCGAGACTCGTGGTGGCGGGGACCACGCCGTAGAACGGATTGTTGACGGTGCGATCGCAGAGACTATTGTCCGTGTAGCACGCTTGGAACATCGAGTACGGCAGCGCGTCGAGATTGTACGTGCTGGTGAGCGTCTCATGCGTGGTGTAGCTGCCGACGTAGGAAGCGTCGAGGAGGATGCCGGCCCAGACCTGGCGCTGGAGTCCGAAGGAATACTGGAAGGTTCGCGGTATGACGCGCTGGCGGCCGTCGAAGCTGACGCTGTTGCCGACGTTGGTGAGCAGGCCGAGCGACGATCCGGCGGGCACTTGCAGGCCGTTCGGGAACAGGTCCTGCATCGAATAGGGTCCGGTGAGGCCGGCGCTCGGCGTGATGTCGCCGTTGATCGACCGCTGGTACGGGGTCTGGAGACTGAAGCCGTCGGCGTAACCGGTCTGCGTGGCGGTGCGATGGAAGATGCCGCCGCCGGTGCGGAGCACGGTCTTCGGCAGGAACTGCCAGGCGAGGCCGACGCGCGGCTGTAGGTCCTGCCAGTCGGTGTTGTAGATACGGCGACTGTCGCCGGGCTTGATAAAGGTCTTGCCGCCGAGCAGCGCCGCGGGTGCGGCGGGGTACGGATACTTCGGTTTGGTCGCGTCGTAGGCGGCGGCGTTGGCCGCCCAGTTGGCGAGCGCCGCAGCGCTATCGGGATTGACGGCGTTGAAGTCGAAGCCGGAGTTGACGCGATTCCACCGCTCCTTCAGCGGCAGTTGGATGTCGTAGCGGAGACCGAGATTGAGGGTGAGGTTGTGGCGCAGCTTCCAATCGTTCTGGATGAAGAGGCCGTAGTAAGGCCACGTGCGGTAGTAGGTGTCGTTGTAGTCGACGTAGCCGGTGCCGGGAATGCCGAGCATGAGGTCGGCGATTCCGGAGCCGTCCTTGTTATTGATGGAGCTGAGGGGGTACTGCTGCGTGCCGTAGCGGTTGAAACTGAAATTGCCGTTGGCGTAACCGGTGCCGGCGTCGGCGCGCATGGCATAAACCACGTCGGCGCCGATCTTGATGGTGCGGTCGCCCGAGACGTGCGTCAGAGTGGGGACGACGTTCCACTGATTGTCGCTGGTCCACTTGAAGAGAGGATTCGGATTGCAGAACAGGGACGCAAACTGATCGACGGCGATATACGGCGGAAAATCGGAGGGATCGCGGGGTGCGTTGACGTGGCCGGTCATGCCGAGATCCTTGGCGCTGATGGCTCCGATCTCGCCGCACGGTGTGGTTTGGGTGAAGCGTCCGAACGAGGCGCGGACGTCGAAGACGGTGGTCGGCGAGAGGATGCGCGTGTAGTTCACGATGGCGTTGAAATTCGCGCGCATCTGGTGAATGTCGCCGCCGATCGCGGGGAAGGGAATGCCGGTCGTGTTGCGGTACGAGTGCCCGAGCTGCCAGGTGAAGACCGCGTTGAAGCGGTTGTTGTCGTTGATGGTGCGGTCCCAGCGCACGATCGGCTGGTTGTAGTCGAACTCGGCTTCGTTGCTGGAGAGGACGAGGTTGGTGGTGTAGACGTTGGGCGCGAGGTTGGGAACGTTCGGCGCCGGATAGTACGAGAGCATCTTGGCGCCGATCGGGCTCATGCGGCTGGTGGGGATGACGTTCCCGGGGAACGGATTGCGGATGTAGGTGCTGCGGCAGGAGCCGGTGACGTCGACGTTGCTGACGCAGTTGTGGCCGGTGAGCGGGTCGAAGACGTTCATGCCGTACTTGGTGAAGTGCTGGCCGTCGCGCAGGTCGAGCGGCGGGACGCTGGCGGTGACAGGGGAGGGCAGGAGCTCACGGAAGCCCTCGAAGCTGGCGAAGATATAGTCCTTGCCCCGGCGGATCGGACCGCCGACGGTGCCGCCGAACTGGTTGGTGATGTGCTTGCCGAGCGGCTGGCCGGCGCGATTGTTCTGCGTGTAGTTCGAATCGAAACGGCTGTTGCGGATGAAGTCGAACAGCGAGCCATGCCACTTGCTCCCGCCCGATTTCAGCGTGGTGTTGACGCTGCCGCCGCCGGTGCGCGCGATGGAGGCGTCGTAGGTGTTGACCATCACCTTGAATTCCTGGATGGCCTCCATATTGGGCGCGACCTGCCACTGGCCAGTGAGGCTGATCGGAGCGCCGTTCAGGCTGAAGCTGTTCGTGCCGGCGCCGCCGCCGCCCATCACGTACTTGTCGGTGGCGTCCCAGCCGCGCGTGCCGGAGGAGCCCGCCTGGCCGAACGATTCCTGCGTGAACAGCACGCCCGGCGTGAGGTCCATCAGGGTGTAGACCTGGCGGCCGTTGAGCGCGTACTCGGAGGCTTGGATGGCGTCGAAGTTGAGGCCGCCGGAAGCGTCGGAGCTCTCGACGACGTCGGCCCCGGCGGTGACGGTGACACTCTCGGAGACGGCGCCGACGGCGAGTTGGAAATCGACGTCGGCCTTCTGCGCGGTGAGCAGCGTGACGCCCTCGCGGCGGGCGGGTTTGAAGCCCTGGGCGGAGACTTCGATGTCGTAGACGCTCGGCTGCAAATAAGGCGCGCTGTAATAGCCGTCCTGATTCGTGGCGACGGTGGTGGCCTGGCCGGTGGACTTCTGGGTCACGGTAATTCTGGCCTGGGGAACGCCAAGGCCGGAGCTATCGGTAACGCGACCGGAAACAGTTGCGCGGAAGTCCTGGGCGAGCGCGGAGGCGCTCAGGAGGAGGATAAGAGGGGCTAGGGTCCGAAATCGAAGTTGCATGAGGGAAGGCATATAGTCCCAGATGGCGCCCGGGGATGCAAGTTAACGCTCGGAGGCTGCGGATGCCACCGTGTGATAGCATGTTTCGGAGTTTCAGACCGTCTACTATGAGGTCCACATGCGCGTGGAAATTACGGAACTGACCGCCTTGCCGCCCGCACTGACATGGAAGGCGGACCTGTTGTTTTCGGGGGTCCGCTACACGGAGGCGCTTACCGAGGCGGTGGCGGAGGGCGCGGCGGAGAACTTCTGGCCGCACCGAAAGGTCCGCGACGATGGACCGGCGGAATTCGTCAAGATCCCGTATTTGTTCCGGCTGAACGGGGCGGTGGCGCGGGTCCGCGTCTCGCCGGAGAGCGCGTACGAGGTGCGGCGGGGCGGTTCGGGGTACGCTCTGTGGAGCGGCGGCGAGGAGCTTTGCGCGGTGGGGTTCGTGCCGGCGCATGCGTGGCAGTCGTTCCGGACCAGCGATGGTTTCGGCCATATGGAGGCAGGTGTCGAGCAACTAGGCGACATGCTGGTCGTGAATCTCACGCCGGGGTGCGAGTACTTCGGGGCGCGGGCCCATTGCGCGTTCTGCGGCTACGGCCGGTACACCAAGCGGTCCGCGGTGCTGGGACAGACGCCGGGAGTGGCGCCGCCGTCCGACGCTGCGTTGGCGCGACTGGCGGAGGTACTCGCGCGCGCGGTGGAGACGGGGGAGGCGCGACACGTCTACATCGTCGGCGGGTCGGCGCTGGGGCCGGAGCAGGAGGTCGAGCGGTACGTGCCGGTGATCGACACGGCGCGGAGGGCGGTCGGCAGCCGGCTGCGCGTGACGTGCGGCTCGGGCGCCGTGGATCGCGACGGCTCCCTGCGGTTCCGCGACGCGGGCGCGGATAGCTGCTGTTACAACCTGGAGACGTGGGACGCGGAGAAGTTCGAGGTGGTGTGTCCCGGCAAGGCGAAGTATGTCGGACGCGAGCGGTGGCTTCGTGGTCTGGTCGATGCGGTCGAGGTGTTCGGGTTCGGCAACGTGGCGTCGGCATTCGTGGCAGGCGTCGAACTGGTTGAGCCGGGGCGGCGGATGACGGAGGACGAGATGCTGGCGAGCGTCCTGGAGGGCGCGGAGTTTCTCCTGGACCTCGGCATCATGCCGCTCTACTCTCCGCTGTGGCCGGTGGAAGGCACGGCGTACGCGCTGTGCGAGGGGATCTCGGCGAGCGCGTATTTGCGGCTGGAGACGGAACTGGCGCGCCTGCGCGCCGCGCGGCGGTTCCCCGTGCCGGCGTGGCTGATCTGTCGCGAGTGTTCGTACATGCTGATGGAGGTGGACTTCGACGCGGCGTTCGGGATTGGGGCGACGGCGGAGGAGGGACGGTGAACGTTCGTCGGGAGTGTGCGGACCGCGTGTATATACAGTAGAATACCGGTAGACACTAGTGTCGTTCGATTGGGATGCGGCGAATACGAAGCACATTGCGCGGCATGGTGTCGTTCCTGCCGAGGTGGAGCACTGTCTTCGCGGCGAAGTGCTCTATATCGGTGGGTACGTGCGATCTGGAGAGTACAGGGAAACATACTTGGGATCGACATCGGCCGGACGAGTTCTGAAGATTCCGGTGACGGAGCGGCGTGGCTTGCTTCGAACCATCACGGCATACGATGCGACGAAGGGGGAGAAGAAACGCTATGCCCAAACCCTTTAAGAAGGTGTGGGAGGAACTCGGACTGTATCGGAAGCGTGATAACACCGTCGGGATTCGCAATCTGCCGGACTTTGCAACGGAAGCGGAGGAAGCGGCTTGGCTCGATCGAATCGGCCCTGCGATCGGCGCCTACGTCGTCGAGCACGATCTGGGAAAGCGGGGACCGGGGCCGATGTTGCGGCGGTTACTGAACGAGCCTGTCGAGAAGAAGCGAGAGCGGGCACGGCCGATTTCGATTCGTTTGAGCGAAGAGGACATCGCGCTCGCGAAACGACAGGCGGCTGAAGAGGGACTTCCATACCAGACGTACCTGAAGGGAATCCTCAGCAGAGGATTGCGGCGGACCGGGTAACGTCACCGCGGCTCTGTTTGAGGCTACAATCGGACCGGTCATGGTCGACACCACCTTTCGCGGCCGGCGGGCTGCGGCGATCGAGAACGATGTCCTGCGCGTGACGGTGCTGCGCGAGGGCGGGCACGTCGCGGAAATCTTCGATAAAGCTACGGGCGTGAATCCGCTGTGGACGCCGCCGTGGCCGTCGATCGAGCCATCGCAGTACGACAGCGCGCGGCATCCCGAGTACGGCGGCGGGATCGACGCGCGGCTGCTGGCCGGGATCATGGGGCAGAATCTTTGCCTCGATGTTTTTGGCGCGCCGTCGGACGAGGAGTTTGCGGCTGGAGTCGGGGTACACGGGGAGAGCTCGGTCGCGCCGTACGAGATCGAGGGCGGGGGATCGTCGCTGACGATGCGGGCGACGTTTCCGCTGGCGGGACTGGCGTTCGAGCGAACTCTCGAACTGCGGGGACGGTCGGTGCGGATCGCGGAGTCGGTGACGAATCTCGGCGCAACGGACCGTCCGATCGCGTGGACGCAGCACGTGTCGTTGGGGCCGCCGTTCCTGGCTCCGGGGCGGACGGAGTTTCGCGCGTCGGCGGGGCGGTCGAAGGTTTTCGAAGGGCAGTTCGGAGCGGACGACTACCTGACGGCGGGCGCGGAGTTCGATTGGCCGATGGCCGGCGGTGCGGACCTGCGGATATTCAGCGGCGCGCCGCGGTCGAGCGCATACACGGCGCACCGGATGGATGCGGCGGGGGCGCGCGCGTATTTCACGGCGTGGTCGCCGGAGGATCGTCTGGCATTCGGGTACTCGTGGAAGACGGCGGACTTCCCGTGGATGGGGATCTGGGAGGAGAATCGCAGCCGCACCCACGCGCCGTGGAACGGGGTCACGATTGCGCGAGGGATGGAGTTCGGCGTCTCACCGATGCCGGAGTCCCGGCGGGCGATGATCGACCGGGGAGGCCTGTTCGGCGCGCCGGTCTACCGGTGGCTGCCGGCGAGGGCGACGGCGTCGGTGGAGTACTGGGCCGGAACGGCGACGGCGGACGCGATCCCGGAGCGGATGGAGTACTAGTCCCGCGCGCGCGGGGCTTTGGGATGCCGTAGAATAGCTGGAAGTCCCCAGCGATGTCTTCTTTAGCCAGCTCTGCTGCTGCCGTGCGCGCTGCCTCCGCGCCGGCAAAAGGCAACCGAGTTTCTCCGCTGCAGCTTGCGCTGATTGTCAACGCGATCTTCGCGGGCTTCTGCTTGTTACCGCGCGTGCGCGATTCCCGGCCGCTCCTGCTTTCGATCGGGTCCGCGTCGCTGGCGCTTGCGGCGTTCACCGCGGTCGTCTTCACGCGTTTGGCGAAGACCGGGCGCGCGGTCTGGTACCGCTTCGTGCCGCGTCCCGTGCATTACGTGCAGTTCGTGATGCACTCCAGCATCTACGTCTATTGGGGGATGTACTGGCCACAGGTCCGGCTGCAGGCGCCGCTGCTGTTCGCGCAGATCGCATTCGTGATGCTGCTGGACATGCTGATCTCCTGGCTGCGGCGCGACGAGTGGATTCTCGGTTTCGGGCCGGTGCCGATCGTGCTCAGCACGAACCTGTTCCTATGGTTCCGCGACGATTGGTTCTACCTGCAGTTCGCGATGCTCGCGGTCGGTGTGCTGGCGAAGGAGTTCATCCGGTGGAAGCGCGATGGACGGTCGGCCCACATCTTCAATCCCTCGGCGTTCCCGCTGTTCCTGGTCTCGGTGATTCTGCTGGCGACGGGCAAGACGGACCTCTCGTGGGGCCCGCAGATCGCGCAGACGCTGCACCTCCCGCCGCAGATCTACCTGGAGATTTTCATCCTGGGATTGATCGTGCAGGCGCTGTTCTCCGTCACGCTGGTGACGCTCGCGGCGGCGAGCGTGTTGTACATCTTGAACGTTGCGTACACGCACCAGACGGGGCTGTACCACTTCATCGATTCGAACATTCCCGTGTCGGTGTTCATCGGACTGCATCTGCTGGTGACGGACCCCGCCACGTCGCCGCGGTCGGCGAAGGCGAAGTTCATTTTCGGGGCGCTGTACGGCGGGTGCGTGTATGGGCTGTACACGCTGCTCGGCATGTGGGGCTGTCCGCAGTTCTATGACAAGCTGCTCTCGGTGGTGCCGTTGAACTTGATGGTCCGCCGGCTCGACTGGCTCAACGAAGCGCTGGAGAGGTTCGCGGCCAAGCTCAAGCTGCCGCATTTCGGGTGGAGTTCGCGGCAACTGAACTTCGCGCACATGGGCGTGTGGATCGCGCTGTTCTCCGCGATGACGGCGACCGGTTTCGTGGGGCACAAACATCCGGGACAGGATCCGGAGTTCTGGCACAAGGCATGCGACGAGCACCGCGGCAACGCGTGCAAGGTGTGGGTCCGGACGTTGCACGTCGGCTGCGACGCGAATATGGCGGGCGATTGTTGGACGCTGGGGCAGGCGCTGGCGCAAGGCGTGGCGACGACGCGCGATCCGGCCGAGGCCGGCAAGAGCGTGGCGCGCGCCTGCGATCTCGGCTTGGCCGAGGCGTGCGGCGGCCTGCAAGCGTACGCCGGAACGGAGGTGGGTCGAGCGACGCTGGAACGCTCGTGCGATCGCGGCGACGGGGCGAGCTGCTTCATCGCCGGATCGGTGTGGCATCTCGGGCGCGCGGTGACGCGGGACGACGCGCGCGCCGTCGCGTTGTTCGACAAATCGTGCGCAGCGGGTTGGCCGCGAGGGTGCGCGCGGCTCGGAGAGAGTTACGCATTCGGCGAAGGCGTCGCGAAGGACCCGGCGCGTGCCTTGAGTTTGTTCGAGAAGGCGTGCGACCGTCAGTACGGTCCCGCGTGCGTGAACGCGGCGGTCATGTACCATCGCGGGGACGCCGTGCCGAAGAATTCGGTTGCGTCGCGGCTGCGGTTTCGCGCCGCTTGCAATTTGGGCATTCAGGAGGCGTGTAAATGGGCGGAAAGCCCCAGTATCTGATCGCGGCGATGGCGCTGGCGCTGGCGGCGCAGGCACAGCAGCCGGCGAAGATGATCGACATCGGGGCGGAGAAGGCGCCGCTCACCGACGCGGACAAGACGGAGTTGGCGAATGCCATTCAGGTCCACAATTTCGCCGCGGAGAAGGTGGTCATCGACCGGGCGCTGAAGGCTCATCCCGACTCGGCGGAGTTGTATGCGATGGCGGGCCGCCTGGCGTATCTCGAGAAGCACGCGAAGGACTCCGCCGATGCGTTCGAGCGCGCGGACAAGTTGAAGCCTCTGGCGGAATCCGACCGTCTGACGCTCGCGCTGGCGTACGAGTTCTCGGGACGGCCGGCTCTGGGGCGGGCGGAAATGGTGAAGCTGACGAAGGCCGCGCCGAAGAACGCGCAGTACTTCTATCTGCTCGGCCGCATCGATCGTCAGGGGAAGAATGTGGATCAGGCGGTCGTGAGTTACAAGCGGGCGATCCTCCTCGATCCGAATTTGCTGCGGGCGTACCAGGAGCTTGGGCAGTGCCAGGAGGAACTCGGGCAGCTCGACCAGGCGCGCAAGACATACGAGACGTCCGCGGCGGTGAATCGCGGGCTGCCGAAGCAGTGGGAATGGCCGCCGGTGGATCTCGGCGCGCTGCTGCTGAAGGCGGACGAGGTCGATAAGGCCGAGGCGCTATTCCGCGAGTCTCTGCGGTATAACGGGCGATTCTCGTGGGGACACTACTATCTGGGCCGCATCCTGCAACAGAAGGGCAAGGACGCCGACGCGGCGGCCGAGTATCGCGAGGCGATCGTGGCGCAGCCTTCGCATCGGCAGGCGTGGCTGGCATTGGGCCGGGCGTACACCAAGCTCGGGAATAAGGAACAGGCGGATCGGGCGCTGGCGATGTTCAAGAAGCTCGAGGACCAGGAGAACGCGAGCAAGGGAATGAAGCAGTAGACAGAGCCGCGACAGTTATGGAGCGGTCGTTTCAGCTACAACCGCTCCATTACTGTCGCGGCTCTGATTTGACGATGCCTTCGCCTTCGCGGATGGTGACGAACCGGTCGGCGGGCACGTCGGCGAAATGGTCGGCGCGCCCATTGGTCCAGCGGACGTCGAGGGCGGCGGACGCCACGTCGCCGAGCCCGAAGTGCAGCCGCGTGTCGTTCACCGAGTAGTAGCTCGACTGGGCGGTGACTTCCTGTGCCTGCCGCTTGCCGCCGTAGTGCGCGGTGACGCGGGACCCGATGGCGCTGCGATTCGACGTGGTCCCGATGAGCTTCACCTTGAGCCAGTGCTTGCCGCCGCGGAGATCGTTGCGCAGCAGCGAGGGCGGCTCGTTCATGTTCACGATCAGGATGTCGACGTCGCCGTCGTTGTCGAAGTCCCCGAAGGCCGCGCCGCGGCTGGAGTGTTTGGCTGCGACACCGGGGCCGGCCTCCTCGATCAGCTCCTCGAAGTGTCCGTCGCCGAGATTGCGGAAGATGAGCCGAGGCGTGGCGTAGGCGATCTTGGAATGCCCGGAGTACGGGCTGCCGGTGACGACGAAGATGTCGGGGTGACCGTCGTTATCGAGGTCCGCGATCCCGGCGCCCCAGCCAACGTAGCGGGTTTCGACGGCGAGTCCGGCGCGAGTCGTGGCGACGTCGAAGTTGCCCTTGCCGTCGTTCAGGTACAGGTCGTGCGTGTCGTTGAGGAAGTGGGTTTTGAACAGGTCGAGGCTGCCGTCGAGATTGACGTCGCCGACGCCGAGTCCCATGCCGGCCTGGACCATGCCGTCGTCGCTGAGAGCGAGGCCGCGGCCGAGCGCCTCCTCGCGGAACGTGCTGTCGTGGTTGTTGCGGAAGTAGAAGTTGGAGGTGGAATCGCAGGCTACGAAGAGGTCGGGCCAGCCGTCGTTGTCGAAGTCGGCGGCGACCGCGGTCATAGCGAAGCTGCCGCGGGCGGCGGCGATCCCCGAGGCTCCGCTGACATCGGTGAACGTCCCGTCTCCGTTATTGCGGTAGAGGTATTGTTGGCGAGCGGGTTTCAGGCCGCGCGGACCGCACATCACCGGCTCGCCGCCGAACGAGCAGTTCGCGTTGCCGCCCGGTTTGGGAGTTTTGGCGGCGTCGAACTCGAGGTAGTTGGCGACGAAGAGGTCGAGGCGGCCGTTGCGGTCGTAGTCGAGGAACGTGCAGCCGGAGTTCCAACGGTCGGTGGGGTGCAACAGACCGGCCTCTTTGGTGACGTCGGTGAACGTGCCGTTGCCGTTGTTGCGGTAGAGGACGTTCTGGCCGCGATAGGTGATGAAGACGTCCTCGTGCCCGTCGTTGTTGTAGTCGCCGATGGTGACGGCGGACGCCCAGCCGGAACGGATCAGGCCGGCTTCGGCGGTTACGTCGCGGAACGTGCCGTCGCGATTGTTCTTGTAGAGGCGGTTCGACGTGCCGGCGGGAGTTCCGTCGAGACGAGCGCCGTTGAGGACGAGGATATCGATCCAGCCGTCGTTATCGTAATCGAAGAAGGCGGCGCCGCAGCCGGTGGTCTCGACGATGTAGTCCGCGCGACCGGGACTGCCGTAGATGACGGGATGCTTCAGGCCGGCGCTCGCGGCGATGTCGGTGAATTGGGCGGGGAAGGGGATGCCGGAGCGCTTGCCGCGCGGGGCCGGTCGGACATCGCGGGTGGCGACGCCCTGCGCGAGGGCAGCCGCCGGTAGCAGCGAAAGGAGCGTCCGGCGCGTCATTTCGCGGGCTCCCGGACGGTCAGCCATTGATTCGCTTTGACGTTCTCCAGCGTTTGGACCGCGCCGCTGGGCCAGCGGAGCTCGACGAGTTTCGCGGTGTCGTCGTCGCCGAGACCGGCAAGGACCCGGCGGTCGCTGGCCGAGAGGTAGCTGCCCGCCGTCTGGACCGTGTAATACTGCGTCGCGCCGGACGCGGAGACGATCTTCACCTTGCAGCCGAGGCCGTCGCGATTGGAGCGCGTTCCTTCGGTGCGGATGCCGAGCCAGTGGCGGCGCGGCCCGTCGTTGTTGTGGAGGACGTAGGGACGCTCGCCGAGATTGGTGACGACCACGTCGATGCCGCCATCGTTATCGAGGTCGCCGAACGCGGCTCCGCGGCCGATCGAGGCGGTGTTGAACACGTCGCCGGGATTGCCGGGCCAGGTCGTCAGCCGCCCGCGGTCGTTGCGGAGCAGCAGCGGCTTCTGCCGGTAGGTGAGGATCTTGGACGGGCCGTACATTTCTTCGTCGGTGTGGCCTTGCGCGGCGAGGAGGTCCTTCCAGCCGTCGTTATCGAGGTCGACCCACTTGATGCCCCAGCCGGTGAAGGTTTGGGTGGCGCGACCGAGTCCCGAGGCCGAGGTGCGGTTGGCGAAACTGCCGTCGCCCTCGTTGCGGAAGAGCATGTAGCGCTCGGTCGCGAGGTCGGTGACGACGAGGTCGGGGCGGCCGTCGTTGTCGTAATCGGCGAAGTCGACGCCCATGCCGGCGAAGGCGTTGCCATCGTCGGTGTAGCCGACTCCGGCGGCGATGCCACGCTCGCTGAAGGCGCCGTCGCCGTTGTTGTGGAGCAGGTAGGACTGCATCGAGTCGTTGGCGACGAAGACGTCGGTCCAGCCGTCGTTGTCGTAGTCGGCGAAGGCGACGCCGAGTCCGCGGCCGAGGAGCGTGGAGAGTCCAGCGCGTTTCGAGACGTCGGTGAACGTGCCGTCGCCGTTGTTGCGGTAGAGGACGCTCGACATGCCGCGGTAGAGCTTGGGATGGCAGTAGTGGCGGCCGGTGGCAGCGTCGCCGCACCAGCGGTTGGTGGCGAACGTCCACTCGATGTAGCGGGTGACAAAGAGGTCGAGTTTGCCGTCGTTATCGAAGTCGAAGAAGCCGGCCCCGGTGCTCCAGCCGGGCGTCGCGACGCCGGCCTTGTGGGTGACATCGGTAAAGGTCCCGTTGCCGTTGTTGCGGTAGAGGATGGTCCCGGAGAGGCCGGTGACGAAGAGGTCCTCGTAGCCGTCGTTGTCGTAGTCCGCGACCGCGACGCCCATAGAGTAGCCGGAGCCGGCGAGTCCGGCCTTCTCGGTGAGGTTGGTAAACGTGCCGTCGGCGTTTTGGTGGTAGAAGCGATTCCAGTAGCGCGGCTCGGTTTTGGAGGGCTGGGCGCCGGCGGGCATCGGGGCGGTGACGCGCGCGCCGTTGGTGAAGAAGAGGTCGAGACGGCCGTCGTTGTCGGCGTCGAAGACGGCGACGCCGCCGGTCATGGTCTCGGGGAGGTACTTCTCTTTGGTCGGCGAGTTCTCGAGGACGAACGTGACGCCGGCTCTGCGGGCGATGTTCGTCAGGGTCTCGTCGGGCGCGGCGGAGCAAAGCAGGGCAGTGCAGACAAGCCAGACAAGCCAAATGGGCCGCCGATGAACGCAGATGAACGCCGATAAGAAAAAGCCTTTCGATCGGCGTGGATCGGCGTTCATCGGCGGCTAGGATCAGTATCCCGCAGAGGAACGGGCAGGCGCGCTGCCAAGCCGCAGCGGCGCGGGCTTGAGCGTCCACGTGTTGCCCTGGTCGAGCAGCATGCCGTTTCTCGGATAGAAGTACGTGAGGCTCGACACGGGCGCGATGGCATTGATCTTGATCATATGGTCGCGCGAGGGATCGAGGTAAGCCTCCGCCATGGCCTTCAGGAACTGGGCGGAAATCAGCTTCAGATCTCCGACCTGGATCTCATTCGGGACGGCGTCGTCGGGCACCAGTTTCCAGGAATCGTTCTGCAGCCGCGCGGCGATCTTACCGGCGGCCTCTACGACGGCGGCGGCCGACACCGTTCCCGTCGTCGGTCCCATGGCATTGGGAATGACTAGCGGGCCATACATCTGCGCGGAATTGACCGGCTTGGTTCCGGCGAGACCGTTCGCGAGTAGGCCGAATGCCTCGGCGATCGAGAAGTAGCGGTCGCCGGCCTTGACGAAGTCGGGGCACTGCATCGGGAGTTGAGAAAAACGCGCCAGCATATCGGACGACATGGAGCGCAACTCGTCCATCGAGACTTCCGTGTGAAGCGTATCCTGGGCGAGCGCCTTCAGCTCATGAACGGAAACGAAGCGGCTCCCCGGATTCTTCGGGAGAAAGTCCTCAATCAGCCACTTCATGACTGCTTGCTCATTCTGATAAGCTGCTTCGATGGGAGCCTGGTCGACGAGCGCCTTCAGGGTCATCGGCATGACCGGCTCGTCCGGATGGAAATACAGCCACTCCATCGGATCGTATTTGACGGAGCCATCCGCGCGCTTGGCGAGATAGCGCGTATACGTGACCATTTCCAGCTTGATGACGCGCGGGCGGGTGCGGTCGAGCTTACCGAACGCCTCCTCCAACGCTTTGGGCGGTTCGTCGGTAGAGTGCGGCTTGTTATCCGACATGCTGGTGTCGGAAACGCGCAGCCGCCCGTTCTCCCACCAGACCTCGGGAGAAGTCGCGCCGGGGTCGGGGCTCAGATTCTTGACGAGGAGGTCGGCGCCGCGGCCGAAGCCTTCGATGTTGCGGCGTAGGTCGGCGGCCGGAACACCGGTCAGCACAGCGGCTTGATTGAGCTTGCGCAGCGCGTGGATAGTGGCGGAGTCTCCGCTGACAGGGACCGAGAGGCCGCTAATGTACGATGCTTCCCCGAGGATCTCCTGCATCCGCTTCAAGCCGCCGGCCAGTCCGTCGACTGGCTTGCCTGTGACCGGGTCCTTGAAGTCGTTGAGGAAGTGCTCCGCCGCCTCTTCCAGTGCCGTCCAGCGTTTCTCCTCCGTATCCGCCATCAGGAGATCGGCGTGCGGGCGGTAGAGATAGGAAGGCTCCTCCTCGCCGGTATACCCGATGTCGATGAACCCTTTCTTGAGGGCGTCGCGAAGCTGTTGGACCTCGTGATAGTTCGGATCCTGTTCGGCGAGGACCTGGCTCACGGCTCCGGAGAATTGGAGCAGCGGGGTGATGGGCTGCTTCGGGTACTGCGTCCGAAGTTGGTCGAGCAGGCGGAAGGTGCGGAAGAGACGCTCCGAGAGGGGATGAGGATGACTGTGATCGTAGTAGCGGGAATACAAGAGAATCAGAATCGGCTGTTTCGGCGCGTCGGCGGCCGATGCGGCTGTCACGACGCCGGTGAGTGCAAGGATAAAGACAAGAGCCCGTTTCAACATGGTGTAGCAAACCTCAACATTGTTGCTGCCTAAATGAGAAACCAGACCCGAGCTTGCCGTGACCGCTGGCAAGCCCCGGGTCTGGATCAAAGTGCCTGACTCGAAGAGTCTACTTCTTCAGTGCGATCGTGTAGACCTTGCCAGTGCTGGTGGTGACCCGGCCAGTAAGGTTAGGGTCATTGAGAGTGAGTTGGATGGTCGTCTGCTGATTGCCGTTCGAGACGATCACGATGCTCGCGTTGGAACCGCTGACGGAACCGGAGGTGATCTTCATGGGGTTCGCGTTGTTGACCTTCACGGTTCCCGAGAGGCTCGTGCCGGCCTGGAGCAGCGTCATCTGCATATTGACGGGGACGCTTCCATATTTCGGATCCGGAGTGCTGCCGCTGCCGTTCCAAATTCCGGAAAAGTCGGTCGCGGCGGAGAGACCGCCGGCGAGTAAGAGGACTAGTGTTGCCAGTTTCTTCATAGTATCGCTCCTCATTCGAATCAGTGGCCGGTCCCGCGAACCGAGATCCGCGGGACCGGCCGGTTGACTTTTAGCGGCACCTCGGGCATGCGCCAACCGAGACCGGGATGGTCAGGGGCGACGCGCAGGTCTCCTGGTCACTGGCCGTGGCCGGAGCGATGCGGTAGTAGTACGTCGTAGCGGGCGCGATGCTGTTGTCGGTGAAGCTGACAGTGGCGCCCAGCGTGGACGGAACGGGAATCGGCGCGATATGCGGACTCGACGCCGCTCCGGCCAACTGGACAAAGCCGGAGAAGTCAGCGTGCGTACTCCGATAGACATTGTAGTGATCGATCGGGAACGCGACGCTGTTCGTATCCTGCCAGTAGAGCTGGATATTGCCCGGTACGCCAGGAGTCGGAGTCTTGACAACCGACTGCTGGGTGCCGACGCAGTGAGTGCAGTTGGGGTCCGTCGTGGCGTTGACGCTCACCTGCGCCGATCCAGTGGACGTGAGTCCGGAGGAGAGGCCGGCGGTGGGGAACGCGAGGTTGTCGTTGTTCGTCACGCGGAGGCACACGTTGAAGCTCGTGCCGATGACCCCGGGCTGCGTGAAGGCCGTCGTGACGTCAGGCTGGGAGCCGTGCGCGTCATTGAACGTGCTGCCGCAGGAGAAGTCCCAGTCGTACGCTGTGATGGTGCTCGGCGGGGCGCCGAGGGTGCCATCGGTGGTGCCCTGGTCAGGGTTGGTCGAATGCGACCCGTCCAACTTGAACGGAGCGTAGATGAACGCGCCGGCGATATTTTTGGCCGGGCAGAAGTTGTACGGGCCACCGGCGTTCGCAGTCGGCGCCACCGGGGGCGAACCGATGACGACGGTCACGATGACGTCCTCAACCGCCGCAGGCGAGTCGGTATCGGTAATGCGAAGGCGGACCGGGAAGTTATAGGGGTAGGTGCTGCCCGGATTATGAACCGCGAAAGTCGCTTTGGCGCAGGCGGGACCGCTGACGCAGGTCAGGGCCGGCGGATTGAAGTTGGTGCCGGAAGTGCCGCTGATGTCCCATTTCCAGGAGGCGATCGGGAAGTTGCCCGGCGTGGAGCAGCTTCCGTCCAGAGTTACGGTGCCGCCGTTGGCGATGGGCGAGGGCTTCGCGTGAGCGCAGGCCGTGGGCACGGGTTTGAAGACGGTGTGGCGAAGCATGGTGATCGCCATCGAGGTCTCCAGGTAGTAGTGGTTGCTGGCATAGCTATGGCCAAACCACGAGCCATCCGCGCTCTGGATGCTGATCAGATAGCGAGCTACGCCGTCGGACGTGTCCGATCCACCGTACGTGGCAGACTGCGCGGCATACCAGTCGATATCCGGCAGCCCCGGGTTGTCGCTCGAATGCAGCTTGTCCAGGGGACTCACGACCGCCCCGGTGCCCACGCCGACGCCATCGTTGGAGTGCAGCAGCATGGCTTTGGTGAACGACAACAGCCCATAGATGTACGGCTTGGGAGCGGAGCCCGGTCCGAGACCCGGATTGTTGTCGAAATTGTCGCGCATGTAAGTCTCGGCGCTATCCCACGTGCTCTCGCCCGTCGGAAGCTGCTTGCCGCGGCCCAGACCCTGCATGGCCAACTGCACCATACCGGAGGGAGTGTCGGCGTACGGACCCCAGATGGGGCTCGGGCTGGTATAGCCGAAGTAGCCGTTCAACGTGCCGGCCTGCGTAAACGTGTTGTGGAGGGAGGCGCGGTTGTTCTGGAGGACCAGCGGCGGAACCGTGGCGGCCCAGCCGGCGACGCGGGTTGCCGGAATCATACCGATTGCAGCCCATTGGTTGGTCGAGTTATCCGATTCTGCCTGGCAGGAGTACCGCCAACCACCGCCATAACCCGAGAAGCCGTCAGAAAGGCCCTGGCAGTAGGAATAGAAGTCGACGAGGTCGAGCACAGCGTCGCGGTAGGTGTAGGAGCCGCCGCCGGGATGTGTGACGCCGGTGTTTGCCAGCGCGGTGCCGGTGGTGATTACCTGATTCGGCGTGCCAGTGGCCACCAGTGCGTCGATCACCGACCCGAGTTGGTACGGCTCATTGCCATCGACGTTTTCGATCGCGATGCTGTTGCCGTTTTGGTCGGGGTTGAACGATCCAAACTGGTTGGTCACGGTCGCGGGCAGAGGCAGGGTGGTCAACTGGCCGAACAGGGTGTTGATGCAGCGACGGACATCGTCGTTATACGGATTCACCGGCGAAGTCGTTTGCAGGAACGTGGCGTTCTCGAACGCGACGCAGTTCAACGCTGTGGGAGCCGTCCTCGCGCCTGCCGAGCAACCGTCGGTGGTGCGTCCGTCGCACCAGTGCCAGTCGCCGTAGTCGACGCCGCTCGAGGTGGTGCGGCGCAAGTTCTTGTGCAGCGCCCACAGGCCCTTGTCGATCGCGTTGTTGACTTCGATCGGGAGATTCGGTGGGGGGGCATCGAGCTCGGTGTAATAGCAGGTGCCCTGGGTGATCGACGGGGGGCAGTTGCCGCCGTTGCCGCTGACCACGCTGGAAGTGGTGTCGGTAACGACCAGAACCGCAGTAAACAGAGCCGGCGCCGAGCCTGTGTAGGTGTGCGCGCATTCCACCGTGAACGGGTCTGTGACAGTGCCGGAGCAGTGGGTGCCGCCGTCGCCGGGATCCCAGTCATACGTGAAGGTATGGCTGCCCCAGAACGGGCTGGTCATGCTGCCCTTGAGCGTGACCGGGTTACCGGTCCAACTGGTGTGGTGCGAACTCTGATTGCCCGGAACGCCGGGCACGGTCAGAACAGTGGGAGCCTGCGCATACAGGCTGCCTTGAAAGACTACCGGCGCCGCGAGGGCGGCCAGCAGGAGCAAACTACGGTCGACAACACCCCTATTCATCCATTCCCTCCTTATATCTTGCTTGTCAATTCCCGAGTGCTTTTCGACTGCGCCCCTACGCAGCCGAGTTCGAGCGCCACTTGCGGATAGCCACTAGTGCCGCCGCGCCGCCGATCATTACAAAAGTCGAAGGCTCCGGGACCGCCGGTCCGCCGCCGCCTCCAGTCTGCGTGATCGAAAGGTACAGACTGTCGCCGGTGTCCGCGTTGGTTTGCCGCAGGTAGAAGCCGCCGACCGGGCTCACCGGCGCCGTGGTGGCGAAGGTGAAATCGAACGGGCCGCTGAGATTCGAGACAGAGAGCGCCATCGCGACGGCGCAGCAGATGCTGGGGGCGTCGGCCGGAGTGCTCACTGAATTCGAATTGTTCAGGGTATTGGCCGCGAACGCATCGAACACGTCGCCGAAGGTGCAGCTATTGCAGGCCAGCGGATCGCCGAGCATATAGCTCCAACCGGCGGGCAGGGAACCGACCGCCTGCGCCGAGTTGTGGAACGAACCGAAGGACTCGAAATTGATGTCGTACCAACCGTAGAACGCGACAAACTGTCCGCCGCCCAACGTGAAGGTGGCCGATCCGAGCGTGTTGTCGGATGGCTCGAGAGTGGCGTCCCAGCCACTCGGTGGGGTTCCCGGTGTGCCGCCATTGCAGGCGTTGCCTCCGGTAAGGGGGTTGAAGTCCCCGTTGAAATTGAAGCACCAGTCGTTGAGGCCGACCGTCCCGGCCTGCGCTGCTCCGGCGGCCAGAAATATTCCGGCCAAGACCGCCAGCAAAGCGATTTTTCTACTCATCTGGAACCCTCCGCGGTTCTTCTCAAACGCGTTCGTAATGCAAATATACTACTGAGCGTGGACTGAGTTTACGAAACATGACCGCCATTGTCCAGTACTAAACTCACGGTATAGGACTACTGTTTTACCCTTAGACGTGCTCTTGCTATTCTGTTCCCCATGATCCTCCTGCTCGCGCTCCTGCTGGCTCAGGAGAGCACCACGCGCGCGGGCGCGGACGACTATCTGGAATTGCTGCGCCGATCCCCAAATGACGTGCAACTTCTTGAAGCCGCTGGGGCGGCGCTGGTCCGCGCCGGACGTCCTCGCGAGGCGGCTCCTCTGTTCCAGCGAGAGCTGGCGCTCGATCCGGGGAATCGCGTAGCGCGACGCTGGCTGGCGGCCGCCTTCCAGGAGGGTGGCGCGTTCGATCCGGCATATGGCTTACTTCAGGAACTGACCCGTGGCGATCCGAAGGACGGCGAGAGTTGGTACCGCTTGGGACTTCTGATGTACGGCGCTGGATACTACGCAGCGGCCGCCGGGCATCTCGAAACCGCGTTGAAGCTCGGCGTTCCGGTTGAGCACGGCGACCGTTCCCGGGCGGAGATCACGAGGGCGGTCGCGCTGGCTCAGGCGGGGCGGCCGGAAGCGGAAGCGATTCTCCGGGGCTTGGCGGCCCGTCCCGACGGCGCGTCGAATCTCGATGTCCGGCTGTCGTTGGTACGGATCGAGTATGAAGGCGGCCGCTACGACGCGGCGCTGGAACAATCGGCGAAGGCTCTGGCGCTGGCGGACACGAACTCGGCGGTTCACTTCTGGCGGGCGCGGATCTTTCAGGCTGTCGGGAAACCGGCTGAGGCGCTCAAGGAGGCGGAGCGGTCGCGAGACCTGGCTCCGGAGAGTCCGTCGCCGCGCAATCTCCTGGTGCGGCTCTACCGGACAGCGGGACGGCCCGAGGACGCGTCGCGGGAGGCGGAGTGGCTCCGCTTGCGCGAGGGAGAGAAGAAGCAGTGAGAGCGCTGCTATCGGTGTTCCTGGTCGCGGCGGTGTTGCCGGCGCAGATCCGATTCGAGGACGTGACGCGCGCGTCGGGCATTCGGTTCGAGTTGCAGAACGGCGCTGCGGGGGAGTTTCACCAGATCGAGTTGATGGGCGGGGGAGTCGCGGCGCTCGATTACAACAACGACGGGTGCATGGACATTTTCTTCGCGAACGGGGCTCCGCTGCCGGGATTCGAAAAGTCCGCGCGCTATCGCAATCGCCTGTTCAAGAACAACTGCGACGGGACATTCGCCGATGTGACCGACGCCGCCGGTGTAGCGGGCAGCGGCTTCTCGAACGGCGCGGCGGCCGGCGACTACGACAACGACGGGTTCGTCGATCTCTTCGTGGCGGGGGTCGACCGCAATATCCTCTATCACAATCGCGGGAACGGGACGTTCGAGGATGTCACGGCGAAGTCGGGCGTGAATGCGCCGCACGCGCGGTTGGGCAAGTTGTGGTCGATTGCCGGGGGCTGGTTCGACGCCGATAACGACGGGTACCTCGATCTGGTGGTGACGAACTACGTGGGGTGGAGCGCAGCCACGGAGCGGCCGTGTAGCGCCGCCGGGGGACGGTCCTATTGCCATCCCGGAAATTACGAAGGGCGCCCCAACCAGATCTTCCGCAACAACCACGATGGGACGTTCACGGACGTGTCGGACGCGTCGGGCATCGGCGCGCTGACGGGGAAGGGGATGGGCGTCGCGTTTGCGGACTTCAATGGCGACGGGCTGACGGACATCTTCATCGCCAACGACACGATGCCGAATTTCCTGTTCCAGAATCTCGGCGGATTCCGGTTTCGTGAGGTCGGATTTGAGATGGGGGTGGCGCTGCCGGAGAGCGGGCGCGCGGTGGCGAGCATGGGCGTGGATTTTCGCGATGCGGATAACGACGGCTGGCCGGACTTGGTCGTCACCGCGATGGTGAACGACTCGTACCCGTTCTATCGCAATCTCGGGAAGGGGGCGGGGTTCGACGACTTCACGGCGAAGTCGGGGCTCGCCGGCGTGACGCTCGGGTTGACGGGGTGGGCGGCGGCGCTCTTCGATTTCGATAACGACGGCTGGAAGGATCTGTTCTTCGCCAACTCGCATTTCCCGGAACTGGGAAGGCTGCTGAACTCACCGGCGGCTCTGCCGTTGAGTGTGTTTCGCAATCGCGGCGGCGCGCGATTCGAGGATGTTTCGGCGGATGCGAAGCCGGCGTTCTATCGGGGAGCGGCTTTTGCCGACTTCGACGGCGACGGGAGAGTGGATGTCGTGGTGAGCGCGATCGGCTCGGAAGCGCGGTTGCTGAAAAACGTGTCGGCGGGAGGGCAGCATTGGCTGGCATTCCGTTTGCGCGGCGTGAAGAGCAATCGCGAAGGGCTGGGGGCGCGTTTCAAGGTGACGCTGGCGGGAGGAAAGACGCTGTACAACCACGCGACCACGAGCGTCGGCTATGCGTCATCGAGCGAGCCGATCGTGAGGTTCGGTCTGGGAAATGAAAAAGAGGCGATGTCTGTAGAGATTGCGTGGCCTAGCGGGGTCGTGCAAACGCTGAAAAACGTGAAAGGCGACAAGCTGATCGCCGTCACCGAGGGAAAATAAGAGAGCATTTTGGGCCACGAATGAACACGAATCAACACGAATAAACTTCAAATTGCTTATTCGTGTGCATTCGTGTTCATTCGTGGCCCATTCGTTTTAGAAGGCGAGGCGCAGCGCGAACTGAATTTGCCTCGGCGACTTCGCGCTGAAGATTTTTCCGAAGGTCGACGGTTGATCCGCTACCAGGTTGGGGAGGTCGAAGTTGGTTCGGTTGAAGAGATTGAAGGCTTCGGCCTGGGCGGAGAGGGTCGCTCTTTCTTTCAACTGGAAGCGGCGGAGGAGCGAGAAGTCCGTCGTGAACAGGCCGGGTCCCCGGACGATGTTGCGGCCCGCGTTGCCGAAGGTGTAGCGCGCCGGGATGGTGAAGGCGCTGGTGTCGAACCAACGATCGGGGCTCGGATTGGAAAGCTCCGGATTGCGCAGGACGTTGGGACGGTCGGAGCCGAACTGACCGCCGATGTTGCCGGTGTTGCTGTTGTCGGTGCTCAGGATCGGGGTGAAGGGCTGTCCGGATTGCGCCACGACGATCGAGCTGGCTTCGAGGTTTCGCGTCAGAACGGAGTGGCCGGGGACGCGCCAGACCAGCGCCAGCGTCGCGCGCTGCGGGATGTCGAAGCTGGAGAGCGCGTGATCCGCGTGGTAGTTGCGGCTGTCCTGCGGGAAGTTCTTATCGGAGAAGGTGCCGAGGAACGCGGTGGTGTCGTCCATCGACTTCGAGAATGCGTACACGCCCATCAACGACAGGCCGTGTGAGAGCGGCCGATTGTAGGAAAGCTGGAGGCTCTGGAACTCCGAGTTGGCGGCGCTCTCGCTATAGAAGATGTTGGCGAACGAAGGATACGGGGCGCGCGTGCTGAGCGGGGCGGCGCCGGGCGCGGGCTGATTGATGTCGCGCGAGTGGATCAGGTGCGTCCCCTTCGAGCCGGCGTAGGCGATGCTGAAGACGCCCGCGCCGAGTTGCCGCTGGATGTTGAGATTCCAGTGCTGGAAGTAACCGGTGGTGAGGTCCGGGCTGAGCGAGCTCAGGCTGGCCGCGGGCGTGATGCCGCCGGTCTTGGGGAACGGATTGTCGAGCGTGAGCAGCGAGGTCGCGGTCGGGAAGAAGATGCGGATCGTGAAGTACGGCGGGTTGAAGTAGAGCGCCGTGTTCACGACCGCCATCGAGGAATCGTAGAAGATGCCGTAGCCGCCGCGGACGACGAGCTTGGAATCGGGCGACCACGCGAAGCCGACACGCGGCGCGAAATTGTTCTTGTCGGCGTGGTACCCAGACTCGGTGATGCCGTTGCCGCCGACCTGGAAGAGCTGGCCGCGCGCGGCGTCGAAGACCGACATGCGGTTGTGCGGGTCCGTGGCGGGCGTGTCGAATTCGTAGCGGAGTCCGAAATTCAGGGTGAGCTTGCGGCTGACCTTCCAGTCGTCCTGGAAATAGCCGTCGGTCGCGGTGGAGCGCAGCGTCTGCTGGTTATTGGAGAGCGACTGGATTCCGAACGAAGGGAAGCCGAGCAGCAGATCGCTGATGCCCGAGCCGCTGAGGGCTCCGGAGAAGGTCAGCGAGCCGCGTCCGAAGATGTCCTCGATGCCGTTGTGCTGCTGGCGGCGCATTTCGAAACCTGCCTTGAGACTGTGAACGCCGCGGACGATGGAGAAATTGTCGGTGAACTGGAACGTGTTGGCAACGCGATCGATGGGAAGCTGGGTGACGTCGCCGACCTTGGAGAAGCCCGCCACGGAGACTGAGGGATAGCCGAGGTGGAGCGAGTTGGTGGGCAGCCAGTTGACTCCCCAGAGGGCATTCACGTCGGTGGTGTAGTTCTGCTGCAGGACCTGGCGCAGCGCGCGGTTGAAGCCGAGGAGGGCGCTGTTCACCACCTGCGAGTTGAACACGTGCACTTCCTGGATCATGGCGTTGTGGCCGCTCTCCTGGACGAAATCGCCGAAGCCGGGGATGTCGGTGGACTGTTCGGCGAAGGGCTCGTCGATTTTGGTCGTGCCGTAGGTGTAGCGGACGGCGAGCTGGTCCTTCTCGGAGAGGCGATGGTCGACGCGGCTGCTGAATTGGGACACCGAATTCGTCTGGGTCGGCTGGGCGAGGTAGTTGCCGGAAACGCCACCCGAGGTCGCAGCGGGGAAGAGCGAGAGGAACTTCGCGGAGAGCGGCGCGATGCGCGAGGCCGGCACGATGTTGCCGGCGAACGGCTTGCCGGTGAACGGATCGTAGATTACGCCGGGGAGCGCGGAGAGGTTGCCGGCGCGCATTTGCGCGGTCGGAACAGTGCCGAGACGGGTGAGGCCGTCGTGCTCGCGGAGCGCGTCGGCATTGAAGAAGAAGAACGTTTTGTTGTGCTGGATCGGTCCGCCGAGGCCGCCGCCGAACTGATTGCGGATGAGCTCGGGCTTTTCCGCGCCGTCGAAGAAATTGCGCGCGTCGAGATCGCGATTGCGCAGATACTCATACCCGAAGCCGTGCCAGGAGTTGGAGCCGGAGCGGGTGATTACGTTGACCTGTCCGCCGCCGCTGCGGCCGTACTCGGCGCTGTAGTTGTTGACCGCGATCTTGAATTCCTGGATGGCGTCGATGGCGGGCTGCAGGACGTAACGGTGGACGTCGAAGTCGTTGTTGTCGACGCCATCGAGCAGGAAGTTGTTGGACTCCTCACGCGCCCCGTTGGCGTGCATGGCGACCGAGCCGCGCGTGGAGAGCTCCGAATCCTGCACGGGAGGCAGGACGCCGGGGGTGAGCAGCGCGAGTTGCAGGAAGTCGCGCTTGTTCAGCGGCAGACCTTCGATGCGGGACTGCGAGAACGTGGCGCCCAACTCCGAGGTGTCGGCGGGAATCGCGCGCACGTTGACGGAGATCGTCTCCGTAGCGATGGCGAGCTGCAACTTGAAATCCACGCGCACACTCGAATCGACCGCGACGGTCACGTCCCCGGACGTCGATTTGCCGAACGAGGCGGCGGTGGCGTCCAGCGTGTAGGTGGCGGGCGGAAGATCGACGAATTTGTAATAGCCGCTGCCATCTGTGACGGCCGTGCGTTTGAGCGATCTGGCCGCGCTTGTGACCGTCACCGTAGCGCCGCGAATCACGCGGTCGGAGGGATCGAAAACGGAGCCGGAGATCGAGCCCGTGGTGACTTGGCCGAACGCCGATGCGGCGGTGAGCAAAAGCAGTAAATAGTTCGTGCGCATGGAGTTTATCGATCTGCGACGTTCCGAGACTAGGGTTAGTGTATACCAACGCACCAAAAGCCGATCCTCTGAGAACCTTTAGCGGAGTACCAGAACCAAGGTTACCCAGGGAACTATTTGCGGGCCATGGCGAGCCAATGGGGCATAGGCGGCGGAACGGGCGCGACTTGGAAGTCGCGGAACCCCGCTTCCTCCATCCAGCCGCGCAGTTCGGCGTCGGAAAAGACCCACCCGTTGTCGGTGGTGAGCGCCATGTTGACCGCGAATAATGCCGAATACTGTGGGCGGGTATGGGTCTCGTCGGTCATCATGTCGAGGACATAGACGACACCGCCGGGCTCCAGCGCTTCGTAGGCGCGGCGCATCAGGTCGCGGATCGAAGCGGGCGATTCCTGGTGCAGCATGCCGAAGAAGTTCACGACGTCGACGCCTTGGGGGAACGGCGTCGTATGGTAATCGCCGGCCATCACCTGGACGCGCTCGGACTGTCCCTGTTGCGCGACCAGCTCGCGCGCGATGGCGGCGACGGCAGGCAGGTCGAGGACCGTGCAGTGGATCTCCGGGTTCGCCTGGGCGATCAACACGGAGTAGGTGCCGGGACCGCCGCCGACGTCGAGCAGGCGCTTGCGGCCGCCGAGTTTGAGGAGCGGCACGATGCCGCGTCCGACGCCCAGGGCGCGGCCGTGCATCGAGAGGACGAAGTCGCGGGTGCGTTGCTGGTCGTCGCCGAGATGGAGCTCCGGACGTTCGACGGGTTTGCCGGTGCGGGCCAGCTCGGGGAGTTTTTGCCAGGCGCTGTAGACGTCGCGGGGATAGCGAATGGCGCGGCTGAGGTCCGCGGGACTGCCGGGGACGAGGAAGATGGAGCTGTCGCGGGTGTTGCGATACTGCTCGCCTGTTTTCTCGAGCAGGCCGACGGAAACGGCGCCGTCGAGCAGCAGGCGCGCGCCGCGCTCGTCCAGTCCGAGTGCCGAAGCCACGGTGGGAGCGTCGGCTTCGCCGAGCTCGGCGAGTTTGCCGAAAACGCCGAGGTCCGACGCCGTGAACAGGACGCAGGAGCCGTAAAAGGCGTTCGCCAATTCGATAATCTTCGAAGGATCCGGAGGCATTAGAGTGTGCGTAGGAAAGCGACCAAAGCAGTGCGGTCGGCGGCCGGGAGTTCGAGGCCGAAGGGGTGTCCGTTGACCGCGTGAGGGGTCATCGACGGGTGCCAGTTGGAGGATCGGAAGCCGGGCGCGAGTCGCGCCTTATCGAAAAGTTCTTCGAGGCTGCCGATCGAACCATCGTGGAGGAAGGCGCGGTCGAGCCACACCATGCGGAGCGACGGCACGCGATAAAAGCCGGTGCCCTTGCGCGTCTTCAGCGCGAGGCCCGGATCGGTGTGGACGGAGACGGTAAGCAGGTCGAGCTGCTTCGCCTCGGCGCCGGGCGGCTGGAAACCTTCGGCCAGTGTCAGCTTGTTGTTCGTGTATAAGCCGGGCGTGTGGCAGTTGGCGCAGCCGGTCTTCTCGAAGACCTCGCGGCCGTGCTTTGCCGCGTCGTTCATCGGGTTCGGATTGGCGGGCGGCTTCAGAGAATAGAGATACTTCGCGAGCGCGTAGAGCAGGGCATCGGGGGTTCGATGAACGCCGCCGCCGAGTCCCATATTGCCGAGCTTGAGATGCCCTTCCGGGCCAGGCGCGTACTCGGTGAGGGCGTCGGTCACGTCCGCGATCGAGCCGCAGTAGCGCATGAGGTCCGAGATGTCGCGCTGGCGCGCGGTCCCGGTATGATCGAAGTAATGCAGATCCTGGATCCCGATCAGGTTCGAAATCTTCACCGGATATTTCAGGCTGGTGTTGGTGCGCGCATGCACGCCGAGCGGGTTCTGGTCGTAGAGCTTGGCGATCTCTTCGGCGGGCAGATCGGCGATGGGCAGATTCGGATCGTCCTTTAAATAGGGGACGCGGTAATCCTCGCGCATGTGCTTGCGACGGCGGTCCTCGAGCATCTCGGGACTGATCTGCTGATAGCGGCGGGTGAGGTCGCCCATCAGCGGGCCGAACGGCGTGCGCACGTTCGGCGGCCCTTCGACGATGGCTCCGGAGTCGCTCACCTGCACATGGCACATCGCGCACGTGTCGGTGCCGAGCTCGATCTCGCCCTTTTTGCGGACGACGTAGCGCAGGCCGATGAGCACGCCTTCTTTGGTGGTCTGCAGGCGATAGGCGTCGAGCACGCGCGGGTCGCGGATCATCTGCAGGTTGTGCTCGCTGCCGCTGAAGCGCGGTAATTCCCGTCCGTAAAACACCTCACGGCCGGCGGCGATCCAATCGGCATCGGTGCGGAGCTTGGAAACGTCGACGAGCGGCTGCGGGTCCTGCTGCTTCAGCCAGTCGAGGTAGCCCTGGGGTTCGCGCTCCGGGCGATAGACGGGATACGTCTTGACGTTACTCTCCGGCAGCGTGTAGTATTCGCGCGCGGAGACCATCTTCGGGGCGTGTCCCAGGCCGGCGAGGGGAATTCGGTAGCCGGCGACCGCCTGGTCGTCCCAGACCTTCGGAATGTCGGCGCCATGACAGACGCCCAACACTACGGCCGCAGCGAGTAAAACCCGGGTCGGAATCATGTGGGATCGACGGTATTGTGCCACACCGCTGTAGCAATCGCAAAGATCGAGGCGATAGCAGTGGTAGTACTCGATGCGAGGCTCCTGGAGGGCACGCGGATGAATTGTGTCGAATCGCGACAGGGGGCGCGGGTATAGTGTAAAGACACACGTTTGCCGTACGGGCGGGGGAGTTTTTGTTTTGAGGATCTATGAATAGAGTGCTCTCTTGGGGCGTCGCGATGCTGATCGCGGCGGGGTTGTGTGTTGCGCAGATCGATCGCGGCGCGATCACTGGGACGGTGCTCGATCCCAGCGGAAAGGCGATCCCCGACGCGGCGATCGCAGCGACGCACCAAGCGACCGGCGCCGAACGGCGGACGCATTCGAATGGTCAGGGCGCATATCAACTGGCCGAGCTACCGATCGGGAATTGGACTGTGGTCATCACAGCCAAAGGCTTCCGCGACACCAAATATGAGGGTGTAGCGCTCAGTGTCGGCCAGAGCCGTACGCTGAATCCTGCGCTCACGGTCGCCGGCGGCGACGCGACAATCACGGTGGCCGAGCAGGTCGTGAACCTCGATCAATCCACGGCGGCGCTCGGCGATTCGGTCGAGAAGAAGGCGATCGACGACCTGCCGCTGAACGGCCGCAACTGGACCAGTTTGACGCAACTCGTGCCGGGCGCGATTGATCAGGGCGGCAGCACGCAGCGCTCGATCCGTTTCACCGGCCACGGCCGCGATGAAATGAACATCACTTACGACGGCGTCGATGCCACCGGCATCGTGAACCAGTCGCAGAAGGCGTACGTGCGTCTGGCGATCCCGGTGAGCGCGATCGCGGAGTTTCGCGTCACGTCGGTTCTGCCGACGGTGGAGTCGGGCGACGCGTCGGGCGCGCAGATCTCGGTGGTGTCGCCATCGGGGAGCAACCGCTTCCACGGGTCGCTCTTCGAATATTTCCGCAATAGTAGTCTCGACGCGCGTTCGCCGTTCGACCTCACGCCGACTCCGCTGCCGTTCCGTCTGAATCAGTTCGGCGGGACGTTCGGCGGCGCGATTCAGAAGAACCGCACGTTCTTTTTCCTCGACCACGAGGAACTCCGCCAGGTGCAGGACCTGACGCTGATCGGCTTCGTGCCGAGCGTGCAGTTGCGGACGCAGATTGCGACTCAGTCGCCGGCGCTCTCGTCGATCGTGAATGCGTATCCGGTCGGGAATGGATCGATCAGCGGGACGGGCGTGCAGCAATCGACGCGCGTCGGGGGATCGGCGGACAACGAATATTCGGAGACAGTGCGCATCGACCACCGGCTGACGGATGCGACGTCTGCGTATCTGCGGTTCACCTACGACAACGCGACGCTGACGGCGCCGCTAGGCACGCTCGCGGACCGGCAGCAGAGCAACTCGAAGCCGCTCAACGGCGTGTTCGAGCTGCTCCACACGTTCTCGCCGACGGTCGTAAACGAGTTCAAGTTCGGCACGAATCAGATGACGTCGCATACGTACAATCTGACGACGATCCCGTATGCGGTGAGCGTCTCGGGCTTCACGGGGCTCAATGGAAGTCAGACGTCGAACCAGGACGGCCGGACGTTCGGCTGGGTTGATCACCTGTCGATCGTGCGCGGACGGCACACATTCAAAATGGGCGGCGAGGTGCGGCGCATCGGCGTGAACGAAGGCAACTCCTTCTCGGGGACGCTGACGTACAGCTCGCTGGCGAACTTCACGAACAACGCTCTGGATTCCGCGACGTACCTGGCGACGCTGCCGCTGAAGCGCATGCGGAAGACGGCGGACTTCGTGTACTTCCAGGATGAAATCAAGCTGCGTCCGAACCTGACGCTGAACGCCGGGATTCGCTGGGAGAACTACAGCGTGTTCCACGAGACGAAGGATCGCGCGATCCCGTTCGACTTCGAAAGCTGCGGCGGTTTCTGCGCGCAGGGGGCGCCGTTCCTGTTCCCTTCGCACAAGAATTTCGACCCGCGCGCCGGGCTGGCGTGGTCGCCGAAGCGGTCGAACGGCGGCACGGTGGTTCGTGTCGGGTACGGAATTTACCACGAGGATGCGCAGCTCGACGATCAGAATTTTCCGACCGCGAACGACGTGCCGCGCTACTCGCTGAGCCGCGGCGCGCAGTTCCCCACGCTTTCGTATCCGTTCGAAGCGCTGCTGCCGAATGCGACGGGCGTGTTGTCGCCGAAGGACCAGATCCGTCACCGGAAGGACACCTACTCGCAGCAGTGGACGGTGTCGTTGCAGCAGAGCCTGCCCGGCAAACTGGTCGGCAGCGTGGCGTACATCGGCAACAAGGCGACGAACGTAATGAACCGGTCGCAGATCAACGTGATCGACCCCGTAACGAAGGTGCGGCCGTATCCGCAGTTCGGACAGATCGAGCTGCGCGCGAAGGATGCGAACGGCGAGTTCGAGGCGTTGCAGGCCGGGTTGAAGCGGACCTTCTCGCATGGCCTGCTGGTGTCCGCGAACTACATGTGGTCGCACGCGATCAATGAAGGCGCGCTCGGCAGCGGCGTCGAGGATGTGTTCCCGCAGAACGTGGGCTGCCGCGTGTGCGAGAGGACGTCGAGCGATCAGGACGCTCGCCAGAGTCTGGCGATCTCGACGGTGTACGAACTGCGCTACCACGGTCCGTTGAAGGCGCTGTTCGGCGGATGGGAAGTGATGGGCGTCGGCGGCGGGCGGACGGGTCTGCCGGTGAATGTGACGGTCGACCGCTCGGCGGCGACTGTGCCCGACGGCAACACCGGCGCACAGCGTCCGAATGCGACGGGCGTGTCGATCTACCCCGGCGCACAGACTCCGGGACAGTGGCTGAACATCGCGGCGTTCTCGGTCCCGGCTGCGGGGACGTGGGGCAATCTCGGGCGCAATATCGCGCGCGGTCCGGGGCTGTGGCAGGTCGACGCAGCGCTGCAGCGAAAGATCTCGTTGCGCGAGCGGGCGTCGCTCGATGTGCGGGGCGAAGTTTTTAATTTATTCAATCGCGCGCAGTACGGGAATCCGGCGGCGAATATCGCGGCGCCGGCGAGCTTCGGGAGAATCACGACGCTCGTGAACACGTCGCCGACCGGCAGCGGGACGCCTCGGCAGATCGAGCTCGCGATGCGGCTGGTGTTCTGAGCGGCACGCCTGAAGGCGTGCCTGGCAGGCGAAACCGCCTGCCCCACCGAACCCCCGGACCTGCGTGAAATGTCCATACGAGGTAGGATCGTTTGGATGAAACCGACGGTCGCCGCGCTGGCAGTGACGTTTTCGACGGCGCTCTTCGCGCAGCCGCTTTCGCGACGGCCGGTGACCGAGACTCCGACGTTTCACGTCGACGCGCTGCGCACGGGGTGGTATCCGAATGAAACGGTCCTGACGCCGACGGCGGTCTCCAGCCGCTTCGGTCCGCTGTGGAATTCGCCGCAGTTCGATTCGGTGCGGCTGGGCAACACCACGTACACGCCGCACCTATACGCGTCGCCTCTGTACCTGGACGACGTGCTTCTCTCCTCCGGTCCTTACAACGGACGGCGCTTCCACATCGTCTTCGCGGCGACCGGGAACGGCTGGGTGTACGCGGTCAACGCGTTCGCCAATTCGGCGGGCGGCGGGTTTGTGGCTCCCGGCGCGATCCTGTGGAGCCGCAGTCTCGGTACTCCGTCGAGCAATCAGGACGGCGGGGTTCCTCTCGGCGTTCTCAGCACTCCCGTGATCGATACGAAGACCGGGCGGATGTACGTGACCGCCGATACCACGGAGGGCGGGCGGAGCTGGAAAATCTTCGCGCTCGATGTGGGGAGCGGCGCGGTGTTGCCCGGCTGGCCGGTGGTTGTCACGGATACGGGCCTGGGGGCGGTCAATCAAAATGGTCCCGCGACGCTGCAGCCGCCAGCCGCGATTTCGCAGCGCGGCGCGCTGAATCTCAGTCCCGACGGGCGATTGCTGTACGTACCGTTCGGCGCGTATGGCGACGCCGGGGCGGGATGGCTGGTCGCGGTCGACACGCTCGCGCGGTCGATCGTGAGCGCGTTTTCCGGCGCGCCTTCCGGCGCGCGCGCGTTCGCTAACGCCGGGATGTGGGGCTCGGGCGGTCCAGCGGTCGACCCGGCGGGGAATGTCTACGAGACCACCGGCAACGGACCGAACGATGTGCGCGACGTCGCGGGGTATTGGGGCGAATCGCTGCTGGTGTGGGCTCCGGGTGCTCCGCTGCGGCTGACCGGCGCGTACACGCCGTGGAACTACTGCCAGATGGATGACGCCGATACCGACTTGGGCGGCGACAGTCCGATGGTGATCCCGGACCTCGATCCGTTCTCGACGCGCACGCCGCGGTTGGTGGTGTTCGGCAGCAAGCAGGGGACCGCATACCTGACCGATCGCGACCGTCCGCCCGGCAATCTCGGCGGCCGTGCGCCGTGCAACCTCACCGACTCGTCGCAGGACCGTTCGCTGCTGGGGCCGCGTCCGCAGCCGCCATTCAATATGGTTGGTCCGCTGTCGGTCTTCGGACCGTACTCCGAGGTCTACACGATGTCCAACAACGCGCGCGCCCGGACCACACCGGCGTACTTCCGTGGCGCGGATGGCACGAGCTACGTGTTCTACTCGGGGGCCACGAAGCAGTGCGAGAGCTGCGTTCAGCCGGTCGCGCCGGGACTCGCGCGGCTTCGGGTTGTGACGCGGGTGGGGGACAACGCGTACTTGGAAGTGGATGCGGCCGATACGGCGTTGAGCTTCTACAGTCCCGGATCGCCGGTGGTGACGAGTAATGGCGGGAACGACGGGGTCGTGTGGATTCTCGACGCGAACGTATATCGCGGAGACGCGCTGATCGGGGCCAACGTGAAACGGCCGATCCTGTACGCGGTCGACGCCGTGACGCTCAAGTTGCTGTGGTCGAGCACGACGTTGAATGTCGGGGGGAAGTACAATACTCCGGCGGTCGGGCGCGGCGTCGTATTTGTAGGAACGGACCGGATACAGGCCTTCGGAGTCGCGGCGGCGCGGCCGGTACACAAGCGATAGCCGGATCGCCGGCGCTATCGCGGATCTACCGCGTCCGTCGCCATCAGGCGCAGCGCGGTCAGGCTCGGCATGAAGAAGTAATCGCCCCCGCGAAGCTCGACGAAGTTCGGCAGTGCCGCGCACATGTAAGGCGGGTTGGCGGATTCGGTGGTGCCCTGGATCATGAACTTGCCCCTGCCGCCGTGATTGCCCAACAGGAGGTCGCGGTCGGTGCCTTGATGCGAGTCGTTGCCGTATTGGATCCACTGCTGCTGCACGAATTCGAACTGGCGCGAAATGCTGGCGTTGAGGACGATGAAGATGACGCCGTGCTCGGCGGCATCGTCGGCGGGGGCATCGCTGGGGGTTGCGGCGCCGTATGGCAGACCGCGGCGGAGGATTCGCCGGCGATTGACCAGCGCGCCGTTGAAACCGAAAGCGTCGCGCGGATGCGTGCGGCGCATGTGGGCGCCTATGGGGCAGCGCGTCCCCTCCGGATCGCCGCGGTAGGTGAAGTTGGTGTTGCGCGCCGGGTCCTTGACGATCGACTGGTCCGGGCGGTCGGGCGAGAGCTCCATCGGGGTGCCGTCGCCCCAACGTCCGACGAACTTGGCCTTCAACTTCTCCTCGCCGCCGCTGTAGCGCGCTCCGTTCTCCCGGAGGAACTTGCGGAAGGTCGCGACGTTCTGATGGAGCTTGCGGTAGACCATGAACGTCCCGTTTTGCGCGAGCAAATGCGGGATAGGCGCGGCGGGAATCTCGCCGGCTTCGTCGGCATGGCCGAGCAGGAATTCGCCGGTGGCCAGCGGGACCCACTTGCCGTCCGCGGTGAGCTTGCCCTGGCCGGGCTGGGACTTCCGGTCGGCGCCTTCGAAATCGGGATTTCCAAAGCCGTCGGTGTAGCCGAAGTGTTCCTTCGACGTCACGTGGCCGTCTTCGACGAGGAGTCCAGCGTCTTGAACGTCGACGATGGTCGCGCCGCCGGTCTGTTGCAGCATTTCCTGTAGACGCGCGCAACGCTCGTCGAGGATTTCGGCGGTCTTTCCGTAAATGCCGACCCAGGCGTGAACGCGCGGACCCTTCCAGAACGGGTCCCAATGCTCGGGCGCGTTCGCGCCGGTGTCGTCGAGAACCGCGGCGCGCGCCTTCATGCCTTGCACGAACTCCACCGGGAAACTGAGGAGCGTCGCATCGGGCAGTCCCAGTTGCACCAGGCCGGGGTACGTGAAGGCGATATTCAGCGTCCAATCGGGCTTCACGTCCCAACGCTCGGCGGTCGTGATGACGTCGAGGATGCGGCAGAGCAGCGCCTGTCCCGACTTCGCGTCGTTGATCGAGAGCATCACGTAGCGCGCCACCGGGTACGTGTACCCGCGCATCGCGAAGCCTTGAACGTCGGCAGCGTTTAAGTTAGCCATGATGGGCCGCCATGCTCTTGTTGAGCGGAATGACCTGATGTCCACCGGGAGCGTCGTGACGACCGGGCTCCTCGTCGGGCATACTCTTGATGCGCGCGTAGAAGGCCTGGAATGCGGCTTGCAACTCCGCCGCGGGCATCCCCTGGTGCTCCGCGATGAAGTGCGCGACGCTCGCCTGGATGCGCAGCGCTTTCAGCGTCGATTGCACCGTGTGGTTGTTGACGTCGGCGAAGAAGAACGTGGTGTCGATCTGGCACTTCTTCATGTAGGCGATCCACGCAGCCACGTCTCGCACGCCGGGATAGCCCACGCAGTGGCTCCAGACCGCGTCGACGAACTCCGGCGTCTTCTGCGCCATCATCGTCAGGTAGGGGTCGAGCTCGCCATCGAGATTGCTCTCGAAAACGAGGTACTTCGACTGGAGATGCTCCTCGCGCGCCGGCACTCCGACGAAGACCACATCGTCCATCACGACGAGGCGCGAGAGGTGGGTGCTGCTGATTCGGGCGAACGGGCTATGGTGGTCGCGGGGCAGCGTGGCGAGGTAATTGCGAATCGCGCAGTCGTGAGAGACGTCCGCATTGGGGTCGTCGATGATCGGCGAGAGGATCGTCAGGCCGTAGACTTTTCCGCTTTGGTTCGGCATGCCTGCTCCTAGGTTCCGACCGGACCAATTCCGGTCGCGCCCAGATCCTTCTGGACCGTCGTGAGGAATTGCAGGTACGCCGCGCCGAATTGCGCGGGCGACAGATCTTTGCTGTTGCGTCCCAGATCTTCGAGGGCGGTACAGACCCGGTGGGCTGCCTTCACGTCATTGGTGGTCGCGCGCGGATAGGCGGTGTAGTAGTAGTCGGTGTCGAACTGGACCAGCGCGATGTAGCGTTTGAAGGCGGTGACGGGACGGGACCGGGGGAACTTCTCGCTCCAGCGCCAGATGAGGTCGAGCCCGTCCGAGAGCACGTCGGCGAAGGCGTCGATGTACTGGTTCCACGTGCCGTTGAAGTTGCTGAAGAAGAGGAGGTAGTCGTAAGTCAGGTGTTCTTCAGGTTGACTCTCATTGACCCGGGGGAATCCCCGGCGCGGGACTACGACCCAGCGTGCGAAGTGAATGAACGATAGATCCACTAACTTCTTCTGTAAGGGTTTCACATGCCCGAGGATGAAGAAAATGAGCCGCAGGATCGGGGTTTTCCACGGCTTCATCGGCGTAATCGCCGTCATCGCGTAAGTCTTGCCGTTAATGTTGGTCAAAGCGCGGCTGTCCCCTCCGGCAGCGGTGGGGTCATCTTACAATGCGCCGCCGGGACGTGCAAGGGAAATACGCGCGGTTAGCATCGAGATCGACCCGCCGTCGACGCCGGTGACGGGGAACGTCACCGTTTCGTCCTGCTGGCGGGTGGCGAGGACGTACAGCAGCGGCAGGTAGTGGTCGGGCGTGGGAATGGAGAGGAGGGCGTCGCGGCCGAGCTTTTCGTAGTCGATCAGAGGACGGACTTCGCCCGCGAGCATCATCTCCCGGGCCTCGGCTTCGAAGCGCACGGCCCAATCGTAGGGCTGTGGCTGATGCTGTCCCCACGCGTAGGCATGCAGGTTGTGGACGAGGTTGCCGCTGCCGGCGATGAGGACGCCTTCGTCGCGAAGGGGCGCCAGACGCCTGCCGAGCTCGAAGTGCCACGAAGCGGGCTGTGTCTCGTCAATACTGAGTTGCACGACAGGGACATCGGCGTCCGGATAGACGTGGCGGAGGACGGCCCACGCGCCGTGGTCGAGGCCCCAGGAATTGTCGAGCGTGACGGGAAGAGGCGCTAACAATTGTTGGACACGCCGGGCGAGGGCGGGGTCGCCCGGGGCGGGATACTGGACCCGATAGAGCTCGCTCGGGAAGCCGCCGAAATCGTGGATCGTCCGGGGAGAGGTGCTGACCGTGACGCCGGTTCCCGGTCCGTACCAGTGCGCGGAGACGCAGAGAATCGCGCGGGGCCGCGGCGTCTCGTCGCCGATTGCCCGCCACGCTGTCGTATAAATATTGTCGGCGAGAGCATTCATCGGATTGCCGTGTCCGAAGAAGACCGCCGGAAACCGGACCGTGTCCACAGCACAATAATACCCTCGCGGTGGCGTTGCGCACGGGCGGAGAGCGGGCTTCGTTCGGCCTTTCCCAGAACGGTAGTCCCGGTCCGGTATCACACTAACCCCCGGCCTGTGCGCTGGGTCGCGGAGGGCGTCAGCAAATAGGCGATTCGCGAAGTTCCGTCCAGTTCTTTTCGTTAGCGGTAGCTATAATCCGGGTCGTGGCTTAGTCGAGGCGGACATCCAGTCTGCACGGGAAGCTTTCCATATCAGGGGGGGGGTCTTACATGAATCGCGTCACTACCATGACGGCGCTTCTGAGCTTCGCAGCGGTGGCTACGGCGCTCGGGCAAACACCGTCCGTCACCTTTCTTGGGACGGACGTCACAACGCTGGGGAATTGGAAGGGTGTCTACGGGCAGGACGGGTACGTTCTATCGGACTATTCCAATGCCTTTCCGGCGTACACCGTCTTCAATCCGGTGAACAACAACCAGCGTTTGCTGGACATTTGGAGCTGTTCCGCCAACCACACCTGCGATCCGCGGCAGCTTCTGAAACAGCCATACTCCTATACACCTTCGGAGCGAGTCTTCTCTTATTACTACAACCGGATGTGGGTGGATTTTCAGATCAACGCCCAGGACGGACAGCAACATCGGATCGCGCTCTACTTCTGTGATTATGAGTTCTATGGGCGCGAGATTACCGTGGAGGCGCACAATACGGCGACGGGCGCGACACTCGACACGCGCGTATTGAATAACTACTCGGGCGGTGTGTACCTCGTGTATAACTACACGGGCGCGGTCGACTTCAAAGTGATCGACAATATCACCCCGACCACCGACACGATTCCGAACGGAACCATCAGCGGCTTCTTCTGGGGCGGCACGGGCGGTCCGCCGACGGTAGCTCCGGCCGGTCCGGTGGTGAACTTCAGCCCGGTCGGCGTGCAATCCGGCGCCACGGTGTCCGGCACGGTGCCGATTCAGGTCTCGCTGGTGGACAGCCCGGGTGTGAGCAGCGTTCAACTCCAGCTCGACGGGCAGAACCTCGGCGCGCCGATGCACTACTTCGTCACGGATGCGCTGGCGACTCCGGTGCCACTCCCGTTCAACTACAGTTGGGACACCACCACGACTACCAACTGCACGCACACGATCAGCGCGATCGCGACGGACGCGAATGGCTACACTTCGGTCTCGCCGAATCTGACGGTCACGGTGAATAACGGACCGTCGAACTGCGGAGGCGCGCCTGCGCCGAACGCGGGCGCCCCAGTGTTTAACCCCGCCGGCGGCACGTATACCAGCTCGCAGAACGTGACGCTGACGTCGTCGACCTCAGGCGCGTCGATCCGTTACACGACCGACGGCAGCAACCCGACGGAAACCAGCGGCACGCTCTACACCGGCGCCGCGATCGCGGTCGGCACGAGCGAGACGATCAAGGCGATCGCTTACAAGGGCGGCTACAACGACAGTTCGGTCAGCAGCGCCACTTACACGATTAATACGGGTGGAGGAGGCGGCGGTGGCACGACGGGCGGCGGCGGATCGATGGCGCTGGTGCAGTCGAACGCCGTGGCTTCCGGCGCGCCTTCGAGCGTCAACCAGGCGGTCGGCTTCCCATCGCCGGTGACGGCCGGTGACGCGATCTTCGCGTTCGTTCAGTACTACAATTCGGCGGTTCCCACGTCGGTCAGCGACACCTGCAACGACCAGTTCACGGAGATCACGGGATCACCCGTGTCGATCAATGGAGCGGGGACGGCGCGGTGGTTCGTGGCGAAGAGCGCGGCGGGCGGGTCATGCACGGTGAACGTGTCCTACGGTTCCGGCACGAGCTACGGCGGAGTCGCGATCTTCGAAGTCGCGGGACTCGGCGGCGCGAGTCTGACGCTCGACCAGTCGGCCGGCGCGTCGGGAACGGGCGGGACGGCGTCCGCCACGATTACGCCGACGCAGGCGAGCAGCTTCGCGATCGGGCAGGTCTGGTCGAATGGCGGCGGCGGCTTTGCGCTGGGCGGGAATTGGACCACGCAGGAGCGGACACGCTTCTCGACGACGTACCAGAGCAATATGGCCGGATGGCAGGTGCTCTCGTCGGCGAGTCCGGTCGGGCTGTCGACCTCGATCGGCAGCAGCGGATCGTGGATCGCGATGGTCGCGAACTTCTATAAGTCCGGCGGCACGACGACCGGCGGAACGGTCGCGACCCCGACGTTCAGTCCGGCGCCGGGCGCGTACACGCAGCCGATCACAATCAGCACCTCGACTGCGGGTGCAACTATTCGCTACACGACCAACGGGACCACGCCTACCTCGACGACCGGAACCGTCTACAGTGGGCCGGTCACGCTGACCGCCACGACGACGCTCAAGGCAATCGCGTACAAGTCCGGTATGACGGATAGCGCTGTCGCTTCGGGCACGTACACGGTCAGCAACGGGACGGTCGCCACGCCGACGTTCAATCCTGCGCCGGGCGCATATACGCAGCCGGTCTCGCTGAGCACCACGACGGGCGGGGCGACGATCCGGTACACGACAGACGGCAGTACGCCGACCGAGACCAACGGCACGATCTATTCGGGTACGATCACGCTGACGGCGACGACCACGATCAAGGCGATCGCCTATGAGAGCGGATTCGCCGATAGCGGCGTCGCTTCGGGCACGTACACAGTCGGCACTTCGGGCGGCGGCGGGACTCCGACGTTCGTGCAGTCGAACGCCACAGCGTCGACCAACCCCTCAAATAGCAGCCAGACGGTCGGCTTCACGAACAGCGTCGGGGCGGGGCACAGCATCATCGTGTTCGCGCAGTATTACGGCGCAGCGACTACGGCCTCGGTGAGCGATTCGTGTCACAACACCTACACGCAGATCCCCGGTTCTCCGACGGTCAACAACAACGGCGATCGTGGAGCGGCGCACTGGTTCATCGCGCGCAACGTGAGCGGTGGATCGTGTGCCGTCACGGTGAGCTACGTTTCGCCGACCGCTTATGGCGGCGTCGCGGTGTTCGAGGTCGCGGGGCTGAGCGCTTCCGTCACGCTGGATCAATACGCCAGCGGGAGCGGAATGGGGTCTACGGCCTCCGCGTCGATCACGCCGACCCACGCGAACAGCTTCGCGATCGCGCAGGTCTGGTCGGATAACGGCGGCGGCGCTTCGATGGGCGGCAGTTGGACGACCCAGGAGCGCACCCGCTTCTCGACGCTGTACCAGAGCAACATGGCCGGTTGGCAGGTTCTCGCCACGACCAGCCCGGTTGCGCTGGCGACGACGGTCGGGAACGGACCGTGGATCGCGATGGTCGCGAACTTCTACTGATGCGACGGGCTCGGGCCGGTCTGGGCCGGTCCGAGCCAACCGTTCACCTTCAGCCATTCCTCGACGCGGTCGAGATAACGATCGGCGCCGCCGCCCTTCGTGACGAAGCCGTGGCGGCCGGTCTGAAAGACGTGCAGCTCGACGGGCACGTTGGCTTTGCGCCACGCTCCGAAGAGGTCAATCGAGCCTTGGAAGCCGACCGACTGATCGTCGGCGGCGACGGCGATGAAGAGCGGCGGGGCGTGGTCGGGGGGCGGGGTCGAACTCGCGCCGGCCGCGTAGATCGGCATGGCGAAATCGGGCCGTCCATCCGCCGGACCATAGACCGCAGAGAGCAGCACCGCACCACCGGCCGAATAACCGATCATCCCGATACGGTTGGGAAGCACTCCGAAATCGGCGGCGTGCTGGCGAACGACGCGCACCGCTTGTTGTCCGTCGGCGCCGGCCATGGCGCGCACGTCCTGTCCCGTCTGCGGATTCGCGTCCGTGCCGACGTACGTGGTGCGGTACTTCAGGACGAACGCGTCGACGCCCATCTGGTTGAGGCGCCTGGCGACGTCCACGCCTTCATACGACATCATCAGCGTCCGAAAGCCGCCGCCGGGCGCGACGATCACGGCCGTCTTCACCGCGGCGGTCTTGTCGGCGGGATAGTAGAGCAGCACGGGGCGCGTGATGTTTTGCGCCTGGGGGCTTGCAGCGTTGCCCGCCGTTTTCTCGGGATAATTCCAGTTCTCCGATCCAGGTGCGACGCCGGGGTAAAGCGGCAACTCGCGGGCGGGCGGCGGCAACTGCGCCCACGCGGCGGCGGTCGCGAGGCAGGTGGCGATGAGGATGCGGTGCATGCAGTTACTGTATCGCGCCGGAGCATTCCGCTAGAATCGGGGGCATGCGCGCGCTGCTGCTCACTGTATTGCTGGCTGTCACGGCCGGCGCCCAGACCGCGAAGCTCGGAGTTTTCACCAACTCGGACGACGTCGGCGCGCCGGCGCTGAAGGGGTCGACGGAGTTCTCCGGCGGACAGTACAAGATCACGGGTTCCGGCGCCGACATCTGGGGCAAGGCCGACCAGTTCCACTATCTTTGGCGCGAGATGACGGGCAATTTCACGCTGTCTGCGACCGCGAAGTTCCTGACGGACGGGAACGCGCATCGCAAAGCGGTCCTGATGCTGCGTAAGAGTCTGGATGCGGACGCGCCGTTCGTCCATCTCGCGATGCATGGGGACGGCATGCCTTCCGTGCAGTTTCGAAATACGAAGGGCGACACGGTCAACACCGTCGATTTCGGTGTGGAGGGCCCTGGCACGTGGAGGCTGAAACTCCAGCGGCAAGGCGCGAATATCACGGTGTGGGCCGGCAAGGACGGCGCGCCGCTGCGCGAGTTGGGACACACCAATTACCAGGCGGGGAGTCCCGTTCTCGCGGGGCTCGGCGTGAGTTCGCACAGTGCAGAGGCGATGAACACGGTGTTGTTCTCCGATGTCGCGATCGAGGAACTGAAGCCGCCCGGGAAACTTGGCATCTTCACGAGTTCCGGCGACGTCGGGGCGCCGGCGATCCAAGGCGCCGTCGAGTTCGCGAACGGGCAATACCGGATCACCGGGGCGGGCGCGAACATGTGGGCCAAGCAGGATCAGTTTCAATATGTCTGGCGCGAGGTATCGGGGAACTTCATCGCCAACGCGACGGTGAAATTTCTCGGGGAAGGGAACGAGCATCGCAAGGCCGGGATCGTCGTGCGGCAGTCGCTCGACACCGACTCGGCGTATGCGGACGTCGTGATCCATGGCAACGGAATGCCCGGCCTGCAATGGCGCAGCCGCAAGGGCGAGGACACCAACACGTTCGACCTGCCGTTCGACAGTCCCGGCACGTATCGCATCCGGATGGTCCGCACCGGCGTGCGCATCTTCCTGTATATGGGCAAGGATGGCGCGCCGCTGAAGGAAGTCATGCACACCGAGGTGACGTTCCAGAATCCGGTGCTGGTGGGGCTCGCGGTGTGCTCACACGATCCGGCGAAATCGGAGACGGCGGTATTCAGCGACGTGTCGATCGAACAGTAGATTTACTGGACGGCGGGGCGCACGCGGACGCGCGTCACGCGCGAGGTCGTGACGGGACGGCGGTCGTCCAGGAAAAACTGGAGATACTTGCCGCGTCCGATGAGGCCGGGCTCAGTGAGGATGCCGCCCTTTTCCACGGAGCCGCGCAGGCGGCCGTTCACCGGCTCGGGGCACAACTCGGGATGGCCGGAGATGCGGATGGCAGTGTCGCCGAGGCACTCGATGCGGTAATGCCGGTTCTTGGTCTCGACGTCGACGAGCGATCCCGGCGGGAGGCTCGTGCAATCGACAAATTCGGTGGAGACCATCGAAGACATCTGCTTCAATAATCCCACGTTCAGTTCTCGGATGGGCGCTCGACGGCGTCGATCACGAGGATTTCGAACGGGGCCTTTCGCTGCTCGAGGCGCAGTCCGATATCCTGCACCAGGGAGAAGAGGGCTGGTCCGAGCCGCCAATCGACGAGAGAGCTCTGTTCGTAGTGCAGCGTGAAGTCGTAATGGCCCGTCAGTTCGGTTTTGTCGAGGACGGGGCGATCCAAATTGTCGGTGAGGATCTCGACGAAGTTCGCCATCGTGGCGCCGTGACCGAGGAGTTCTCCCTTGCCGATGTCGATGGCGCCCTTGCCATTCGCCGGCGCCATGGCGGACTCCTGGAGCTTGGCGCCGTTGCGGCCTTGGACCAGCGCGTAAACAGCGACCTCTCTGGTCTCGCGATGCAGTTTCAGTTGGAAGCGATCGGCGAGCAGGCGCTGTAGCATCTGGCGGATCTGGTCGGGCGTCGAGGGTTGGCCGGCGGTCGCTTGCATGGCATAGCGAGAGTGCCCGTCGCGAATCCACTCCGGACCTCCTACGACTTGGAATTCCCGGACGCCGTACGCGAATTCAATCAAGCGCTCCACCTGGATCAGGGCGCGAAAGCGCTGGGGGCCTTCGAGGCGCGGCATCACCCAATATGCCCCTCGCGGCGGATAGCCAAGAGATTCGGGAACGGCTTTGATAGAGGCGGCTTCGAAGTCCTGCGCCTGCGCCGCGAGCGCGAAAAGAGCTAGGATCAAGCCTCGCATAAGGAGTGAATCACCTTCTCGGTTTCGAGTGCGGCGGCGGCTGTGGCGCAGGGCTGCGAGCGTTGGAGGACGGCGGTGACGAAGTCCTCGACGCACGGATAGTGAAGGTTCTGGTGCGCGGGGAGTTGCTCGGTTCCACCGGGGTGGACCAGTGACGGTCCGTTCAGCGGGCTCAGGTCTAACTCACCTTCCGTGCCGCGGATCCGGAATTCGTCGCGGACTACGCGGGAGTGCCATCGCACGTCGATGAGGCCGCGGACTCCGGTGTCGTAGTCGATCAGCACAGTTGCATTGTCCTCGACGAGGATAGGATGCACCAAGGTCGAGAGGTGGCCGCCGATACGCGCCGGTTTGCCGAAGAGATAGTTCATCAGATCGATGCGATGGGAGGCGGTGTCGAAGAGCGGTCCGCCGCCGGCGAGTTTCGGGTCGGTGAGCCAGGCGCGGAAACCGTCCTGCGGGTAGAACCAGTCGTGCGCGGTCGCTTCGGCGAAGACCGGTTGGCCGATGGCGCCGGCGTCGAGCAACTGCCTGGCGCGAGCGACCTTCGGATACATGCGCCGGTAGTACGCGATCCCGAGGATCCGGCCGGCTGTTTCGGCGGCCGCTCGCATGTCGATGGCGTCGGCGTACCTGGTGGCCATCGGCTTCTCGCACAAGACGTCGCGGTCGGCGTTCAAGGCGGCGATGGTCTGTTCGGCATGGCGGAAGACGGGCGTGCAGATGTAGACCGCGGTCGCATCGGAGGCGGATAGGGCGTCGTCGAGCTCGGTCCAGGAAGGGACGCCGTACTCCGCGGCTTTTGCCGGATCGCGCGTGACAAGACCGGCGAGTTTGCTGCGAGGCTCGGAGAGGATTGCGGGGAGCACTCGTTTGCGAGCGATGTCGCCGACGCCGACGACGAGCCAATTGACCATCCGTCCAATATAGTATTGCCCCGGCCACGAAGTGTCGGGCACCTCGAGCCGCTTCCTCTGGTTGTGCGACGTGCGATATGTCACGCGGGCTCTCAAAAAACCGCGACCGCGGCGACAAATTTTCCCCGGCTCCTACGCAGATAGATCTGACAAGCAGCGCGATGACTACGCGCTGACCGAAAGGAAGCAATGACGAACAACCAAAATGGAAATCTCGTAGCGCGTCGCGACCAGCGGTCCCCCGCGCCGGCGATCGCGAAGAGCGTAGCGCTGGCGTTCGCGCTGATCGGCGCCATGTCGGCGCAGGACTCGAACGCGATCATGGGTTTCGAGAGCACCGGAACCTGGGTGACGAACGGGAATTCGTCACCGCCCGGGTTTTCGGTTTCATCGTCCACGCAGCGCACGCAGGGAAACGCCGCGTATGCGATATCCAACCCGTCGAACCTGGTGAAGGTGACCAGCTTGCCGATCTCGTCGACGGCCACGGCTCTGGCCGGCATCGGGGACCAGGGCGCGATTCTGCAATTGGACCTGCTGATCCCGCTCGAACAGGGCAATAGCAACAACCCCGGCTCCATTCACGGCTTCGTGAGCTCGCCTTCGCGCGGCCTGAATAAGTCGGAGCTCTCGCTCATTTCCTTCAAGGACTACCGGGCCGGGATCTACAATACGCTCCGGTTCCCGATTCCCGATGCGGTTCGTGCGGCGCTACAAGGCGCGTTGTTTAACGACCTGACTTTCGAGTTCGACGTGAGCTCGCCCGGCAAGAGCACCGGAACCTACCTCTTCGACAATCTCCGTGTCCATTCCGTGCCGCTCGTCCAGAATCCAACGGGGCAGGCGCCGCCGCCGGGATACGGCGGGTCGGTTGACCTGGTCGTGCTGGGGAACGCGCCCGTCACGCGAAGTTTCAATCTCGGCCCGCTGCAGATTCCCGGCAACTTTCATCTGAAGACAGGGGCGGCCGGCGCGAGTGGAGTTCAACTCCAAGTGGGACTCGACGGCAGTCCCGCAATGACGTGCACCTATGGCGCGGATCCCTCCGACGGTTCCGGCCGGTCGTATAGTCTGACGTCTTGCACCGGAGGCTTTCAGGCGGGAGACCTGGTCACGGCGAACTGGGTACACATGGGAATCACCGGCGGCAACGACACTCAGAAGATCCGCGCGCAACTGGCGCTGAACCCTCTGGGAGATGAGGCCGGCGCCGGACTGATTCCGCCCATGCCGACCTTCTGGGGCGACGCGGACACGTGTATTCCGTCCCCGACGCCGGGCTCGGTGGTCACGAACTCCGCGAGCTGCGCCAATCAAACCGCGCAGGCCAACCAGATCGTGACCCAGTACTTCAAAGCGGTCGCGAACGCGAAGCCATCGCCCAACTGGATTGTTCCGCCGACGCCTGAGTTTGCCCTGCGTCGCGGTGACGGCACGCCGAACGACAATCTACTCGGTACTCCACCGCCGCCGAACGATCCGCCCTTCGATACCGGGAGCCACCTGAATCCGGGCGGCACCTTCGACGCCTACTGGCGGCTGTACGGAAATCTGACTCCGACAGCGGTCACGGGCACCGACGAAAACAAGACGCACTTCGAAGCCACGTTCGAGGCGCACGCGGTGTTATACGGCGATGATGTCGACGTCATGGCCGCCAAAGTGGTCGCCGACACGGACAGCGGTGAGACGACGCCGACGTATAAGGCGGCGACCTCCACCGGCAATCTCGGCCTGTTCCTCTTCGGCACGGAGATTCCCTCCGGCGGCTTCACGGTGAATCCGAGCGCCGGCTTCAACGTCGATCCGAAATTCAGCCAGAACTACGATCTGCCGCCCATCGAGATCTGGATCTTCAGCATCACGCTGGGCGCCACGGTCGACGCGGAACTTAAGGCTGCCGGGTCGGCCGCGGTCAGCGGGTTGGATCTCAGCGTGACGCCGAGCGCTTCTCTGGGAGCGCACATCAGCGGCGGAATCGACGTGGGCGTCGCCAGCGGTAAGGTGGACGCCAAGGTCAACCTGGTCAGCATCTCCACTCCTGTGAGGGCGCAAATCAAGTGGGTGATCAACACCAGCCCGTCCACTTGCGCCACGACTATGAACGGTTCGCTCAAGGGCGATCTCACACTCGCCTCGGGCGGCGGCGAAGTCGATCTGGACGCGACTTTCGGCATCTGCCCGTTTTGCTATACGGACACGGAGACGCTCGTCAAGTGGGGCCCGCTCGCCAGCAAGACGTGGAACCTGTTCAACGCGACGGTCGACGTGCAGTTCTTCAAGCTGCCTACGTCGATGTGCTCGTTCCCGATCACGGTGAGCATCGTTTCGCCGACTGCGGGGTCGAGCCTGTCGTCCGGTCTGCCGATCGTTCTGAACGGGTCGGCCACGCCGAACGACACGTCGCTGCCCTACACCAGCACCTACACCTGGACGTTTACGCCGGGAGCGAACGCTAGCACCGTGAGCGGCGGCACGACGGGCGCGAACCCGACCGTGACGTTCGGTGCGCCGACGTCGGGGAACAGCTCGACGTGGACCATCAACCTGACCTCCACGGTTACGGTAACCGGAATCGGTGGCACGCAGATCTCCACGACTGCGTCCGCGGCGCCGGTGACGGTCACGGTGACGGGACTCAGCGGAGGAATCTACCTCCAGCAGGTCTCGAGCAACGTGAACGGGGCGGCCGTGCCGGATGGGAACGGAGTCCTGCAACTCGGCAACGGGCCGGGCACGGTGTCGTTTACCGGTCTGGTCGTGGGCGCCGGCGGGACGCTGAACACCACGTTCACGGTGGCGCAATGTACCGGTCTGGACTATGCCCCGACGTGCTCCACCACAGGGACTCCGGTCACCCTTACCACCAACAACGCCGGGACCACGACTCCGTCGGCGAGTTGGACAGGGTTCGCCGGAGGCACGTACAGGGTCACGATGGTCACTACCTCGAACGGAAATCCGTTCGGGACTGTGACAGCGCTGATCTACGGAACGGAGCTTTTCTGATGCTGACGACGACCCTCAGGTCGACCGCGCTCGCTGCCGCCTTCATGGCGGCGGCGGCCGGCGCGGTCCCGCCACAGCCCGGCGACCAGAGTCGCTGGTCGCTCGATTTCCGCGCGCGTCTGGAACAGGGCGCCCGTCCGGTGGAGATTCACCTGACCGGCGGCTGGGTTTCGACCGTCGTCGCCGTCCGGCCGGCCGGTTACGACTGCGAGCTCCAGATCGTCGACGCCGGTTTCGCCGGCGATTCCGTGAAGGACGTCTCCGCGGCGGCGTTGCAGGATCTGCGCAACCGGCTGAGCCGCCCGTTTTGGGCCTCCTACCGAGCCGACGGCGCGCTGGTAGGCCTCCACTTCTATCAGGACGTGAGTCCCACAGATCGCAATCTATTGCAAACGATCGCGACCGAGTCGCAGCTCGTGAGACCGGCAGGAGGAGGGTCCGTCTGGACCGTCGAAGAGCGCGACGGGGCGGGCGCGTACCTGGCGATGTACGGCCGCGAAGGGAATACGATCGTGAAGCGCAAGGTGAAGTACACGTACACCGACGGCGTGGCGGGCGCGCCTGCAGATGCGGTGCAGGTCCATGTGGACCAGTCGGATCTGCGCTTCTCGCTCGGTCCGCACGACGAAGTGCTCGCGCTCGCAGGAGGCGACCGCGTCCACCTCGGTGTTTCGTTCGGAAACGCCGGGACGATTGCGGCGATAACCGAAATTCATCTCGCCGATCTGCACACCGGGCGGGCCGCGGAGGCGATCGGGAGTATGGCGCGAGTCGCGCCGGACGTGAAGAGTTTTCCCGTCGCGACGCATCGACCCGATCCGGCGGAGGCCCGGGCGCAGAGCGACGACCGGCTGCTGAACGGCGCCTCGACCGAGTCGTTGCTCGAAGCGGCGATGGAGGGCGAGGACTCGACTGTGCCGGAGCGGTTGACGGCGCTGTTCCGACGGCGTCCCGAGGCTGCGGCCGCGGCCGAGTCGCTGGTGCGAAAGAATGGGTCGCAGAAGTGGATCACCAATGCGCTCGGGGCGGCGGGATCGGCGGCGTCGATCCTGGCGATTCGCCATCTGGCGACGGACCCCGCGGTGACGCCGTCCGCGCGAGCCGATGCGGTACTGGCGCTCGTGCAGTTGCAGCATCCGGCCGCCGAGGCGATGGGGATTCCGGTGGTCCTGCTGGACGACGCGGACCCGTCGATCCGAGCCGCGGCGCGCATGATCGCGGGCGCGCTGGCCCGCGCCGGACGCGCCGAGCATCCGGCGGAAGCGGACTCCATCGATAGCGCGCTGGTAGCTCGTTATCGGAAGGCGCGGGAGGTTCCGCCGGTGTGCGAGCTTCTCTCCGCGCTGGGCAACAGCGTCGGACCCGCCGCGGTGGCGGCGATCCGAGAGGCGCTTCACGATCCGCGGGCGACGGTCCGCGCCGCCGCGGTCCGTGCGCTGCGGCTCGCGCCAGGCCAGGATGTCGAACAGGCGCTCATGGAGAGCATGCTGCACGACAGCGATCCACGGGTGCGGGCGGACGCCATCTTCGCCACCCGCTTTCGACGGCCGTTAAGCTCCTCGCTGGGCGAAGCGTTGGCGCGAGCGGCAAAGTCGGACCGTGTGGACTATGTGCGCAGCGACGCGGTCGCGCTGCTGCGGAAGAATCTCAATGCGGTGGCAGGGGCTTCGGAGACGCTCGCGTGGGTCGCGGAGAACGACAGTAATTCGGGCGTTCGGAGGCAGGCGCGAGAGGGGCTGGCGGAGGCGTCGCGATAGAGGGCGGCGCCGTTTCCGGCCAGCTACGCTCAGGCGACCCGTTTGTTTTTCGTGCGAGGACTGCCAGTCGTGATCTCGACGTCTACTTTCAGCCCGGCGGCGGTCACCATATTCACCAGCGTATCGATGGTGAATAGCCCGATCTTGCCGCGCATTAAGTCCGAGATTCGCGGTTGCGATACGCCCATGATTTTCGCTGCCCGCGTTTGGGTGATCTTTTTCTGCTCAATGTAGCTGGTCAAAGAGATCATCATTTTGGCGCGGATGCGGAGGTTCTCCGCCTCGGCGGGAGGAAATCCGCAGTCCACGAAAACATTCTCACTACCTTCCGTCACTCGCATTGTTTTCGCCTTTCCGCTAGTTCCCGATAGCGTTTCTTGCCCAATTCGATGTCTAACGAGGATGTCTTCCGTGTCTTTTTCGCAAAGACATGCAGTACGTAGACAGCGTCGTCGAACTTCGCCACGTAGAAGACGCGATATTCCCCGTCCGAATGAACTCGAATCTCAACGACTCCAGCACCGACGACCGGCATCTGTTTCCAATCGCGAGCGGAACGGCCGGCCTGAACCACGCTCAATTGATAACCGGCTTCACAACGGGCCGCCGACGGGAACCGCCGCAGGCGATCGCGACTATCTCCGAGCCATTGAAGTGGTTTCACTAATCCGCACGCATTCCGATTATACAGAATTTTTATAATCCGGGTGCGTGCTGTGGCGGTCGGGGGCGCGATGCGACGGAGGAAAGAATGGTGGGCCCGCCCAGACTCGAACTGGAGACCTCTACCGTGTCAAGGTAGCGCTCTAACCAACTGAGCTACGGGCCCTTCAGGTGGGAACTGCCGAAACTCTGAGTATACCAATGTCCAATCGTTTTTTCTACTCGGAAGCGGGGTCCACGACCGACAAAATCGTCATCGGCGCGTTCCCCTCCAGCCGATTGTTGACGAAGATAAACACCGGCCGCCTCTCCGCTTTCGATTGCGCGATCAGCGCTCGCAGCGACTCGCGCGTCTCCGGGTTTGGGTCCTTCACTTCGGTGTACGGGGCGAAGGTCGCGACTGCGTCCTCGTATACGCGCCCGCGACGGAGGAGTGCTCGCGACACCAGGAAATCCGCTGTCACGGAGTCCGGAAGCGCCATCTGACGCTGCAATTCCGGCATCTTGGACCACGCGTTGTAGACGTGCGCGACGCCGTGCTGGCGGAGGCAGGCGAAGTAGTCGCGCTCCAGGAATTCGGGATTGCGGATCTCGACCGCGTAGCGAAATTCCCTCGGCAGTTGCGCCAGGAACGGGTCGAGCCGCTCCAGAAACTCGCCCAGTTCCGAGAAGGCCCGCCGTCCGAAGGCGCCGAATTCGAAGATCAGGAGCGCCGTCTTGTCTCGATACTGGATGAGTGGACGGAGGAACATCTCCCGGAGCGCCATCGCATCCAGGAAGCCCTCGTTCTCCTTGCCCGCCATCGCGCCGTAACGCAAATGCGTCGGAAACACCTTGCACGTGATCTGTTCCGGGACCTTGAAGGCGAACTGGAATCCCTCCGGCGTCTTCGCAAACAGATTCCGCCAGAAATCCTCGGTCGGGAACTGGTAGAACGCGAAGTCGCCGCAGACCGTGGGGAACGTCTCGGCGTACTCCTTGAGGCACTCCGCCTCGAACGCTTTGCGCGAGAACCTGCCGCGCGAGAGGTAGCGCTCGCGCGTGTAGATCTGCCCGAGCCACCCCTCGTACTTCCACGAACTGCCGCCGATGTAGACGTTCTCCGACGCTAGCGCTTTGAGTTTTGCCGCCAGGGCCTCGCGATCGAAGCCGCTCGGCTCGTCGAACAGCCCGCCGCCTACCACGCCTGAGACGACCGGTAGTAGAACGGGTCGGCCCCCGCTTCGATCAACCCCGTCGGCAGGAACCGCACCAGCACCGGCGCCGACCCGCTGTTGTAGCGCGACCGTATGTCCACGAGATGCTTGCGCCGCTGCAACTCCTGGACCGTCGTGAGCGCGGTCCGCTCGTCCAGCAGCAGGCTCCCCGGGCTCATCGCATGATTGTCGAAGCTCTCGACCAGATGCTCGGTCTGGAAGCGCGGCTGCTCGACCGCCTGCTCCGCGTTCATCCCCCACAGCGTCGCGTACAGGAACACCTGCAGCAGCGACTGCTCCTGCACATCGCCGCCCGGCGTTGAGAGCGTGAGAATCTGATGGTCGGGCCCGACCGCCAGTGTCGGACTCAGCGTCACGCGCGGACGCTTCCCGCCGGCCAGTTCGTTCGGGTGACCTTTGACCAGCAGGAAGCTCTGCGCGCGCTCGGTCAGCGGAATCCCGGTGTCGCCGGCGATCACCGAGGGCAGCCACGCTCCGGACGGCGTGATCGAGATTGCGATGCCGTCCTTATCGATCGCGTCCACGCAGGTGGTGTCCTTGGCGAGCGCCGCCGGGTCGACGTTGTGGCGCTCGATCTGCGAATAGAAAGGATGCTTCGGCGGGTTCGCCTCCACGTCGCCGGGGCGGAACTCGAGCGACGCGTCATGTCCGATCTGCTTGCGCCGTTCCGCCGCGTACTCCTTCGTGAGCAGTTTCTCCGGGATCTTCACGAATTTGGGATCGCCGTAATACGTGTCGCGGTCGGCATACGCCAGCTTCATCGCCTCGACCAGGGTGTGTATGTAGTCGGCGGAGTTCATCTTCATCGACGCCAGATCGTACCCTTCGAGGATGTTGAGGGTCTCGATCATAGTCGGACCCTGCGTCCAGAATCCGGGTTTATATATGGTGTAGCCGTGGAAGGTGGTCGAGACCGGTTCCTCGGGCTGGAGCTTGAACGCGGCCATGTCCTCATACCGCAGCAGGCCGCCGTTCGCCTTCATGAACTCGTCGATCTTGTGCGCGACCTCGCCGCGATAGAAATAGTCGTGGACCGCGTCGATCGCTTTGGCACGAGAGGCTCCGGAGGCGAGCGCCTTTTTCTCCGCCGCGGCCATCGCGCGGAGCGTCCGTGCGAGGTCGGGCTGGCGGAAGATGTCGCCGGGCTGGAGAAGGCGTCCGCCCGGCATGAATACCTTCTTCGACGTCGGCCACGCTTCGAAGTACTTGATCGAGCTGGCCAACGAATACGCGCGCAACTCGTCGAGCGGGAAGCCGTCCGCCAGTTCGATCGCGGGCTCGATGACCTCGGAGAACGACTTCGTGCCGTACTCCCGCAGCGCCACCAGTCCCGATTCGACCATCCCGGGGACGAGCGCGCTGAGGACGCCTGCGACGGGCACCCAGTCCTTCAGGCCTTTGGCCTCGGGCGGGTCCACGATCTCGTCGGGCTTGAGTTTATGGTTGCGGAAGAAGTCGGCGGTCGCCATCTTGGGCATCGTGCCGACCCCGGCGATCGCGTGCACTTTGCCGTCCTTGGTCCGCACCAGGATCGGCGCCTCGCCGCCCATGCCGAAGTGCGAGAACTCGGTCACGGACGCGGCGAACATGCCGGCGATGCCTGCGTCCACCGCGTTGCCTCCGCTCGTGTACATGCGCATGCCGGCCTCGGTGGCGGTCTCCATCCCCGCCGCGATGGCGCCGCGAGTTCCGCGGGACGGATAGCGCAGCGGTCGGGTTTGAGGACCGCGCTGGGGCCACGCGGTGGCGACGATCGCCAGCAGGACGGCGGCAAATCGGAAGGTCATGTTGCTCCTATTTTAGGGGATCGGCGGCGGTTATAATCGTGGTCATCGTGAGCGAAGCCGAGCTGCCCGTCCCGCCGAAACAGGAAGACGAGCCTATGCTTTGGTGTCCGGTGTGTTCCACCCGGCTCGCGCAGCGGAAGTGCAAACTCTTTTGCGAGAAGTGCGGCTACTACATGAGCTGCGCGGATTACTACTGAAATCTCTATGACTCCACTCCAGGCGCCCAAGCGCCTTCTCTTCGGCCCCGGGCCCAGCATGGTCGCGCCGCGTGTTTACACGGCGATGGGCCAGCCGGTCGTCGGCCATCTCGACCCTTTCTTCTTCCAAACGGTGGACGAAGTACGCGACCTGCTTGGGTACGCGTTTTCGACTTCGAACCGCTTCAACATCGCGGTCTCGGGCACCGGCAGCTCCGGCATGGAGACCGCCGTCGCCAACTTCGCCGAGCCCGGCCGCAAGTTCGCGCTGCTCACTAACGGCTTCTTCGGCGACCGCATCGGCGAGATGGCGAAGCGCCAGGGCGCAGAGGTGGTCCGTCTCGCCAAGCCATGGGGTGAGCCGTACGACCCGCAGGAGGTCCGCGACTTCATCCGCCGCGAGCGTCCGGCGGTCGTGGGTTTCGTTCAGGCGGAGACCTCGACCGGGATGTTCAACCAGGCGAAGCCGATCTGCGAAGCGGCGCACGAGGTCGACGCGGTCGTGATCGCGGACTGCGTCACGTCGCTGGGCGGCATGCCCGTCCTGGTCGACGAGAACGGCATCGACATCGCGTATAGCTGCACGCAGAAGGGTCTCGGGTGCCCGCCCGGCCTGGCGCCGGTTACGGTTTCCGCTCGTGCCTGGGATCGGCTGAAGGCCCGGACCACGCCCGTGCAGTCCTGGTATCTCGACCTGCAACTGCTCGAGACCTTTTACTTCGGCCACAAGTATCACCACACCGCTTCGGCCACGATGTTCTATGCGCTCCGCGAGGGTCTCGCGATCGTGAAGGAAGAGGGCATCGAGAATCGCTGGGAGCGCCACCGGAAAAATCACGAGGCGTTCGTCGCGGGGATCGAGAAGATGGGACTCTCGATGCACGTCGCGGACCCCGCGAATCGGTTGTGGACGTTGAACACACCGCGCGTTCCGGACGGCGTCGACGACGCGAAGGTGCGCAACTACCTTCTGGAAAAGCGGAATATCGAGATCGCGGGCGGCTTCGGTCCGCTGGCAGGCAAGGTGTTCCGCATCGGTCTGATGGGCTACGGGTCGACGGCGGAGAACGTCGACTTCGTGCTCGAAGCGCTGGCGGAGGCGCTCAAAGCGTAGTGTTCGCGACGAAGAGGGCGATTCCACTGCTGCTCGGCGTGGGGATCACGATCGTCCTCTTCGCGCTCTTCGCGTACGACCTCGGGCACCATTGGGAGCCGCGGCGGCGCTGGAATCCGATCGTCATTGTGGCGCCGGTGTGGATCTGCAGCCTCGCGCCGATCCTCTGGCGCTGGTTTCGCCGGCGGAAGTCGCAGGCGTGGCCGTGGACTCCGGTGCGGATCGAGGCCGGCTGGGTGGAGCCGGTCCACCGCGGCCGCAGGCAAGTCTACGAAATGACGGTGGCGTACGCGTACACTGTCGATGGAACGACGTACGCCGGCAGCTACTCGGAGGACTTCGCGAACGCCGACGACGCGCAGGATGTGCTGCGGAGCATCCAGGATCTCCCGCCTGCTACCCGCTACAACCCGGTCGATCCCGCCGATTCCGTGATGGAACCCTATCGCGACGCCGGGTTGGCGATCGGCCGATAACCATCAGAGCGTCGAACCGCCTTGCGGTACGTGCGCGGCGCGGTCCTCTTTCTCCTGGTCTTTCAGGCAGCGGGCCGTCCACGGGACTGCTTCGAGCCTCGCCGGTTCGATCGGCCGTCCGCAGACGATGCACGTTCCCCACGTTCCCGCTTCGAGACGGCGTAGCGCGTCTTGAACCTCGATCAGCGTACGGGATGCCAGCGAGCCTTCCGCCAGAGATTCCGACGCGCTTTCGGCGGACGCGGCGTCATCCGCCGCGTCCTGTACGCCTTCGCCGCCGGTCGCGCGCGCTTCACCTTCGAGGCGGGCGACATCCGCCGAGAGTTCCCGCTCCTTCTCGCGCAGGCGGCGTTCGACGCTCTTCAGGTCCGCCATCTCTACTTTTTCTTAGCGGCGACCGCTTGAATTCCGGTGACGTTGATGCCGCCCTGCGACTGCATATCGCCGGTGAGCTCCACGGTGTGGCCCGCGTGCTCTTCCACGCCGCCGAAGTCCTGGTTGTTGATCGGATAGACTTTCCCACCCGTGACGAAGACGTACTTGCCGCCGCCCTTGACGCACGCGACCGCGCAATCGTGATCGCTCATCGCCTTCCCGCCATGCTCGGCCGCGCTCTTGTGCTTCGCGCCGCAATCGCTATCGCTGATCTTGCCAGTCCAAGTCTGCGCGGCGAAGGTCGTGCCTGCAAATAAAAGGCTGCCCAGTACAAACGCTTTGATCATATGTGGATCTCCCTCTGTTCAGGCTAACGGAGGCGGAGTCTGGGGGTCTGTGCAAAACAGACCGCTAGACGCTAGTGCGTTTTCGCCCCATGTGAGACTCGGCGGCGAGCCATGCCGCTCCCACGGCGGCCAGGTTGTACGCGTTGGAGCCCCACGTGACATGGTCGTGCGGACGGGCAAAAGGGCGCGGGGCTAAGACAATCACGCTGAAGACCAGTAGCATCAGGGCAAGCAGCCGCGCGGCCAGGAGGTCGTGCGTTCGCGCGAGGATCGCAATGCCGGCGAGCACGAAGGCGATCCCAGTCAGGATCGCCCAGATGTTCCCTCCGAAAGGCAGCCACTTCGGAACCATGGCGGCGACCTGCCTTACGCCCGTGAAGTGAGCCAGACCGAAGTCGATCGAGGCAAGCCCGAAAATCCAGCGGACGAATGACGTTTTACCGATGAGGATCGCAGCCGCCGCGACCAGGATCAACTGCTGAAAGACTCCGACCAACAGGCCGGTGAGCAACGAGAAGCTGAAGCCGAGCATGTGAATCGCGGTGTAGAAACGCGGCAACCAGAACGCGGCAAAGCAGAGATAGATGGCGGCCAGCGCCCAGGCGCCCGCGCGGGCCGACCGCCGCCAGAGAATCGCCGTTCCTCCGGCGATCAACCAGATCGCGGCGATGCACGCGAGTATTTCCCGGCCGGGGATGCGATCGCCGAGCGCCTGGATCGGTTGGTGAGCGGCTTCGAAATCGCGCCAGATGAGGTCCAGGATTCCGGCCGCGATCGATCCGGCGGCGTACACGTAAAGGGGGGCGCGCATTGGGTACCATACTACTCACGCATTGGCCTAGCCGGTAGAGCCATTTTGCGGCGTTCCGTTGGACCAAATGAAAGCCCATGCCGAAAGCGATCAGTTCCTTTGAACTCACACTCGAGGTTCGCCCGCGGCAGCAAACGCTGACGAGCTGGCTCTACGGGCAACTACGGCTGGCCATTCTCGAAGGCCGCTTGCGGCCGGGAGCGAGGCTCCCCGCTTCGAGAGATTTCGCCAGGCAGTACGGACTGTCGCGCGGAACGGTCGTGAGCGTGTTCGAGCGTCTGCAAGTTGAGGGGTACGTCATCTGCCGCGTCGGCGCCGGGACGCAGGTGAGCGCGAACGCGTCGGCGCCTGCCGCTCCGCCGACGAGTCTCAAGCCGCCCGCTTACATTCGCCGCGTGATTTCGGAGTACAGGCGTCCCAAGTCCTGGATGGACTTGCCGCCGATGGAGGGCCAGCGGCCCTTCAGCATGCGGAGTCCGGCCCTTGCCGAGTTTCCGGCGGAGTTGTGGGGCAGGCTGGCGGCTCGCCGGGAGCGCACCCTCCGCTCGTGGTTTGCGGCCCCAGACGATGGGCGTGGGTATCGTCCTCTACGCCAGGCAATTGCAGATTACCTGGCGGCATCGCGAGGCGTTCGTTGCGGCGCAGATCAGGTGGCCGTGGTTTCCGGAGTGCAGCAGGGCATCGACCTGCTGGCGCGGTTGCTGCTGAAACCAGGCGACTCCGTGTGGATGGAGGATCCCGGCTACTTCGGAGCGACGATCGCTCTTGAGAATTCCGGGGCACACCTCATACCCGTGCCAGTAGACGAGCAGGGCTTGGCAGTGTCCGCCGCCTCGAGGGCTTCTCCTCGTGCGGCGGGAGCATACGTCACTCCGGCGCACCAGTTTCCGCTCGGGATAACGATGTCGCTGGAGCGCCGGATGACGCTGCTGAAGTGGGCCTCCGAGACCGGCGCGTTCGTTATCGAAGACGATTACGACAGCGAGTATCGGTTCGAAGGCAGTCCGATTCCGGCGCTGCAAAGCCTCGATCGAAATTCGAGCGTGATTTTGGTCGGGTCGTTCAACAAGCTGCTGTTTCCCTCGCTTCGCATTGGATACGTCGTGCTGCCTGCCTCGTTGGCGGACGTCTTCACGGCGTTCCGGTATCGCACCGATTTCCACAACGCGAGCATCGACCAGGCCGTGCTGTGCGACTTCATCGCCGATGGCCATCTCGGACGGCATCTGCGGCGGATGCGCGATCTCTACGCCGGCCGCCTCGCGGCGCTGGCCGACGCGGGCAAGCGTTATCTGAAGGGTCTGCTCGAGATTTCCAATGTCAGGGCCGGTCTGTACACCGCGGCGTTTCTCCAGAACGGCATGACGTCCCGAGAGGCGGAGAAGGCGGCGGCCGCACGCGGCGTCGAGGCGGTTGCGTTGGATCGGTACACACTGAAGGCGCCGGACCCGAAAGGAGTGCTGCTGGGCTTCGCCGCCTTCGACGAGATCGCCATCCGCGCCGGAGTCATCGAGTTGGCGGCGGCCTTGGGACAGCGGCCGCGCCGCCGTTGACGGGCGAACCGCCTCCTTTTGCGTGTAATGTAGTTCCGTGCGAGTGATTCTCCTGCTGTTGCTTTCGTGCGCGCTGCTCCAGCCTCAGGCCGCCGATGAGTACTCGGCCAAACGACACGAAGCGGCCGACGCTTTGGCGAAGTCCCAATACGATCGCGCGCTGGCGATTTACCAGTCGTGGACCGAACTGGCGGAGAAGAATCACGACCCGGCGGAGGTCGCGAAATCGTTCGGGGAGATCGGCTGGCTGTACTACGTGCAGGGCAATATGATTCCGGCGCTGGAGGCTTACCACACTGCGCTCGAAAGACTGAAGCCGGCGCGCGATCTGGGCGCCGAGGCCATCATCTGGAGACGAATGGCGTTGGCGTATCGCTGGAAGGGGGATCTCACAGAGGCATTGGCAGCCGGGCAGACAGGACTGGCTCTGGTCCGGGAACTGGGAGACCCGGCGCAGACCGCTGGCCAACTGATGAACAACGGACTGGTGGTCCGGGCGCAAGGGGATCCGCGGGCCGGAGCGGCGATGTTTCGCGAGGCCTACGATCTGGCAGAGGGAAGCAAGAATACCCAGATCATGCGCTCCGCGCTGCGCAATCTCGCAATTTCGTATTTGGACCAGGGGGATTCCGAGGTCGCGCTCTCGTTTCTGGAGCGCGCCATCGCCATCATAGAACCTCCGGAGGATGCGCGCTCGATCGCGACGCGGGAGAACATGCGGGGCCTGATCCTGCTTTCCCTGAAGCGCTTCCCGGAGGCGCGGACGGCTCTGGAGCGCGGACTGGAGCAGGCCCGGAAAGTGCGCGATTCGCGACTTGAGGCGTCCCTGTTGACCGCACGGTCGGGCACCCTGTGGTCGCTCAAGGATCTGAAAGGCTCGGTCGCGGACCTCTTGCGCGTAGAGGAAATCGCCAAGGCGGGAGCCCTGGATGCCATGCGCGTCTCGAACTTTGGGAATCTGGCCGACCGCTATGTGGAGATGAACGAGCCGGAGACGGCCCTGCGCTATGCGGCAGAGGGTGTGGCCCTGGCCCGCAAGACGAATAGCGACAGGTTGTTCTGGTCGTTGTACGGCGCAGGGCGCGCGTATACCGCGTTGGGCCGGATTCGGGAGGCGGAGGCGGCGTACGAAGAGTCGATCGCCCATCTGGAGGAATGGAGCGCACAGACCATCGGCGGCGACACGGAAGGCACGCGCTTCTTCGGAGCGCGCGGCAACTCTTACTATGGGCTGCTCGAACTTCGGATCCACGACAGCGATCTGGAAAAAGTGTTGCAGCTTTCCGAGAAGATGAAGGCCAGAAGGATGGGAGACCTGCTGGCGGCGGGGCGCGCGAGCATCACCCAGGCCATGACCGCGGCCGAGAAAGCTCGAGAGCAAGAGCTGACGCGGGAGGCCAGCCGGCTGAATCAGGAGTTGGCGGGCGCAAGCAAGCCCGATCCCAAAGTCCAGGCGAAGTTCCAGGCGGCATCGAGGGCGCTCGACGGCTTCCGCGCGGAGTTGTACAGCGCCCACCCGGACCTGCAAGTGCATCGCAGCGAGGCGCCGCCGGTGGGCCTGGCGGACCTGCGGACCTTGCTTCCGGACCGGCGTACGCTGTTGGTCGAGTTCGCGGCCATGGAGCAAGAGGTCGCGATTTTCACGGTAGAGCGCGGTGCGGACGGCGAGCCGAAGCTCGGGCTCCATAGCGTGAAGGTGGATCGGGAGCAACTCGGCAAGCGCGTGGCGGCGTACCGGGATTCTTTGGCGGCGCGCGATCCCGAATACCGGACCGAGGCGCAGAGGCTGTACCGCATGTTGTTGGCGCCGATCGCCGCGCAAATGGCCGGAAAGACCAGTATCGTGATCGTGCCGGACGGTCCGCTGTGGAATCTGCCGTTCCATTCTCTGATGGACGCGCAGGGTCGCCATGCGGTCGAGCGGTTCGCGATGTCGTACGCGCCGTCGCTGACGGTGCTGCACGCCGAGTTAGGGCGGCGTCCGCAGAACCGGAGTCTGCTGGCAGTCGGAGCGCCGCGCGGAGATCTGCCGAACGCCGCGGCGGAGGCGCGTGAATTGGGGCGGTTGTATGGCGCCGGGTCGACCGTATTGACCGGAGCGGAGGCGACCGAGGCGCGCTGGCGCGAACTGGCGCCGCGCAGTGGAATTCTCCACCTCGCGACGCACGGCGTTTTGAACAACACCAACCCTCTGTTCTCTTATCTGGAACTGGCGAATGGCGGCGTGATCGAGGCCCGGTCGCTGCTGGACCTGCAACTGAAGGCGTCGCTCGCGGTGTTGTCTGCATGCGAGACGGGGCGCGGTGAGTTGCGCGACGGCGAAGGCGTCGTCGGGCTGGCGTGGGCCATGATGGTCGCGGGAGTGCCGAGCGTCGTGGTGAGCCAGTGGAAGGTGGATTCCGCCAGCACGACGCAGTTGATGCTGGGGTTCCACCGCGAACTACGAGCGACGCCCGTGAAGTCGAAGGCCGCAGCCCTGCGCAATGCGGAGTTGGAACTGCTCAAGCGGCCGGAGTTCCGGCACCCTTACTATTGGGCCGGATTTCATTTGCTGGGCAACGGGCAGTAGCGGGTGGCGTCACCCTAAGACGGAGACCCGAATCTAGTGAAGTGTCCCGGTCAATTCGTAATCAGCGGATTTGAATGTGGGGCAGACTTCAGTCTGCGGAGGACTTCAGTCCGACTCCGCGATAGTCGGGCTAAAGCCCTCCGCAGGCTGAACGCCTGCCCCACTACGAGCCCACCAATCCCCACACGAGGTAGAGCAGGGCTACCGGCCGACACCGTCGCGGTCCATGCTGTCGATTCTAGTCGTGTGAACATGGCGCGGCAAGCCCGATCCGCAGAACGGGACCAAAGCGGTCCTCTTCGGATATAGTGTCCCTATGCGGATTTTGTGGGTCGGTCTGGCTGCGGCCGCGCTTGTGGGCGCGCAGGAGCCGGCGAGTGTATTTCAGACTGTGTGCGGGAAGTGCCACCCTCCGGAGGCGGTGGTGACGCCGCGTGCCCGGGCGCAATGGGAGGAGACCATCACGAAGATGGTCGGTATGGGCGCGAAGGTGTCGCCGGAGGAGCATACGATTCTGCTCGACTACCTGACCGCGACGTACGGTCCCGGAGCGGCCGGGCGCGGCGGACGTGGTGGACGAGGCGGACGGGGAGGCGGTCCAACCTTAAATGGAGCGCCGCTCGACCGCCACGTGGTCGACCCCGAGGCGGCGAATCGCGGCCGGTCCGTGTGGGTCGCGGAGTGCATCGAGTGTCACGGCACCAGCGCGCGCGGCACGGATAAAGGCAAGAACCTGATCCAGTCCGACATGGTCCTGCACGACCGCTACGGCAGCACGCTGGGGCCGTTCCTCGCCAAGGGACATCCCATGCAGAGCGGCCGGAAATCGTCGACGTTGTCGCAGACCGAGGTGGCCGACCTCTCGCACTTCATTCACGAGAGGGTCTACGACACGTTGCGCGGGTCGCCCATTTTTCAGCCGCTGCAGATTGTGACCGGGAACGCGAAGGCGGGAGAAGCGTGGTTCAACGGGGCGGGCAAGTGCAGCACGTGCCACTCGCCAACGGGCGATTTGAAGGGTATCGGCAGCCGGTACGACGCGCCGACGCTACAGGGGCGCTTCCTGTTTCCTCGCGGTGGCGGGCGCGGTGGACGCGGCGGCGGCAAACAGTTGACGCTCACGATTACGCCTCCGAACGGACCGGCGGTCACCGGCGTCCCCGTTGTGTTCGACGATTTCGATGTCTCGGTGCGCGACGACAAGGGCGAAGTCCACGCCTTCACGCGCTCGCCGCAACTCAAGGTGGTCCGCAACGACCCGTTCGCGATGCACGACCAACTCCTGGACGTGTATACCGACAAGAACATGCACGACATGCTGGCCTTTCTGGTGACACTGAAATGAAGCGGATCACAGTCCTACCCATCCTCGCCGTTGCGGCGGTCCTGTCGGCGCAGCCGCCGACCACGTCGTGGCCGACCTATCATGGCGACAATACCGGCCGGCGCTTCAGTCCGCTGACCCAGATCAACGATAAGAACGTGAGCAGCCTGGCGCCCGCGTGGAGCTTTCGCACCGGCGTCGGGGGCGGTCTGAAGTCGACGCCGCTCATGATCGACGGCATTCTGTATTTCACGGCTCCCGATCACGTGTGGGCGGTCGACGCGCGCACCGGCAAGGAGATCTGGCACAAGGCGTTCACAACCAAAGGCGGCTGGCACATCGGGAATCGCGGCGGCGCCATCATGGGCAACTGGATCTTCTTCCTGACGCCCGACTGCCAGATCATCTCTTTGAACATCAAGGACGGGTCCGAGCGCTGGCACAAACAGAATTGCGATCTCGACCAGTTCTACTACGGTTCGATGGCGCCGATGATCGTCAAGAACAAAGTGATCGCCGGCGTTTCCGGCGACGATCTCGACCGCCCCGGCTATCTCAGCGCGTACGATCCCGAGACCGGCGATCTGAAGTGGCGATGGTCGGTGGTGCCGATGAAGAAGGGCGATCCCGGCAGCGAGTCGTGGCCGAACGAGGAGGCGATGAAACACGGCGGCGGCATGACGTGGCAGATGCCGACCTACGATCCCGACCTCAACCTGATCTACATCACCACCGGCAATCCGCAGCCCGTCATCGCCCACGCCAACCGGAAGGGCGACAACCTGTTCACGGGCTGCGTGGTCGCACTGAATGCGGATACCGGGAAGACGGTCTGGTATTTCCAGGCGTCGCCGCATGACACGCACGACTGGGATTCCACCCAGGTGCCCGTGCTGATCGACGGCCAGATCGACGGCCGGCCGCGCAAACTGCTGGCGCTGGCGGCGCGAAACGGCTACTACTTCCTGCTCGACCGGACGAACGGCAAGAACCTCGTCACCGCGCCGTACGCGGGTCCGAACTGGGCGAAGAACATCCGGCCCAACGGCACGCCGGAGCCCGATCCGGCCAAGATGCCGCAGGTCGACGGCGCGCTCGTGACGCCCAATCAGGGCGGCGCCACCAACTGGCCGCCGCCGACTTTCAGCCCACAGACCGGACTCTTCTACGTGGGCACGTCGCGCGCATTCAGCGTGTACTACATTTTCGACCCGGATCTCGCCAACCCGCAGGGGTGGGGCGGCACCGATCGCGGAGGCGCGACGCTCAGCTCGTCGGTGGAGGCGATCGATTACAAGACGGGCAAGATCCGCTGGTCCCATAAGTGGGAGACGCCGGGCGGACGGAGCGGCCTGATGAGCACGGCGGGCAACCTCGTCTTCACCGGCGATAATTCGTCGAACCTGGTGGCATTGAATGCGACGACGGGCGCTCCGCTGTGGCATTCGAAGCTGACGTCGCCGGTGTCGAACGGTCCGATCTCGTATGAGCTCGACGGGCAACAATACGTCGTGGCCGCCGCGGGTGACACGCTGTGGTCGTTCGCGATCAAGAAATGAACATGACGCAAAACTTATTCCGCACCGCCGTGACTGCCGCGGCATTCGCCTACGTTTTGGCAGCGCAGTCGAAGCCGATCTTCTCGGAGAATTTCGAGTCGGGTAAGCTCGACCCCGCGATTTGGGACGTCCGCACCATGGGCGCGGCGACCGTCGCGGTCGAGGAGGTCGAAGGCGCGCACGGCAAGTATGCGCTGCACGCTCACTATCCCGAGATGACGCGCGGCGCCTACGCGATGGCCGTCGCGACGCATGTGCCGGATGCGCTGAAGACGCACGTTTTCGGCCGGGCGTACATGAAGATCACGGGAACGATTCCGCCGAGTCACAATCCGCTGATCATCACGGGCGAGCCGGGCTGGCAACTCTCGAAGTTCTATGAAATCGGGCTGTCGCGCGGTTTCTGGATGCCGTCGTACCAGGAGAACAAGTCGGCCGCGGGGCAGGGGAGAGGCGAGATCACATACCGCTCCGAAGTGGCTCCCCCTGCCGACAAGTGGTTCCTGCTCGAGTGGGAAATCAACGACGACCCGGCGAGTATGAAGCTGTGGGTGGATGGCGTGCCGGTTCCCAATAAGATGGGCGGAGAGGCTGTGGAGACGGTGACGTACAAGTGGCCGAAGGACTCGGGAAGCACGTCCAATCTCGTGGGAGGGTTCAAGGAGTTCGGCTTCGGCGTGCGGGCGTGGCAGAATCCGATGACGGGGTTCGACGTGTATTACGACGACATCGCGCTGGGGACAGCGCGGCTCGGAAGTAAGTAGATCACCCTGCGCCCTTCATCGGTAGCGAGAAGGCGAGGTCTAGCAGGCTGAAAAGACAAATCCGCCGGGTCGGCGCGCCGGTCCGGTCTCCAGCGCGCCGACCGAAACACTTCACGCGCCCGCCGCCCGTGCCTGATCCAGCGCAGCCCGGCCTGCGACCCGCTTGGCGAGCGTGTTCGGCTGAAATGCAAACGGTTGCGGAATCGGGATCCGAACGCTCCCGTCCCATTGCGCCGTCAGCTTCGCGCCCGTATTTCCGCCAGCCAGCGCATACATCACCGCAATCGGCCAGCCGTGTTCGAAAGCCGCATGCGTGTCGTGCGTGACATCGGCCAACGCGTTCGAAAGCGATTTGCGGGCCTTCTTCAAGCCGGCATCCGAGGATGGGTCTACGCCGGCCGGTAGCGCGTTCACCGTCTGCAGTGCCACCCTCAACGGGGCGGCCACGCTGTGTAGTGCGTTTGCCCAGAACGTGACGTCGTACCAGTCGCTGTAAGAAGCGGGCGAGTCAGTGGGGAACTGTTGATTGTCCATGTCGGCCCAAGTCTCGGGATCGTTCAACACCTCGATGCGACGGCGGTCGACGGAGTCGGACGGGTCCAGCAAGGATGCCAGCGTTTTCCGTCCGAGCGCTTTCAAGTCGTCAAGGTTGTGCGCGACGCCGGCCGCCGGATCGGAGAAGAAAAGATTGACCGCGCTGTCGCCGGTGAACTCCTGTGTGGCGTCGATGAGCACATGTGCCGGACGCGGATTAGAGATCGGAATGGCGGCGAGTTGGGTGGGCGTTACAACACCGATCGCAGCAGCCAGCCGAAGTTCTTTGCGGAGCGCTGCGGGACTGCTTTTGGCTTGATAGATCAGCAACGACTGGTTCAACTTCAGCTTCGGTGTCAGTTTGCCCCCGGCTGCCGCGTACACCATCGTCGCGAGATTCGCTTCGTAGAGCACCAGCCGTAGCTTGTCCGGATGCGCCAGGTACGGCGTAGACGCCACGGCGATCCGCTTCGCGGTTTCCTTATCTGTGATGGTGACCGAGCCATCCTCGTCATTGTGGAGAACGGTCGAGGAGCGCGCGAAGTCCGCAATCCGTTCGTAGTTGAAGACGCCCAAGAGGTTGACAGAAAGGGTTGCCTTTGTTTCCCGGCTGCTACCCACAATGTTCCGCAGCTCAGTAGCGTGCGGGAGCGTCTTCAGGAGCGACCAGTCGCCATCCAGAGCGGCGTTGAGCGCGGCGTCCGTAGCGGCGCCATCCGCGGTCAAGTCGATCGAGTAGACGAGGACCGCTTCATTTCCGAAGGACGCCGCGCAGGCCGCATTGACGGAGATCTCGAACGCGCGACTGATGCTGTCGCTCAGAACTCCGTTGATGGCATCGTAGCGCGGATCGTCTGGTGTCAAGCCGGAGGCGGCTAAATCGATGCCGGGAGCCACGGCATCGAAGAAGGCCTCAATGAGGTCTGTATCGTCTTCGTTCGCAGCGAGGCCGGCGCCGGCGGTGAAGCCGGCCGAGAGCGTAGTGCCGCGCTTCCGGAACAGGGCCAGCACGAGTTCGTTCTCGCTTTTTCGCCACGAGGTTACGGAGAATTCTCCGCTTAACGCAACCGAGCCGGAGACCTTCACGGCAAGCGCAGGGTTGATATCGATCTTCATTGGGATCAACGCTTCCGCCAACGCGAGCTCGTTGACCGCAATCGGCAGCGAATACGCCCCGGTGACCTTCAGCGATCCCGAACTGTCCGCGACGCACACCGTCCCCGGTTTCTGGCTGCGGATGTCATTTGCCGAGTTGAGCAGCGTGAAACTGCTGATCGTTCTTTCGATCGCATGACCCAAGGTCGGAAGGCCGTTCGATCCGGAGAACAGGACGTAGGTCGTCAATTTCGACGCCGAAGACTTAGCTATTTTGACGCCGAAACCCGATCCGAGGCTGGCCGCGCCGGTAAGGTCCAGCGTCCCGTCCAGTTCGAAGGATAGCCAGTTGTCGCTGTTGTCGATTTTGATCTCCGGAACCGCTGGATCGCTCCCCAGCAGGGGACTGTCCGTGGAGGTGTAGCGGGTCAAGACGGCATTACCGCCGGCCTTTACCGTGAGGGATCGGCCCTTGCCGATCGGGATTTTGGGCGACTCGAGTGTGGCGCTGAAAGTCGCCGATTGAAAACTCACGGCGCCGAGCGGGCGCGGCAGATCGTGGATGAAATTTGCTGTGCCGGAAATGAGGTTTTCGAGTTTCGACCTTCCGGGAAACGAGTTGTCATCGATTTCGAGTGTGGTGGCGCCGGTAACGTCGCCGATCGTGATTTGGGCCATGTTTGATCTCCTGTCTGGCAGTTGGAGCCGAATCAGCGCTCCGTAGAATATAGCGCGGCTTGGTGTGAATTTAGGACACGGAATCTTGCCGGTTGCCGAGTGCCCCGGCGCCGCCCCATCGAAGTCGCCGAAGGTTCAGGCGGCGACTGATCCGATCCGCCTCCTCGAACAGCACTGCCGGGAACTGGTCGAGGAACTGACGACCGTGGTGCACGAGCGGCGCGACCCCGTTCAGCTCCAGACGATCGTCGGCGCTCTCCAGGCGCGGCTTCGGCACATCGAGCTGACGATTTGATCCCGGGCACGGATGGAGGCGCGGAGAACGCGCCTCTGTCCACGGCTCTCGTTTCGAACTGGCCCGAAAGAGCGGTGTACATCCACCCGTCGTGGAGCTAACATCCGGCCATGATGCGGCGATGTCAGTTCCTGCTGTGCCTGACCTTGGCGACCGGCGGCCACGCTCAGACGTTTACCCGGCAGAACATAGCCACGATTTTCGGCTTTGAAAACAACAGCAAGGCCGGCGTCTTTCCGGCCGGCTGGACCGGCAATACGACAACCGCGATTGTCACGGATAACCAGATCGTCCACAGCGGGAAGTATTCCACCCGCATCGATCGCACCCCTTCCAGCGCGCTGACATTCTCGACGATCGGACAGTCTCTGGCCATCGATTTCGCCGGAACCACGATTCAATGGCGCGGCTGGATCAAGCGGCAGAACGTCGCCGACTACGTCGCGCTGTGGGCGGGCGAGTACGACGCGAAGAACATCAACGTCCAGTTCGCCACCATGCAAGGGCAAGGCGTCGCGGGCACCGCCGATTGGCAGCAGTTTACCATTACGATGCCGTGGAGGGCCGACGCCACTCTTCTCACTTTCGGCTATTTCCTTTCCGGCGCAGGTACGACCTGGGTCGACGATCTCGAACTTCTGGTGGACGGCGTGCCCGTGGCGCAGGCGCCGAACCGCGTCGTCACCGTCCTCGACACCGATCACCAATTCGACGGCGGCTCGGGCATCGCGCTGACCGCGCTCTCCGACACGCAGATCGCGAACCTGGCCACTCTGGCAAAGGTCTGGGGATTTCTAAAGTACCATCACCCCGCGGTCACTTCCGGGCAGCATCACTGGGATTACGACCTCTTCCGCGTATTACCGCAGGTGCTCGCCGCGTCCGACCAAGCCAGCTCGCTCGCCGCGATTTCGAAGTGGATCGCCAACCTCGGCCCAGTTTCGCGCTGCACCAACTGCGCCACGCTGGGCACGGCCGACCTGGCAGTGAACCCGAACCTGAGCTGGTTGTCCGACACCTCTCTGCTTGGCGCCGACCTGAGCCAGACCCTGCAGAACGTCTACGCCAACCGCACACCGGCGTCGAGCCAGTTTTTCGTGTCGCTGGTGGCTGGAGCAGGCAATCCTTCATTCGATCACGAGTTGGCCTATGGATCGCAGACGGTTCCGGACTCCGGCTATCGCCTCCTCGCCCTGTTCCGGTTCTGGAACATGGTGCAGTATTTCTATCCCAACCGCGAGATTATGTCGGACGATCCAGCCGACAGCAACTACTGGAACCAGGTGCTGTTGGACTCGATCCCGCGACTCGCGCTGGCGAAAGACAGTTTCTCGTACCAGCAAGCGCTCATCGGCTTCATCGCCAAGATCAACGACACGCACGCCAATCTGTGGACGACGCTGGCCGCGCGTCCGCCCTACGGGACGTGTTATCTGCCGGTGGACTTGCAGTTCGTCGAAGGGAGCGCGTTCGTGCTCCGCAACACGGACCTCAGCGCCGGGCCCGCGTCCGGCCTGCGAGCGGGCGACGTGATCACGCAACTGGACGGCGCGAACGTCGCCGACCTGGTGGTCCAGTGGGAGCCGCTCTATGCCGATTCGAACCCGGCGGCGCGCCGTCGCGATATGGCGACGTACCTCACGCGCGGCGCGTGCGGGCCATCGACCGTCGTGGTGGATCGTGCGGGACAAACGCTGACGCTGAATGCCAACCGGCTGCCCGAGGCCGCCATCGATTTCAGCCGCACTTACACCCACGATCTCCCCGGTCCGGCGTTCCAGATGGTTGCGCCCGACGTTGCCTACGTCAAGATCGGCACGCTGACAGGCGCCGACTGCGCCAACGATATTCTGGCCGCCGCCGGGACCAAGGGACTCATCATCGATATCCGCGACTACCCGTCGGACTTTCCCATCTACATTCTGGGCGGCATGCTGGTGACCGAGCCTACTCCATTCGCATGGTTCACGCATGCGGATGTGGCCAATCCGGGCGCTTTTCACTGGGCGGACGTCGTGCAACTGACACCCTCCGCGCCGCACTATAACGGCAAGGTGGTCATTCTGGTCGACGAGACCACCCAGAGCAGCGCGGAATTTCACAGCATGGCGTTCCGCGCAGTGCCCGGAGCCGTCGTGATCGGCAGCACGACCGCCGGCGCAGACGGGAACGTTTCGAGCGTGCCGATCCCCGGCGGACTGAGTTCGTACATCAGCGGGCTGGGCGTTTTCTATCCGGACAAGCGCCCGACCCAGCGCGTGGGAATCGTGCCCGACATCCGGCTGACGCCGACCGTCGAGGGACTGCGCGCCGGGAGGGACGAGTTGATCGAAGCGGCCATCCGCCATATCCGCGCCCGGGAGCCGCGACGCCCGACGGATTCTGGCCGCCGATGAAATTTTCCCGCTGGAAAGCGGGTCCCTGAAGTTTGGACATTTCACTCAGGCCTGGGGGTTCGGTGGGGCAGGCGGTTCCGCCTGCCAGCCTGCGCTGGACCAAGGAATGCCTGACCAGGCGTCAGGCGTTCAGACATCTCCGGCTTCTCCGGCAGCGAACGCCACAGGCGCCACGTGAAAAATAGGTGAGCGCCATCTGGATGGAAAATGCGGTAGTCTCCGTCGGTATTCCGGCATTTGGCATGCCGGCAGGCGAAACCGCCTGCCCCACCGAATACAGTGGCCGTCCAGCCCGAAAATCTCAGGAAAATGTCCAAACTCCAGAGACCCGCTGGAAAGCGGGTCTGCGGGCTGAAAAGCCCGTCTTATTCGCGCGCATTCGTGTTCATACGGGGCCCATCAAGCTGTGTCTCCAGCGCATTTTCGGGGACCAGCCGTGGCCCTGGTCTCCCGCACTCGCACGGTTCGAACTCGATTTTCCCGAAGAGCAGCCGGGCCGCGTAGTCTTCCCGCAGATGCAGACCTTGCGCCTCGCATTCATACCCCACGACATTCTCGCGGCCGTCGATCAGTAGGGCGTAGATCGGCACCTGGAAGCAGGCCCACAGCTTTTCGCGCTGGAACTCGTCGAGGAAGGGTGTCGCGGGGCCGAGGAGGGGGAAGACTGCCCGGGCCGGACGCGCTCCGTCGCGGGCGGCTGTCGCCAATTCCTCGACGGCGCCGTACAGGGCAGGCGAGTCCGCTTTCGCCGCCGCAGCCGCGGCGGGTTTCAGCGCCGGGTAGAACGGGTGACGAATTTGCCGCCGAAAGGCGAAGCGCACCCCTATTAGTGCAGTTGGATTACGAAAGATCTCAGGAAAATACCCGCCGCAGGTTTTCGCCGAAGATCAGCCGGGCGTCCGCCTCCGACACACCCATCTCGTACAAGGCCTTCGACTGCGTCTCGAAGACCTCGGCGTTCCACCCGCGCGGGAAGAACGACGAGTCCGAGCCGAATAGGAGGCGTCCCGCCCCTGCCACGTCGAGCGCCCGCCGGAAGACCGTCTTCAGATCCAGCCCTTCGTACCGCATCCAGGAGTTAGTGCTCGAGGTGTCGAGATACACGTTGGGACAGAGATCGGCGAGCATCAACGCCTCGCGCAAATAGCCCGCCCCGAAGTGCGGCACGATAAACGGCGTCTTGGGATGCCGCAGCGCGATGGCGTGCAAGTCGATCGGATTCGAGAACCGCATGTCGAACGGCGACGGCAGCCCGAGCTTCCTGCGCACGCCGACCGTCAGCACGCCGCAGTGAACGAACACCGCCGTGCGGGACTCGGCGGCCTGTTGGATCAGGGCCTCGACCTTGGGATCGTGCAGCGAGTAGCGGTGCATGGCCGGGAAGAGGCAGATCGCCCGCAGTCCGTACGCGACCTCCGCCTTCTCGGCCATCGGGTTCACCATCGCGTACGCCAGGAACCGGTCGGGATAAGTGGACTGCGCCGCCAGCACCGACCGTTCGTCGCCCGGCACGCTCGCGATCAGCGCCGCGCTGGCGACGCCGTGGCGATTCAGTTCGATGGTCCAAGTCTCGGCGAGGCCGTTCGGATCGACGCCGGGCACATTCCACCCGAGTTTCGCCGCGGTCTCCGGCATTTTCGACTCGTCCCCGGCCAGCGAACGGAAAAAGGCCTGCGAGAAGAAATGGACGTGCGCGTCGCGGACCGCCAGGTCACCCCAGGGTGTTCGCATCGGGCTTGTTCCAGTGGGTGATTCCGGCGGCGAGGGCCAGTTGCGTCAGGCCCGCCACGTTGTTCACGCCGAGCTTCTTCATCATCGTCTTGCGATAGCTGCGCACGGTCTGCAGCCCGAGATCCAGCAGGACCGCGATGTCCTTGCTCGTCTTGCCTTCGGCCACCAGCCGCAGCACTTGCAATTCACGCGGGGAGAGCGACTCCAGCGGGCTGCGGTCGTGCGTTTCGAGATCGCCGCGCTGGATGCGCTGCAGCAGCCGGTCGGAGACCTGCGAGCTGAGGTACGACCCGCCGCGCGCCACGGTGCGGACCGCGTCCAGCAATTCGCTCGACGACGCTTTCTTCAGCACGAACGCGCGCGCGCCGGAGCGGATGGCGCTGACCACGGAGTTCTCGTCGTCGTACATCGAGAGGATCACGACCTTCACGGTCGGGCAGTGGCGCAGGAGTTCGGTGGTGGCCTCGATACCGTTCATTCCAGGCAGGCCGATGTCCATCAAGACCAGGTCGGGCGCGTTCTTCTTGCAGAGCTGAACGGCGTCGGAGCCATTGTCCGCTTCACCGACGACGCGGAAGTCGCCGCTCCGTTCGAGGATCGTCTTTACGCCATCCCGCACCAGCTTGTGATCGTCCACCAGGACAATATCGAATTGGGCCATATTCGGTTTACGCGTGCGGCGGAACGACGGCGCGCACGGTGGTTCCTGCGCCCCGATTACTCACGATATTCAGATCCAGGCCGGCTTGTGCCGCGTAGTGTTCCATCGTTAGCAGTCCCAGCCCCCGGTAGCCACCTTGCAGATCGCCGGGGTCGAATCCTTTGCCGTTGTCCCGAACCTCCAGATAGTTGCCGGCCCGGGCGGGTTTCGCTGTGACCTCTATCATAGTGCAACCGGAGTGCTGTACGGCGTTCTCCACCGCTTCCTGCGCGATCTGGTAGATAGCCGTGGCGATTTTAGGGTCGAGCTTGAGCGAGGGATCGACGTTGATTCGCAGCGTGCCCGAGAAACGTTCGCGCACACGCACCTGAAGCCGGTCGAGCGCCGGACGCAGACCGGCGCGCTCCACGGTGGAGGGGTTGAGCTCGTAGCTATAGTCCCGAACGCCCTCCATCATCTCCTCGAGGACGTGCTGCGCCTCGACGATTCGCTCACAAACATCGGGCGCGATATTCTCGAGGTCCATGCGCATCAGGTCGAGTTGGAGTCCGAACGCGGTGAGGTTCTGGCCGACCGAGTCGTGTAGGAAGCGGGACATCGACTTCTTCTCGAACTCCATGGCCTTGAGCGCGCCGAGCACCGTGTAGCGCAGTTCCTGTTCGGCGGCGTTCCAGGCGGTAACTTCGAGGGCGAGCGCGGCAGCGTAGCGGATCTCTCCGCCGATGCGAATGGGAAAGACCGAGATGCTCCACATGGCGCCGCCGTGGCGTTCGCGCAGGCGCAGCAGCTCGCCGTCGAAGACCCGCCGTGTTCGGTCGCGCCAGGAACGCGCCTGTTCGGCGTCCAGGACATCTTCGAACTTCCTGCCGGTGAGCTCGGAGCGGCGGCGGCTGAAGAGGGCCGACGGCTCGCCGTAGATGCTGACGAAGACGCCGTTTCGGTCGGCGATCCAGTGACACGCCGGGCTCTGCTCGAGGAAGGCCTCGGAGAGAGCCTGGTCGTGATCGCTCAAGAGACTACCGCTTGCGCGAAAGCACTTTTCGCGCGGCTTCGGCGACGTTCTTGGCCATCAGGCCGTATTTCTCCAGCAGCTCTTCGGGCTGGCCGGATTCCGCGTACGTCTCCTGAATGCCGACGAACTCCATGGGACACGGCTGCGTCTCGGCCACGACCTGCGCCACGCGCACGCCCATGCCGCCATCGACCAGATGCTCCTCGGCGACGACGATCGCGCCGGTTTCTGTGGCAGCGCGGCGGATCGCCTCGCGGTCGATCGGCTTCACTGTGTGCATGTCGATGACACGCGCGGAAATGCCCTCGCTCTCGAGCTGCTCGGCGGCCAGAATCGACTGCGCCACCAGCAGGCCATTGGCGATGATCGTCACGTCACGTCCGTCCATCACCTGAATCGACTGGAACAGGTCGAACTTCTGGTCGGGACCGTAAATGATGGGAGTCTTCGGACGTCCCGTGCGGATGAACACCGGGCCCTTGTGAGCCGCGGCGGCCTTCACCAGCGCTTTGCAGGAGGGCTCGTCAGCGGGGGCGATGACGACGAAGTTGACGAGCGAGCAGGCCAGGCCGATCTCCTCCACGCTCATCTGCGACGGGCCGTCCTCGCCGATCGAGATGCCGCTATGGGTGCCGACCACCTTCACATTCAGATTCGGATACGCCGCCGCCACGCGGAGCTGCTCGAAGCCCTTGTTGATCACGAACGCGGAGAAGCTCGATACGAACGGGATCTTGCCCGCGTAGGCCATGCCGCAGCCTGCCGCCACCATGTTCGACTCGGCGATGCCGAACGAGAAGAAGCGATCGGGAAACTCCTTCTGGAAGTACGTGGTCATGGTCGATTTGGAAAGATCCGCATCGCACACCACGACGTCCTTGTTCTCGTGGCCGAGCTCCACCAGAGCGCGTCCGAACGCCTCGCGCGTCGCCGCGCCCATCTTCAGCTCGAATTTCGTTTCTGCCGGCATGTTACTGGAGCTCCTGTAGCGCAAGCTTCATCTCGTCCGCGGTCGGCGCGGAGCCGTGGAATTTCGGATTGTTCTCCATGAAGGAGACGCCCTTGCCCTTGATCGTGTGGGCTACGATGCAGGTGGGCTTGCCCTTGGTCGCGTCGGCGTTTTCGAGCGCCTTGCGAATGGCGACGAAATCGTGCCCGTCGATCTCGAGCGTGTTCCAGCCGAACGCGCGCCATTTGTCGGCGAGCGGCTCGACTTCCATGATGTCGCGCACGAAGCCGTCGAGCTGGATGCGGTTGAAGTCGACGATCGCGACCACGTTGTCGATCTTGTGGAACGCGCCTGACATCGCCGCTTCCCAGATCTGACCTTCCTGACTCTCGCCGTCGCCCAGCATCACGTAGGTGCGATTCGGCCGGCCATCGAGGCGGTCCGCCAGACCCATTCCGATGCCGATCGAGAGCCCTTCGCCGAGGGATCCGGTGGAGGCTTCGAGGGCATGAATATAGCGCACGTCCGGATGGCCCTGGTACACCGACCCGAGCTTGCGGAGCGTGTTCAGCTTGTCGATGGGGGTCTCGGCATAGCCCACTTGAGCCATCGCGGAGTACAGCACCGGCGCGGCATGGCCTTTCGAAAGAACGAAGCGGTCGCGATCCGGCTTCGCCGGATTTTTCGGATCGATCCGCATCCAGTCGCAGAACAATTCGACGACGATCTCGACCGCCGAAAGAGATCCGCCCGGATGGCCGGATTTCGCGGTCCCCGTCATCTCGATGATCTCGCGGCGGACACGCTTGGCGACGTCCTGAAGTTCGGCTAAGGGTTTCGGCATGGAAAATCTCATTCTAGCAGCAGGGAAGGGCACGGAAGGAAGGCGGCCCGGAACTTTCCCGCCCCACACCTCGTATCCATGTGACGAGAGGAGACTTCTCATGTTTTGCGATCGCTGCGGAACCCGCTTGAACGAGACTCAGACTTTCTGCCCGTCGTGCGGCAAGTCTGTGGGGACCATGCCGCTGATGCCCCTACAGGGGCGGATCGCGGGGCATGTTCGGCTGCTCGGCATTTTCTGGTTGGCGAGCGCGGCGCTGCATCTCATTCCCGGGTTCATCCTGCTGACGTTCTTCCGCCCCGGCATGGGAATCTTCCCGCCCGACGTGCCGATGTTTGTCCCTGGCCTGATGCACTTCCTCGGCTTGTTATTGCTCGGCGGCGCAGTGCTGAGCCTGCTTGCCGGGTGGGGCCTTCTCGACCGTCAGCCGTGGGCTCGGACCCTCGCGATCGTGCTGGCCTGCTTCCACTTGATCAACGCGCCGTTCGGCACCGCGCTCGGAATTTACACCCTGTGGGTACTGTTACCGGCTAAATCCGAGGAAGAGTACCGCCGCTTCGCTCGCGCCGCCTAGAGCGGCGCTCAACCCTCCCCATCCGCATTTCAGACCTGGAAGTGTTGTCTCTCCGGGCGCCATGCGCTACAATCCGCCCATCTAGTCTCGCAACAGTCAGGCGTCGTCTGTTCATTTCGACGGCCGCTTAATCTAGATAAATACTTCCGGATGCCAAAATCCGGAGAATTAGGGGTTGGTTGTATATGAAAAATCGTATTTTGCACGCGTTTTTCGCCGTGCTGATCCTAAGCTCGTCCCTCCTCGCACAGGTGGCGGGCCGTGTGACCGGCACGGTAGTCGACACCACGGGCGCAGCCATTCCCGGCGCGAACGTGGGTCTCAAACTCGCCGGAAGTGAATCGAGTGTTTACACGACGACCACGACGGCGTCCGGCGACTTCAATATCCCCACAGTCAACCCCGGAACCTACGACCTCGTGATCGAGGCCAAGGGGTTTCTGACCGTGAAGCAATCCGGCGTCGAAGTCAACACCGGGCGCTCCATCGCCGTGCCGCCGATCAAGTTGGAGATTGCCTCCATGCGGCAGACGGTCGAAGTCACCGAGACCAAGGAGTCCGTGGAGACCAGCAACGCGGAAGTCTCGACCACGATCGTAAAGTCACAGATCCAGAATCTGCCGATCGTCAACCGCAGTCCGCTGGGCTTCCTGCAGACGCAGGTGGGCATCAATAGCGGCCGCGGCTCAACGACCGTCAACGGCCAGCGCTCCACCTACGTGAACGTTTCGCTGGACGGCATCAACATCCAGGACAATTTCATCCGCACCAACGACGTCGACTTCCTGCCGAACCTGCTGCTGCTCGATCAGGTCGCCGAAGTCACAGTCGTTACCTCGAACGCGAACGCGGCCAGCATGGGCGGCTCCTCGCAGGTGCAGTTCGTCACGCCTTCGGGCACCAACTCGTTCCACGGGAACGCGTACTGGTCGAACCGCAACAACTACTTCGCCGCCAACACCTGGTTCAACGACCAGGCCGGTGTCGCCAAACCGTTCCTCAACCAGAACCAGCTCGGCGGCTCGCTCGGCGGGCACATCATCAAGAACAAGCTGTTCTTCTACACGAATTACGAAGCGTTCCGGCTGCGCCAGCAGTCGCCGCAGAACCACACGATCCTGTCGCCGGACGCACGCAACGGCATCTTCACCTACAGCGTCAACGGCGCCCCGCAGAAGGTCAACATCCTGCAGGCGGCGGGCCTGTCGGCGGATTCGACGGTCGGCAAGATGCTTGGCGACGTGGCCACAACCGGCAACAACTTCAATGTCGGCGATTCCACCGCCGCGCTGCTGCGCAATACCACCGGCTACACGTTCAACAAGCGCAACAACCGCACCCGCGACAACCTGACGACCAAGGGCGACTACATCATTTCGCCGCGCAACAGCCTGACGGTCAGCTACCTCTACAACCGCGACATCCTCGACCGTCCTGACCAGGACGGCACCTTTGCGCTCGTGCCGAACGTGCAGAATAACAATCCGACCAAGCTGCTTTCGGTGGCGTGGCGCTCGAATCCGAAGTCGAACCTCACCAACGAGGCGCGCTTCGGTTTCAATTTGGCGCCCGGCCTGTTCATCGCTTCGGGAGACATCCCGCAGTACTACCTGGGCGGGTTGAGCTTCACCAATCCGGTGAACACGTTCCGCAGCCAGGGCCGCTACACGAACACCTACAACTTCTCGGACACGATGAACTGGGTCCACGGGACGCACACGCTCACCGCGGGCTTCCAGGGCCAGGTGACGCGCATCGAGCAGTACAACGACGCCGGCATCACGCCGACGTACACGCTCGGCATCGGCTCGGGCAATACGGGACTCACGGCGGCGCAGCTGCCGGGCATCAACTCGACCGACCTCTCGGCGGCCAACGCGCTGCTCGCGACGCTCGCCGGTTACGTGACGAGCTACAGCCAGACGTACAACGTTTCCTCGCGAACGTCGGGCTTCGTCAATAACTACACGAATATCCGTCACGACAAGTTCGACAATTACGCTGTCCACGCGCAGGACAACTGGAGAATCAGCCGCCGGCTGACGCTCAATCTCGGGCTGCGCTGGGACTACTACACGCCGGTCGACGAGCGAGACGGACTGGCGCTGCTGCCGGTGATCTCGAACAACAACCTGTTGCAGACGATCTTCGATCCGAATACGAAGCTCGACTTCGCCGGGTCCGCGGTGGGCCGCCCCTGGTACAAGTCGGATAAGAACAACTTCGCGCCGAACATCGGGCTGGCATGGGATCCGACGGGCGAAGGCAAGTGGGCCGTCCGCGCCGGTTACTCGATCGCGTACGTGAACGACAACATCATTCGCGCCACGGACAACAGCGTCGGCACCAACGCCGGGCTGCAATCCGTGGTGACGAAGTCGGGTCTCAGCGGCCTGATCAAGGGCGGCGTTCCGGCGATCACGACCCCGACCTACAAGGTTCCGCGCACGCTGGCGGACAACTACGCGTTGAGCAGCACTTCGGCTCTCGCCATGCCGTCTCCGGACATGGTCACGCCGTACGTGCAGCAGTTCAGCATCGGCGTGCAGCGCTCGATCAAGAACTTCATGATCGACGCCCGTTACGTCGGCAACCACGCGACGAAAGCGATCCGCGGCTTCGACTACAACCAGGTCATCATCAGCCAGATGCTGCCGGACTTCATGAAGGCGATGAACAACGGCCTGCTCGCGCAGAAGGCGGGCGGCTCGTTCAATCCCAGCTACAACGCCTCGATCGCGGGCAGCCAGCCGCTGCCGTTCTTCGCGGCCCTCCCGAGCGGCGGCCTGCTGACCAACGCCACCGTGATCAGCGACATTCAGACCGGACAGGTCGGCGAGCTCGGTTCGCTGTACCAGACCAACGGCCTGAACGGTCCCGTCAACTTCTTCGCGAATCCGAACGTCCTCGGCGCGAACGTTCTGACCAACTTCAGCAACGAAACCTACAACTCGTTCCAGCTCGATGTGACGCACCGCTTCTCGCACGGACTGCAGCTCCAGGGCAACTACGTTTTCTCGAAGGTCCTGAGCGATGCCGCCGGCGACCAACAGACCGACTTCGAGCCGTTCCTCGACATCAACAACACTAAGATCGAGCGCACGCGCGTGGCGGGATCGGACATCCGGCACGTGTTTAAGGCGAACGGTCTCTACGAGCTCCCCTTCGGCAAGAACAAGCGCTTTGCTCCCTCCAACCGCGTGATTTCGAAGATCGTGGAAGGTTGGAACGTGGCCGGTGTCATGACCTTCCAGTCGGGCACGCCGTTCTCGGTTCTTTCGGGCCGCGGCACGCTGAATCGCGCGGCGCGTTCCGCCGGCGAGACGGCGAACACCAGCCTGACCGGCGACCAGCTCAACCAGCTCTTCACGTTGATCATGACCGGCAACGGTCCGACCTACGTGAATGCTTCGGTGAAGGGCTCGGACGGCCGTGCGGTCGCTGCCGACGGCGCCGCGCCGTTCTCCGGGCAGATCTTCACGCAGCCGGGTCCGGGCACGATCGGCGGCCTGCAGCGCAATTATTTCACCGGTCCGCGCGTGTTCAATATGGACGCCAAGCTCTCCAAGATGATCACGCTCGTGGAAGGCAAGACGCTGGAATTCCGCGCCGATGCGACGAACGTCTTCAATCACCCGACGTGGTACATCGGGGATCAGACGATCACGTCGACCTCGTTCGGCAAAATCACCAGCAACTACTATGGACGTCGTCTGGCGCAGTTCTCCCTGTATTTCCGCTTCTAGGGAACTCGCAGACGGATTAGGCAGTCTCAGGGGTCGGGCAAATGCCCGGCCCCTTTCTTATTTCTGCTTCCAAATCCTCGAAAATTGCGGTCGGAAGCACGTTGGTCCCGGCCTTGCTTTATGCAAGGTCGGATGAAAACAGACCGGACTTAACCTGCGGATACGATAGAATGCCAACTAACACTCCATGGTTCTCTCCAAGACCGGTTTTTGTGAAGAGAAGTTGCGATTGATGGAGGAGTTCCTGGCGGCGGCCACGGATCTCGTGACCGCGCATAATGAGCAGGTTAAGGCCTTGATCGACGAGGACCCGGATTTCAACCGGTTCGATCTGTTGATCCACCTGGCAGCCGAGAGGAAGCGGAAGGCGAAGTACGCCTACCTGACCCACCTCGAAAATCACCGCTGCTAAGTTGGAAGGAGGCCAATGCTCAAAGCGATCGAACGTGAGAAGCTACAGGACTGTCTGTTGTTGATTCAATCGGCGAATGCGATCCTCGACGGCATCACCGACGCGGTTGTGCCGCGGATCGGGCAGCTTCAGAAGTGCTTCGAAGATGCCGACCAGACGTTAACAGCGCTACTGCGAACCTGATTTCTTCACCAGCCGGATCTCGAAGAGTTTCGGCCACCTCTTGCCGGTGACGAAGAGCCGGTCGCCGGCCGCGTCATACGCGATTCCGTTCAGCACATCCGTTTGGTCGGTTCGATCCGCCGGTCCCAGCAACCCGGTGAGATCGATCCAACCGACGACCTTCCCCGTATTCGGATTGATCCGCGCAATCCGGTCCGTCTGCCAGATGTTGGCGTAGATCTCGCCTTTCACCCATTCGAGCTCGTTGATATTTTCGACCGGCTTCCCGTCCGCCGTGACGTTGATGACGCCGGTCTCTTTCAACGTGTCGGGATCCCAGATGCGAATGATGGGATCGCTGGCGCCGGCGTGGACGTCGCGCGAGCCGTCCATGTAGATCTTCTTGCCGTCCGTAGTGAACGCCCAGCCTTGGCCGGTGTATTGGAACTCGCCCTTCGGCGCGAAGGTGTTGAGATCGTAGATGAAGCCCTTCTCGCTGGTGTAGGTCATCTGGATCAGGCGATCTTTCCACGCCACGATCCCTTCGCCGAAATACTCGAACGGCAGATCGCGCTGCTGCAGGACCTCGCCCGTCTCGACCTTGATCTTGCGGATGTACGAGTGGCCGTTGTCGCCCGTGCCTTCGTACAGAAACCCGTTCTGGAAGAAGAGTCCCTCCGTGAACGAGCCGGTGTCGTGCGGATACGTGTGCACGACCTGATAGGTGTATACCGGAATGCCCTGAGCCTCCGTCGTGGTACTGCAAGCGGCCGCCGTGAGTGCGACGGCCAATACGACAAATCGCATATGATCGTCAGCGTACCGCGATTTTCTTCCTGGTACTCGAAAATTCTGCCGTGGGCGTTCGCCTGCCGCTACTTGTGGGCGGCCTGGTAGTGTTCCTGAAGGAGATCCTCGCCCCAGTCGCCGTTGAACTCGCGCCAGACGCTGTGGATGTGATTGGCGTTGTCCTGCGTGTCGTCGAACTCGATCAGGAAGGTCGGAGTCTGAATCCTGTAGTAGTGCGGATCGCCCTTGTTGATGCCGCCCGCCCATGCGAACCAGATGTTCTTGCCCGCCTTCTTCACGAGATCCTCGCGCGCCGCGGCCACCTGCTGCGGGACGTTGTTCACGTACTCGCCGATGAGCGTCTGCAACTTCTCGAACTGCTTGGCGTTCAGCTTCGAGGCCAGGATGCCGTTGGGCTGATTCTGTAGCGCGGCCTTGCGGCTGTTCGTCGTCAGGACGTCCTTGGGCGCGGTCGGGTCGACGATCGCGGTCTTCTTCTGCTCCGCGTCGAGCGACGAGACGAGGTCGCGGCCGAGATCCTCTTCTGCCGACAGCGTGCGCAGGCCCGCGCGCGGTCCCACCCGGACCTCCGCGGGGTTATCGCCGAAGAAGCTCGGCGCGTCGGCCACCTTACCGCGGACCACCGTCCAGTTCTGGCTCACGTGATGGCCTTCGACGCGGTAGCCCCACGTCGCATCGTCGCCCGGAGTGCCGAAGATCGAGAAGTAATACTTCTCGGGATTGCGCCGCTCGCCGCTATCCTTCTCCATCATCTTGAGGACATCCTCGAGGCTCATGATGGTCACTGCCTTCATGTAGCCCGACTGGCTGAGCCCGGCGGAGAGGAGCGCGCTCGCCAGATGCTTCTGGTAAGGCGTCATCTCGCGCAGGGGAAGGCCCTTCCGCTCGATCGGGACGTAGAACCAGTTCATGCGCTCCGCGTCGTCGAATTTGAACGTGGCCTTGGCCTTCTGCTCGGGTGTGAGCGAAAGCAGAAAGCGGTTGGCCGCCTCAGTCATCACCGACGCCGAATTGGTGCGGTTGTACGCCGCGGTCAGCAACAGGGTCCCAACAGCCAGCGCTCCAAGGCGCGGCAGCATCGCGTTCATCCCTCTTCCTCCAGTGCGGACATCATATCGCAGACACTAGCGGATCAGGAAAAAAGGCAAAAAGCTTTTGTTTTAGAACGGGAAGTCTTTGCGCGAGGGCAGCGGCTGATAGATCCCGGCCTTCGCGAGGTAGAAATACGGATTCACCGGCGCTCCGCCGACGCGTACTTCGTAGTGCAGGTGCGGTGCGGTCACGCGGCCGGAGGCCCCGACCAAGCCCACGACGTCGCCGCGCTTCAGTTCCTGTCCTGCCCGGACTCGGAAGGCCGCGAGATGGGCGTAATACGTCTGCATGCCATTGCCGTGGTCTACGACGACCAGGCGCCCGTAGCCGCTGTTGTCGTATCCGACGTGGACGACGATGCCGTCCGCCGTCACGCGCACGCTGACGCCCGCATTGGCGGCGATGTCGACGCCCTTGTGGAACGAGCCTTCACCCGAGAATGGGTCCATCCGCTGTCCATAGCTGCTGCGGATCAGACGGCCATCCACCGGCCAGATACTGGGCCTCACGTTGACCGAGCTAAAACGCGCGGTCTTATTCGGGATGGCCATCAGCTTCACGTGCTTGAGGTAGTCGTAGTCTTCCAACGATTCCGCGAAGGACGGTCCGAGCTTACCCTCCGACATGATGTCGGCGGGGCCCTCCAGCTTCTGTTTGATCCCGAATGCCAGCGAGACTTCCTTGGCGTAGATTTGCAGGCTGGCGAGTTGGTCGTCCTTCTGATTCACGACCGAGAGCAGGCTGCGATAACGTTCGCGGAGCCCGTCGGTCTCTTTTCTCAGAGTGTTGTAGCTGGCGACTTTGCCCACCATGCGGGCGTAGCTTGCAACCGAGACCAGGAAGGAAAAACAGCCCAGAAGGGCAAAGGCGAGGATCGCGTAGACGGCGGAGTGCGGAACGTGAATTCGTCGGAGCCGGCCCTTTAAGGAATGGGCAAGCACCACTACGAAGTACTCTTGTTTCATAGTCTCTCCGGCCGAACCCCCGAGTTTGTCGTGCGAGGAACCCGGCGGCCCAGTGGGGCTATTGATTTACTGCAACTGCAAATTGGCGAAAAGTAACTGTAACAATTCGGACATCGTGGTGTCAAGCTCAATCTTCGCCTTCAACCGATTGAAAATACTGGTATTATACGTCTGTACGTGTCTCGTCGACTGCCCGGCACGCTTTTTTTACAGAACCTGATCGAGCGGCGGAGCCTGCTCTTCCAACTCGTCCGCCGCGACTTCGAGCAACGCTTCGTGGGCTCGGCGATCGGCTGGATCTGGGCTCTGATCCACCCCCTCGTGCTGCTCCTGAGTTGGACGTTCGTGTTCCAGTTTTGTCTGGGACAGAAGGTCCCCGCCGGCCACGAGACCACGAATGTCCCGCTGTTCCTGTTCGCCGGCATGCTGCCCTGGCTGATCTTTAGCGAGACCGTCCAGCGCTCCGCGTCGAGCCTGCTCGAACAGGCGAACCTGATCACCAAGACCGTCTTTCCGTCGGAACTGATCCCGATGTCGGTATTTCTGTCGTCGCTCATCAGCCATCTACTGGGGGTTGCCCTGATGATCGCCGCGACCGGAATTATCCTGAACCGTGTGAATTTTTATCTCTGGCTGCTCCCGCTCTACATGTTGGCGATCGGTCTCCTCGCTATAGGTATCGGCTGGATCGTCGCCAGTCTGCACGTTTTTTTGCGGGATACGGCGCAGATTGTCAGTGTGGTGTTGCTGTTCTGGTTCTGGATGACGCCGATCTTCATCGCGGAGGATAATTTTCCGGAGCGCGCGCGATTTCTGCTGGCTGTGAACCCTTTTTATTATCTGGTCCGCGCCTACCGACGGCTGCTGCTGGGAGTCTCGACGCCCGACTTCCGGGACCTGGCGATCATCGCGGCGTTCGCTGCCGGCGCGTTCATTCTAGGCGGGTTATTCTTCCGTCACATGAAGCGGGGCTTCGCCGACGTGCTTTAACTGCCGGACGCAGTTTTGGCGGTGGTGATGGAGTTGTTGGCGGTGGTCCAAATGCCGTTGACCGGATCGTGACCTTGGCCGACGAACCACATGCAGGCGATCGCGATGAAGGTGATCAGGAGCGAGTACTCGATGATATCCTGGCCCTCTTCCTCGACCCAGAACCGGCGCATCCAGTCGGACATCTGTGTTCCTCCAGGGACATTACAGCCCATTCGCGGCGCTCCCGCAAGCGGTTAAGTCCTGACTTTGGTACCGGATAGAGAGTGGTGAGGGCAGGTTTGATATCCGAAGTTACTACTGCCGCCCTGACGGACGGATGTCCGCATACCATTGCTCGACCGGCTGCCGCCAGAGGTCGATACGATCGACTGCGTCGGCGTGGTTGCGGACGATCTGTGTGGCGTAGGACTCCAACTCGCTGCGAATAAAGCGCGCCGTCTCGGCGTGCGGACCGGGCGAGTCTTTCGCATAGTCGGTCAACGCCTTGGAAGCGTCGCGCAGAGCCGCCGCGGCGTCCGCGAACCGATCCTCCAGGACACGTGCGCGTGCCGTCTCCAGCGCGAGCTTGGCGCGGAGCAAGGGCATGCCGTCAACTGGTTGAGGTTGAGGCGTTTGCGCGGAAACCAGGAAAAGGAAGAGCGCGGCTAAACCGCAGCCGCGCCCGATCCGCTGAATCATATAGCGCGTCGTCCCGTCAGCAGGCCGATCACGAAGAGTGCGATGAAGATAAAGAAGAGCACCTTGGCGATCCCGGCCGCCGCCGCCGCTACCCCGCCGAACCCGAAAATGGCCGCGATAATGGCCAGCACCAAGAAAACCCATGCGTAATGCAGCATCTGAAACCTCCGATCGTGGTAGTAGCAATCGCGCGGCCAAAGGACAATAAAGGCCGCAGATGAACGCCGATACGAAAAACAGCGGCGGAAAGGAAGGAATTTGGAGCGTACCGCTCGGCAGGGTGCTCGCCGACCCCCGTTATTGACCCTCGCTTTTAAACGGGGTGGGTGTCCTCCGAGCGCCTTCAGGCTTCTCCCTTGCCCTTGCGGGCCAGGAGCTTGCTCACCAGCGCGTGTCGAGTCGGACTCCCTATTTTGATGGTATCAGGATCAAAATAGAAGAGCCGGCGGCTGCATCGCAGACACGCTCCACAGTCATCATACCCTACTGTTTCCGCGCCCGAAAGAGAAAAGCGCTCCACGACCGGGACACGCCCGCCGTCATCCCTGGCGGAGGCCTCATGCGCTTTTCGCTAGCCGCTCTCGCCGCTTTTTCGTCCGTTCTGTTCGCTCAGGGCGCACCCGAGACCAAGGTCTACCCGCTCTCCAACATCAACACTCCAAGGTCGATCCAGGAAGTCGTCAACGCCATCCGGTCGATCGCGGAAATCCGCTATGTGAGCGCCGACATGCCCGGTCGCCGCCTTGTCATCACCGGCGACGCGGAGGAACTTGGCTTCGCCGACTGGATCGTCAAATCGCTTGACGAGCCGTCCTCGGCGCGTCCCATGTCGTTCACAGTGCGAGCCACGAACTACCGCGATCCGCGGGCCGCGACCTCGGTGAAGTTCATCTATCCGGCGCGTATCGCCACGCCGCAGCACCTGCAGGAGGCGGTGAACGCGGTCCGATCGATTGCGGACATCCAGCGGGTGGTGGCGTTCAGCGACCAGAACGTGCTCCTGATGCGCGGAACCGCGGATCAAACGGCGCTGGCCGAGTGGCTGCTCCGGGACTTCGATACTACGGCGGCCGGCGCCGCCTCCCACGAGACCCGCGAGTACACATACCCGGATTCGATGGTCGGTGTGCAGCACCGCTCGACAGCCGTCCGCATCTACCACCCCACCCACATCACGACGCCGCAGCAGATGCAGGAGGCCATCAACGGCATTCGCTCGATCGCCGACGTGCAGCGCCTCGTCGCCTTCACTGGGGGCGGCGCGATCGTACTCCGCACTTCCGAATCTGAGGTCGCCCTCGCCGACTGGCTCGAAAAGGAACTGGACCAGCCGGCCTCCGCTGCCTCCGCCCGAGCCTTCCCCATGCCGACCGACAGTTCCCAGACGGTCCACACCTTCTATCTGCCAAACGCCGCCGGCCCCCGCGACCTCCAGAATTCCTTGAACATCGTCCGCCAGGCCACCGGGATTCAACGAGCGGTCGTGTACCAGACCAACGCCGCGATCATCCTACGCGGCACCGCCGACCAGATCGAAAAGGCGAGCGGACTGCTGCGCTAGCGCGCGCCATGGCGATGCCTCCGCACTCCGCACCAAAAGAGCTCCACATCTTCGTCGCGCGCGCCGTCATCTCTGGCGGAGGCTTCATGCGCAGTTTGCTCGCCGCTCTTGCCGTTTTTTCGTCCGCGCTTTTCGCTCAGGGCGCGTCCGAAACCCGGGTCTTCCCGATCGCCAACATCGGTACTCCCCAGTCGATGCAGGAACTCGTCAACGCGATACGGTCGCTCGCGGAGATCCAACACGTGACCGCCGACATGCCCGGCCGCCGCCTCGTCATCACCGGCGACGCCGAGGAGCTTGCCTTCGCGGACTGGATCGTCAAGGCTCTCGACGCGCCGGCGGGCGCGCGTCCCACTGCTTTCACCGTGCGCGACACCACCTACCGCGATCCGCGGTATGCGACCTCGGTGAAGCTGATTTATCCGGCGCACATCGCTTCGCCGCAGCACTTGCAGGAGGCCGTGAACGCCGTCCGGTCGATTGCCGAGGTGCAGCGGGTGGTGGGACTCACGGTCCAGAAGGCGCTCCTGATGCGCGCGGCCCCGGAGCAGACGGCGCTCGCTGAGTGGTTGCTCCAGGACTTCGATCAGTCGACCGGCGGCGCGGGCTCCCACGAGACGCGCCAGTACACCTACCCCGATTCACTGGTCCAGGAGCGTTACCGTTCGACCGCCGTCCGGATCTACCACCCGACCCAGATCGCGACACCGCAGCAGATGCAAGAGGCCATCAACGATATCCGCTCGATCGCCGAGGTGCAGCGCGTGGTTGCGTTCACCGGGGCCAACCTCATCGCGCTGCGCAGTCCCGAGCCACAGGTCGCCGTTGCCGACTGGCTCGAAAAGGAGCTCGACCAGCCCGCTTCCGCCGCCTCCGCCCGATCCTTCCCGATGCCCGGCGACAGTTCCCAGACGGTCCACACCTTCTACCTGCCCAAGACCGCCGGACCGGCGGACCTGCAGAACTCGCTGAACATCATCCGCCAACACACAGGGATTCAGCGCCCGGTCGTGTACCAGCGGAATGCCGCGATCATCCTACGCGGCACACCGGACCAGATCGACAAGGCGGGCGCGCTACTGCGGTAACTTGGCAGTATGCTGCCAAAGGTCGCCGCGCTGCTCTCGGGCCTCTTGAGCTGCGGGCCGATAGCTGCCCAGTCCATCAACCGTGCGGTGGAAAATACGCGGAGCTCAACGACAGTCTATCCGTGGTGACGTCGGGATTGCGACTCGATAGCTACAGGCGCGGCAACGTCATTGCAACGCAAGACCTCCCCCTGCGCAACTCGGGTCTGATTGAGCTGGCCGACAGGTGTGAGGACTCCCAGGGCCGCTATGTGCTGTTCATTCGGCGGAATGGCGCTACGGACGTGGTCATCGCCGCGACCGGCCCACGCTGGTCGATCGTGGGTGAGTTCCTGGCCTACGACCCTGTTCTCTCGCCCGACAAGCGCTGGCTGGCGTTCCGAACGGATTCGGCATACGCCGTGTACGACCTGAGCAAGAACCGCACGGAGAAACTGGCTCTCGCCACGGTCGACAGCTTCGCGTCCTATTCTTTTTACTGGTCGCCGGACAGCCGCACCTTAGTCTTCGCGGATACTCAGGATTTCGCGCCCCGGATCCTGCTTGCGGTCTTCAACGGAGATAACGTTCGAACGTATGCGAGGGAGTTGTCGCATGACGACCTGGCGTGCGGGGATCACCGCTTCCTCCGGGCCGCCGCAGTAAACGGGAACTCGGTGACGGTCGCGATTTGCTCAGCCATTCGGCAATATCCACGGGCCGAGTTTCGAGTGCTGGAGAGGCCGGATTGAATTCGCGTTGATTCCGTTCATTGCCGTTCATACGTGGCCATAACGGCTTCTCGAAAAGGCGACGATAGTTGCCGCATACGAGCAATGGTTGCGGGGTAACATCGAACATGGCACGGACGCTGCTCGCGATCCTTTTTGTCTCGACCGCAATGGCGCAGTCGCCGCGTCCCGCGTTCACGGAATTCGAGGTCGCCGCCGTGAAGCCGGCAGAGGCGAACGCCGTCGGCCGCTGGATCCGGATGCAGACCGTACATCAGTTCGTCGCGCACAATTCCACGCTCCTCTATCTGATCGCGCCGGCGTACAATGTGAGCCCGCACGCGATCTCCGGCGGTCCGGCGTGGGTCGACGCCGACCGTTTCGAGATCACCGCCAAGGCGCCGGGCGAGATTCGTCCGACGTGGGACGAGCAGATGGCGATGCTCCGCAAATTGCTCGCGGACCGGTTCCAACTGACCTTCCACCGCGAGCCGCGCGAGATGCCGGCCTACGTGCTCACCGTCGCGAAAGGTGGATCGAAACTGAAGGAAAGCGCTCCTGCCGCCGTGCCTCCGGAAGGGCCGCCGCCGCTCGTTTTCGTCCTCGCGCCCGATGTGGTCCGCATGAACGCCCGCGGCGTCACCCTCGCGGAAGTCGTGTCGGTGATGCAGCGGGCGGCTCTCCCGCATCCAGTCCTCGACCGCACCGGCCTCACCGGACTCTACGATTTCGACCTGGAGTTCGCACCGGATGAGACGGTCTTCGGCGGCGTCCTCAAGGCGACCGATACCAGCAGGCCCGGCCTCTTCACCGCGATCCAGCAGCAGCTCGGTCTACGCCTGGAGTCCACGAAGGCGGCCGTCGACACGATCGTAATCGACCGCGCCGAGCGACCGTCCGGGAACTAGAGGAGTTGCTTACCGCCCCTTCAGATACCGCGTCGTGAGCGTGCGCGCCCAGTAGCGCGGCACTCCGTGGTCATTCTGCAGGTGCCCCACCACGTCATTGGATTTTCGAGCGGCGGCGCCGAAGCGGTCGAGGACCTCGATCCAATGCTGCAGCGGATGGCCTGTCTTCTCGATCACTTGCTCGTCGGTTACGTTCCAGTAATCGGATTTCATTGGCGCGCGGCCTCCGCTGCGGTTTGCATGCGCCCGAGGATCTCGGGGACGATTTGGGTGAGCTTCTTTTTCCACCCGGAGTTCATCATCAGGCTGAGCAGGAATGGGCGGAAGCCCCGGAACCCGCGATGTTCGAGCGTCAGCCGCGTTCCGTTCGGCAGCGGTTCGAGGGTCCACGAGAGCGTCGTTTTCCCAAAGGGTCCACCGCCGTCCCACGTATACACCAGCAAGCGCGGCTTCTCGACCTGCAGGACTTCGCACTGAATTACGCCGGAGAAGCCAGGCTGCGGTTTCATGCGGAATTGGCATCGTGCTCCGGCCACGGGTTGGAAGTCGTTGTCCATCAGCCACTCCTTGAGAACCGTGGGGTCGGTGAGGGCGCGCCAGACGAGTTCCGGCGGCTGCGGATAAATCACTTCGATCACGAGTTCACGACTCATGTTCCATCCTTTCCAGTACGTCGCCCAAGGTGCGTAGTTTCTTCTTCCAGAAGCCGCGGGCATGATCGGCGACCCAGTCGGCGACCGGGTCCATGCTCCGTGGATTGAAGCGATAAATCTGATGCCGGCCGTCGCGGCGGGAACTCACGATGTTCCCCTCGCTGAGAATCCGAAGGTGCTGCGACACCGACGAAAACGACGTGCCCGTCCCCGCCACCAGCTCGCCGACGGTGCGCTCGCCCTCGCTGAGCAGTTCGATCAAACGCCGTCGCGCCGCCGGAGCGATGGCTTCGAAGGGGTCCATAACGCTCGATGATATTTTAGCGATGGTTAAAATGTCAAGAGCACGGCGGCTCACGATTCCCGCCGCGCGATACCATGATCGTTCGTATGCGAGCGATCCTCACTCTCGCCCTTCTCCTCGCGCCCTGCGCGGCCGCGCAGTCCGACCTCGAAGCCGTCGTCGCTACGGACCTCGGGACCTTCCGCTTCGAGTTCGCACCCGATAAGGCGCCCAAGCACGTCGCCCATTTCATCGACCTCGCCCGCCAGGGCTTCTACGACGGGAGCGCCTTCCACCGCGTCGTCTCCTACGGCATGATCCAGGGCGGCGACCCGCTCCTGAAGAATCCCAAGACCGCGCGCAACCTCTGGGGCTCAGGCGGACTCAGCCAACTCGCCTCCGAGTTCAGCGACCTCAAACACGAGCGCGGCGTCGTATCGACCGTCAGCATTCCCGGCAAGGCGGACAGCGACGGCGCGCAGTTCTTCGTCTGCGTCTCGCCGCAGCCACCGCTCGACGGTAAGTACTCCGCTTTCGGCCGCGTGACTGAGGGGATGGGCGTGGTCGAAAAGATCTCGCAGGCCCCGAGCGCGCCCGACGGCATGGTCGAGAAGCCCGTCCGCATCCTGAAGGTGACGATCGAGAAGAAGAGGGTCCAGCCGTTCGTCGATACGGCGGTCGACCAGTTGCGCAAGACGGTCGCGCTCAAGACCACCCTCGGCACGATTCGGATCGAGATGCGGCCCGACTGGGCGCCGAACCACGTCCGCAATTTCCTGATGCTGGTCGACACCGGCTGGTACAACGGCACGTCGTTTCACCGCATCGTGAAAGACTTCGTCGTGCAGGGAGGCATGGAGAACTCGCGCGCGAACGGGGCAGGGCATCCCGCCGACCGGTGGGTCCACCCGCTGAAAGGCGAGTTTCGCGACGACGTGAAGCACGTCCGCGGCATCGTCAGCATGGCCCGCACGGACGACCCGAATTCCGCCACCACGAGCTTCTTCCTGATGCTCGCGCCCGCGCCGCATCTCGACGGCAAATACTCTGCCTTCGGACAGATTGTCGAGGGGATGGAAGTCCTCGAAGCCTTCGAGAAGGAAGAGCTGAGCGGAGAAACTCCCAAACGGCGGCTGGAGATCGTCGAGGCGAAGATCGAGCAGTAGTCGTACTTGTACGGCGATTTGCCGTACAATGAAGTCAGCTATGGCCACAAACCTTCGCAGTCCGCGCGGTGTGCCATCCTCGGCGCGAGGGGAGCGGCTCGAGGCGCGCCTCACAGCTTCGCAAAAGGATCTTCTGCAGCGCGCGGCCGAGCTCGAAGGCAGAAGCCTTACCGATTTCGTGATCGATGCTGCGCAAACAGCGGCGCGGAACGTCATTCGCGACCACGAACTGCTTGTACTCACTGCTCGGGACGGCGAGGTTTTCGTGAATGCGCTTCTGAACCCGCCTGCGCCGAACGCGAAATTGCGCCGGGCATTTCGGCGCGCCAAGACGCTATCCTAATCCCTTGCAGTCAGACCCTTTGGCGCCCGTGATCGAGCCATTCGATGAACGGCGCCACGCGCGCGAGGACTTTTCGTGCGGAGTGGAATCTCTCGACCAATACCTCCGGGTCCGCGCTCGCCAGGAGCGGGACAAATTCGTGGCCACCGTGTTCGTGATGGCCGCGGGCGTCTCAATCCTCGGCTATTACACTCTCTCCGCTTACGCGATCGATCCCGGCGAGTTGCCCCCTGATGTGGCGCGACGTCTACCGCGATATCCGCGCTTGCCGGCGACCCTCATCGGCAGGCTTGCCGTCGATCTGCGCCATCATGGCAAAGGTCTCGGGGAGGCGCTGCTGATGGATGCCCTCCAGCGCAGCTATGAGGCTTCGGCAGAAGTCGGCTCCGTGGCGGTGGTTGTCGATGCGGAGAATGACCGCGCCGTCGGCTTCTACCGTTCGTATGGGTTGATCGATTTCCCCGACCACCGGGCCAAGCTCTTCCTGCCGATGTCCACGATTCGCGCTCTCGTCCGGAAGTAGCCCGCCGGTTTTCTCCGCGTTTCCTCCGTGTTCTCTGCGTCTCCGCGGTTAAGAGAAGCCCTCACCCACGCCGTGCCACTTCCCGGAGGTGTCAACTCTGGTAAACTACATGGATGGCGACCCCCTAAATTCGACTTCGCCACCGGACTACCCTCCAGGTTGCGGGTGCCCAGAGAGATCCATGAGCCAAGATTCTGACTTTGTAATCAGCGGTTTACCCCCTGCGCAGGGGCTTTACGATCCCCGTCAGGAACGTGATGCCTGCGGAATTGGGTTCGTTTGCAATATTAACGGACGCAAGTCGCACGACATTATCGAGAAGGGCATTCAGGTCCTCGTCAATCTCACCCATCGCGGCGCATGTGGCTGCGACCCGGAGACTGGCGACGGCGCAGGCGTCCTGATTCAGATCCCGCACAAGTTCTTTGCGCGCGAGTGCAAGAAGCTCGGCTTTACTCTCCCGGCCGCCGGCGAGTACGGCGTCGGAATGACGTTCCTGCCGGTCGAGCCGCACCAGCGTCTGCAATGCGAGGGCATCATTGAGCGCATCGTGCGCGAGGAAGGGCTCACCGTCCTCGGCTGGCGCGACACTCCGATCGATGGCTCCAAGATCGGCCGCGTCGCCCGCAACTCGCAACCGTACATCGAACAGATCTTCATCGGCCGCGCCAAAGGCATGACCGAGGACGACCTCGAGCGCAAGCTCTACATCGTCCGCAAGCGCGCCGAGTCCGAGGTCTTCCACTCGGACATTCCCGACCGCGCCTTCTTCTACATCCCGTCGCTCTCCGCCCGCACGGTCGTCTACAAAGGACTGCTGCTCGCGCCGCAGATCGCCAACTTCTATCCCGAGCTGAGCGACCCCGAAGCCGTCAGCTCGCTCTGCCTCGTCCACCAGCGCTTCTCGACGAATACGTTCCCGACGTGGCAGCTCGCGCACCCGTTCCGTTACGTCGCCCACAACGGCGAGATCAACACCGTCCGCGGCAACGTGAACTGGATGCACGCACGCCAGTCGGTCCTGCAATCGCCGCTCTTCGGCGACGACATCAAAAAGCTCTTCCCGATCATCCAGCCGAACGGCAGCGATTCCGCCGCCTTCGACAACGCGCTCGAGCTCCTGCTCCTCTCCGGCCGCTCGCTGCCGCATGCGATGGCGATGCTGATCCCGGAAGCGTGGTCGAAGAACCACTACATGAACCCGCAGAAGCGGGCGTTTTACGAATATCACGCGTCCCTCATGGAGCCCTGGGACGGCCCCGCCGCGGTGGCGTTCACCGACGGCCGCTCCATCGGCGCCGTGCTCGACCGCAACGGTCTGCGCCCTGCCCGCTACCTCGTCACCAACGACAATCTGGTGATCATGGCGTCGGAGACCGGCGTTCTGAACATCAAGCCCGAGGACGTCAAGTACAAGGGCCGCCTCCAGCCCGGCAAGATGCTCCTCGTCGACGTCGCGGAAGGCCGCATCGTCGCCGACCGCGAGCTCAAGCAGCGCCTCTACGGCCGCAAGCCGTACTCGCTCTGGATCCACGAGAACCAGATCACCCTCGACAAACTGGCCGACCCGCCGCGCGAGATCGCGCCCGACCCGGCCACCGTCCTCTGCCGCCAGCGCGCCTTCGGCTACACCGACGAGGACATCAAAATGATCCTCGAACCTATGGCCGGCAAGGGCGAAGAGCCCATCGGCTCCATGGGCACCGATACACCGCTCGCCTGTCTTTCGGACAAGCCGCAGCCGCTCTACAACTACTTCAAGCAGCTTTTCGCCCAGGTGACCAACCCGCCGATCGACCCGATCCGCGAGGAGATGGTCATGTCGCTCACCAGCTACATCGGCACCGAGCGCAACATCCTCGACGAGACGCCGCAGCATTGCCACACGCTGAAGCTGCCGCACCCCATCCTGACCAATCGCGATCTCGAAAAGCTGCGTCGCGTTTCGCAGGGCGATTTCCTCGCCACCACGCTGCCGATGCTGTTCCCGGTCGAAGACGGCGGCAAGGGCCTCGAACGCGCGTTGACCCAGCTCTGCAGGCATGCGTCGCAGGCCATCAAGTCGGGCTACACGCTGCTGATCCTCTCCGATCGCGGCCTCGACCCCGATTACGCGCCGATCCCGAGCCTGCTCGCGCTCACCGCGGTCCACAACCACTTGGTCCGCGAGGAGACACGCACCCAAGTCGCGCTGATCATCGAATCCGGCGAGCCGCGCGAGGTCATGCACTTCGCCCTCCTGATCGGCTACGGCGCCAGCGCCATCAACCCGTATCTCGCGCTGGAAACTATCGGACAGCCGGCGTGGCCGCAGTACATCAAGGCCATCAACAAGGGCCTGCTCAAGACGTTCTCGAAGATGGGCATCTCGACCCTGCAGAGCTATCGCGGCGCGCAGGTGTTCGAGGCCATCGGCCTCAACAAGAAGTTCGTCGACACCTACTTCACCGGGACCGCGTCGCGGATCGAGGGCGTCGGGCTCGACGTGCTGGCCGAGGAAGCGATCCGCAAACATCGCCACGCCTTCCGGCCGCTCACCGATTTCGAAACCGAGCTCGCCGTCGGCGGCAATTACCACTGGCGCGCCAATGGCGAGTATCACCTGTACAATCCCCAGACGATCGCGAAGCTCCAGCACTCGGTGCGGCAGAAGAGCTTCGAGACCTTCCAGGAGTACACGGACCTCATCGATAACCAGAATCGGCAGCTCTGCACCCTGCGCGGTCTGCTCGAAGTGAAGTCCGCCGACGAGTCGGTGCCGATCGAGGAAGTCGAACCGGCCGCCGACATCGTCAAGCGCTTCGCCACCGGCGCGATGTCCTTTGGCTCGATTTCGAAGGAAGCGCACGAGACGCTGGCGCAGGCGATGAACAAGATCGGCGGGCGCTCCAATACCGGCGAGGGCGGGGAAGACGAAGTCCGCTTCGCCGACGACCGCCGCAGCTCGATCAAACAGGTCGCCAGCGCGCGGTTCGGAGTCACCACGAATTACCTCGTCAACGCCGACGAGCTCCAGATCAAGATGGCGCAGGGAGCCAAGCCCGGCGAGGGCGGCCAGCTTCCCGGCCACAAGGTGGACGAGACCATCGCGCGCGTTCGCCACTCGATCCCCGGCGTCGGCCTGATCTCGCCGCCGCCGCACCACGACATCTATTCGATCGAAGATCTCGCGCAGCTCATCTACGATCTGAAGAACGTGAATCCGAAGGCGCGGATCTCGGTGAAGCTCGTCGCCGAGGTCGGGGTCGGGACCGTCGCCGCGGGCGTCGCCAAGGCGCACGCGGACGTCGTCCTGATCTCGGGCGATTCCGGCGGCACCGGCGCCTCGCCGCTCAGCTCGATCAAGCACGCGGGCGTTCCGTGGGAGCTCGGCCTCGCCGAAACGCACCAAGTGCTCGTCCTCAACGATCTCCGCGGCCGCATCCGCGTCCAGACCGATGGCAAGCTGCAAACCGGACGCGACGTCGTGATCGCGGCGCTGCTCGGCGCCGAGGAGTTCGGCTTCTCCACCGCGCCGCTGGTCGCGATGGGCTGTATCATGATGCGCAAGTGCCACCTGAACACCTGCCCCGTCGGCATCGCCACGCAGGACCCGGCGCTGCGCGCCAAGTTCCAGGGCACGCCCGAGAACGTCATCAACTTCTTCTTCTTCATCGCCGAGCAGGTGCGCCAGCACATGGCGCGTATGGGCTTCCGCACGTTCGACGAGATGGTCGGCCGCGTCGACATGCTCGAAGCGCGCACGGCGCTGGACCACTGGAAGGCCAAGGGTCTCGACCTTTCGATGATCCTCTACAATCCTCGGACCCCCAGCCGCATCGCCCGGCGCTGCATCCAGAAACAGGATCACGGCCTCGACGAAGCGCTCGACTACAAGCTAATCGACCACGCCAAAGGGGCGCTCGAAGACGGCCGCCATGTCGACTTCAAGCTCCCGATCCGCAACGTCCATCGCACCGTCGGCGCGATGCTCTCGGGCGAGATCGCCCGGCGCTACGGCTCCGCCGGCCTCGCCGACGACACGATTCACTTCCACTTCGACGGCTCCGCCGGCCAGAGCTTCGGCGCCTTCCTCGCGAACGGCGTCACGCTCGAGCTCGAAGGCGACGCCAACGACTACGTTGGGAAGGGCCTCTCCGGCGGACACCTGATCGTGTACCCGCCCAAGAGTTCGACGTTCCAACCGGAAGAGAACATCCTCATCGGCAACGTCGCGCTGTACGGCGCGACCAGCGGCGAAGCGTTCTTCAACGGGATGGCGGGCGAGCGCTTCGCGGTGCGCAATTCGGGCGCGACGGCGGTCGTCGAAGGCCTCGGCGACCACGGCTGCGAGTACATGACCAATGGATTGGTCGTGGTGCTCGGCAAGTGCGGCCGGAACTTCGCGGCGGGAATGAGCGGCGGCATCGCCTACGTCCTCGACGAGAAAGGCGACTTCGCCGAGAAGCGCTGCAACACCGCGGCCGTCGATCTAGAACCGCTCCCCGAAGAGGACGATGCCAAACTGCTGGCACTGATCGCAAAGCACGTCGAACACACCGGCAGTCCCCGAGGACAGTGGGTCATCGAAAACTGGGAAGAGATGCGAGGAAAATTCATCAAGGTGTTCCCCCACGAATACAAGAGAGTGCTCGGAGTTCCCCGCCTGCAGTCGGAGGTGGCCCATGCGTAAGTGTTTGATTCGTGTTCATTCGTGTTCATTCGTGGCCCAAATGATTTGCTCGGAGGCCGCCCGTGGGTAAGACGACTGGTTTTCTCGAGTATCCCCGCGAAGTCGCCTCCCGCCGCGACCCGCAGGAGCGCATCAAGGACTGGTTCGAGATCTACCAGCCGATCGAGATGGACCGCGTCCAGACCCAGGGCGCGCGCTGCATGGATTGCGGCGTCCCGTTCTGCCATACGGGCTGTCCGCTCACCAATCTCATCCCCGACTGGAACGACCTCGTCTACCACGGCAAGTGGAAAGAGGCCGTGCGCCAGTTGCACGCCACCAACAACTTCCCCGAGTTCACCGGGCGCGTCTGCCCGGCGCCGTGCGAAGCGTCGTGCGTGCTCGGCATCAACGAGCCGCCCGTCTCGATCAAGCTGATCGAGAAGACCATCATCGACCGCGCCTTCGAGGAAGGCTTCATCCGTCCCGAGCCACCCGCCATCCGCACCGGCAAGCGCGTCGCCGTCATCGGGTCGGGCCCCGCCGGACTCGCCGCCGCCCAACAGCTCGCGCGCGCCGGCCACGCCGTCACCGTCTTCGAGAAGAACGACCGGATCGGCGGCCTGCTCCGCTACGGCATCCCGAATTTCAAGATGGAGAAGCACCTCATCGACCGCCGCCTCGAGCAGATGCGCGCCGAGGGGGTGCAGTTCCAGATGAACGCGCACGTCGGCGTCAACCTCCAGATCGGCGACTTGCGCCGCGACTTCGACGCGATCCTCCTCGCCGGCGGCGCCGAGCAGCCGCGGAACCTCAACGTCCCCGGCCGCGAGCTTAAGGGCGTCCATTTCGCGATGGAGTTCCTGCCGCAGCAGAACCGGCGCAACGAGGGCGACACCGTCCCGATGTCGGAAGCGATCCTCGCCACCGGCAAGCACGTCGTCATCATCGGCGGCGGCGACACCGGGGCGGACTGTCTCGGCACCAGCCATCGCCAGCACGCGCGCTCGGTCCACCAGTTCGAGCTCCTGCCGAAGCCGCCCGATCAGCGCGCGGCGTCGACGCCGTGGCCGCTATGGCCGATGCAGCTTCGCACCGAAAGCTCGCACGAAGAAGGCGGCATCCGCGATTGGAGCGTCTCCACCGTGTCGTTCAGTGGCGACGACCAGGGCAATGTCAAACAGCTCCACGCCATCCGCGTCGGACCCGCGCCGAAGTTCGAGGCCATTCCCGGCACGGAGTTCACTCTCGACGCCGACCTCGTCCTGCTCGCCATGGGCTTCACCGGCCCGGTCCGTAACGGGCTCCTCGACCAGCTCGAAGTGAAGCTCGACGCGCGCGGCAACGTCGCGACCGGCGACGATTACCAGGCGTCCGTCCCCGGCGTTTTCGCCGCGGGCGACATGCGCCGCGGCCAGTCTCTCGTGGTCTGGGCCATCTCCGAAGGCCGCAAGGCAGCCAAGGGCATCGACCGCTTCCTGCGCGCGAAGGCGTAATTCTTGTAACGCCCGGGGTCGCCGCCGCGTCGGATGGGCCAGTACGCTAGGACACTGATATGCTTGCCATCCTCAACCGCCTTGCCGGGCGCGCCCGGCCACACTGGTATCATGCGAACATGGTTCGCCACCTGATTCACCTACTCGCCGGCGCCGCCTTCCTCGCGGCCACGGCCTTTGCCCAGCTGCCCGACAACAGCATGCTGACGGGGACGTATAACGTCCGGTACCTCGGCGGGGCGATTGGTTCGACTAGCGACACCGCCCTCAGCTTCCAAGGACAGTTCACGTTCGACGGAAAGGGCGGATTCACGGTGTCCGGAGGTTCTGGAGTCTCCGGCGGCGCGGCTTTGAAGACCCTGACCGCGGGCACCACGTACAACGTTCTTTCGAGCGGAATGGTGTCGCTTACGAACCCCTTCGCAGACCCGAATGCGCCCCAGGGCGGCGCCAAGCTATTCGGGGGCGTCGGCGCCAACAAGATCATCGTCGCGAGCAGCACCGAATCGCTGTACCTTGACTTGTTCATCGCGATTCCGGCGGCAATCAGCGGCTCCGCGGCCACTCTCTCGGGCGACTACCGGTTGGCCAGCATGGAGTTTCTCAACGGTGATTTCACGGCGACGCGAAGCACGTTCTTCAAGGCCACCGCGGACGGCAAAGGGGGGCTCGGGAATCTGACCATCACCGGGACCGCGCAGAGTCTCGCCAACAAAGCGACGACGCAGACCAGCAACGGCGCAACCTACACCGTCGCGGCGAACGGCTCCGGGCAATTGACCATTCCCGCCCCCGGAGGTCTCACGGCGGGTTCGACGCTGCTTTCGGGGCAGAAGACACTATTCGTCTCGCCGGATGGCAACTTCTTCATGGCGGGCAATCCGGCCGGGTACGACTTTGTGGTCGGGGTGAAGAACGCGCCGTCGGGCTCTCAGTTGAACGGTCTGTATTGGCTCGGATATATGTGGAATTACCAGGGATCCGATGGTTCCTCCGACCTGTTTGGGGTTTCGGGTTCCGCCAACCAGTTGGCTTCGGCGGGCAACGTCGAGATCGCGCACGAGCGCACGAACAGCGACTACGATCTGCCGTACGACCTCCTCTACAACGACGTTTTCAAGTTCGATAGCACCGGGACAGCGGCGGGCGCATATGCGATTGGGGGCAACGGCGACATCGTCGTATTCGCGGACACAACGGGAAGTTACTTCTTCGGCATATACGTCAAGGCGCCCGCGATGAGCGCTCCCGCCGGCTCGACCGCGTTTCTCAATCCCCAGGGTGTCGTCAATGCGGCGAGCTATGCCCCGGTTACGGCTCAGGTCGCCCCGGGAACCATGATGACGCTCTTCGGCTCGGGTCTCGGGCCGGCGAACTTAGTGCAAGCTTCGTCGCTGCCGTTCCCGACGCAACTCGGCGGGGTAACTGTGACGGTCAACGGCACGCCCGCGCCACTGTACTATGTCAGCGCCACCCAGATCGCGATGATTGTGCCTTCCTCCGCGCCCAACGATGGAAGCACGGTGTCGATTCAGGTGACCTATAACGGCGCGCAGTCGAACCCGGTAATCGCGTACAGCGGCCTCTCGTCGCCGGGCGCGTATACGGTGGGCCAGGACGGCATCAGTTCCGCCATCATCCACCACGCGGACGGATCCAACGTGACCGCCTCGAGCCCTGCGAAGGTGGGCGAAACGGTGATCATGGCGCTCAATGGCATGGGACCGGTTAATCCGGCGTCGCCGGCTGGCGCGGCCGGGCCGAGCAGTCCCCTATCCCAGTTGTCACAGCCGCTCCAGGTGCTAATCGACGGGGTCCAGGCGACGGTACAATTCGCCGGTCTCGCTCCCGGTTTCGCCGGCCTGTACCAACTCAACATCACCATCCCGGCGGGTGTCAGCAAGGGTGAAGTCGGCATTGAGATCGATACTTCCCAGGGCAGCGGGGCGAGTCTGGACTTCGACGTAGCAAACACGATTTCGACCATCTTCATTCAGTGACGCCCTTCCGGGTCACATCGGTCCAGTTCGAAGCAGCCGCGGGCGATTCGCGAGTCAATCTCGCGAGAGTCCGCGGCTTTGCCGTTCAGGCCGCCGAAATCGGCGCCCAGCTCGTCGTGTTTCCCGAGTGCTGTCTGACCGGGTACTGGTTCCTCCGCAATCTTTCGCGCGACCAGATCGCGGATTTGGCGGAAGAGGTGCCTGACGGGCCGTCTGCGCGAGCGGTGTTGGAACTGGCACGTGAGTTGGGGATCGCGATCGGCGCGGGCGTCGTCGAACGCGGCGAGGACGGCGCGTTCTACAACACCTACTTCGTCGCGACGCCCGAAGGCGCGGTGCACCGGCACCGCAAGCTGCATGCGTTCGAGCATGGGGCGATCGTCTCCGGCAGCGAGTACACCGTCTTCGACCTCGGCGGCGGCTGGCGCGCCGGCATTCTGATCTGCTACGACAACAACATCGTCGAGAACGTCCGCGCGACGGCGCTGCTCGGCGCGGACGTTCTGATTGCGCCGCACCAGACGGGCGGCTGCCGCACGAAGAACCCGCGGCTGATGGGCGCGGTCGACCCCGCGCTATGGCGCAATCGCGAGGCCGATCCCGCGGCGATCGAGCGCGAGTTTCGCGGCGAGAAGGGACGCGGCTGGCTGATGCGCTGGCTGCCGTCCAGGGCGCACGACAATGGCTTGTTCCTGATCTTCAGCAACGGTGTCGGAGTCGATGATGACGAGATTCGGACGGGCAACGCCATGATCCTCGACCCCTACGGCAGCGTGCTTGCCGAGACGTGCCGGGCCGGCGACGATATGGTGACAGCGGACCTCGATCCCTCGCTGCTCCCGTGCTCGACGGGCCGTATGTGGATGGCGGCGCGGCGTCCCGAATTGTACGGCGGTCTCACGGTCCGCACAGGCCGCGAGCGCGACGCACACCAGTTGAAGTTCGAAGAATGATGCTCGCGACACTGCAGGCGCGTTTCCGCCGTCGGCGCATGCAGCGCTTCGTGCGCGAATTCCGAATTGACGCCACGACGCGCATCCTCGACGTCGGCGGCACCCCCGACTGTTGGGACCTGATCGCGGAACGTCCGCATGTGGTCCTGCTCAATACGCCGCGGACGAAGGACGAGCAACGCGGCGCCGCGTCCTGGGTCGCTGGGGATGGGCGGGCGCTGCCGTTCGCCGACCGGTCATTCGACATCGTGTTCAGCAACTCGGTGATCGAGCATGTCGGCGACTCGGAGAGTCAGCAGCGCTTCGCGAGCGAGGTGGCGCGTGTCGGGCGGGCCTATTGGGTGCAGACGCCGAACCGCTGGTTCCCGGTCGAGCAGCATTTGCTCACGCCGCTGATCCACTGGCTGCCGCGATCTTGGCAGCGCGCGATCGTGCCGCGGTGTACGGTTTGGTCGGCCGTCGTGCGGGTCGACGCGGACCGGCGGAAGTTCTTCCTGAATCACTACCTGTCCGACGTGAAGCTGCTAGGGGCGGGGGAGTTGCGGCAGATGTTCCCCGGAGCGCGCATCGTCCGCGAGCGCTTCTTAGGGCTGACCAAGTCGCTCGTAGCCTCCCGTAGAAACCTGGGGACAGACGGAACGTTTCCGGGTTCTTAAAGCCGGAAAGCGGCCGGTTGGGGCCGTTGGAAACCCGGAAACGTTCGGTGGAGTGAGCCCTTTCGGTGAGACACGAAAACTAGGGACAGGTTGCCGTTCGCTGTAAATCGCTCATCGCGCCAACAGGATAGTAGCAGAATCAGACTGGCTGGCGAAGCGGAGGCGGGCTCTGCTGGAGAGCAACCCGCCAAGGAATAGCCAGTTGGAAACTCATCCAAACGATGAGCGGGGCTCGGCTCTGCCGGGCCCCCACCCATCGGAGGA
>Ga0207661_10000028_pt1 | contig 173347 bp, 139 predicted proteins | sample KBSC713LmetaG_FD_184337 | JGI IMG/M metagenome (GOLD analysis project Ga0207661, IMG submission 184337) | Corn rhizosphere microbial communities from Kellogg Biological Station, Michigan, USA - KBS C7.1-3L metaG (SPAdes) (version 2) | ecosystem: Host-associated > Plants > Roots > Rhizosphere ...
CCGCAGTCAGGCGCAGGCGACGCTTGAGGGCCTCCTTCTGTTTCATCAATTCAAATGAAACACATCTTGATCTAAAAGTCCAGAACATTCTCAAGGAAAAATGTCCAAACTCCAGGGGCAGACTTCAGTCTGCCCCACGTATTTTAGAAAATCCGATCCTGCTTCCTTAACGTCCCGAACGCCGGGATATTCGCGATCGAGAAGGCGACGCGGAAGACTGGCTCGTTGCGGAAGCCGTACCTTCCGTATTGCACACTCAGGCCGCAACAATCGGTGTTATACGTGACCTGTCCGATCGAGTAGAGCATGAAACCCTGGCGATAGTCGTAGACCGCCAGGAAGCCCGCATTAAACCCGCGGCGATTCGCGTCCCCATAGTCGACCCGTCCCGTGAACTGATTCGCCGACGGGCCCAGCAGCGACGGTAGCTCCGTGTGGACCTCGTTGTGCCCGGCGCTGATCAGGTACTTGTTCCAGCGATAATCCACGGAGACGTTGCTATCGACGATCGACCGCGTCCGCGGGTCGTAATCCGCCTGCCACTGTATGCCGAGCCCGTTGATCGGAGCCGACCGCAGCTTCGACACGACGGGCGACGTGGTGCGCGGTCCGATCAGGAACGCGTATGCCGTCGTATCCGCGGTCGCGTCGAATATATTGCGGATGCCCGCCGTCAGCGCGCCGCCGAAGGTCGGGTCAAAGTAGCGCTTCTGCATCAACTCCCACGTGAAGATCTCGTCGATATTGTCCCCGTGCTTGGCGTAGACGCGGTTGGTCAGGGAGATCTGCAGCTCGTTGGTATTCGTCAGGAGGTCACGCTCGTCGAAGCGGATGAAGCGGCTCGCGTCCGTCCCGATTCCGGTCACATACCGATACGTCGCACGGGGCTCGATCACGTGCTTCAGCTTGTCTCCGAAGGCGGTCTTCTTATTGAACACACGCGACAGCGCCGGGAACACAAAATCCACCGAAAGATCGCGCGCACTGCGCACCACATTCGTCCCCACGACGCGGTTGATCCCGTCGACCGGCGTCTGTCCCTCGCCGTAGAAGGTCTCCACGATGCCGATGCTCGGTACGATGTGGAAATCGCCGAAGTGAAAAGCGGTCGTCAGGTGTGGCGCCAGGTGGACGCGGTCGGTGAATGCATTCGTCTGGAAACGGTAGATCAGGTTGTTGGAACCGTCGAAGACCGGCGCCGATTTGTAGAGCATTCCGGCGGCGGAATCGAAGGAGAACCACAGCGGCAAGCGTCCCAGTTTGTCGTCGCGGCCGGTCAACTGCGCCTCGGGCAGTTTGCGGATCGTGACTGCGTTGGTTTCGAAGCGCGTCGCATTCGTGACCGGGTCGGTTACCTGAATCTCGTTGGATTCGAAATTCTCCAGGCGCTGCACGATCGCGTTGAAGCTGTACGCCGACCAGTTTTTGCCGATCGACGCCGACGAATGCGTCTCCGACGTGATCGCTTCCGTGTACGACTCCGACCACTGATTGCGGAAGCGGAAGGAGCTGATGTAGTTCAGATTGCCGCGCGCGGACCACCCGTTGCCCAGCTCCGAGCGCCCGACCGCATACAGGTTCAGGCCGCTGTACCTCGGCCCCGTCGAGCCGTCCGGCTGCGCCTGCCCGCGGTCCTGCACGCCGTAGAGAATGAAGTTGAGGTCGGTGCCCTGCCGCGGCTTGGCGCGGAAATCGACATGGTGCGTGAACGCGTGCGTCGTGTAGTCCTGCATGCGATACGTGACGTCGTAGTCCCGGCTGATGGCCCAGTAGTAGCCGACCCCGACCATGAACCCGCGCTTCGACCGCGGCACCAGGTTGGGCGTCAGAAAACCGCTCTTCCGCGGATGCTTTTCGAGCGAGTGGTAGAAGTACGGCGTATAGAAAAGCGGCATGCGGCGGAGGAGAAAGATCGAGTTGTGGGAGACGGCCTTCTCGCCCGGCACGATCTCGAACTTCGGCCCCTTCAGCCGCCACCACGGATTCGGCAGTTTGCAGTTGGTGACCCAGCCGTTATAGAGCAGGTAGCGGCCGCCGACCCGCTCCGCCCACTCGCCCTCGAAGTGGAACGGGCTACTGCCGGGCAGGATCCCGGGGCGCGCGACGATCCGCGGCATGGTTTCGCCGATCACGTCGTAGAACTTGCCCTTCTCGTCCTCGGTGTTGTACTCGAGGCGGCTGGCCCAGATCTGCTCGTTTTTGAGCAGGTGCTTAAAGTAGACGTGCCCCGTCGCCTTCACGTCCCCGGTGTCTTCGTCGTACTGGATTTCGTCGCCCCGGAAGAGATAGACGGAGGTGTCGATTTCCGCCGGATGGCCGGTTACGCGGCGGATCGACCCGTTCATTTCCTGGAGGTCGCCGCGGATATTCCACTGATTCTTCTTGAGGGACGCGGGGGCGACCGCAGGGGGCGGCTCGGCTGGTTTGGGAGGTGTTTGGGCCCCGGCCGGAGCAGCTAAAACCAACCCAAACAACGCGGTAAGCAGAAAAGAACACGTAATACTCGAAGATTTATCGTGACAGCGATTGATTTCTATGTTAAGAAATGTGAGAGAGCGTGGCAGGATAAGCCTCAATTCTGGAAATTAGCACATTTCCGGGGGCTTCAGACGCTCCACGTTTGCCAGCAACAAAAGGACGACCATGACTTGTGGATTTTGCGGTTCCCGGAATGGAGATGGAGAGCACCGCTGCCGTCGGTGCGGCCGGCGCCCCGGCGATACCCTGACGACCGAATTCGCGCATCGGACCCAGGGGCAGTTGGCGATGCAGCCCGTCCTCCAGGAGGTCGAGGCGCCCGTGCGTTCGAACGTGCGCGCTTTCCAGCCCTCCCTGTTCCCGTCGCCGTCCAACGTCATTCCGTTCGAAGCGTACTCGCCTGTCGAGCCCCGAGCCCGCCAACCGCGCGCGGAAACCACGCCGGCCAAGCCGCGTGCGCCGCGCAAGAAGCCTGTTCCGGAGGGTCAGGGCCAACTGGACTTCCTGGCGCCCGCGCCTCCCAAGCCGCGCACGCTTTCGACAACCGTCGAAGCTATGATCTTCTGCGACGCGCCGGTCGCCGTGACATTGCATCGCGCGGTGGCCACTGCGCTCGACTGGAGCATGGTGCTGATCGCGTACGGCGCCTTCCTGACCGTCTTCCACTTCATGGGCGGCACGTTTGAGTTCAACAAGACGAACGCGCTGGTATTCGGCGGCGCGCTGCTGCTTTTCGCGACCGTCTACGGCATGCTGTGGTCTCTGTGCGGCTCGGAAACGCCGGGCATGCGCTGGGCGAATCTACGCCTGCTGACGTTCGAGGGGTTCCCGCCCGACCGGAAGCACCGCGTTATGCGCTTCATCGGCTCCGCCCTCGGCGTCTGCTCGATCATCGGCGCCGCGTGGTCGATCATCGACGAGGAAGGCCTCGGCTGGCAGGACTACATTTCGCGCACCTTCCCGACGCCGTGTGAGTCGGACAATCTGGTGCTCGTCCGGCGGTAACGTTTCGGTTGGTTGACAGACCGAAACGCTTCAAATCGAGTTGCAATCGTAAAACGAGGTAGTTCCAGCGGCCCATTGGCTCGCTTTACGCCTGCGTATGCGCGTGCGCCGCTCTGTTTCGGGACCGTCTGTTTCGTTTCGGTACGCGTAACAGACGTTCCAATCCGCATCCATATCTTGACCGCTAACGTAGCCTTCTAATATTATTCCCTCAAAACCGCATTGCTTCGAGCCACGTTTGCTCGTGGCTGGAGGGGAAAGACATGTTACGAAACGCGTTCGCGTGGGCTCTGTTGGCCCTCGTTTTGATTTGCGCTCCGAAAGCGCAGGCACAGGCCGTTTCGGTCGCCAGCGTCGGCGGAGTGGTCACGGACCAGAGCGGCAGCGCCGTTCCGGGAGTGGCCATCACGATGACCGAGACCGAAAGGGGCGTCGTGCATTCCACCTTAAGTGACGCCGAAGGGCGTTATAGCTTCCCGACACTGCCAGTCGGACCTTACCGGCTGGAAGCGAAGGGAACCGGGTTTAAGGACTACGTGCAGACCGGCCTGGTGCTGCAGGTGGCCGCCAATATCGTCCAGAACATCCAATTGCAATTGGGGTCGGTGACCGAGACGGTCGAGGTGCAATCTGCCGCCAACATGGTGGAGACCAAGGAGAACTCGATCTCGCAGGTCATCGAGCAGCGCAAGATCGTCGACCTGCCTCTCAACGGCCGCAACATGACGCAGTTGCTGACGCTCACCGGCGCCGGCACGACGGCTCCCGCGGGCGACCTCACGGGCAGCAAGAACATGCAAGGCTCCGCGGGCTCGGGCACCTTCTCGGTGGCCGGCAGCCAGGCGAACGGCGTCAGCTATCTACTCGATGGCGGCGACAATAACGACGCGTTCAGCAACGTGAACCTCCCACTGCCCTTCCCGGACGCGGTCCAGGAGTTCAGCGTGCAGACCAACGGCGTCTCGGCGCAATACGGTCTGCATCCCGGCGGCGTGGTCAACATCGTGACCAAGTCGGGCACGAACGCGCTGCACGGCGACCTGTTCGAGTTCCTCCGTAACTACGAGTTGAATGCGCGGCAGCGCGGCGCGGCGGCTCGCGATTCGCTGAAGCGCAGCCAGTTCGGCGGCGTGATCGGCGGGCGCGTCATCAAGGACAAGCTGTTCTTCTTCGGCGGCTACCAGGGCACCCGGCAGCGCAGCAATCCGTCGGCGATCCAGGCGCATGTGCCGACGTCGGCTGCGTTGAACGGCGACTTCACCGCGCTCGCCGGCGCCACGTCGGCCGGCGGATGCCGCAGCACCGTTCTCGCGTTAAAGGATCCGCTTACCGGCAATCCGTTCCCCGGCAACCAGATTCCCACTTCGCGCTTCGACCCCGCCGCGGTGAAACTGCTCAAGAACTACATCCCTTTGTCGTCGGACCCCTGCGGGCTGTTCCTTTACGGCCAGCCTGCCAACAATCCGGACGACCAGGTGGTGGGCCGCGTCGATTACGTCCGCAACGAGAAGCACATGCTGTACGGGCGCTACTTCCTGTACAACTACACCGCGCAGACGTTCTACGACGGCAAGAACGCCCTCACCACCGGTCCGAACCCCGGCAACCGCGACCGTTCCAACACCGCGACCTTCGGCGACACCTACACGTTCACGCCGACGAAAGTGAACGCGTTCCACGCCACCTTCAACCGCCGCGCGGACAATCGCGGGTCGGCGTCGAATCTGTTCTCGCCCAACGATCTCGGCGTGAATATGTTCCAGAACCTGCCGAATTACATCCAGCTCACGGTCAGCAACTACTTCAACGTGGCGTGCGGCACGTGCGCGCCGGGCTACTTCAACGTGAACACGTTCCAGGTCTCCGACGACTTCACCTGGATTCGCGGCCGGCACCAGTTCGCGTTCGGCATCGACGCGCGCAAGCAGCAGTTCAATTCGACGAACAACCAGCAGGCCAACGGGCAGATCACGTTCAACGGCGGGACCACCGGCGACGCGCTGGCCGACCTGCTCATCGGACGCATGTCGAACTTCACGGACGGCAACGCGCTCTCCGACTACATGCGGCAGACCGTGTTCGCCGCCTATGCGCAGGACAACTTCAAAGTCAGCCAGCATCTCACGCTGAACTTCGGACTGCGCTGGGAGCCGGAACTGCCCGCCATCGACAAGTACGGACGCGGCAACCAGTTCTCGTTCCCGCTGTTCACGCAGGGCGTCCACAGCCAGAAATATCCGACGGCGCCTGCGGGCCTGCTATTCGACACGGACCCGCAGAACACGCACGGCAAGACGTTCACCGAGTCGCATTGGGCGGCCGTTTCGCCGCGCCTTGGCCTCGTGTGGGACCCGACCGGCGAAGGTAAGCAGACCATTCGCACCTCGGTCAGCATGATCCACGATTCGATCGAACTGTTCTACCCGGAGCGGTGGACCACCAACCCGCCGTACGCGTCCTCGATCTCGCTTTCGAACCCGACCGCGCCGTTCTCGAACCCGTGGCTCGGCTATGCCGGCGGCAACCCGTTCCCGGGCGCCGCGATCTTCCCCGTCACGGGCGTCTACGTCACGATCCCGCCGGACGTGCACGCGACCTATGAGTTGAAGTGGAACTTCAGCTACCAGCGGCAGATCGGCTCCGACTGGCGCGCCAGCGTCAACTATCTCGGCACCAAGACGAATCACATCCTGGGCGCGCATGAGATCAACGAAGCGCAGAACTACCTGCCGGGCGCAAGCACCGCGAACACCAACCAGCGCCGCATCACCTACCTGATCAACCCGGCGCAGGGGCAGTTCTACGGGTCGATCGTGCAGACCGACGACGGCAATGTCGCGAACTACAACGGCCTCCTATTCTCACTCGAGCACCGTTTCTCGAAGAGCTTCACGTGGCTGGTGAACTACACCTGGTCGCGCTGCATGAGCACCTACGATTTCGGCGGCGAATTGGCGGGCAACAACTATCAGGACCCGAACAACCGGCGCGCCGAGTACGGACCGTGCAACTTCAACCGGACGCACATCTTCAATACGTCGCTCGTCGTCATCAGCCCCGGAGCGGGACACGGCGCGGCGAAGTACATCACGAAGGACTGGAAAGTGTCGCCGATCATCTCGGCTTACACGGGCCAGCCCTTCAGCGTCACCGACGGCGGCACGGACATTTCGCTGACCGGCGTCGGCGCCGACCGTCCGAACGTCGTGATGACGGGGCCGGACGTCCTGCCGCACACGACGAGTGCCTGGTTCAACCCGGCGGCGTTCGCGCGTCAGGCCGCGGGCACTTTCGGCAACTCGGGCCGCGATAACATCAACGCTCCCGGCGCTTACAACTGGGACATGGCCGTCAGCCGCGAATTCCACCCGAAGGAGCGAATGCGGCTGGAGTTCCGCGCGGACTTCTTCAACGTCCTGAACCACGCCAACTGGAATGCTCCGACCAACAGCATCACCAGCGCGCAGTTCGGGCAGATCACCAGCTTCGGCTTGCCGAGGATCGGACAGGGCGCGATCAAGCTGTACTTCTAGGAAACACTCTTTTCGTGGGGCAGACTTGAGTCTGCGGAGGGCTTCAGCCCGACTGGCGCGGAGTCGGACTAAAGTCCTCCGCAGGCTGAAGCCTGCCCCACGGGGCTTCCCTCTACTGCACCGAGTTCAAGTAGGCCAGCAGATCCCCTAGTTCCTGCGGATTTTTGAATCGCGGCCAGACGATCTTCGCTTCCTTCATCCGATTGAGCATCTGCGGACCGTGTCCCCAGATCGCGGAGATGATCGAGACTTCCGAGTAGTGCCGCGCCTGTCCGGGCAGTTGCGGCGCGCCGTGCGCCCCTCCGGCATGGCAATCGGCGCAGCGCCGCGTGCGGAAGACTTCCCGGCCCCGCGCGACGCTGCCCGTCGGATAGACGAACTGGCGCATCCACAGGAAGCTCAGCAGCTCCCGCATTTCCTCCTGCGACAGAGTGGGCGTCGGTTTGATCATGCGCGGCGCGTGGTTCCACATGTCGACCGCGATATCGGTGAGCGTCATGTTGTGCAGCCGGTCCTCAAGAGCGAGATTGCCCTTGTGGCAGTTGACGCAGCCCTTGGCTTCGAAGATCCGGTAACCGTCGCGGTCGGAGGTGTTCGAAAAGCGGCTGGCGAGGTGCTGCGTTTCCGGAAGGGAGCGCAGCCAGGCGGCGATGTCGTTCAGCGTTTCGGTCGTGAGCTGCTGCCACGGGATCTTGCGCCGCGCGAAAGCGTCCTGCATGCGGCTGCTGTGATTCCACATCTGCTGCACCATCACGACGGGGTCGGCCAGGGACTCCCACTTGGCGATCGGCGGAGCGTTCTCGCCGCGCGACTCGGTGACGCCGTGGCAATCGCCGCAGCGCTTCTCGGAGAAGGCCGCTTTGCCGCGATCGGCGTTCCCGGGTTTGTCGAAGAAGCGCGTCGAGTAGAAATACGCGAACAGGTCGGCGGCGTCGCCCGGGCTGAGCTTGGGACGCGCGATGCCGGCGGTCTGCATTGCGCCGAACATGACCGGCGCGTGATTCCACATCGAGCTCGCGAGGTGGGCGGGCGTGAAACTGCGGCTCACCACCAGGCTGAAGTCGATCCCCATCTTGCCGCCCCGGCCGTTGATGCTGTGGCAGCGGACGCACTGCTCCTGATCGAAAATCTTCCTGCCGCGCTCGGAGTCGCCGGAGACGACGGGCTCGACCGCGGCGTGCGCCAGGACGGCCACCGCAGCCAGAGTTAACACTTTGAACATGCCCTACCAGAGTACCTGAGGCAGGCCCATTTGAGCAGTTCCGGGCAGCCCGTTAACGTGCGAAATCAGGTGGCGCCCATTGACTTCAGGCTCGGAAAGAAATATAAAAAGTCCCAGTATTCACACGTTGTCAGCTCCGCCCACCCGGGCGGACAGAGGGGAGATGCTTTTGAGAGGTAACTCTATACGCCCGATTTCTGCGTGGTGTTTAGGGCTGATGCTCGCTGCCGTTTCCGTATTCGCGCCGCACGCTTCAGCACAGGTAGTCTACGGCTCAATCGTCGGAGTGGTCACGGACCAGACCGACGCAGCCGTCCCTAACGCCGCGGTAACCATAACCAACAAGGTGACCGGCCAGAACCGATCCGCCCAAACGGACGACGGCGGCCGCTACTCCTTCGTCAATGTCGCACCGGGCCCCTACGACGTCAAAATCGTGAATAAGGGCTTCCGGACGATGACGCAGCAGAACCTCGAGGTGAGCCCGAACACCGTCGCGCGCGCCGATATCCGACTCGAGGTCGGAGCGCTCACCGAGACGGTTTCGGTCGAGGCCACGGCCGCGCTGCTGCAAACCGATAAGTCCGACACGCACTCGGAGATCACGGCAAAGTCGGTCCAGAACCTACCGTTGCCGGGCTACCGGAACTACCAGAGCCTTTTGAACCTGGTGCCGGGAGCGCTGCCGACCGCGACGCAGAACTCCATCACCGACACGCCGGGACGCGCTCTGGCCACGCACATCAACGGCGGCAATTCGCAGACCAACTCGACGCGCATCGACGGCGCGGCGAGCGTCAACGTCTGGCTGCCTCACCACGTCGGCTACGTCTCCTCGGAAGAGACCATCGACACGGTGAACATCACGACCGCGTCGGCGGACGCCGAGCAGGGCATGGCGGGATCGTCGGCCATCACGGTGATCACGAAGTCGGGAACGAACGACATCCACGGCAGCGCGTTCGAGTTCCACGACGACCAGCACCTCAAGGCGCGGAACTTCTTCCAGCAGGCCGGGACGGACAAGCCGCTGAGCATCTACAACAATTTCGGCGCGACCATCGGCGGGCCGGTAGTGAAGAACCGCTTGTTCTACTTCCTGAGCTTTGACGGGACGAGACAGCGCCAGGCTTCGCCGGGCTTCTACTCGGTGCCGACCGCCGACCAGCGGACGGGCGATTTCAGCGCCTATCCGACGCTGATCTACGATCCGCTGACCGGCACTGCCGACGGCAAGGGCCGCACCCCGTTCGCGGGCAATCGGATTCCCTCGAACCGGCTGGACCCGATCGCGCAGAAGCTCGAGTCGTACTACCCGGCGCCGAACGTGCCGGGCGCGACCACGTTGAACAACTACTTCGCGGCGGGCGGGCCGATCCTGAACCGGAATTACTTCGACGCGAAGGTCAACTTCAACGCCAGCGAAAAGGAAACCATCTGGGGCAAGTACGGGCGCATGTGGGCCACCGCCGGCGGCAAGCCGGTGTTCGGCATCGCGGGCGGCCCCGGACTCGGCGGCGCCGACCCGGGCACCGGCGATACGCTGATCCAACTCGGCACCATCGGCCACACCCACACCTTCAACTCGCACCTGATCCTCGACGGCGTGCTCGGCTATGAGCGGCAGGGCCAGTCGGTGATCCCGACGGACTTCGGCACCAACTACGGGCTACAGTTCGGGATCGCCAACACCAACGGTCCGGACCCGCGGCAGAGCGGCTTCCCGAACATCGGCGGCTTCAGCTACACGGGCTTCGGCGTGCCGAACTGGATGCCGGTAACCCGCGTCGAAGAGAGCTACACGCAGAGCGACAACGTGACCTACACGCACGGCGCGCACGAGCTGCGTTTCGGCTTCGACCTTGTCCGCCATCACTTGAACCACTGGCAGCCGGAGATCGTGGACGGCCCGCGCGGCTACCTCGGTTTCGGCGGCGGTCCGACGGCGCTCAACGGCGGCGCGGCCCCGAACCAGTACAACAGCTACGCGACGTTCCTCCTCGGCTTCGCCACCTCGACGGACAAGAGTCTCCAGAACATTCTGGCGACCGGCCGTGAGTGGCAGTTCGGCTGGTACCTGCGCGATCGCTGGCAGATCAGCCGCAACGTGACCCTCAACATCGGGCTGCGTTACGAGCTGTATCCGCTGATGACGCGCGCCGGCAAGGGCATCGAGCAGTACATCCCGGCCACCAACCAGGTGATGCTCGGCGGGCGCGGCAACGTGCCGGATAACGCCGGCATCAACGTCAGCCACAAGCTGTTCGCTCCGCGCGTCGGCCTGGCGTGGCGCATCAACGACAAGACCGTGCTCCGCACCGGCTACGGAATCAACTTCGACCCGATTCCGTTCTCGCGTCCGCTGCGCGGCTGGTATCCGCTGGTGATCGGCGCGACCAACGTTTCGCCGAACGGCTTCTCGTACGCGAACACTTCGATCGCGCAGGGCGTGCCCAACGTCGTTGGGCCGGATCTTTCGACCGGCGTCGTGACGCTGCCCGGCAACGTCTCCGAGCGGAGCCCGTACGGCTTCATCCACCGCGGCTACGAACAGTCGTGGAACCTCACTCTCGAGCGCAAGCTGCCGTCCGACGTCGTGATGTCGGTCGGCTACGTTGGGTCTCACTCGGTGCACCTGCTGGCCGACTACGACATCAACGCCGGCTATCCGGGTTCGGGCACGGCGAACCTGCCGTACAACCTCGCCTATGGCCGAACGGTCGCAACGAATATGTGGGACGGCTATCTGAGCTCGAACTACAACTCGCTGCAGGTCGCGGTCAATCGCCAATTCTCCAAAGGCCTGATGATCAAGGCCGCCTACACCTACTCGCACGCCATCGACTACACGGACGATGACGGGTGGGCCAGCGTAGGTTGGAACTGGGGTCCGGTCTTCCAGCGCAATCGCGCCACGGCCGGGTTCGATCGCGCGCACGTCCTGCAGGTCGGCTGGCTCTATGAGCTGCCGTTCGGCAAGGGCAAGATGCTGGCGCACTCGGGCGTCGGCGCCGCGGTTCTCGGCGGCTGGCAGGTGAACGGCATCATGTCGGCCTATACCGGCACGCCGTTCACGGTCACGGACAGCGGCTCGCTGCTGAACGCGCCGAACAACACGCAGACGGCGAACCAGGTCGGTCCGGTCGTCAAGATCGGCGACGTGGGTCCGAACACGCGGTACTACGATCCGTCGGCATTCGCGTCGGTGACGCAGGCGGCGACGTTCGGCAATACCGGACGCAACATCCTGCGCAATTCGGGCGTGTGGAACACGGATTTGAACATCAACCGCGAGTTCAAACTCGGGGAGCGGTTCAAGACCCAGTTCCGCGGGGAGTTCTTCAACTTCCCGAACACGTCGCATTTCGGCGGCGTGTCGAGCGGCAACGTGACAGGCGGAGCGACGTTCCTCAGCATCCGCAGCGCGTCCGGCGAACGCCAGGTCCGCTTCGGACTCCGCTTCCAGTGGTAAGTTAGCGTAATGACTCCTAGGGAAGGGCGAGCCGCGGTGCGGCTCGCCCTCTTTTTATTTGGGGCATCACTCTGGGGACAATCGGACGAGCTCGCGCGCGAGGCGCAGCGGGCCAACGAGCTGATGTCCGCGGGCAAGTACGCGGACGCGATCCCGATCTATCAGCGGATCGCCAAGGCGATGCCGGCGAATGCGGGCATTCAGCTCAATCTCGGGCTCGCCGAGCATTTTGCGGGTCGTGAGCGCGACGCCGTTCCGCACCTGGAAGCGGCGCTGAAGGCGCAGCCCAATTCCATTCCCGCGCTGACAGCGCTGGCACAGGCGCGGCTGGCGTTGAACGAACCGAAACTGGCGATCGCGCCGCTGGAGAAGCTGGCGGCGGCGGAGCCGAAGAATCGCGAGGCGCGAGGAATGCTGGCGGAGGCGCTACTCGACTCCGGACGCTTCGAGGACGCGGCTGCGCGGTATCGCGAGGTATCGAACGAAGATCCCAACGATCCCCGGGCGTGGTACGGGCTCGGCATGAGCTACCAGGGGCTCGCCGGCAGCGCGTTCGATCGGCTACAGAAACTCGACCCGACGTCGCCGTTCGTATCGTCGCTGGTCGCCGATACGCGCGTGAAGCGCCGGCAGTATCGCAGCGCTTATTTCTTTTATACGCAGGCCTTGGAAAAGCTCCCTCAATTGCACGGGGTCCACTCGGCGCTGGCGGAGGTCTACCGCAAGACGGGCCATCCCGATTGGGCCGCGCGGGAGGACGCGAAGGAAGCGGCGCTGCCCGCTCCCGACTGCAAGGCGCATCCCGCGGAGTGCGAATTCGTCGCCGGGCACGACGCGCAACTGACGAAGACGGTGGCTGCCGCGCCGGAGGCCCTCTACTGGCAGGCGAAGGCGGCGAACGAGCTCGCGATGCAATCGTTCTTCCGGCTGGGACAGTTGCCGCCGTCGGTCGAGATGCACGAGTTGAAGGCGGATATCGCGCGCGGGCAGGGACAGCATGTCGAGGCGGCGCAGGAGTGGCGCGCGGCGTTGGCGCTCGCGCCGGGAAATCCGAAGATCGAGCGGGAGATCGCGATCTCGTACTTTTTGGCGGGCGATTACAAGACGGCGCTGGACGAGGCGCAGCGCCTGTTGCAGCGCGATGCGCGATCAGCGGAGATGAACTTCGTAGCCGGCGACAGCCTGCTGCGGTTGGAGGATGCCGAGAAGGCCGTACCGTACTTGCGCGCGGCGTTGGCGGGAGATCCGAAGATGCTGGCGGCGGACGCGTCGCTGGGGCTGGCCTTGGCGCGGCTCGGAAAAGCGGCGGAAGCGGTCCCGCTGCTGGAGAAGGCGCTGGAATTGGATGACGACGGCTCGTTGCACTTCCAATTGGCGAATGCGTACCGCGCCGGTGGGCAGGCGGAAAAGGCTCGGACGGCGATGACGCAGTATCAGGAGATCGCGAAGCGCAACGAAGAACAGAAGGCGGAAGTCGCGAGGGAGGCTCAGATTGGCCCTCCGAAATAGGAGCTGCTTGAGGGTTTCGAACTTGACGCTGAGACGCAGAGGCGCAGAGGTTTTGATTGGCGCTTCTCTGTGTCTCTGCGTCTCTGCGTCAAATCCGGCTATTCGCTTTCGTCTGGTCCCCGACTCTGGTATCTCGTTCGTCCTCGAGAACTCTCCCACGCCGCGGAAGCACCTGATCGAGACGATGCCCGGCGGCATTGCAGTCCTCGATTTCGACGGCGACGGCCGCCCCGACATCTACTTCACCAACGGCGCAGAGATCCCGTCGCTGGAGAAGAGCGCGCCCAAGTATTGGAATCGCCTGTACCGCAATGAGGGAGGGATGAAGTTCCGCGACGTCACCGAGTCCGCCGGAGTCGCGGGCGCGGGATACTCGATGGGGGCCGCCGCGGCGGACTTCGACAACGACGGCCACACCGACCTCTTCGTCGCCGGCGTCAATCGCAACACCCTCTACCGCAATCTCGGCAATGGCAAGTTCGAGGATGTCACCGCGAAGGCGGGGATTGCCAGCGGCGATTGGGCCGTCGCCGCCGGGTGGTTCGACTACGACCGCGACGGACGCCTCGACCTGTGGATCGTTCATTACGCCAAGTGGTCTACCAGCTACGACCGCTATTGCGGGGACGCGTCGAAGAACCTCCGGATCTACTGCCACCCGAAATATTTCGAGGGCCTCGCCAGCACGCTCTACCGCAATCGCGGCGACGGGACGTTCGAGGACGTCTCGGCGAAGTCGGGAATCGCGAAACACGCCGGGCGCGGCATGAGCGTCTCCTTCGCCGACTATGACCAGGACGGCTGGCCCGACGCCTTCGTCACCAACGACAACATGCCGAATTTCCTGTTCCATAACCGCGGCGACGGGACGTTCGAGGAGGTCGCGCTGGCGGCCGGTGTCGCGCTCCGCGACCACGGCAAGGCGGTCGCGAGCATGGGGACGGAGTTCAAGGACTACGACAACGACGGCCTTCCCGACGTCTTCGTCACCGCGCTCTCCGGCGAGACGTACCCGGTGTTTCGGAACGCCGGCAAAGGGAACTTCGCCGACGCCACGTACCAGTCGCGGATCGGCGCGGCATCGGTGAAACACAGCGGCTGGGGGATCGGCGTTTTCGATTTCAATAACGATGGCTGGAAGGACGTGTTCACCGCCAACTCGCACGTCAACGACCGCGTCCAGGAGACCGAAGGCGGCGTGTATCGGGAGAAGAACTCCGTCTTCGTGAATAACGGCGGCACGTTCCAGGAAGTGGCGGACGCAGGCCTGGACGCGGTGAAGGCGCATCGAGGCGCGGCATTCGCGGACTTCGACGGCGATGGCCGCATCGACGCCGTCGTGAGCGCGCTAGGGGATACGGCGGAGCTATGGGCGAACGTCAGCCCCGGCGCCGGACACTGGATCGCGCTCCGGCTGACCGCGATCGGCGCCCGGGTCCGCATCGGAAATCAGATGGCGGAAGTGACGACCGCAGTGGGGTATGCGTCGTCGGCCAGTGTCCCGCTTCATTTCGGAGTGGGGACTGCTACGGTGATTCCCAAGATCGAGATCCGGTGGCCGACGGGGCGCGTACAGACGCTGACGAATGTGAAGGCGGATCAAGTGGTCGCGATCACCGAGCGATAAGCCGCTTGGTGGGGCGGCCAATCGTGGCCGCAGCCGCCTTTTAGGCGGCTCCTGGCAGGCGAAACCGCCTGCCCCACCCCCCAGACTTGAGTGAAATGTCCAAACTCCGGCCAGCCGCCTGAAAGGCGGCGGCGGCCACGATTGGCCGCCCCACTACGGTCTGTAGAGGCCCCGCTCTTCGATGTATTGCAGGACCGCGTCCGGCAATTCCGGTGGACGCCGTCCCGCGGCCAGGGCCGCTCGCACTTCCGATGACGACACGGGCAAGCTCAGCGTATCGAGGCGCTCGAAGCGGACCTCGGGCGGCGGATCGTATCGCGAATTGGGACGGCTCACCACGAGGAAGCAGACCGCCTCCGCGACATCGCGCCAGCGGCGCCACGTCTGAATCTCGGCGAAGGCGTCCGCCCCAATGATGAAGAACAGCCGATCGTCCGCGGCGAGGGTCGGCCGCACCCGTTCGATCGTGTCGATCGAGTAGCTGTGCCCCGCCCCCTGCTCCAGGCGCGACACGCAGAAACGAGAATCTCCCGCGGTGGCGAGCTCCGCCATGCGGACGCGGTCATCGTAGGGCGCATGCGCGCCGTGTTGCTTGTGAGGCGGATGGGCGGCCGGGATGAACAACACGCGATCCAGCCGGAACCGGTCGGCCGCCTCCCGAGCCACCGCGAGGTGGGCGTTATGGATCGGGTCGAAGGTGCCGCCGAAGAGCGCGATTCGCATCGGGCCGCCGCGCCGGAGCTACTCGTTCTCGATCTTGACCGAATTGATCCGGACTTCCTTCAGCGGACGATCCTGCGCATTGCGCGGGGTCTCGGAAATCTTCTTGACCACGTCGTAGCCCTCGATCACTTCGCCGAAGATGCTGTGCTTGTTGTCGAGCCACGGGGTGGCGGCGACGGTCACGAAGAACTGGCTGCCGTTGGTGTTCGGACCGGCGTTCGCCATGGAGAGCAGACCGCCCTTAGTGTGGCGGAGCGTCGGGTGGAACTCGTCGGAGAACTGGTAGCCCGGACCGCCGCGGCCCGTGCCGGTCGGGTCGCCGCCCTGGATCATGAAATCCGGAATCACGCGGTGGAAAATCGTGCCGTCGTAGAACGGCTTACCGGTTTTCGTCCCGTTGGCGAGGTTCACGAAGTTGTCAACCGTCTTGGGCGCCTTGTCGGCGTACAGTTTCACTTTGAAGGCGCCTTCGGTCGTGTCGAACGCGGCGTAAATATCGTTGGGCATCACCTGAATTGTAGCAATACCCTCCGCCAGTACCGGGATTCGCCGGGAACCGGATTTGTGCCGAACGCTATGTTAGACTCACTGTTGTTAATCGGGTTCCACCCGCTTCTATTCATGGGTTTCCACCACATTGCGTTTACCGCGGAGCGGCCGGTATGTCTTCGGCCTTGAATCCGCTTTCCTATGAGGAGCACCGCGAACTCGGGCTCGAGTTGCAGAAGAGCCGGGCCAAGCTGTTGCATCTAGGCAGCGTCGCGGCCACCGTCTACGGCAAGCAGAGCCGCGCCGCGTTCCAATTCCAGAAGGTCAACGACGCGATCGACAAGCTGTGCGATGAATTGCAGGCGCAGGCCGAGCAGGACTGTCCCGGCCTCGACGCGTCCTCGTTCTACCGATAGCTTCCCACTTCCGCTATGATGGCCGGAATGCGTTCCGCGGCCGTCGCCGGTGTCGTACTTATCCTTGTCGCTCAGGCGCAGGAACCGCTCATCCGCGTCACTACCCGAATGGTCGAGGTGAACGTGGTGGTGCGGGATAAGACCGGCCCCGTCCGCGGCCTCACGCGCGACGATTTCGTCCTCCTCGACAAAGGCAAACCCCAGCAGATCGCCGCGTTTTCCTCCGTCGAGTTGCGCGCGCACATAGGCGACGCGCCTGCGACTCCGGCGACGGCGGGGAGCGTTCGCACCAACCGTCCCGAAGAGCGGACCGCGCTGCCCGCGAGCACCACCGTTATTTTGCTCGACGGCGTCAACACCGACATTCAGGACCAGCCGTACGCCAAGCGGCAGTTCCTGAAGTTCCTCAAACAGGTGCGGCCCGAGGACCGGATCGCGGTCTACGCCCTCGGCTCGACTCTACGAGTGCTGCACGACTTCACCAGCGACGCGAGCAGCCTGGTGGCGGCAGTGGCCAAGTACACCGGCGGCAATCCCGGCTTGGTGGACGCCTCCGCCGGCACTGTCACCGACACCGGCGACATCACCGTCGACGCTTGGATGAACGAGTCGAGCGGCATGATCGCCGACCGCGCCATCGTCGACCGCGCCTCCAAGACGGCCGCCGCGTTGGAGGCGATCGGCAATCACGTCGCGCGGCTGCCCGGGCGCAAGAACCTCGTTTGGGTCTCCGGCAGTTTCCCATTCGCGATCGGGCACTTCGGGTCGGACGGCGTTGCTAACTGGGAGGACGCGGCGTTCGACCAGCAGATCTCCGGCGGGCGCGGCAAGGCGAACAGCGGCGGAGGAGCCGCGGCCTCCACGGCGTTGTACGGCGTCAACATCCACGACGGCAGCCCCGCCCGCGCTCAGGTCAACTTCGACGAGATCCTCCGCCGCGCCACTCGCGCGCTCAACGACGCGGATATTTCGGTTTATCCGGTCGATGCGCGCGGCCTGATCGCGATGCCCGCAAGTCTCACTGCGGCGGGCGCGACGCCAGTGAGTCGCGCGAGTATCAACCAGCGCGTCTCATCGCCCTCCACGATCCCCGTCGGCCGCAGCACCATGCAGATGCTGGCCGAGGCCACCGGCGGCCGCGTCTTCGATAACACCAACGACATACAGGGCGCGATCCGCTCCGCCATCGACGATTCGGAAGTCACGTACACCCTCGGCTTCTATCCCGACGCGAAGGGGCTCGACTCGAAATTCCACGACCTCAAAGTGCAGGTCAAGCGCGCCGGCGTCGACATCCGCTTCCGCAAGGGCTATCTCGCCAGCCCCGACGCCCCGGTCCCCGACAAGCAGCGAGGCGAGGAGATTACGGCCGCCGTCTCAACCGCGCTCGAGGCCGCCGGAATCGGACTCAAGGCCGTCACGGAGCCGGAAGAGAAGGCGAACGGGATCGTAGTGACCGTCGCGATCGATCCCAAGGATTTGAGCTTCGAGAGCCGCGACGGCAAGCGGCTCGCCATCGTCGACGTCGCCTTCTCGCCGCGAGCCGCCGACGGCCACGATCTCGGCACCGCGACCCAGACGCTGCGCCTCAATCTCGAGCCGGCACGCTACGCGGCAGTCCTCGAGCAAGGCCTCACGGTGAACAAGACTTTCCCCGCGGACGCGAAGCGCGCGCAGGTCCGCATCGCGGTGTTCGACCGCGGCTCCGGGAAGGTCGGCTCCGTCGTGGTCCCAGGCCAATAAACCTGTTATATTGTTTGGCGGTACAACTAAATGCGGCCTCAACAGTGGGACCTGTTCAAACGCGCAGCCCGGCTCGAAAAGCTGGACCAGATTCCGATGGCGATGATCATCGACAGCCCATGGATTCCGGGCTACCTCGGGATCAAACACCTCGACTACTATCTGGACCCGGAGCTGTGGTTTAACTCCAACCTCAAGATCATGGAGGAGTATCCCGATATCATCTTCGTCCCCTCCTGGTGGATGGAGTACGGGATGGCCGCGGAACCCTCGATTTTAGGCGCGAAGATCAAGTTTTGGCAGGACAACACACCCAGCGAATATCACCGGCTCGATCACCTCGAGGACATGGACAAGCTGCCCGAATATGAGGTCGAGGCCGATGGCTTTGCGGCGCTCACGCTGCATCGCATCCAGATGCACAAGCAGCGGATTCTCGACGCCGGCTACATTCTGCCGATCGTGACGGCGCGCGGCCCGCTGTGCACGGCGGGCTTCGTCCGCGGGACCACCGAATTCATGTTTGACATCGCGGAGAATCCCGAGGGCGCGCACAAATTGATCGATCTTTGCACACGTGTGGTGATCGACTGGTTGAAGGCCCAGCACAAGGTCATGGGCGACACGGTCGAGGGCATTTTCATCCTCGACGACATCGTGGGCTTCATCAACGAAGAGCACTACATGGAGTTCGCCCACCCGTACCTCACGCGGATCTGCGAGGCGTTTCCGAAGGACTGGGTCAAGATCTATCACAATGACGCCGAGGTGGACGCGTGCCTCGACCACCTGCCCGATTGCGGCTTCAACGTCCTGAACTGGGGCAAGCAGAAGGACATCCGCGAGGTGAAGCAGCGGATCGGCGACAGGATGTGCCTGATGGGCAACGTGAACCCGCTGGAGATCGCGGTCCGCGGCACGCCGGAGGAGGTCCGCGAGGCGACTCTCGACGTTCTGGAAGGCGCGGGCGGCGAAGGCGTCATCCTCTCGGTCGGCGGCGGTGTGAGCCCCGGGATGCCGCGCGAGAACGTGGTCGCGATGCAGGAGGCGCTCGCGGAGTATAACGCCAAGCGGGCCCGCGAGGTCGCGCATGCCTGATTACGCCCTCATGAACCAGTGCCTATATGAGGGGAAGGCCAAGGAAGTCGAACAGATGACCAAGGACGCGCTCGCCGACGGGCGATCCGTCCAGGAGGTCCTGAACGAAGGCCTGATCGCGGGCATGAGCGTGGTCGGCGAGGACTTCAAACACAACATCCTCTACGTCCCCGAGGTCCTGATCGCGGCGCGCGCCATGAAGGCCGGGATGGCGGTGCTGAAGCCGCTGCTCACTGCGGCGAAAGACGCCGGCGGCAAGCGCATCGGCACGTTGCTGATGGGCACCGTGCGCGGCGACCTGCACGACATCGGCAAGAACCTGGTCTGCATGATGGCGGAAGGCGCCGGGTTCGAGGTCCACGACATCGGAGTCGATCAGAGCGTGGAGAAATTCATGGCCGCGGCGGACAAGTGCAATCCCGACATCATCGGCATGAGCGCGCTGCTGACCACGACGATGGTGTACATGAAGACCGTGATCGACGGCTTCGAGGCCGCCGGCCGCAACGTCAAGTTCGCGGTGGGCGGAGCGCCGATCAGCCAGATGTTCGCCGACGAGATCGGCGCCGACGGGTACGGTTCCAACGCGTCGGCCGCGGTCGACCTGTTCCTGCGGCTGGCGCTGGCGCGCGAATCCGAGGCATGTCCGCAAGCCTGACCATCAACGGCCAGACCGTCGAGGCGGCGCCCGGGCCTTCGCTGTTCGACTACGCCGAGGGGCTCGGCGTGCGCATTCCGACGTCGTGCAATAAGCAGGGGAAGTGCCGCGAATGCCTGGTCGAAGTGACCGAAGGCTACGACGGCCTCTCGCCGCGGACGGAGCGCGAACAACATCTGCGAGGCGCGTTCCGTCTCTCGTGCCAGACGCACGTTATGTCCGGGGCGGTCCAGTGCCACACGCTGCGGCGCGGGCGCATGCAGATCGACCGCGGCGCCAGCAGAGCCGCGACAGTAATGGAGCGGTTGTCGGGAGAACGCTACGGCCTTGCCGCCGACATCGGCACCACGACCGTCGTCCTCCGCTTGCACGATCTCTCCACCGGCGAGCTCGTCGCCGACGCCGCCTTCGAGAATCCGCAGCGCTTCGGCGGGTCGGAGATCATGTCGCGCATCCAGTACGACACCGAGCATCCGGGCCGCCTGCTGTTTCGCACGCTTGCCGGCTACATGGCGCATGCGATCGAGGAATTCCCCGTCGATCCCCGTACGATCCGCGAAGTCGTGATCGTCGGCAACTCGACGATGCGCGACCTGTTCTTCCGCCAGAACGTCTGGTCGATCGGCCAGAGCCCGTACCGGTCGATCACGGAGATCGAAGTCGAACAGGGGAAGCGCACCGGCACCGCACTCGAGACTACCGGCGTCCGCACACTGCTCCCGATCGACCCACGGGCGCGCGTCTACGGCGCCCCGATCATCAGTGGACACGTCGGCGCCGACGCCGCGGCGTGCATGCTCGCCGTCGATCTGGCGCACGAGGAGCGGCTCGTCGCCATCATGGACATCGGCACGAATACCGAGCTGATCCTCGGGAATCGCCACCGGATTCTCGCTGCGAGCTGCCCTGCCGGTCCGGCGTTCGAAGGCGGCGCGATCTCCTGCGGCATGCCGGCGCTCGACGGCGCCATCGAGGACGTCACGATCGCAGACGACGGATCGTTCCAGGTCGGCGTCATCGGCGGCGGCGCGCCCGAGGGACTCTGCGGGTCGGGACTGGTCGACCTGATGGCCGAGTTGCTCCGCACCGGCCGCATGAACCCGCTCGGCCGCTTCGAAGACTCCGGCCGCATCGACGTCGCGCCCGGCGTCTACTTCACCGAGAGCGACGTGAACGAGTTGGCGCAGGCGAAGGGCGCGAACGTCGCGGGACTTCGCGTCGTGGCCGCCGAGTACGGCGTCTCGTTCGACGACATCGACGTGTTCTATCTCGCGGGTGGCTTCGGACGGCATCTGAAGATCGACGGGGCGCAGCGCATCGGGCTGATCCCGTCGCTGGACCCGGCGCGTATCGTCCAGGCGGGTAACGCTGCCATTGAAGGCGCCAGTATCGCGCTCCGATGCCCGGAGAAGAGGCGCGAATTGGAGGAGCTCGTCCGCCGCGTCGAGCACTGCCGCCTGGAAACGCACCCGCAGTTCTTCGACTTCTTCGTCGACGGGTGCCAGTTCAATCCGCTATGATCTCCCTCGCTCCAGACGGGAACGTCGCGCCGGCCGAGTTTCTGCGGCTGTTGGGATATCCGCGCGACTACGTCCTCGAAGGCCGCGCGCGAGAGCTCGCCGACGAAGCTCGCGCCTGGTACGCGCGCCACGGCACGCCGTGGCTCTACGTCCGCGAGGCGGCTGCGGTGGAGATCGCCGGGGACACGATCCGGATCGAAGGCGCGGAATTCCACTCTACCCGGTTGGCGCGAACGCTCGCCGGCGCGGAGGCGCACGGCGCGATGCTGGTCGCGGTGGGCGCCGGTCCGGAGGTCGAGGAGCGCACGCAGCAGCTCTGGATCGAGGAGAAGCCCGACGAGTACTTCTTCCTGGAGATGTTCAGCTCCGCGGTGGTCGAGCACCTCACGACGCTCGCGGGAGCGCGCCTCTGCGGCTGGGCGGACTCGAACGGCCTGGCCGTCCTGCCGCACTACAGCCCCGGGTATCCCGAGTGGGACATTGCGGAGCAGCCGCGATTGCTCGATTTGTTTCGCCCTGACGTGCCTCTCGAAGCGCTCGACTCCGGCATGCTGCGGCCGAAGAAATCGCTTTTGGCGGTGTTCGGGCTGACCCGTCACACCGACCGGGTCCGCCGTCTGACCGACCTCAATCCGTGTCAAAACTGCTCGTTTCATCCCTGCCAGTTCCGGCGCGCCCCGACGTATAACGTGAACCTCAAAGCGCTGCGCCGCTGGGCCGCGGAGCGACTTTCGCTGGAGCACCGCGAGGACGGGGTCGACGCCCTGTTCCGCTACGACGGGACGACGTGCAGCAACATGGGTCGGCCGCTGACGTTCTACTACGGCGTGAAACTCGGCACGCGCTCCGAGGGTTATCCGATCCGCGAGCAGTGGTGCGGACCCGCTCCCGGCGACACCGGCCACACGTTCATGTGCAAATACCAGAGCGGCGCTGCGCCCCTGATGGCGGCGATCGCGGCCGAGAAGCCGCTGCTCGGACGCCGCCTCGACGAAGTCCTGACGTGGAAGCGCGACGTCTGCTCCGCCGGATGTTATTGTGAACCCGCCAGCCGCGAGCACAAATGGGGGCTGGTCCTGGAGACCATCCACTACGCGCTGGCGCAACGAGAATCGAAATGAGCCCTACACCTCAAGTCTCCAACCAACAGCGACTCCAACAGAGCCGCGACTGTGAAGGAGCGGTTGTTGATCAACCGATTCGGCCGCTGGGACAACCGCTCCATAACTGTCGCGGCTCTGTTGAAGTTGTGGTTAGCTCGGGGGAGCCCCGCCGATGAGCAGCCTTCTCGAAACCCTCCGCGACCGCGTCCTGCTTGGCGACGGCGCTATGGGGACGCAACTGATGCTCGCCGGCCTGGAACAAGGCAACTGCGGCGAGGAGTGGAACCTGACGCATCCCGAGCGCGTGCTCGCGATCCAACGACGCTACGTCGAGGCGGGCTCCGACTGCCTGCTCACCAACACGTTCGGCGGCTCGCGCCTCATGCTGAACCGCCACGGGAAGGGCGAGCTCGCGCGCGACGTCAACTGCGCCGCCGTCGCGATCGCGCGTGAGGCGTTCGGCGGACGTCCAGGTTTCGTCATCGGCGACATCGGACCGTTCGGCGGCCTGCTCGAACCCTACGGCGACTTCACCGAGAGCGACGTCCGCGCCGCTTTCACGGAGCAGGCGAAAGCGCTCGTCACCGCCGGCGCCGACGCCATCATCATCGAGACCCAGACCGCGCTCGAAGAGCTCGCGCTGGGCATCGAAGCGGCGAAAGAGGCCGGCGCACCGTGCATCATCGGCTCGCTCGCGTACGACGTGACGCTCGACGGCTCCACGTTCCGCACCATGATGGGCGTCGACCCGGAGCGCGCCGCCGAGTTCATGCAGGAGCACGGCGCCGATATCGCGGCACTCAACTGCGGCACCGGAATGGACATGACGCGCGCCGTCCACGCCGTCGAGCGCTACCGCGCCGTCACCGACCTTCCTGTGATGGTGCAGCCCAACGCCGGCCAGCCCAAGCTGATCAACATGAAGGTCGTCTACGACGAGACGCCCGACCAGATGGCTCCCGGCTTCGCCCCGCTGGCGCGCGCCGGAGCCAACATCATCGGCGCCTGCTGCGGCAGCGGCCCCGACCATATCCGCGCCTTCCGCACCGCCCTGGACCTCCTATGAAGAACAAACTCTGCGACCTCCCCACGCCCGCCGGCCTGCCAGACGACAAGTCGGGAATCGGCGTCCATTACGTCGACGGCTATCTGAAACCGATGAACGCCAAGCTGGAGGACGGCACGGTGGTGAAAGCGAAACGCCGCGGCCTCAAGGTGACGCTGACCGTCGGCGCGAAGAAGGGCGACGGCCTGATGCGGCGCCTCCACGTCAGTCCCGACCCCGCCGTGATGCTCGACGCGGCGTTGCAGGAAGCGGCCAAAGCGGCCGGCGTCGAGCTGACCGTCGAGAACGGAGCGATCTACCTCTCGCTATGAAGATCGCCGACATCCGCGCCACGACTGTCACCGTCCCGCTGGAAGCGCCGCTGCGCCACGCCAACGGGTGCCACTGGGGACGCTTCGTCCGCACGATCGTCGAGGTCGAGACCGACGACGGGTTGATCGGGCTCGGCGAAATGGGCGGCGGCGGAGAGTCCGCCGAGGCGACGATCCGCGCGATGAAGCCGTACCTCGCCGGCCTCGACCCGACGCGCCTCGAAGAGATGCGCTTCCGCATCGCGAATCCCACGGCGTCGCTGTACAACAACCGCACCCAGATCCTCGCCGCGCTCGAATTCGCGTGCCTCGACATTCTCGGGCAGGCGTGGGGCGTGCCGGTGTGCGACATCCTCGGGGGCCGGCTGCGCGACCGCGTGCCGTTCGCTTCGTACTGCTTCTTCCGCTATCCGCCGCACGAGGTCCGCACCATCGACCAGGTGGTGGAGAACGCGCGCAACCTCAAGCGCCGCTTCGGCTTCACGACCCATAAGGTGAAGGCGGGCGTCTTTCATCCCGACTACGAGCTCGAGTGCTACCGCGCGGTCGCGGCCGAGTTTCCGGGCGACAACGTGCGGTTCGACTGCAACGGCGTCTGGTCGACCGAGCAGGCGATCCGCTTCGGACAGGCGATCGAGGGGCTGCGCAATGACTATCTCGAGGACCCCGTCTACGGGATGAACGGCATGCGCCGCGTCCGCGAAATGGTCCGCGTGCCCTTGGCGACGAACACCATCGTCGTGAATTTCGAGCAGCTCGCCGAGAACGCGCTGAAGACCGCCGCCGACGTGATCCTCCTCGACACGACCTTCTGGGGCGGCATCCGCCCGTGCATCAAGGCGGCTGGCGTCTGCGAGACTTTTCAGCTAGGCGTCGCCGTGCACTCGTCAGGCGAACTCGGCATCCAGCTCGCGACGATGCTCCATCTTGGCGCCGTGATTCCAAACCTCTCCTTCGCCGCCGACGCTCACTACCACCACCTCACGGACGACATCATCGAGGGCGGTCTCATGAAGTACGAGAACGGCTCCATCGCCGTCCCTACCGCTCCCGGCCTCGGGGTGAAATTGAATCGCGACAAGCTCGCCGAGTACAGCGAGCTTTACCGCAAACTCGGCGGCTACGCCTACGACCAGGATCCCGGCCGCCCCGGCTGGGCCCCCATCATCCCCAACGACCGTTGGGCCGACCCGAAGGTGGCATATGACTGCAAGCTGCCGTAACTCCCTCCTCCTCTTCACCGCGATCGCGCTCCACGCCGAAACCGGCGCCAATGCGTGGCTCCGTTACGAGCGTCTCGCCAACCCGCCGTCGCTGCCGGCCGTGGTCGCGACGATCGGCAATGAACCGCTCCTCCGCACCGCGCAGCAGGAGATCATCCGAGGTCTTCGCGGCATGACCGGCCGCACGCTCCGTGCACAGACCGGACCCGCGGCAGAACCCGCGATCGTCGTCCGAACCGGGCTCACCGATATCCGATCCGATAGCTTCTCGATTACGTCTTCCGGCGGCAACATCGTCATCTCCGCGCCGAACGACCGCGGCGCGCTCTATGGGGCCTTCGCGTTTCTCCGCCATCTGGCGGCCGGGGAGCCGTTCACGGAAACCTCCTCGCCGCGCGTCGCCGCCCGCTGGGTCAACGAGTGGAACAATCTCGACGGCACGATCGAGCGCGGCTACGCCGGCCGCTCCATCTTCTGGGATAACGGCAAGGTCCGCGACGACCTGACACGCGTCTCCGAATACGCCCGCCTCCTCGCGTCGCTGGGCATCAACGGCTGCTCGATCAACAACGTCAACGCCAACCCGAAGATCGTCACCCCCGAGTTCACGCCGCAGATCGCGCGCATCGCCGACGCCATGCGACCTTGGGGCGTTCGCGTCGCCATCGCGGTCGATTTCGGCAGCCCCAAATCGGTCGGCGGACTCGACACGTTCGACCCGCTCGACGCCACGGTCGCAGCGTGGTGGAAGACGCGCTTCGACGAGATCTACCAGGCCATCCCCGACTTCGCCGGCGTCGTCCTGAAGGCCGATTCCGAGGGCCGCGTCGGACCCGCCACCTACAATCGCACCCACGCCGACGCCGCCAACGTCCTCGCACGAGCGCTCGCGCCGCACAACGGCATCCTCTTCTATCGCGGCTTCGTCTACGACCACCGCATGGACTGGAACAACCCGAAGAACGACCGGGCCCGCGCCGCCTACGACAATTTCGTCCCGCTCGACGGGAAGTTCGACTCCAACGTCATCATCCAGATCAAGAACGGCCCCATCGACTTTCAGGTTCGCGAGCCCGCGTCGCCGCTGTTCGGCGCACTGGAGAAGACCAACCGCGCAGTCGAACTCCAGATCACGCAGGAGTACTTCGGCCAGGCGCGCCACACCGTTTTCCTCGTCCCGTACTGGAAGAACGTCCTCGATTTCGACCTGCACGTCAACCGCGCGGGGACGCCTGTGAAGTCGCTGGTCACGGGCTTCGTCGGAGTGTCCAACGTGGGACTCGACGAGAACTGGACCTCCAACCATCTCTCGCAGGCCAACCTCTACGGCTTCGGCCGCCTTGCGTGGAACGCCGACCTCACCTCGGAAAAGATCGCCGACGAGTGGACGCGCCTCACGTTCGGCTCCGACCCGAAGGTCCTCGCCACGGTCAAGAACATTCAACTCACGTCGTGGCGCACGTACGAGGACTACACGGGCCCGCTCGGGCTGCAGACCCTCACCGACATCACCGGCAATCACTACAGCGTCAACATCGAGGCCTCGGAGCGCAATGGCTGGGGGCAGTGGCATCGCGCGGATGAGAAGGGCGTTGGGATGGATCGCACGACCGCGTCCGGCACCGGCTACATCGGCCAATACCGGCCCGAGATTGCCAAGGTGTGGGAGTCGGTCGAGACGTGTCCCGACGAGCTGCTGCTCTTCCTGCACCACGTGCCGTACACGCACAAGCTCCACGGCGGGAAGACGGTCGTGCAGTTCCTTTACGACTCGCATTACGACGGCGCAGCCGGCGTCGAGCAGTACGCACGCCAGTGGAAGGCGCTCAAGGGCGCGGTCGACGAGCAGCGCTATCGCGACGTCCTGGCGCAGCTCGAATATCAGGCCGGCCAGGCGATCGTGTGGCGCGACGCGGTGACGCGCTACTTCGCGAAAATGTCGAGTATCGCGGACGTGAAGGGCCGCGTGAACAATTACCCCGGACGCGTCGAAGCCGAGGGTATGCAGCTCACCGGTTATGCCGCGCGCGACATGCAGCCGTTCGAGGACGCGTCCGGCAGCAAGTACGTCTCGTGCGCGTCCGGCACGTGCTCAGCGGCCACCAACTTCGCCGGCACGGCCGGCTGGCACGACCTCCACATCCAGTACTTCGACATGCCGATGGGGGCCGCGCGCTTCCGCGTCTTCGTCGGCTCGCAACTGGTCGACGAGTGGACGGCGGCGGACCGCATTCCCGCCCGGCGTCTCGACTCCGGAGCCTCCGCGCGGCGCACCATCGCCGGAGTAGCGCTCCGCCCCGGAGACGAGATTCGCGTCGAAGGCGTGCCCGAGCGGGGCGACCCGGCCGCGCTGGATTACATCGAAATCCGGTAGCCTCCTCTGTTGCAGTTGCCTACTTCTCAACGCGGAGACGCGGAGAACACGGAGGCTGCGCGGAGGAAGACAATTCCAACTTCGCAGCGCAATTCTCCGCGTTTTCTCCGCGCTCTCCGCGTCTCCGCGTTGAATTGGGACCCTCAACGATTCTGAGAATCCGTGTCCATCCGTGGCCCTAAAAAGTAAATTCCGCGCTGAATCACTCAATTTCAGAGTCCACCCCCCATGCATTTGGCGTTGGACTGTGATATATAACCGGGCCATGCAGTCAGAGATTCGGATCGGGCTCATCGGAGATTTCAATGGGACGCATCGCGCCCATCAGGCTATTCCAAGGGTTCTCCAGGCCGCTTCAGACGGAGCGGAACTGGTGTGGATACCAACGGACTCCGTGAACGCGCAGGCGCTTGCGGGCTTCGACGGTTTCTGGTGCGTTCCGGGAATGCCCTATAAGAACGCGGACGGAGCTATGCGCGCCATCCAGTATGCGCGCACTTCCCACACTCCCTTCCTGGGCACGTCGGCCGGGTTCCAATACGCAATCCTGGAATTCGCGCGCGACGTGCTGGGATTAAACCAGGCCGAGCATCATAAGGCCAATCCGAAGTCGGCGATGCCGTTGATTTCGGAACTGAGCTGCGCCCTCGCGGGCGCGAAGGCGCGCGTCCGGTTCCTGCCGGGCACGCACTTGCGGGCGGCGTACGGCGCTCCCGAAGCCGTGGAAGAGTATCACTGCAGCCACGGGTTCAACAACCGCTACCGGCGGCTGTTCGAGAGCAACTCGCTTTGCATCGCCGCGCTCGACGATCAGGACGAGGTGCGCGCCATCGAGCTCGATGGCCACCCGTTCTTCGTCGCCACGCTCTTCCAGCCGGAGCTCCAGGCCGGCGGGAGCCCGCTGGTGGCCGCGTTCGCCGCGGCGTGCGCCAAAGCCCATAAGGGGATCAGCAAAGCCGCCAGTTAATGGCGGGCGCTACTATAAACGAATGGATTCGTTACTGGCGTGGCGCGAGGAGTTCCCCATCCTCGCCCACACCACCTATATGATCAGCCACTCGCTGGGCGCCATGCCGCGGCGCGCGGAGACTCGCGTCCAGGAGTATGCCCGGACGTGGGCCGAGCGCGGGATCCGCGCCTGGGAAGAGGGCTGGTGGGAGATGCCGGTGACGGTCGGCAACCTCGTGGGCGCGATTATCGGCGCGGCGCCGGGCGAGGTCGTGATGCAGCAGAACGTGTCGATCTGCCAGTGGATCGTCGCGTCCTGCTTCGACTGGTCCGCGCGGCGCAATAAGCTCGTCACCGACGCGCTAAACTTCCCGTCGAACGACTACAACCACTACGGCCTGACGCGCCAGGGCGCGCGCGTGGTCTCCGCTCCGGGCGCCATCGAGGACTCGCTCGAGCTGATCGACGAAGAGACCGCGCTGGTGTCTGTTTCTCACGTCGCGTTCCGTAGCTCGCGCCTGCAACAGCTCCGCCCGATCGTCGAGCGCGCCCATGCCGTCGGCGCGATGGTGGTCGCCGACCTCTACCAATCGGCGGGCACGGTCCCGGTGAACGTTCGCGAGTTGGAAGTCGATTTCGCTACCGGGGGCTCGGTCAAGTGGCTGTGCGGCGGTCCCGGCGCGGGGTACCTGTACGTCCGCCGCGACCTCTGCGACAAGCTCGAACCGGCCGCCACCGGCTGGGCCGCGCACGAACAGCCCTTCGCGTTCGAGCCCGGGCCGACGCGCTACGCCTCGGGCATTTTTCGCTTTTTGAACGGCACGCCGAACATCCCCGCGCTCTATAGCGCGCGGTCCGGCTACGAGATCGTGAATGCGATCGGCGTCGAGAAGATCCGCGCCAAGTCGGTCGTCCAGACGCAACACCTCATTGCCATGGCAAGCCGCGCCGGGTTCACCGTCAATTCACCCGGCAATCCGGCGCACCGCGGCGGCGTCGTCATCCTGGACGTTCCCGACGGCGCGAACGTCACGCGGGAATTGACGCGGCGCGAGGTTCTGGTCGACTACCGTCCCGGCGCCGGCATCCGCATTGCGCCCCACTTCTATACGACGGACGAAGAGGTGGAGCGCGTCGTCGCCGAAGTCACGGACTGCGTCGAGAAGGTCACGAACGGAAAGACCTCGGGGATGTGAGAGTCGTAGTGGCCGTGGCGATTCCACGTCCACCCGACGCATGGGTCGAGCGTCTCGCCGTGGCGGCCTAGTTTCTCGAAGCGCGAGCAGTCGATCCGCCACACGTCGCCGTCGCGCGGGGGTAGGGAGCGGCCGTCGGCAATCAGATCCATGCCGCGCCACGGGAAGGCGATCTCCGCCGTCCAGCCGGGGCCGCCGACGTGGACCGCGCTCCGCATCCCCGGAAAGTCCCAGTCGAGAAATCCCCACCGCTCGCCGCGCTCATGGACGTGCCCGCCGACACCGTCCAGCACCATCACGCGGTCGCGCGCCGGATCGAACTCTGGCGACGGCTGGAACACGTCCTTCCAGAACCAGAGGACCTCGTAGACGGTGTTGAGGGCGTTCATCTCGAACTCGTAATACGAGTCGCGCCCGGCGATGAAAATCTCGAGATCGTTCTCCTCGTAGATCTTGGAATCGCGCTCGGTCAGCGTCGCCTGGACGTTGGTTTCCTCGGCCCAGAAGCCGAAGTACAGGTGCTCGTCGTCCCACAGGATTGCCACCCGGGTATCGAACCACGCCGGCTCGCCGGTCACGATGTCGACGAACGGAGTCGATTTCGGAGCCGCCAGCCACGAGGGCTCGTCGAGGCGGCCGTCGAGGGTGATGGGACCGTCGGCGCGAAAAGCGGTGTAGCGGGCGGGTTCGACCATACAAAGGGTATGGTACCGTCTATGCCGATTTCGTACGGCGTCGTACCCCGAGACGGGGGCGCGCTCTATTACACTTGTCAAGCATGTTCAACCGAATCCTGGTAAGCGCCCTCTGCCTCAGCGCCGCGGCTCTTGCCCAAAACGATAACGGAAATGGCAACGGGAACGGCCCCGGAAACAACGGAAAAGTCATTCACGAGACGAAGGACACGAACGCGTCGACGAAAGCCGGCACGAGCTCGTCCATCGTCTATCACGGAGGCGCCGTCATGGCGACGCCGAACGTGTACTACATCTGGTACGGCGGCTGGTCGACTAACGACCCGGCGATCTCGATCCTGACGAATCTCGCCCAGCACATTGGCGGCTCGCCGTACTTCAACATCAACAAGACGTACTACAGCTCGATCAACGGTGTGACGACGCCGGTGACGGGCGGCGTCAGCTTCATCAACTCGACGACCGACTCCTACTCACATGGAACGACGTTGACTGACGCGGCGGTTCAGGCGGTGGTCTCGGCGGCGATCTCCTCGGGCCGGCTCCCGAAGGATACGAACGGGATCTATTTCGTGCTGACCTCGTCCGACGTGAAGGAAAGCTCGGGCTTCTGCACGCAGTATTGCGGCTGGCACACCCACGGGACGATCTCCGGCTCCGACATCAAGTACGCCTTCATCGGCAACCCGGCGACCCAGTGTCCCAGCGCCTGCGAGGAGCTGACCACGTCTTCACCCAACGGGAACCTCGGAGCGGACGCGATGGCCTCGATCATCGCCCATGAGCTCGAAGAGGCGACCACCGATCCCGACCTGAATGCGTGGTACGACCGGCGCGGCGCGGAAAATGCCGACAAGTGCGCCTGGACGTTTGGGACGACCTACACGTCGACCAACGGTTCCCCCGCCAACATGAACATCAACGGGAAAGACTATTTGATCCAGCAAAACTGGGTCAACAGCGGAAGCGGATACTGCGCTTTGAAATAAAACTCTTTGGCCACGAATGAACACGAATGAACACGAATCAAGAAATTATTCGTGTTTATTTGTGTTCATTCGTGGCCAATAATTAGCCCCCGAACCTTCCCCCAGTCCTCGCCGGAGGCGGCGGAGCGCCTGTCGTCTTTAGCGGATCCACTCCACTCCCACCGATAGTCTGGTTGTACGCAGGGACTTCCTTCTCCATCAGACTTTTGTACTCCGCCTGCACCGCCTGTAGTTCCTTTTCCAGCCCGACCACCAGCCCAATCGACGTTTCCGTCGGACCCCAGTCTCCCGAGCCCTGGACGTCGCCGGCTCCCGTCCCGATCTCTCCGTTCAGCCAGATGAAATTCTGGTACAGGTTGTAGGCCGTCTGGAAGTATTTGTCGTCGCTGAGCGCGTCGGCGCGCGTGATCATTTTGTACTCGACCGCCTGGAGCTTCTTGTCGATCGCGTCCATTGCCGCCACGAGCTGCGCCTTGCCTGCCGCGGTCTTGTGTTGGTCTTCGAGTTGCTTCCGCATCCACTCGATCTGGTTCGTCATGTCCGAGACGGCGTTGATGTCGTCCCGCACCTTCAACTGCCACCGCACCGACGATTGCAGGTCGGCGTCCGTCCCGTGGCTGTCCGGCGTGCGCAGAATCTTGAACGGCTGAGACTGCGTCTGCCCGTCGACCGTCATCCGCAGCGTATAGTCGCCCGGTGCGGCGATCGGCCCAACCTCGGCTTGCGACAGTCCCCAATGGGTGATCGCGCGGGTCTGCTGTCCTTCGAACCGCGGCTCCTCCCAGATGTGAGGATTCTCCGGCGGCGTGGTCCGCAGCGCCACCTGGCGCGGCGCTTCGTAGCGCATGTCCCAACGCGTCCGATTCAAGCCTGCGCGGCCGTTGCCCGCCGCGATCTTGCGCACGACCGCGCCCTTGGAATCGACGATCTCGAACTCGACCGGCTTCTGCGCCGGCGCCTTCAGGAAGAAGCTGAACTGCGCCTGCCCTCCACGCACCACCCGGTACGCCGGACGCGGCGCGACCAGCTTCGCCTCCGTCGCGGCGTTCGGCTCCATCAGTCCCTGTTCTAGCGGCGTGATGTCGTCCATGATGAAGAAGCCGCGCCCGTAGGTCGACACGACCAGGTCGTGATACTCGGGCTGCACGACGATCCAAGATACGGGCGCGTGCGGCATCCCGGTCTGCAGCGGCGTCCACTTCACGCCGTCGTCCATCGAGTAATACAGCGCGTTGCCGGTCCCGGCGAACAGCATGCCCTTCTTGTTCGGATTCTCCGCCACCACGCGCGCATACGTCAGCGGACCACCCTTGGGCAGCGAGTCGCTGATCTTGTGCCACGTCTTCCCAAAATCGTCCGTCTTGTAGATCCACGGATCGCGATTGTCCATCAGGTGGAAATCGACCGCGATGTACGCCGTCGCCGGGTCGAAGTGGGAAGGCTCGATCTTCGACACGACGCCCCACTCGGGCAGGCCTTTGATATTCGCCGTCAGGTCATTCCACGTCTTGCCGGCGTCGCGCGTGTTCCACACCTTGCCATCGTTGGTGCCGGCCCAGATCAGGCCGCGCTGTTTCTCCGAGGGCGCGATCGCGAACACCACCTCGCCATAAAACTGGCCGAGGTTGTCGCCGACGATCCCGCCCGAGGAAACGATCTTGCTCGGGTCCTGGTGCGAGAGATCCTTGCTCATCTCGCTCCAACTCATGCCGCCGTTGGTGGTCCGCAGGATCATCTGGCAGCCGTAATAGACGGTGTTGTGGTCGAACGGATCGATGGCCAGCGGAGGCGTCCAGTGGCAGCGGTACTTGGCCTTGTCGGGCTCGGAATCGAGCGTGTGCAGCCAAGGGCTCACCGACCGCGCCATCTTCGTCTTCGCGTCGTATCGCGTCACTTCGTTGCCGTAGCAGGAGGCCCAGACGATGTTGGTGTCCGTTGGGTCGGGGATCGTGAAGCCCGACTCGCATCCGCCGAGCGTGTGCTCCCACGTCCCGCCCGCGCCGCGTCCGCCGCCACCGAAGCCGCCGCGTCCGCCGCCCTGTCCCGGCACGTTGGGACCCGTCTCCTGCACGTCGTGCGGACCGCGCATGGTGCCGTCATCCTGCATGTTGCCGTAGATCTTGTACGGGACGTCGTGATCCACCGCGACGTGGTACATCTGGCCGATCGGGAGCGTCACGCGAGTCTGCGTCTGCCCGTGATCGGTCGTGATGTTCATGCCGCCGTCGTGCGTCACGATGACGCGCTTGCCGTCGGGGTCCATCCAGATGTCGTGCGTGTCTCCCCCGCCCCAGTTCGCGGTGCGGAAGGATTTGCCGGCATCGGTCGACACCCAGAAGCTGCTGTCCGCGACGAGCACCTCATCGGGATTGGTCGGCGAGACCGCGAGGCGGATGTAGTACCCGGCGCGCCCGATCAGCGCGCGCTGCCAGTTGACGACCGCCCAATTCTCGCCGCCGTCATCCGAGCGCCACACAGACCCCTGGTCCGCCGTCTGAATCAGCGCATACACGCGCTTCGAGTTCTTCGGCGCGATCGCCACGTCGATCTTGCCCAGGGGAGAATTCGGCATCCCGTGCCCCTCGACGCGCTTCCAGTTGGCGCCGCCATCGTGCGTCACGAAGACGCCGCTGCCGGGGCCGCCGCTGAACATCCCCCAGCTATGCATCACCGTCTGCCACGTGCCGGCGACGAGCGTGTTCGGATCGTTGGCGTCCATCGAGAGGCCCGAGCATCCGGCGTCGGGGTTGACGAAGAGAGACCGCGTCCAGGTTTTGCCGCCGTCGGATGTTTTGAAGACGCCGCGCTCCTGCTGCGGTCCGGTCAGACGGCCCGCCGCGCAGACGTAGACGATATCGGGGTTCGTCGGGTGGACGATGATGCGGCCGATGCGGCCCGTTTCGTCGAGGCCCATGTGGGTCCACGTCTGGCCGGCGTCGGTCGATTTGTAGACGCCGTTGCCCATCATGTCGCTGTCGCGAATCGCCCATGCCTCGCCGGTCCCTGCCCAGACGATGCTGTGATTCGAGTTGGAGAGTGCCAGCGCGCCGATCGCCTGCACGGGCTGGCTGTCGAACACCGGGACGAAGCTCCGGCCGCTGTCCGTCGACTTCCATACGCCTCCGGAGGCGGCGCCGGCGTAGTACACGCTCGGGTCGCCCGGAATCGCGACGGCGGCCGAGATGCGATTGCCGACCGCGGGTCCGAGGAAGCGGAATTGGAGGCCTTCCGGAGGGGCGAAACCGCCTCCGCGACGCTGGGCGGGTAGGACGGCGGAGCAAAGCGCCAGGACGATGACGGCGCGCGCAGTTCGGGCAAGCATGATGAACCTCTCCCTTGAAAGTTGTAGTGTCTATGATACGCGAATATACTTCGGGGGTGAGACCGCTTGCAGCTTGCCTGCTCCTGACCGCCTTGGCCTCGGCGGCCGGCGAAACGACCATGGCCCGCGACGTCCTGGCCGCCCATAATGCGGCTCGTGCGAAGGTCGGGGCGCCGCCGTTGGTCTGGTCGGACCGGCTGGCCGCGAGCGCCCAGGAATGGGCAGATCACCTGGCGTCCCTCGGAGGGTTCGAGCACCGGCCAAAGTCGAAATTCGGCGAGAATCTCTTCGAGATGCGCGGCGGGAAATCGACGGCGGCTGAGGTGGTGGAGAAGTGGATGTCGGAAGCGGCGAATTACGACCGCAAGTCGAATCGCTGCCGGAAGGGCGCGATGTGCGGCCACTACACCCAGGTCGTCTGGAAGGCGACCAAGGAGGTCGGGTGCGCGGTCGCGAGCAAGGGCGCGAGAGAGGTCTGGGTCTGCGATTACGACCCGCCGGGAAACTACGTCGGGCAGCGTCCGTACTAAAGCTCTGCCGCCGGCCTGCCGATAGTCCGGGCATGTGCATTCCGGCAACTCCGATTTTTCCGTGGCGCGAAGCCTACAGCGTCCACATCCCGCAAATCGACGGGCAGCACCAACAGCTCGTCATCCTCATTAACGAGCTGCACGCAGCGATGCTGCAGGGCACCGGCAATTCGGCGCTCGGCCATATTTTGGACGAGCTGGTTCGCTACGCCCAGAGCCACTTTGCGTACGAAGAGGCTCTTCTGCAGCAGCGCGGGTATAGCGCGCTCGCCGCGCACCGCGCCGAGCACCAGAAACTCACGCAGCAGGTCCTCGACCTCCAGGCGCGCTTCCAGAGCGGCAAGGTCGTGATGAGCGTCCCGGTGATGCAGTTCCTGAAGGACTGGCTGGCTAGCCATATCCTGACCCGCGATATGCAATACGCTAAGGAACTCGCTTCCTAAAGCGCCAGACCATTCCGGCGGCTACGATTACGCCCACGCCGAGCACGCCCCACCAGAGGCCGCTCGAGTCGTCGTCGTCCGTCATCGCATCGTCCGCGAGATCGGCAGGCGTGCGCGGCAGCGTCGTGCGCCACTCCTCGCCGAGAGCGGGCGCCGTCTTGCCCGTGATCGTCTGGAACAGGCGCTCCCGGTAGTGGCCTTCGCGTAGGGCACGGTTCAATTTGCGGACCATCTCGGGGTCGTACCGCGCGATCAGGAAGTTGAGAAAGGAGGCGGTGATCCGATAGCTGCCGTTGTAGTGCACGCGGTCCGGGTGGACGTGTCCCAGCTCGCCGGTGCTCCACCGGAAAAAGCGCACGTAATCGGCGATCCCTTCGGTCAGCCAGCCCGGCGCCCAGTGCAGCCCGTAGCCCTGGACGACGTGCGCGATCTCGTGCACCATCGCGCCGTCGACGTCCTCCGGATGCTCGCGGATGAACCGCGAGGAGAGTCGTATGCCGCGAAATGAGGTCTCGGCGATTCCGTCGTAGTCCTCGACCCTCACTTCGATGACGCGCGGCGGCTCGTATCCGGGACTCGCCAGTTCGGCGCAGATGAGCGGATACGCCTGTTGCCATCGCTGGGCGGCATTCGCGGCCCACACTTTGAGCTGGGGGGCATTCGACGTGTCAACCGCGAACTCGACGGGCGCGGCGTGGGCTGCGCCGATCAGGAGAACGCCGAGGATGCAAGTGCGGCCGATGCACCGCACGATAGCATCAATCGCCGCGCAGCACCGAAGCCGGATCGACCCTCGCCGCCCGACGCGCCGGACCGATCGACGCCGCCGCCCCGATCGCCACTAGCCCCGCGATTACCGCCAGATACGTCGCCGGGTCGTACGGCGAGACTCCGCGCGCGTTCGTCGCCAGCACGCGCACCACCGCGACACTCCCGACCCCGCCCGCCGCGATTCCAACCACCACCCAGGTCATCGATCGCCGCAGCATCCCCGCCGTCACAGCCCGCGGCGACGCCCCGACCGCCATCCGAATCCCGATCTCCCGCCGCTGCTGCGCCACCGCGAACGCCACCACGCTGTACAGTCCGACCGCCGTGAGCGCCAGCGCCAGCGCGCCGAACCCTCCGAGGATTCCCGCCGCGACCCGCTCCGGCATCAGCGACGCGTCCACCCGCTCCGCGCCCGTTTCCAAGCCGTACAGCGGCGACCCGGGCGCGTTCTCCGCCCATGCGGAGGAAGCGGGGCGAAGCAGCTCTTCCGGGCGTCCGTTGGTGCGCACCAGGAAGTACGCCGGCGCGAAGTCCGACTGCTCCGCCGGCAAATAGAACCGCGGCTGCGTCTGCTCCCATACCGAGGCGTACTTCGCTGTCACCACCACGCCGACCACTGTGACCGGCGTCCGTTTCCGGGCCGACTCGACCATCGTCACGACACGTCCGAGCGGATTCGCGCCCGGCCACAACGCCGCAGCCAACGTGTCGTTCACAATCGTGACTCGTGGGGCAGAGGCGTCGTCGCGTTTGGTGAACTCGCGCCCGCCGATCCGCCGGATCCCGGCAGCCGCGAAGTAATCCGCGCCGACGAACTCGCGGTCGACGGCGCGCGGCCCGTCTCCAGGGTCCAACTGCGCTCGCTGATGCGCGCCGCTCAGCAGCGCCGACGACGACACGCTCGCCGCCACGACGCCCGGAGTCGCCGCGAGTTGGCGCAGGAACTCGCGCTCCTTTTCGCGGAATCGCGCGGATGCCTCGGGACCCACCGCGGGCGCCGAGAACGCCCCGGTCAGCAGATGGTCGGCGCGAAATCCCAAGTCCGCCGAATATCCCCGCCACAGCGTCCGGCCATACAGTCCGCCTCCGATCAGCAGCACCATCGAGAGCGCCGCCTGCGCCGCGATCAGTCCGCCGTGGAACCAGTGCGCCCGAGCCCCGCGCGCCGATTCCTTCAGCGCCGGCAGAAAGGCCGCTCGCATGGAGGCCGCCGCCGGCGCGAGTCCCGCCAACAGCGTCGCGGCCGCCGAGAGCGCCATACACACCGCCAGAGCTCGGCCTTCCACGCGCAAGTCGAGTGTCAACGGCAGTCCCAATGCATTCGGAAACCGAACCAGGAGGCGCAGCAGCGCCTGCGCGACCCCGATCGATGCGGCGCAACCCAGTAGCGCCAGCACCGCGCTCTCTGTAAGCACCTGCCGCAGAATTCCCCCGCGGCCCGCGCCGATCGCCAGCCGCACGGCGAATTCGCGGCGTCGTCCCGCGGCCCGCTCCAGCAGCAAGTTCGACACGTTCGCGCACGCCAGCAACAGCAGCAGCCCCGCCGCGATGGCGAACGCCGTTAGCGAGTTCGCAACGCTTGTCCGATACGCCGGCCAGAATTTCGACCGGCTCAATGGCAGCACCACGGCCGTGAGATCGCGATTGGTCGCCGGGTTGGCGTGCGCCAGCCGGTCGGCAATCGTTTGCAGTTCGGCCTGCGCCGTGGCCAGAGGCACACCGGCGCGGAGGCGTCCGGTCAGCACCAGCCACGGAACCGCGCGATTCTCCCACGCCACGTTCAGTCGCGGCGTCACGATGGTTACCGCTCGCAATGGGATCCAGAGCTGCGGCGGCGTCGCCCAGTTCAGGTTGAGATCGCCGAAGCGGTCGGGCATCACGCCTGCGATCGTGAACCGCTGGCCCTCGATTTCGATGGACTTGCCCAGCGTCGCCGGATCGGCGTGGAACCGCCGGCGCCACAGCCCTTCCGCGATCCACGCCACCGGCGGCACGCCCGGCCGATCGTCCTCCGCCCGCAGCGCACGACCGGCGATCGGCGGCGCCCCGAGCGTGTCGAAGTAATTGCCGCTCACCGCGTCGATGGAGATCCGCTCGGCGCCGCCTTGGCCCAGCGAGACCGCCAGCGGCAGCCGCACATAGGCGGCGACGCTCTGGAAAGATGCCGCGCCGCTAAGGTCCACGTAATCGGGATACGAGCTCGAGACGTACGTCGAGGTCTTGTGTTGGAAGCTGTAGATCTGCGTCAGGCGGCCGGCGTCGGGCAGATCGGGCGGGCGAAACAGAACCTCGTCCACCGCGCTGAAGATCGCGGTATTCGCCCCGATGCCGAGCGCGAGCGTTAGGATCGCGGCCGCGGCGAAGCCAGGCGCGCGACGCAGCCCCCGTACCGCGTACCGGACGTCGCGCGCCAGCGCGTCCACGACCGACGGCCGGCCGCTCTCGTAGTACCGCTCCCGCTCCGCCGTCACATTGCCGAAGGCCCGAGCCGCCCGTGCGCGCGCCTCGGCGTCGGGCACGCCTTCCGCGCGCAGACGGTCCGCCTCGATCTCCAGGTGGGCGTGGATCTCCGCCGCGAAGTCATCGTCCGGCCTCCGGCTCATACCGCCCCGCCCTCCGCGTCGAGGACGCTGCCGATCGCGGTCACGAGGCGGCGCCAGCGTCCCGTCTCGGCGGCCAACTGCTTCCGCCCGGCCTTCGTCAGATGGTAGAAACGAGCTTTGCGATTGTGATCGGAGACGCCCCAGTCGGCCGCGATCCAGCCCTTTGCCTCCAGCCGTTGCAACGCCGGATAGAGGGCGCCGTGCTCGACCAGGAGTTCATCGCCGGAGGTCTGCTGAATCGCGCGCGCGACGCCCTGCCCGTGCTGCCGTCCGAAGACGAGCGTGCGCAGGATGAGCAGATCGAGCGTTCCCTGCAGGAGATTGAGACGGTCGTCGGCGTCTTGGGTAGACATTTTACCCGAGCATATGCCCCCTCGGGTAAGATGTCAACCTAAGCGACCAGCGTATTGATCGACCCGACCCGCTTCGCCTCGAACGCCGCGATGGCGCTCTCGCGCTGCTGGATGTAGCCGAGTTCGTCGACGCCCTCGACCAGGCAGTGCTTCGAGAAGCCGTCCACCGGGAACTCAACCTGCTTCCCCGACGGCGTCGTCAGCGTCTGCTTCGGAAGGTCGATCTTGACCACCGCGCCCGTTCCGGCAGCGTGCAACTCCGCCAGCACATCCTCGGGCACCACGATCGGCAGCAGCGAGTTCTTGAGCGAGTTCTGCTTGAAGATGTCGGCGAACGAGGTGCTGATCACGGCGCGGAAGCCGAACTGCGTCAGCGCCCACGGCGCGTGCTCGCGCGAGCTGCCGCAGCCGAAATTGTCGCCGGCCACGAGCACCTGTGCGCCCTTCGCTTCCGGCTTATTGAGGATGAAGTCGGGGTTCGGATTCCCCTGCGCGTCGTAGCGCCAGTCGTTGAAGAGCTGCTTGTCCAGCCCGATCTTCGACGTCGTCTTCAGGAACCGCGCCGGAATGATCTGGTCCGTGTCGATGTTCGTGATGTTCAGCGGAACGATGCGGCTCTCGAAATTCGTGAATGGCTTCATAGCAGGGTCCTCACATCCGTCACCACGCCGGTAATCGCGCTCGCGGCCGCGGTCAGCGGGCTGGCCAGGAACGTCCGGCCGCCCTTGCCCTGCCGGCCTTCGAAGTTGCGATTGCTGGTCGATACGCTGTACTCGCCGGGCGAAAGTTGGTCGCCGTTCATCGCGATGCACATCGAGCAGCCGGGCTCGCGCCAATCGCAGCCGGCCGCGCGGAAGATCTCGGGCAGCCCTTCGGCGATCGCCTGCCGCTTCACTTCCTGCGACCCCGGCACCACCATCACGCGCACCTTCGGATTCACCTTGCGGCCCTTCAGGAGGCCCGCGGCGGTCCGCAGATCGCTGATCCGCGAGTTGGTGCAGCTCCCGATGAAGACGACGTCGATCGGATGGCCGAGCAGGGGCTTGCCACCTTCGAGGCCCATGTACTTCAGGGCCTTGATAATGTTCGGATCCGACGAGTCCGGCAGCGCCGCCGTGATCGACGAGCCCATTCCCGGATTCGTCCCCCACGTGATCATCGGCTCGAGCTCGTTGGCGTCGATCGAGATGCTGCGGTCGAAGGTCGCGCCTTCGTCGGTCGGAAGCTGCTTCCAGCGCGCGACCGCCGCGTCCCACTCTGCGCCTTGCGGCGCGTGCGGACGTCCGCTGAGATATTGGAACGTCGTATCGTCGGGCGCGATCAGGCCGGCGCGCGCGCCGCCCTCGATCGACATGTTGCACACCGTCATGCGCTCTTCCACCGAGAGCGCCCGGATCGCGCTGCCGGTGTACTCGAAGACGCTCGCCGTCCCGCCGCCGATCCCGATGCGCGCAATCAGCGCCAGAATGATGTCCTTCGCCGACACGCCAGCCTTCAGCGTGCCCTCGACCTTTACCTCGAACGTCTTCGACTTCCGCTGCAGCAGGCACTGCGTCGCGAGCACATGCTCGACCTCGCTGGTCCCGATGCCGAATGCCAGCGCGCCGAAGGCTCCGTGCGTCGCGGTGTGACTATCGCCACACACAACGGTCATCCCCGGCTGCGTCAGTCCGAGCTCCGGTCCGATCACGTGGACGATGCCCTGCCGGTCGCTATGGATGCCGAGGCAGCGGATTCCGAAATCGGCGCAGTTCTTTTCGAGCTGCGCGAGCTGGTTCGCCGCGATCGTGTCGACGATCGGCAGCGAGCGATCGCTGGTCGGAATGCTGTGGTCGGCCGTCGCGATCGTCAGGTCCGGCCGGCGGACCTTTAGCCCGCGAGCCCGCAAGCCGTCGAACGCCTGTGGCGAGGTCACTTCATGCACGAGGTGCAGGTCGATATAGAGCAGGGTGGGCGCGCCAGCCTGCTCGTGCACGACATGGGAATCCCAAAGCTTCTCGATGATTGTGCGAGGCATTTGTCTGTGTCTTTCAAATTTTGGCTGAGCGGGACCGGTAAGCCCCGCTCAGCCAATCGCGGCGCACACGGCCGAACCCACCTGTTCAGTGGTCGCCGGGACGCCGGAAGGTCGTAGATCTGCTGTGACGTTGCCGCTCGCGAGCACCGCTTCGATAGCGGCGTCGACCGCGGACGCTTCTTCCTTCAAACCGAAACTGTATTCGAGCATCGCGCCCACGGAGCCGATCGCTCCGAGCGGGTTCGCCTTATTCTGGCCCGCGATGTCCGGCGCCGAGCCGTGTACCGGTTCGTAGAGTCCGACCCACGCGCCCGAAGGACGCCGGTCGCCGATCGACGCGGAAGGGAGCATCCCGATCGACCCGGCCAGCACCGCGCCTTCGTCGCTCAGAATGTCGCCGAACATGTTCTCGGTGAGGACAATATCGAACCGCTTGGGGTTCAGCACCAACTGCATGGCACAGTTGTCGACCAGCAGGTGGTCGAGCTCGACGTCGGGAAACTCCTTCGCGATCTCGACGACGACGCGCCGCCAAAGCTGCGAATTCTCCAGCACGTTCGACTTGTCGACGGACGTGACTTTCTTGCGCCGAGCGCGCGCCAGGTGGAAGGCCATGCGGGTGACACGCTCGATCTCCGGGCGCGTGTAGGTCATGGTATTGACCGCCCGCTCCTCCGCTCCGGAGCCGGTAATGCCCCGCGGAGTTCCGTAGTAGATCCCGCCCGTCAGTTCGCGGACGATGATCATATCCGTGCCTTCCACCAGGTGGTTCTTCAGGGGAGAAGACTCCACTTGCGACGCGTAAGCCCGAACCGGGCGCAAATTCGCGTAAACTCCCAACGCCTTTCGAATCCCGAGCAGCCCCTTTTCCGGCCGCTTCTCCGGAGGCGCATTATCGAACTCGGGAAGTCCGACGGCGCCCATGAGGGTGGCGTCGGCATCCGCTGCGAGGCGAGCGGTCTCGTCCGGGAACGGAGTCCCCGTCCGATGAATCGCTATGCCGCCCAGCAGTCCCTCGCTGATCTTCACGCAATGCTTCCACTTCGCCGCGACGTGCTCCAAGACCTTCACGGCCTCCCGAGTCACCTCGGTCCCAATCCCGTCGCCAGGCAAAACTAAGATCTTTAAGTCCATTCTTCTCCGCGGCCGATCTCTGTGTCTCTGTGTCTCTGCGTCAAAAACTCGTCCGCTCTAGTCCGCGGCGACCTTTACTGCCTCTTCCCGCCCGGCCCGGATCAACGACACGATCTCCTCGTCCATCAGACCCTTCTTGCGATGGTCCGCGACGTCGGTGAACCGCTTGTACAGGTCGTTCAACTCCTCTTTGCCGAGGTCGTACCCGAGTTCCTTCGCCCGCTGTCCGAGCGCGTGCCGTCCGCTGTGCTTGCCGAGCACCAGCTTGCCCTCGGGCACACCCACCGACCGCGGGTCGATGATCTCGTACGTCGTCTTTTCCTTGAGATAGCCGTCCTGGTGAATGCCCGCTTCGTGCGCGAATGCGTTGCGCCCGACGATCGCCTTATTCGGTTGCGGCCCGAACGTGATGATCGAGCTCAGCAGTTGGCTCGCCGAGTACAGGTGCTCGGTATGCACGCCCGTGTGGTAGCCGTACGAATCCGGCCGCGTCTTCAGGATCATGACGATCTCTTCGAGCGAGCAGTTGCCCGCGCGCTCGCCGATGCCGTTGATGGTGCACTCGATCTGCCGCGCGCCGGCTTCGACCGCCGCCAGCGAGTTCGCCACCGCCAGTCCGAGATCGTCGTGGCAATGCACGCTCACGATCGCGGCATCGCCGAGAGCCTTCGCGATCCGCCCGATCAGTGCGCCGTATTCCTTCGGCGTCGAGTAGCCGACCGTGTCCGGGATGTTCACCGTCCGCGCGCCCGCCTCGACTACCGCTTTCGATACTTTCTCCAGAAATTCCGGTTCGGTGCGCGCGCCGTCCTCCGCCGAGAATTCGACGTCGTCCACGTGACGTCGCGCCAACTCGACTGCCGCCACCGCTTCGTCCAGCACCTGCTGCTGCGTCTTCTTGAGCTTGTGCTTGAGGTGAATCTCGCTGGTCGCGATGAAGGTGTGGATGCGCGGCCGCTTCGCGTGCGAGAGCGCCGACGCCGCCCGTTCTACGTCGCCGGTGCAGCAGCGCGCCAGCGCCGCCACCTGCGCCCACGGGAACTCCCGGCTCACCGCGGTCACCGCTTCGAAGTCGCCTTCGGAGGCAATCGGGAAGCCGGCCTCCAGGATGTCTACGCCGAGCTCCACCAGCTTCCGGGCCATCCGGAGCTTCTCCGGCACCGTCATCGAGCAGCCGGGCGACTGCTCGCCGTCCCGCAAGGTCGTGTCGAAAATGTATACGCGATCGCTCATCGAATTGTCACCAACAGGACCATTGTCCCGGCTCCCGGATGATTTGGCAAATTTATAATTTTGCGGGTTCGTATTAGCTGGTGTTATGCTGGTCGGGCGTGGAACTGCACTCCCTCCAGGTTTTTCTTACAGTTGCGAACGAAAAGAGCTTCTCCCGGGCGGCTGAGAAGCTCTTCCGGACGCAGCCTGCAATCTCGCTCGCGGTGCAACGCCTGGAGCAGGAACTGGGCGAAAAGCTGATCGACCGCTCCGGCAAAGACCTGATCCTGACCGACGCCGGCCGCAGCGTCCTCGACTACGCCCGGCGCTTCCAGAGCCTGCAGCTCGAGCTCGAAAACTCGCTCGCCGAGCTCCGCGACAACTCCGCCGGGCGCCTCATCGTCGGCGCCAATGAGTCGACCACGCTCTACCTCCTCCAGCACATCGAGAAGTATCGCGAGCTTTACCCCAAGGTGAAGGTGCAGATCCGCCGCAGTCTCTCCAGCAAGCTCCCCAACGAGTTGCTCGACGGCAATCTGGAGCTCGGCGTGATCAGCTACGACCCCGCCGACGAGCGGATCAAGTCGAAGGTCATCTATACCGATTCGCTCGCCTTCGTCGTGTCGCCGAAGCACCGCCTTGCGCACCGCAAGAGCGTCCCCCTCAACGAGCTCGGCGGCGAGACGTTCATCGCGCATAACGTCCTCTCTCCGTACCGGGACGTCGTCCTCCGCGAATTCCAGTCGCACAAGGTGCCGCTGCGGATGGAGGTCGAGATGCCGACCATCGAGACGATCCGCAAGCTGGTCCAGAACGACGTCGGAGTCGCGTTCCTGCCCAGGATGTGTGTCGAGCAGGAGATCGCGCAGGGCTTGCTCTGTGAGGTGAAGGTGAAGGAGATGCACGTCGAGCGGAAGATCCGCCTGATCTACCCGACTCGCCGCGCGCTCAGCCACGCCGCGAAGGCGTTCCTCGAAGTGGTGGGCTGAGCGGCACTTCCACCACTGGTCGGTGTCCAAGCCACTATGAGCGGATCTGGGAGTTTCCTGCGGTATACCTCGCGTCTGCTCACCGCATTGGCTGCGATCGTGGCGTGCTCGTTCGTGTTGGGCGAGTGGTGTGTGGTTCGGTCGGAGGCGGCGCAGATCGAAATATGGTCCCTCTATCTGAACCGAGAAATTAAGGCTCTCACGGCAGAGACGCGGCACGACCAGATTCTCGTGATCCAGGACCACACGGGGCCCGCATACCGCAGGTGGCTGCTCGCTCTGCTGTGGCCGGCCGCGGTCGTGTCGAAATCAGGACCGCCGCTGTCGCGGTTTCCAGAACTCCAGGCCAGCACCTACGCGTCCTTCCTGTTGGGCAAGCTGCGGTCTCATCCGATTTCCGACACGCTGGATGTCTCTGCGCCAGTCCGGCTGGCGACTCCAGCAGTGCTCGCGACCTATGGTCAACCGGCGTGGGATGTGCAGTTCCCAGGGAGCACTGGCTACTTTGTTTTGTCGACGGTGGCCTTCAACCTGGACCAGACCCAAGCCGTGATGGAGGTTGACCATGTCCACGGTCTCTCCGGCCACGGCGATTACATTCTCCTGCAAAAGGTGAACGGGATTTGGACAATTCAGGACGAAGCGAGTACCTGGGTTTCTTAGGGTTGATCGGCGGGCGTAAAGTTTTCCCGCCCCTCCGCCGATTCCATGGTCAAATGACCGCCGACGACCACTGGCAGGACACTCTTACCGAAAACGTCCTCAGCGCCGTGTTCGAAGTCTCAAACACGCTCGGCGCGGGGTTCACCGACAAGGTCTATCAGCGAGCCTTGCTCCGCGAATTGACTGGGCGCGGACTGCGGACCACTGCCGAGGCATCCTTCAAGGTGATGTACAAGGGGAAATCGGTGGGGGAGTTTTTTGCGGACCTGCTGGTGGAGGACACCCTACTGCTGAAGCTGAAATCGGCGGAGCGACTGACCAACGAACACACGGCTCAAGCCATGAACTGCCTGAAGGCTTCCGGCCGCGCCGTCTGCCTGCTGATCAACTTCCAGAAACCCAAGGCCGAGTGGAAACGAATCGCGCCCTGGTATCTGGAAAGGGGACCGGGAGCCGGAGCCGGGGACCGGGGAGGTCTTTCCGCTCCCCGGCCCCAAGCTCCCGGCCCCCAGCCTGTTACTTCACCGCCACCGTGACGTTCGCCTGGCTAGAGGTCGACCCGACGTTGATCACGAGTGTTGCGTTCCCCGACGGCGCGCCGTCCGGTATCCGCACGTTGACCTGCATGACGCCGTACACGATGCCGGGCGCCGAGCCGTAATACTCGACCGTCGCCGGAACTCCGCCTACGGTAGCCGTCACCTTTTGCGTCGGCTGGAACAGCCCCGATCCGTTGATCGGAGCGATCGCGCCGTCTACGCTGGCGGGCGACGTAACGCCCTCACCCGTCATGTAGACCGACACCACCGACCCTTTAGCCGCGGGAATCGACGCGCCATTGTAGCTGTAGTCCTGATTCAGGATGGCGCCCTGTCCGAAGCCGCCGCTATTCGCCGTATAGATTGCGGGCATCGACTGGACCACGCTGTAGGTGATCGGGTCGGACTGCACGCCCTTATAGACGATGCGGATGTTGGTAGTCGCGCGGCCCGCCACCCCGTACGGCACCATGACGCTGGTCTGCGTCGCGCTGGCGTACAGGATCGGAGCCGGGGTCGTGTCGAAGAACACCTGCGTGTCGGACAACAGCGTATCGAACGCGTTGTTCGTAATGTGGCCCAGCACCAACGGGTTCGGGCCGAGACCCGTCCCGTAGATCACGATGTTCTCACCGGGCGAAATCGCGCCCGTCACGTAGCTGGCCGCGTTCGCGACCGCCGTGAAGGACGGCTTCGGCACCGCCTGCACCGACAGGTTGACCGTGATCGACGCCGCCGGGTTCGACGCCGCCGACGTGGAGTTCACCGAGATCGTGCCGGTGTAATTGCCGGCCGCGAGTCCCGTGGGATTGACGTTCACCGTCAGCGTCGCCGGAGCGGTTCCGCTGGAAGGCGAAACGGTCAGCCACGTCGCGCTGCTCGAAACCGAGGTCGTGAACGGAGTCGTCACCGCCGACGACGACAGCGATACCGTCTGCTGCGCCGGAGCCGTGCTCGACCCGATCACGTAGCTGAAGTTCAGCGAGGACGGCGAAACCGTAATCGTCTGCGACGAGCTCACCACCAGGGTTACCTGGACGCTCAGGGGGCTGCCCGTCGCGCCGGTCGAGGTGATGGTCACCGTGCCGTTATACGTGGCCGGCGGAAGCGTACCGGCATTCACCGACACCTTCACGTTGGCCGGCGTGGTCCCGGTCGTGGTATCCACCGAGAGCCAGTTGCCGGAGTTGCCGCTGGTCGAGGTCGTGACCGCGAACGTCAGCGCGCCCGGAGCGCCGGCTACCGCCAGCGTCTGGGAGGCCGGAGCCGTTCCGCCCGTCACCTGATTGAACGTCAGGCTGGCGGGAGTTACCGAGATCGTTCCCGGCTTCACTTCGAGAGTCACCGGAATCGTCACCGGGCTGCCGGAAGTGAACGCCGAATTCGAGGTGATCGTCACCGATCCCGTGTACGTGTCAGGCGCCAGAGTGGAGCCGTCCACCTTGACCGTAACCGTCGCCGGGCTCGACCCCGTCGCCGTGGTCGAGGAGGCCGTCGCGCTCAGCCAGCCGGATCCCTTCGTAGTGCTCACCGAAATCGTGAACGGGATGTCCGTGCTGCTGGTCGAGACCGAAACCGTCTTCGGATCCGGCGCCGCTCCGCCCTTCGTCTGCGAGAACGAGAGCGAATTCGGAGTGACCGACATCGTCGCCGCCGTCACCGTCAAGGTCACAGGCACGGTCAGCGGGCTGTCGAGAACGTTCGTGGAGTTCAGCGTGATCGAACTGGAGTACGTTCCCGGCGCCAGGCCGTTCGCGTTCACCGCGATAATCACGCCGTTGCGCCCGGCAGCCGTGTTGCCGCTCGCCGTCGCGCTCAACCAGGGCGAGCTCTGCGCCGTCGAAACCGTGAAGTCCAGGTTCGTCGAGCTCGTGCTCGTCACCGTCAGCGTCTTAAAGTCGTTGCCGTTGGGCGCGACGCTGAAGTTTAGTGCGACCGGCGCCGCCACCAGCATCGCATTCGCGCTGGCGTACATCGTCACCGGAATCGTCACCGGGCTATTGGGCAGCGCCACCCCCGTCGTCGGGTTGATGCCCGTGATCGTGATGGTGCCCGTGCAGGTCACGCCCGCCGCCGGAATGGTCGTCGGGGGCGTCACCGAAATCGGGAACGTCGCCGTAGTGCCGAGCTGTGCGGAGGTCACACCGGACGAGAGCCAGCCCGCGGCGCAGTTCGCTTGCGAAGGCGTAATCGCCACCGTCGCGGAGAAGCTCGCCTGCGCGCCCGTGCTGCTAGTGACCGTGATGTTCTGGGTCACCGGATTGTTCTGGCCGGTCTGGATCGGGAAGTTCAGCGGGCACGCCGCACTCTGCGTCGAGCAGCCGCCGAACGTCGCCACGATCAACGGATCGTTGCTGACCGTCAGGGTCACCGGGATCGTCTGCGCGCCGTTGCCGGCGCCCACGCCCGTCACCGAGATCGTCCCGTTATACGTGCCGACCGCGAGACCGATCGGGTTCACGCTGACCGGGATGTTCGTTCCCGTCAGCCCCGTATTCGGAACGCTGAGCCAGGGGCCGCCGGTCGCAGTGGTCGAGGAGATGATTAAGGGCATCTGGCCGGAGGTCGCATTCGCGGCCACCGCGCTCGAAGTGGCGAGCACGTTCTGGGTGGCGGGCTGTGCGCCGCCAATCTGGTACGTGAACGCGAGATTCGAATTCGGCACCGTCAGCAGCGGCGAGGCCGAAACCAGCAACTTCACCGCAACGTTGAGCTGAGAGACCGCGGCGCCGGGAATGAAGATCGCCAGTGAGTTATTCGTGTACGTCCCGGCCGGAAGATTCGAGCTGGTGGAATACGCCACGGTAACCTGCACGCTGCCATTGGCCGGGATCGTCCCGCTCGGAGGCGTGACGGTCAGCCACGGGGTCGGACTGGAAGTGGGCGTAATCAGGAATGGCAGGTCCTGGTTGCCGGGATTCGTCAGAGTCAGCGTAGCCGCGGGGGTGTTGGTTGCGCCCGTCGCGCCGCCGAGTTGGAAATTGAGATTTACGGAGCTCGGGTTCGCCGTTACGGTAGGCGCGGCCGACACGGTCAGAGTGACCGGCACCGTCGCAGCAGGACCCGTCGGAGGCGTGATCGTGATCGTTTCGTTGTAGGTCCCGATCGACATGCCGGCGCCGACCACCTGCGGATTCAGCGACACCTGCAGAGTTCCAGGGGCCGTCGCGCTCGTCGGAACTACCAGCCAGTCGCCTGGGCTGGCCGTCTTGACCGCCACATTCGTGGCCGTTGCGGAGGACAACGTCAGCGTCGCCCCGCCGGGAAATGTGCCGTTCGATTGATAAGTGAACGCCAACGTCGACGGCGAAACGCCAACCGTGCCGACCGTGAACGTCACGGGAACATCCAGTTCCCCGCCGCCGGAGGCGCCGAAGATCGCGATGGTCCCGGTTTGCACGCCGGCAGGCAGGCCGGCCGGATCCGCCGATACCGTAATTGTGGCCGGCGTCGCCAACCCGACTTGCGAGGCGCCGTTCACTTTCAGCCACGTCGCGTTTGCCTGGCCAAATGGATACCGCACAAATGCCGCGAAGCTCGCCGAGCCGGCGTTGTTCACCTGCAAGGTCGTGCTCTGGGCGGAGCCGCCGACTTGTGCGGAAAAAGACAGAGAAGTTTTATCTACGCTAACCGTCGGAGTCTGGGCTTCCAGAGCGCCGGCCGCAAAAAGAGTCAGAATCAGGGTGAAAAGGGTAATGAGTTTTTTCAAGAGTGACCTCCACAACAACAAAAGCAGTCCGGGACGGGAAGGGGACCGACTGCCGTCCGTTAGTGCACGCACAGTGCCATAACAACATATTCCGTCCGAAATGTTTTACATGCAAGAGAATTCAAGAGTTATGGGTCGGGGATGACTCTACCGCCACAACGCGGCGGAGGCGCCGGGACACAGCGGTGGGTCAGCGTGGCACAAAATCTTAGGTGAAACCCTTTTTCCGTCGGCTGCGTCGCGACGAATTCAGCGCGCCGGCAGCCAGACCTTCATCTCGACGGCGTCGGCAAAGGGCACCAGTGTCACTCCGCCCATGGCATAGACCTGCGAGCCGGTCCATCCCGCGGGCGTCCCAACTTTCTTCAGGTCGGCTGCGTCTCTACTGACAGCGACCGTTTCGCTGTTGAGGCTCGTCTCCGCCGCCAGCACTTGCGGACCGCGCTGGATCGCTACCGAGTCGGGATAGGTCTTCCCCCCCGGCACGACTCGCACGGTCATATCGATCGCGATCTCGACGGTGTCGCCGTTCTTCCACGTGCGGTCGATCTTCAAATACTCGCCCGGCTTTCCGGTCAGCTTCTGTTTCCCGACCGTCGCCGTGAAGCTCTTCGTCCACTGCGGCACACGCAGCGAGAGCGCGAAGCGCCCGCGCTTCACGTCACGGATCGTCAGCTTCACTCCGCCTTCAGCGGGATATTGCGTTTCCGATACGATCTTCGCGAACGGTGTCTCCACCGATCCCGCGGTGTAGAACTCGACCGCAGGGCCGTCCGCCAGCGTGCCCCACGTGAGTTCCGGGATGAGAGAGATACCGCGCGGCTCGCTCGACACGCAGCAGTTGACGCCCGGGCCCGGCTTCTTCGTCCCGTTCATTGGCGTGAAGTAGCAGATATTCCCGTTATGCGGGTCCTGCGCGCCGAGTAGCTGGTTGTACACCGTCCGCTCGAGTTCCTCCGCGTATTCCGGCGCGCCAGTCAGCCGCAGCAGCCGCCACGTCAGTTGCAGCCAGGTCACTGTCGCGCAGCCTTCGCCGACGTTGTCCTTGTCCCCGCCCGGCAGCGCGAAATCGTCCGTGAAATGTTCCTTCGAACTCGTCGTACCCGTGAGGTACAACCGTTTGTCGCGGATGTCGTGCCACGCCGTCACCACCGGATCGAGCAGCGACTGGTCGCCCGTCACCTTATACAAGTCGACGACGCCGACGAGGTCCGACATCATCTCGTACGCCTTGGCGTTCGCGGTCTTGAACACACTGCCGGTCGCGCGCAAAGACGACAGGAGCTTGGGACCGTTCGGCTGCTCCCACGACGCGACGATGTAGCGGCAGAACTCCAGGTACCGCGGCTCGTTCGTCAAGCGATACAGATTCACCATCGGCTCGAGCACGCTCGACGCCGCCATTCCAACGTGGGTGCTGGCGGCGATGAGGTCGCGCTGGCCGGGTCCCGTCCCGAAGGTCGTCGACAAAAGATCTCCGACGCGACGCGCGGCGCGCAGCGCGTCTGCATTGCCGGTCGTCTCGTGATAGTTCAGCAGGCCGATGAGGTCGTATTTGTGGACCCACACGTCCCAGCTCGTCCACCGCTTCGCCGGGAGGTAGGTGCCGAGATAGCCGTCGGGCTGCTGCGACGCGATCAGCCGCCGCGCCATCCGATCCATCTGCTCCTTCAGCCGCGCGTCATGCGTGTATCGCCACGTATTGCAGGCGGCGTCCAGGTACTTCCCGATGTGCTCGCCGATCCAGTCCTGCTCTCCCGGAGGCTGTTCGAAGCCCTTCAGCATCCGAGCCTCGTCGACGTGCAGCAGGCGTCCTTCGAGGTTCACGCGCATGCGGTCGGCCAGCATGCCTTCGATGCGCTGCTTCTCGAAAGGAGCGGGAGTGAAGCGATCGGGGACCGTCGCGGCGAACGCGATCGTTGGGATGGCGAGAAGGATCAGAGACCGACACATATCGGTCCCATTCTAGTCCTCGGCGTCCTCACCGGGCGCGCCGCCAACAGAGCCGCGACAGTTATGGAGCGGTTGTCCCTGGCGCCGTTGGAGTAGCGTCGCCGCGACACGAGGGGCAGTCGTTTCCTACCAGTCGATTACCGCCCAAATAGAGTTGCGCGCGCGAGTAAGCGGTCGCCGACGCGCCGTTGACCCGATAGCGGCGAAGCCCGTAACCATGCTCGTGGCAGCGAGTACCGGTTCAACGCGGAGGCGCGGAGATCGCGGAGACTACGCGGAGAAAACTCTTGCTCCTCCTCCGCGCAGGCTCCGCGCCCTCCGCGCCTCCGCGTTGAAGAGGGCGCGTCTCTCTACGTCCTCCGCACGCCACCACACTCTCGACTTCTACACCAGCCCGACGAACTTGGGGCCATACCCCGGGAAGACCGAGTCCAGCGACCGATTCCCCATGTGCGAGGACACCAACTCGCCGAGCACGTCGCGGAAATCGGTCGTCAGGGCGAGATCGCGGTTCTCGTAGAGTTGTTCGTTCTCGAGGCCCGGCCACTTGCCGTATACTTTGCCGCCCTTCACGGGTCCGCCCATCACGAACATACAGTTGGCGTGGCCGTGATCGGTCCCGCGATTGCCGTTCTCGCGCGCCGTGCGTCCGAACTCCGACATCGTGACCACCGAGACGTCCGCCATGCGGTCGCCCATGTCCTGCCAAAAGGCGTTCAAGCCACCGGCGAACTCCGCCAGGCGATTCCCCAACTGCAACGGCTCGTTGACGTGGTGGTCCCAGTTGCGGATGTCCGCGAACGCCATCTCCACGCCGACGTCCGCCTTGATCAACTGCGCGATCTGGCGCATGCTCTCGCCGAAGGGTCCGCGCGGATAATCCGCTCCGCCCGTCGGCGTGTACGGACGCCGCTGGATCGCCTGCAGCATCGAGACCGCCTCGAACGTCTCTTTGCCTGCGGTGCGCATGGCCGCGTCCTTGGACCCGACGTACATGTCCTCGAACTGTTTCGCCGCCATCGCGTCCTGCACGCGGAAGCCGCCGATCGTCTGCAGCGCGATCGCGGGGTTGTGCCCGGCCATCGTCCGCGACAGCGTCGGTCCGAGTGAAACCGCGCGCACCGGCGAGGGCTTCCCCTGCATCGGCGGCAACGCGCGATTCATCCAGCCGTCCTGCGTCGCCTTCCGGCCCGGCGTCCCGGACTCCATATAGTCCTGCGCGTCGAAGTGCGACCGCGTCGGGTCGGGAGAGCCGACGGCGTCGACGATCGCCAAATGCCGCTGGTCGAACAGAGGCTTCAAAGGCGCGAGCGAAGGATGCAGTCCGAAGAACCCGTCGAGATCGATCGCCGCCTCGGCATTCCCCGCCGCCGGCCGTGGAATCGCGATGGTGGGCCGCAGCGAGTAATACGCCTTCTCCCCATGCGGCACGACCACGTTGAGTCCATCCGCCGCCCCCCGCTGAAAAATCGCGACCAAAATCTTCTTCCGCCCGGAAGGAGCATCCTGAGCATAAAGCGCCCGCTGCAACCATCCCGGAGCCGCGCCGGCGCCAACCATGGCGAGAGCGGAATTCTTGAAAAACAAGCGACGAGAAATCATGAAAGTCCTTATTGGCCACGAATGAACACGAATGAACACGAATAAAAAAGGTGCTTAGCTTTGGTTTTATTCGTGTTCATTCGTGTGCATTCGTGGCCCAAATTTCTTTACTTCTTTTGGAACGCCGGAGCACCCAAAATCGACGCGTCCGCACTTTCCACCTTCACTCCAGGAATCTGGTTTTTCGAGAGCTGCACCGCGAAGTTCATCCTCGCCAGGAGTCCCGCCGAATTTAGCCATTCCTGGCTCGAGTTCGAATAGCCGGTGGGCTCCTGTTTCCGGTAGAGCGGCTGACCGAGCTGCGCGATTTGATTGACCAGCGGGAAGGCGTAGTCGACGTCGCCGTTCACCGCGCGCACCGCACTCGCCACTGTCTCAAGGGGAGTTTTCACTTTCGACTGGTACGCGCCGACACTCCAGAATTCCTGCGACGCCAGCATCGTTTGCATCACCGCCCGCAGGTCGCCGTCGCTCTTCTGGAACGTCTCCGCCATTTTCGCGACGAGCGAGTCCGGCGGATTGTCCGCCACGAAGCGCTGCGCCAGCTTTCTCGATAGGAAGCGCGCGGTCGAAGGATGATGCGCCACGATGTCGAGCACCTTCTCGCCATCCTCCATCCCGCCGCCCGCCGGGATCTTCACGCCGAGCACCGTTTTCTCGCCGGCGTCGTGGAGCCGCTTATTGAACGTGAACGTGCCGCCGCGCTGCGGGTCCGCAATCGTCCAGCCCGTGAAGCAGCGCGCGACCTCGGTCACGTCCTTCTGCGTATACCCGCCGTCCACGCCGAGCGTGTGCAGTTCGAGGAGTTCGCGGCCGTAGTTCTCGTTCAACCCGCGCGCGCCCTTTTTCTGGTTGCCGCGCTGCGGAGCGTTCGGCCCCACCGACTGCCAGTTGTCCAGGTAGAACAGCATCGCCGGACTCTTCGCCGTCGCATCCAGGAAGTCGCGGAATTTGCCGAGCACGTGCGGACGAATCGTATCGCGCTCGTACTGCGTCACCAGGTAACGGTCGGCGCCCTTATCCAGAAACACGTTGAAGTGGTTGAACCAGAAGTCGTCGAGCACGGCCTCCACCTGACGATTGCTGTAGATCGCGCGCAGCACCTTGGCTTCGGAGAGGTCGCGCGCCACGATCTGCTGCGGGGCCGCGGTCATCTCGATCTTCCGCCGCAACTCGGGAGGCGCGCCCGCGAACAGGTTCTGCCGCGCGCCTGCCGGCAGCGCCGCAATCACTTCGTCGAGCTTCTCCGGAGGCACCGCCTTCAGCACGCCCCGCCGCTGCTCCGACGACCCGGTCCGCAGCGTCCGGATCTGCTCCCGCGTGAGCAACTCGTCGAGTTTCGGCAGCGCCGGCGGGGTCGCAGTCGCCTTATCGCCCTGTTTCGTCTCCGCCTTCGCCACCTGCTTCTCGATCATCCGGCGACGCTCGGGATCGGTGGGGAACGGCTCGCGCCCCGCGACCATCGCCTTCACGAGCTGCGGGCTGGGATAATTGCGGACCATCTCCGCGCTCGACATGCTCAGGCTGTCCATGAACTGGAGCTTCTGATCGAGCTTGGGATTCTCCGCGATGGATGCCGGATGGAGTTGCTGGTCGATCCACTTCTTCAGGCCGATCCGCGCCACCTCGGCCGCATCCCCCGGACGCGGTCCGAAGGTCAGCCGGTTGAGCGCCTGCTCGATCTGTTGGGTCTTGGAGAGCTTTTGGGAGAACAGCTTGGCGTCCGCTGCCTGTTTCTTTCCGTACGCTACCGCACCGGTCAACAGCGCGCATACCGGAATCAGCCCCAGAACTGCTTTACGTCGCATCCTTTGCCCTCTGCTGAATATAAACTCAGTTTCTTACGAGAGGTTGCGTAAAAGTGTGTAATCCGCACGGCGGCGCTACACTGGACCCCAGGAGACCCGTCATGCGCCTTCCCTTCCTCGTTCTATTCGCCACCCTCGCCGCCGCCCAGACTACCACACCCTCCGTACAGGCCACCGGCAGCGCCACCATTACTGTAAAGCCCGACCAGGCTAGCCTCACGATAGGCGTCGTGACCCAAGGCTCAACCGCCCAACAGGCCGCCGACCTCAACGCCACCGCGGCCGACGCGATGATCAAGGCCCTCGATTCTGTCGTCCACGGCTCCGGAACCATACAGACAATCTCGTACTCGCTCTCTGCCCGGTATTCGAACAACGGGACCGTGATCGCCGGGTACGTCGCCAGCAACACGGTCCAGGTCGTCACGACCAATCTCAGTCTCGTCGGACCGCTGATCGACGCGGGCAACAAGGCGGGGGCGAACGAGATTGGCGGCCCCAGTTTCAGCCTCCAGAATCCCGAGCCGCAGCGGCAGCAGGCGCTGGCCGCCGCCGCCAAACAGGCGCTCGCCCACGTCGCCGCCATCGCCTCCGGCCTCGGCGCGAAGACGGGCGCGGTCCTCGCCGCCCAGGAGGGCTCGTCCGTCACGCCGATCGGTATCTCCGGCGCCGGAGCCGCCACCAGCACTCCGATCCAAACCGGCACGGTCTCCGTTTCCGCGACCGTCACCGTCTCGGTAGCTTTGGTTCAATAGGAGGATGCCCCAACAGGAAGTCGCCACGCTCGGCGGAGGATGTTTCTGGTGCGTCGAGGCCGTCTTCAACCAGATGGAAGGCGTCGCCTCCGCCATCTCCGGCTACATGGGAGGACGCCGCCCCGACCCGACGTATCAACAGGTCTGCACCGGGGTGACCGGGCACATCGAGGTCGTCCAGGTGACCTTCGACCCGGCCGTCACGTCATACCGGGAGATTCTCGAAGTCTTCTTCACGGTCCACGACCCGACTACGCGCGACCGTCAGGGCAATGACGTCGGCGAGCAATATCGCTCCATCATCTTCTATCACTCCGACGAGCAGCGTCTCGAAGCTGAGAAGATGATCGCGGAACTCGGCGACGCCGTCGTGACCGAGGTTCGCGCCGCCGAGACGTTCTGGCCCGCCGAGGATTACCACCAGGAGTATTTCCGCAACAATCCGAATGCGGGCTACTGCGCCTTCGTAGTCGCGCCGAAGGTCGCGAAGTTCCGCTCCAAGTTCGCCGCCAAGCTCCGGCAGGCATGAAAGACATCAATCCGCGCGCCGCCGATTTCGCCGAGTATCGCCGCGCCATCCGCGACCTCTGCCGCGACTTCCCCAGCGCGTACTGGCAGGACGTCGAAGCCCGTTCCGCCTACCCCGACGACTTCGTCCGCGCGTTGACCGCCGCGGGCTGGCTCGCCGCCCTCATCCCGACCGAATACGGTGGCGCGGGACTCGGCGTCGCCGAAGGTTCCGTGATCCTCGAAGAGATCAACCGCGCGGGCGCCAACTCCGGGGCCTGCCATGCGCAGATGTACATCATGGGCACGCTGCTCCGCCACGGCTCCGAGGAGCAGAAGCGCCGCTACCTTCCCGCGATTGCTTCCGGCGAACTTCGTCTCCAGTCTTTCGCCGTCACCGAGCCCACCAGCGGCACCGACACCACCCGCATCCGCACCTTCGCCGAGCGCCGCGGTGACCGCTACGTCGTGAACGGGCAGAAGGTCTTCATTTCGCGCGTCCAGCACTCCGACCTCATGCTGCTCCTCGCGCGCACGACTCCGCTCACGGAGGTCGCGAAGAAGACCGACGGCCTCTCGGTGTTCCTGGTCGATCTGCGCGATCAGCGGCCCGGCATGACGCTGCGCCCCATCCGCAACATGGTCAACCACGAGACCAACGAGGTCTTCTTCGAGGACTTCGAAGTTCCCGGGGACAATCTGATCGGAGAGGCCGGGAAGGGCTTCCGCTACATTCTCGACGGGATGAACGCGGAGCGGATACTGATCGCTGCGGAATGCGTCGGCGACGGCTACTGGTTCCTCGACCGGGCTCGCCAATACGCCAACGACCGTGTCGTCTTCGATCGCCCGATCGGTCAAAATCAAGGCGTGCAATTCCCCATCGCGAGAGCGTACGCGAATGTGCGTGCCGCGGACCTCATGCGCTACGAAGCGGCGAGCCTGTTCGACAAAGGCGCGCCCTGCGGAGCGGAGGCAAACCTGGCGAAGCTCCTGGCAGCCGATGCATCGTGGGAATCGGCGAATGTTTGCCTCCAGACCTACGGAGGCTACGGCTTCGCGGCCGACTACGATGTGGAAAGAAAATTCCGGGAAACCCGCCTCTACCAGGTAGCGCCGGTCTCGACGAACCTGATCCTCTCTTATATAGGGGAGCACGTCCTGGGGATGCCGAGGTCGTTCTAGCATGATCTTGACGCAGAGACGCAGAGACACAGAGAAAGAACTCCAAAGTGTTTCTCTGTGTCTCTGCGTCTCTGCGTCAAAGCCGTTCTCTCAACAGCCATGACTCCGCGAACTCTCCTCTTCGTTCCCGGCTCCCGCCGACCCATGATCGAGAAGGCCGCCGCTTCCGCCGCCGACTCCGTCTGTCTCGATCTCGAGGACTCCGTCGCGCCCGACCAGAAGCCTGCAGCCCGCGCCGTGATCGTCTCAGCTTTGCGCGAGCTCGATTTCGGAGCGCGTCTCCGCATCCTCCGCATTAACGGCCTCGATACGCCCTTCGCCTATCGCGACCTGATCGACGTCGTCGAAGCTGCCGGCGACCGCCTCGACCTCATCATGCTCCCGAAAGCCGGCCGTCCCGAGGACGTCGTCTTCGTCGACATCCTGCTCTCCCAGATGGGCGCCGCCCATATCGGCATCGAGGCCCAGATCGAGACGGCCGCCGGCTTCCTCTACGCTCGCGAGATCGCACGCTCCTCACCGCGCCTTCAGGCCCTCATCTTCGGCCCCGGCGACTACGCGGCCTCCCTGCACATGCCCGCATCCTCCATCGGCGAGTTCGACGCTAACGACGAACTCTACCCCGGCCACCGCTGGCACGCCGTTATGCACACCATCGTCGCGGCCGCCCGAGCGAACGGACTCCGCGCCATGGACGGCCCCTTCGCCGCGTTTCAAGATCCCGCCGGCTTCGAGCGCTCCTGCCGCATTGCGCGCGCCATGGGCTTCGACGGCAAGCAGTGCATCCATCCGGCGCAACTCGCAGCCGCGAACACGATTTTCAGCCCCACGCCGGAAGAGATCGCGCACGCCGAGCGCATCCTTGCCGCGTACGAAGAAGCGACCGCCGCCGGCCGCGGCGCCGTCAGCCTCGATGGCCGGATGATCGACGCCGCGAACATCCGTATGGCGCGCGTCACTCTCAAAAAGGAAACAAAATGAGCGGACGCAGCTACGAGGATTTCGAACCCGGCCAGATCATCCGCCACGAGATCGGCCGCACCATCTCGGCAACCGACAACACGTGGTTCACCCTGCTGACGGTCAACTCGAATCCCATCCACTTCGACGCCCACTACGCCGCGCAAACGGAATTCAAGCGACCCTTGGTGAACTCGACGCTGACCCTGGCGATCGTTACCGGCCTCTCGGTGGCGGACATCTCCCGTCACGCGGTGAATTTAGGTTGGGATGAAGTGCGCATGCCGGCCCCGGTCTTCGAAGGCGACACGCTCTACGCGCAAAGCAAGGTGCTGACGTGCCGCGAATCCAAATCCCGGCCGAACATGGGAATCGTGGAGATTGAGACGAAAGGCTTCAAACAGGACGGAACCGTAGTGCTAACCTACCGCCGCACGATCCTGGTTTACAAAAAGGGTCAAGCCCCGAGCCCGCCGCAACCTGACTTGAGGTGAAGGGCTATTTACTATCACCGGCCATAGCCGCGCGAGCTCGAGCCAGCCCTGAAAACATCTCTTCAAACGCCGTCAGAATCTGCTTCTGCTGGGACTCGATCGTCTTCACTGTAGTCAGAACCGTCTCGATGGCCTGGTCGTGCCGGGACAGCCTTTCGCGCACGGATTCGTCCTTCTTACTCTGCTCGTAAAAGGACGCAATGAGCCAATTAATTCTCTCCCGCAATTCGGGTAGTTGCGCGATCGCGGCCGCGATATCCGCCTTTTGATTCTGGACGGAGTCTTCGAGCGTCACGACCTGTTCCGCAATCTGTTGCTGGAGCTCCGCGAACTGTCCGAACACCTTCCCGAGATTCGTAATCGGACGATCCTTTGGGACATGCACGGGCGCCGGGAGCACGGTCAGCTTCTTAATGCCGAGCGCCTCCGCCTCGGGCGGCACAGCCTCCGGGCTTCGATCCAATTTGGTGAATGCGTCCGACATGGGGGGTCCTCCGACCGCTACATTGTATGAACCGGCGTCCCCGAAAGGCAACAAACTTAGTAACGTCCCGCGGTAATAGGCGGGTTGGAACGGTCGGTCCCGGTGGTCCCCTCCCCCGGAATTCTCCGGCATCACCCCAGTTGTTACTGAGCCTCTTTCCGCAGTAGCATGAAACAAATACAATTTACGCGCCGCTGGCACAAGGCGCAGAAGGCACGATTAAACATGCGAAAAAACGAAGATCCTGGGATACTCCAGGCTGCACTGGTTGGCTACCAACACCAATTGGACGAGATCAACGCCAAAATCGCCGAACTGCGGCGACGGCTTGGAGGAGGACGGACCACGTCGGCGGCCCCTTCCAGCGGCGGTTCCGGCAATCAAAAGAAGCATCGCATCAGCGCCGAAGGCCGCGCCCGGATTGCCGCGGCGCAGCGTCGCCGCTGGGCTGCTGCCAAGAAGAACCAGGGCTAACCCGGCTATCGGGCGAGTTCTTTAACCGGACCATCCAGGACGGCGCTAGCACGAAACGCCGTCCTGGATGGTCCCTCCAAATCCTCGCAGTACCCAACCCTGCCCCTGCCTCTTACCCCCGGAAATACAAATACGCTCCGCTGATAAACAGCAGCACAACTGCGGACGCCAGGACCTCGGTCATCCCCCAACTGGCTCGCGTCTCCTTGTTGTCCGCCGCCGTTGCCGTGCCGAACGTCAGGCTCTCGATCGCCTTGTAATTCGGCTCCGGCGTCATGTAACTAACCGCAATCATGACGATCGCGGATACGACCGTAATCATCAGACTCCAGTACTGGAAGTAGACATTGTTGATGATCCAGAAGAACGACCCTTCCGGGTAGCCCTTCGAGATTCCCATCGTCACGGGCGTATCGACGATCATCCGGAAAATGCCGAGCGCGAACCCGATGATCATCGCCCAGAGCGCACCGGCCCCGTTCATCCGTTTCCAGAACACGCCCAGGAAGAACACCACGAAGATCGGCGGCGCCAGATACCCTTGCACCGATTGCAGGTAGGTATACAGCCCGTTCGCGCCCTTGATCACCGGGATCCAGGCCAGCGCGATCAGCACCATCACGCCCGTCGCAATGCGGCCCGTCCGCACCAGCCGCGCCTGGCTCGCAGCCGGCTTCCACTTCTGATACAGATCCACCGTGAACAGCGTCGAGCACGCGTTGAATACTCCGGCCAGCGATCCCATCAGCGCCGAGAGCAATCCCGCGACCACGATGCCGCGCACGCCCGGCGGCAGCAGGTACATCACCATCATCGGGAACGCCCCGTTCGACGCCGCCGGAATCGCCTGCCCGTCCGGTCCGATCATCGACACCAGTTCCGGCACCTTGCCGCTCTTCGCCAGTGCGAAACATACCAGACCGGGGATCAGGAACAGGTAGACCGGGAACAGTTTCAGGAAGGCCGCGAAGATGCTGCCGCGGCGCGCCACGTTCTGGTTCGGAGCGCCCAGCGCGCGCTGCACGATGTATTGATCGGTGCACCAGTACCACAGCCCGATGATCGGCGCGCAGAATAACATCCCGAGCCACGGGAAGTTGCCGTTGAAATACCATGCTTGCTTGACAACTTGCCCCGCCATGTTCGTCTGCATCACCGGCGCCCACGTGCCCTCGACCCCGGCCGGCGTCAGCGGCTTCCATAAGTTGAACATCTCCGACCCGCAGAAGTGCCGCAGTTCGGCCCACCCGCCGAGTTTGTGCAGCCCATAGCCGGTCAGCAGCGCCGACCCGAAGATCAGCACCAGGACCTGGACCGCGTCGTTATACGCCACCGCGCGCATCCCGCCCAGCGTCGTATACAGACCGGTCAGCACGATCACCAGCACCGACCCGATCCAGAAACTGTCGATCGTGATATCGCCGACCCGAATCTGCATCTCCGGCAAAAGCGTCGCGAACACCACGCCGCCCGCGAAGATTCCGACCGCGATCTTCGAGATCACGAACGTGATCAGCGAAACGATCGAGAGCACGTAACGCGACTTTTCGTTGAAGCGCCGCTCCAGGAACTCGGGCATCGTGAACACCTGCGACCGCATGTAGAACGGCACGAAGACCCACGCCAGCACCAGCAGGCACCATGCGTGCAGCTCGTAATGCGCCATCGCGACACCGCTGGTCGCGCCCGACCCCGCCAGTCCTACGATGTGCTCCGACCCGATATTGGACGCGAAGATCGATGCTCCGATCACCCACCAGCCCAGGTTGCGGCCGGCCAGGAAGTAGTCGGTGGTCGAGTTCTTACTCTTACGGATCACCCACCATGCCACGCATAGCAGGATTCCGAAATACGCCGCGATCATGAGCCAGTCGAGCGCCGTAATGTGCGATTGAGCCATGCCGTTTTCCGTTCCCCTTTTTCGCTTTTGTATGCGATTACAACAAAAGACATTCAACCACATCGCGAGGCTGTTCGGTATGCTGTTCGCATGCCGGTCGTCATTTCTTTGCTCCGCGGCATCAACGTTGGCGGTAAACACATGGTTCCGATGGCCGACCTGCGCGAGCTCTACACGTCGCTCGGCATGACGGACGTCGCCACTCACCTGCAGAGCGGGAACGTGGTCTGCCGCGCCGCGCGCCCGGTGACGGCCAAGCGCTTCGAAGATGCGATCGAGGAGCGCTTCGGCTTTCGGGTCTCGGTAGTCCAACGAACGGCGGCGGAGATGCGCGACGTCGTCGCGCGCAATCCTTTCCCGAATGACACCGACCCGGCAAAATTGCTCGTGGTGTTCCTGGCCGCCGATCCGGGCGATGAAGCCCGCCGCCGCGTCGTCGACGTGGCCGCCCCCGCGCCCGAAGATCTACGCGCCTCCGGCCGCGAGTTGTTCATCCACTTCGTCAACGGCCTCGCCCGTCCCAAGCTCTCGACCGCCGCGGTCGAGCGAGCCATCGGAGTCCCGGGCACGGGAAGGAATTGGAACACGGTCCGCAAACTCGCCGAAATGTCCACGGCGCTGTAGCGCGCTCTTCACAATCCGGCGACGTCGCCGACGCGCACGACAATGTTCCGCAATCGCAGCAAGGGCGCAGGCGCACCATTGGCGGTCGAGCTCACCGCAAGATCGAAGCGGAGCGCGGCGCCCTCACGGACGGGGTCGACCTCCCGAATCCAGTTGACTACCACGTCCTGGATCGCCAACGCATCCGGCACTCCCTCGACGGCGAGCGCTGCGAAGATCGGCAACACGTCGACTCCGGAATCGTATGCGCCCGAGAGACTCGTCTCGACCGCTACCGGGTCCGCCCCGAACACTCGTTCGAAGAATCCCGTCAAATAACCGGCGAGCGTGTTCGGAGGAGTCACGAATTCCGTCAGCTCCACCGCTTGTTCGACATCGATACTGGCGTGCACGGGCTCGGCAAACGTCACTGGCCCCGACTGGTAAACGAACGCCGGCGCAAACCGTGCATTGCGGACAACCGTCGCGGCGAACTCGCCGGTCCGGCTGTCCACGATCTGCCGGGCCGCCGACCATAGTTGCCGGCGTGGCAAAGCGCGGCCTTCGACCGCCGCCAGATACTCGCCATCGGGACCGACGAATTGGAAGTCGTCAGCGGACCCGGCCGTCGTGTATCCGGCGATCTGCGGCGTCAGGACCTCACCGGCCCCGTCGATACGCATGACCAGTTTCCCGTCTTGATCCAGCTCCGTGAGCGTCGCCATGCCGCCGGGGGCGGACGGCGTAGCGGGCGGCACATCGGACCACGACTCCGCGACTCGCGCCATGACGTTGATGAAGGAAGCGGCAGCCACCTCGCGGTCTGCCCCTTCGAGATCCGCACGGAGTTCCGGATACACCCACGCGAACTCCGCCAGCGCCTGGAACAACGCGTTGCTTTCCGTGAGCGTGCGAGTCGGCCGAATCTCGGACAGCTTGAAAAGGACTTGATCCTCGGCCGCGCGGTCCACCTGCGCATATTCCACCGTATAGCGCCAGTACAACAGACCATCGGCGGCCGCGGCTTGGGACACCAGCACCAACGGAGCCGGAGCTCGCCGCAGTGGAGCGTCCGCGCCGCTATCGGCGTACGCATTCGCCAACGCCGTGAGCAACGTTTGGCGGTACGCTTCGCGGGCCGTGGCCAAGGCCTCGGGATCGGGAGGCTCGTCGGCATATGCGGGCATCAGCAACCCGGCGAAGCACTCCGCGAGTGTCTCCCGGACTCCGCGGAGTTCGTCGCCATACCCCAGCGAAGTTACCCAATCGACCGCCTCCGTCAGCGCCTTTCCCCAAACATCGAGGTCGACTGCGGAAAATGCTGTGGGCACGCCCGGGCCGTCGAACTCGAGCAACGTGCCGCTCGTATAAGGCCAGATCGGCACATCCGGATCGGACCAAAGATAGTTCGCCAGCGGCCGTGGCGCGAACACGCATGGTGGGGGATTCACGCCCCATTATCCCTGAACCGAAAACGGGGCGCGGCACGGTAGAATGGAGGGGTCTCAGGGGCGCTTAGCTCAGCTGGTTAGAGCGTCTGCCTTACAAGCAGAAGGTCCGCGGTTCGAGCCCGCGAGCGCCCACCACCCCCTCAACAGAAATTTACGGGCTCGACGCCGGCGGATTCTTTTCGAGTGCTTCTAAGGCGGCGATGCGCTCGGACAATACCCGAATCCGCACTCTCTCCGTAAAGAGCTGCCCCGACCAACCCGCGGGAGTCTTCTTGTGGTCCTCCACAAGCTGCTCCAACTGCGCCTGCATCCGCTGAAGCGCTTCGCTCATCGATAGGGCAATTGTAGCAGCCGCGGTCTTTTAGTGAGCGTGGTTGAACAGGAACCACAGCAGGATCAAGCTTCCCGGAATTCCAAGGGCCCACGCGAGTATATATTTCATAAAGTTCTCACCTCCGTCCGCGAATACTGCAATTGGAATGCGTTCGGTGGGAAGCGGCCATTCTCCGGAATTTAGTGAGTTGGTGCAGTGCCGGCCGATACCGTCTGGTATCCTGCCTCGCGGAGGCTTCATGAATATTCGCTGCGTGGTGACGGGACAAAACGAATCGGGCACATCGGTGTTCGTACGCGACTCAGCCGTTGAGCCGATCACACTCTCGATGCTCCCGGGCTTGGAGTTCCATCGACTCTGGGGCAGCGACGCCACGCCGAAACTGCCGTGCGACGGCACGGCGTCGCTACCCGTTTCGTACTTTCCGGCGGCGCAGGGCTTCCGCTTCGGGTTCTTCACAATCCCCCCGGACCGCGAAGGCGCCGCGGCGCCGATCGACCTGATCGCCGCGTTTATGGAACTACAGCAGAAGCTGCCCGGAATGGCGCAGGTGCTGGAGCCGGCCAATCCCGGAATGCACACCACCGACACAGTCGACTTCGACGTCGTGATCTCGGGCGAGTGCTATTTGGAACTCGACAATGGCGCCGAGGTCCTCCTCAAAGCCGGCGACTGCGTGGTCCAGAATGGGACCCGGCACGCGTGGCGAAACCGGTCGTCGGAGAACTGCGTAATCGCCGTGACGCTGGTCGGCGCCGACCGCAAGTGACGCTACGCGGTGCGGACGCGGCGTTTCGACGGCGCGCGCTTGGCCGTGGCGGTCTTGCGGGTGGACGTCGCGGCCTTCTTTCGCGTCGCTGTCTTCGCGGGCGAGTCGGCATTTCCCGATTTCGCGATCATGGCGTGCTCGGCGTCGGCGGGGATTCCATCGGCCAGTAGTCGCTCCTTCCGCGCCATCATCCTCTGTCCCAACGCCACGAAATCGAGGTCGGCGGACTTCGCCTTCGGGAGCACTTCCCCTTCTTCATCTTTGATGTGATGGCGGACGCTCTCCGACAGGACGGTGAATTTCGCGATGCGGTGGCCCGGATCTCCGACACCGGCGTCCAGTTCCGCAATCAGGACCTTGGCGAGGTGGTGTTCTTCGTCCGCCTCGTTCATCAACTCGCCGCCCACATGTTCCCGCACCGCCGGGTAGAAGATCTCCTCTTCGAGCAAGGCGTGGACTTTGAGCTCCGTAACGGCTTCGCCGATGATCTTCTCGCGCGCGGGCTTGCCTTCGGCCTTCTCGAAGCGGTCGAAGAGGTCCTTCACCCGTTCGTGGTCCTTCTTCAGAATGCTGATGGCATGGTCTTCCGGCAGGGTTAGAAAATCGAACATGAACGCTCCTTGTGCGCAAACGCGCGCCTGACCTCAAGGTGCAATTCGGGAACCACGGTATGGCAAGAGGCGCCCCTTGACAATTTCTCCATGGCGATATACTTTACATTATAAAGTACTCTTCAATAACGAAAGGACGTTCCAGTGACCAGCCGAATCAACACCCGTTCCATCGGAATCAAGCTCTTCGTCGTTTGCGCCTTGGCATTATCCATGACTATTCCCGGGCTCTTCGTGGGCGGATTGATCGAGGAGCGGACCAAACGCGCGGCGGATGTCATTCGCGAGGTCAGCGGCAGCAGTGGCGGCCAGCAGACCTTCCTGGGTCCGACGCTCATGGTTCCGTACAGAGTCGCCGCGCGCCCGCCCGGAACTTCCAACGGCCGGGACGTTTACGTCGTGTTTCCGGCCGCGGGGTCGGCGACGCTCAAGACCACGACGGAGGAGCGGCGCAGGTCCCTCTTCAAAGTACCGGTCTTCCGGGCGGACCTCACCTATGAGGCCACGTTCGATCTGACGGGCACACCCTCCGCGCCCCCGACGGGCGGCGATCTGGATTGGGACCGCGCCGAAATGGTGGTCGGCGTCAGCGACGTCCGGGGAGCGCTGGAGGACGCAACGCTGAGCGCCAACGGTAAGGTCATGGTCCTGGGGCCGGCGCAAACCCTCACCGACACCGCATTCGGCGGCGACTCAACCGGACATCTCAGACTCACGCTCTTGGGAGCCCGGGTCGAGGGCGCCAAGCCGGGAGCGCACTTCGCCGTAACCTGCGCGATGCGTTTCTCCGGCGCGCAGAGGGTGGCCGTGCTCTCGTACGGCAAGACGACACATGTGTCGGCGCAAGGAGACTGGCCGAACCCGAGCTTCGATGGAGGCTTTCTGCCGGTCCGCCGCACGGTGACGAAGAACGGCTATACGGCGGAGTGGTCCACACCCTTCATCGCGCGCGGCGTCCGGGCCGAAGGTGCGCTCGATTCCATCCTCGGACTCGAAGCCACTGCGCTCGGGACATCCTTCATCGAGATGGCCGATCCGTATCAATCCGTCAATCGCTGCCTCAAATACGTGCTTCTCTTCCTCGGACTTGTCTTTCTCAGCTATTTCGTCCTGGAAGTGACGACGGGAAAACGAATTCACCCCGCGCAATACGTCCTGGTCGGTATCGTGCAGACCATCTTCTATCTGCTGCTCTTGTCTCTGGCGGAACGGATCGGCTTCGATTGGGCCTTCGCGATCGCCGGCTCGGCCACCGTCGGTTTGCTGTCGACGAATGCGGCCTGGGTCTTCGCGAGCCGTCTCCAGGGACTGCGCGCGCTGGTAACGTTCACGCTGCTGTATTTGGGAATCTACCTGTTGCTCCGCGCCGAAGACAACGCGCTCCTGATCGGCGCCCTGATGAGCTTCATCGCGGTAGCCGCAGTGATGTACCTCACCCGCGGAATCGATTGGTACAGCCCGCTTCCGGCTGCGGATGGTCCCGCGCCAGACCTTCCGGCGGAGCGCTAACCGGCCCTCAGCGGAAGTGCTCGACCAGCATGATGTCGGCGTTGTCTTCGTCGACCTGGGAATACAAAGCCCAGCGCCCATCGGGCGAGATCGCGAGGCCGGGCAACGACGGCGTGGGCGGCCGCAGAAAATCGATCAGGCGGCGCGAGTCCGACGACTTCAAGTCGAAGAAATGCAGCGACGCCGTCCCGTCGGGCACGAAGTAGACCCCGCGATCCGTCATCGTCCAATACCGCGGAAAGCCGGCCTTCGCCAGTTGCGGGACGGCCGCCTCCGCGCCGCCGTTCGAGGGCATCCGCCAGACGCCGGGGTGGTCCTTCGCCTTCGTATAGTAGACGAACGCGCCGTCGGGAGATTCGTACGGCTCGAAGCCGCCGCCGCGCGTGAGCTGCACCGCGTCGCCGCCGGCCGCCGCGACCTTCCAGATCTGAAATTGTCCGCTCCGCCGGGAAGCGAAGTAGATCCAGCGACCGTCATGGGACCAGTTCGCGACCAGGCTGTCGCCGGCGCCGTTCTCGAGCCGTACCGGCTCGCCGCCTTGCGCGTCGACCACATACAGTTCCGGCTTCCCCCGCAAGCGGGAATCGAAAACGATCTTGCGGCTGTCCGGAGACCAGCGCGGAGTGCCCGCCCGGTAGCCGCCCACCGACGTGAGCCGCAGCGGCTTCGAGCCGTCGCTCCCGCAAACCCAAATCTCAGCGGAGCCGGTGCGCGTCGAAACGAAGGCGATCTTGGAGCCGTCCGGCGAGTATTGCGGACTGTCCTGGGTTTTGCTGGAGGCGATCCATTTCGCCGGCGGACGTGCGCCCTTGGCGCCGCCCTCCAAGTCGAAGCGCCAGACGTTTTCGTTGAAGACGAGTTGTGCGTACGCCAGCCTGCCGCCGTGCGCGTCGATCGTCGGCGTGTCGACGCCGTCCGGGATGCCCTCGACGCGCTGCGGCGCGCCGCCGGTCGCCGGAACAGACCACAACGTCAGGCTGGGCTCGCGCTGCATCGTGAAGAGAATCCGGCTGCCGTCCGTGGTCCACACCTGGTTGGAAATCACCGTTCTTTCGTGAGTGAGCTGCGTGACGGCTCCGCCGGCGACCGGCACGCTGTAGAGGTCCATGATGAGCGACGCGCTCCGCCGCGCAAACGAGAGCGTCCGGCCATCCGGCGAAAAGGTGGGTGCGCTGTCGACGAAGTCCTCTCCTTGTGGGAAGGTCAGGCGGCGGCGCGCGCCCGAGACCGGGTCCAGGAGAAAGACACTTTCGCTGCCGCCCTCGGCGCGGTCGGTGAGTGCGAGCTCTTTGCCGTCCGGCGACCAGGAAATTCGCGGCTCGCGGGAATGCGCCACGTCCGCCAGTTTGCGTTCCGGTCCGCCGGTCTCGGGCACGCTCAGGATCTCGAAGCGCTGGTCGCCTTCCACGGCTCGTAAGAACGCGACGTACCGTCCATCGGGCCGCCAGATGGGATGCCGGTCCGCAGTCCCCTTGGTGAGGCGCAGCGGCGTGCTCTCCCCGACGAGCTGGACATAGATACTGAATTTGCCGTTGCCGTCGTTTTCGCCATCCCAGGCGAAAGCGATCTTACTGCCATCCGGGGAAAACGCGGGATCGGTCTCATGTCCGGGAAACGAGGTGAACGGCGTCGGCAGCGCCGGCGGCGTTCCACGGGAATAAAGGGGAGCCATGCGCCAGGCGGCAACCGCGAGCAGGAGCAGCGCAGCGACCGCCGCCAGCAACTTCGGGGAAAGCCGCTTCCGCTTCGGTTGCGACGGGGTCCGAGCCGATCCCGCCGACGGTGTGTGGCGCACGCGCTCCAGGTCGGCGCGAAGCTCGGCAGCGGTCTGGTAACGCGCCGCGCGATCGCGTTCCAATGCCTTCCCGACGATGGCTGCGAAGCCGGACGATAGCTTCGGGTTGCATTCCGCCGCCGGAGTCGGGGCGCGATTCAGGATGGCGTCGAAGACCACGGCTGTGGTCTTGCCTGGGAACGCCGGGCGGCCCGTCGCCATCTCATAAAGGACCGCCCCCAGCGAAAAAAGATCGGAGCGGGCATCGAGCTCCTCCCCGCGCGCCTGTTCCGGCGACATGTAGGCGGCCGTTCCGGGGGAGGATCCGGGCCACGTCAAGCCGATCTCCGCGCCGCCGGCCGGTTCGCGCGCCAGCATCTTGGCCACCCCAAAATCGAGGATCTTGAGGGCGCCGCGCCGGGTCGCGAAAAGATTCTCGGGTTTGAGGTCGCGATGGAGGATGCCCTCCGCGTGCGCGGTTTCGAGCGCGTCCGCCATCTGAATGGCGTAGTCGATCGCAGTCGACTCGTCCACGGACTGCCGCTCGATCAAGGTCCGGAGGGTGTGCCCCTCCAATAATTCCATGACGAGAAAAGGCCGGCCGTCGGCTTCGCCGAGATCGTAGATGGTGCAGATGTTGGGATGGTTCAGCGCGGAGGAGGCGCGCGCCTCGATCCGAAAGCGCTCGAGAGACACGGGATCGCCCGCCAGCTCGCCGGGCAGAAACTTGAGCGCCACGCGCCGCCGCAAGCGCACATCTTCCGCGGCGTAAACCGCCCCCATCCCGCCTTCTCCCAACTTCTCGAGAATACGGTAGTGCCCGTACGTGCCGTCGATCTCGCGGCGCGGCGCCGCCGACTGGGCCAAATCCTGGGCGGCGACGTCGAGCGCGGGCCGCTCCATAAAATCGCCGCTCGCGCTGCCGCTCGCCAGCAGCGAGTCCACTTCTCTCCGTAGCTCCTGGTCGTCCCCGCAGGACTCCCGCAGGAATGTCGAGCGTCGCGGCTCCTCCATCTCGCTTGCGAGGTGGTAGAGCCGTTCCGTCTCGTGCCAGCGGCGGGGGTCCATACGAGTTACGCCGGGGGGGCCGAGGACGGCTGCAGCTCGCGAAAGATCCACGCCTTCGCCAGTTTCCAATCGCGCAGGACCGTCTCCGGCGAGACCTTGAGGACCTCAGCTGTCTCTTCCGCCGTCAACCCTCCGAAGAAGCGTAACTCGACCACTTGCCCCTTTCGCGGATCGACCTGAGAGAGAGCTTGCAGCGCCTCGTCGAGCGCGACCAGGGCGGCGGGCGGATCGGAAGAAACTGCGGGGACGCGGTCGAGCAGAGCGTCGTCGAGCGCGACCTCCGTGGCGCCGCCCTGCCGCTTCAGACGATGATGGGCGCGCGCAAAATCCACCAGGATGCGGCGCATGAATCGAGCCGAGACCGCAAAGAAGTGGGCGCGGTCCCGCCACGTGATGCCCTTGATGTCGAGCAGCCGGATATAGGCTTCGTGGACGAGCTCGGTGGTTTGCAGCGCCTGCCCCCGCCGCTCCCCGGCAGTGTAGCGACGCGCCAAGCGGCGTAATTCGGAGTACACGAGCGGAGCCAGCCGGTCCAAAGCTCCTTCGTCGCCACCGCTCCAGGCGCAAAGCAGACCGGTCACGTCGTTGTCACTGCGGTCCGTCATAAGACGAATGGGCTTCTGGAGCGATCTTAGAGCGTACCAAAAATAACTTTGAGTTGGGTTACGGTTTTTGCCGCGGAATGTCGCCTATCCCTCCGAAAGCCAGACCAGCCCTGTTCCGGAGAGACTGAATATGCAGAACGACGCTCGCACCCTTCTTTTCGTCCCGCTCGCTCTCGCAGCGTGCATCGTGGGCGCAACTTCCCTCGCCACGGCGCAAACGACACGGACTCTGCCGCAAGCCAAGCTCCCGGCGCACGCCGAGTTCCCCAACCCGAGCGGCATGAGCGAGACCCTGAGCTCGACCGGCCCGATCGATCCCAACTCGCCGTTCTTCCAGAGCCTGGGAACCAACGGGCGGAGCTGCGGAACCTGCCACCAGCCGGACCAGGGATGGAGCATCTCCGCCGCGCAGGCCCAGATGCGCTTCCTCCTGACCAACGGGACGGACCCGCTCTTCCGGACGAATGACGGGTCCAACTGCGACCACAATATCGACGTGTCGTCGGTGGCCGGCCGCAGCCAGGCGTACAGTCTCATGATCACGCGGGGCCTGATCCGAGTCGCCATCGACGTGCCGGCGAACGCCGAGTTCAAGGTCGTCGGCGTGCAGAACCCTTACGGCTGCAGCGAGACGAAGACGCTTTCGATGTATCGCCGCCCGCTGCCGACCGCCAATCTGAAGTTCCTCAGCGCGGTCATGTGGGACGGCCGTGAGTCCACCGCGTCTCCGACCCAGAAGATCACCTTCGCGACCAACCCGGGCGATCTCGTGGTGGACCTCTTCCAGCAGGCGCAGGACGCGACCAGCGGGCACGCGCAAGGCATTCTCTCTTTGACGCATGCGCAACAGCAGGCCATCGTCGACTTCGAAATGGGCATGTCGACCGCGCAGATCGTGGACGCCAATGCGCGGCGGCTAGATGCCGGCGGCGCAACCGGCGGCGCGCTCGCGCTCGCCGGCCAATCGTTCTTCGTCGGCGTCAACGATCCGCTGGGCGGCAATCCGTTCAATACAACGTTCTCGTCGTCGATCTTCAGCCTGTTCGGGTCGTGGGCGGAGGCGCCAGCCGATAGCGCGCGGGCCAGCATCGCGCGCGGCGAGGCCCTGTTCAACACCAAGCCCATCCAGATCACGGGCGTGAACGGGTTGAACGACACGATCAATCAGCCGGTCGTCGCGGGGTTCTGCGGCACCTGTCACTCCGCCCCGAACGCCGGGAATCACTCGGTGTCTTTGCCGATCAACATCGGAGTCGCCGATCTGACGAACCCGCTGGGAGTCGACTATCTTCCCGTGATCACACTGCAGAACGTCGCCACCGGCGCCAAGGTGCAGACCACCGACGTCGGGCGGGCGATGGTGACGGGCAAGTGGGCGGACGTCGGCAAGTTCAAGGGACCGGTCCTACGCGGCCTCGCCGCCCGCGCCCCATACTTCCACAACGGTTCGGCGCGGAGCCTCAAGGACGTGGTCGACTTCTACGACAGCCGCTTCCAAGTCGGCTTCACGCAGCGTGAAAAAGAAGATCTGGTTGCGTTCCTGCGCGCTCTCTGACGAGGGTCGCTACTTCTTCTTGGGCGGCGCGTCGACGATATCGTGGCCGTGCGCGTCCTGAGTCTTCGCGGTGATCGATTGCAAGTTCAGCTTCGTGCCTTCGATCGGGGCGGCGTGCGACACGCCGCCTTCGCTGTTCCGGAAGGGCAGACTGAGGACGATCTCGCGGACCAGCGTCCGGGCGCCGTATCCGTCATGTGCCACCGCGTCCACCAGGCGCTGGATCGTGCAGCTATCGGCGTCCTGGAGACTGCGGCCGAGGGCGTACCCGAGCGCCTTGCCCGCGACCTGGCGGACGAAGTCGTCGCGATGCGTGAGCAGGGCTCTACGAAGTTCCAGCGCGCCGTTGAACTTCTCGCCCGACGGGAGTTCGCCGGTGGCATCGATCGCTTGGCCGTTGGTCTCGCGATCGCGCCATCGGCCCATCCAGTCGAAGTTCTCCAGACCGAAGCCGATTGGGTCCATCAGGCGATGGCACGCGGAGCACGCAGGGTCGGCGCGGTGCGCGATCACGCGCTCGCGGACGGAGAGCTTGGCGGCGCCCTTGCCGGCAGCGTCGAGCGGCGGCACGTCCGGGGGCGGAGGCGGTACAGGAGTCCCGAGCAGCGCGTCGAGCACCCACGCGCCGCGCAGAACCGGGCTCGTCTGCTCGTAGTGCGACGTCATGCCCAGCACTCCGCCCATCCCGAGCAGGCCCGTATAGCGGCGGTCCGCGAGTTTCACGAAGTGGAACCCGTCGTCGGCGAGGTCGGGAACTTGCAGTCCGTAGTAGGCGGCGAGGCGGCGAGTCAGCGGCGCGTAATCGGAGTCGAGCAGTTCGAGCAGGCTGCGATTCTCGCCGACGAGCCGGTCGAACAGCAGGATCGGCTGTATCTTGAGATCGGCAGCAATGCCGGCGTTGTAGAAAGTCTGGATCTCGGTGAGCAGCGGCATGAAGCGGCCACCGATCTCCTGCGTGCCGAGCCACTGGCCGATGAAGCTGGAGGTGAACGCGCGCGACCGCGGATCGTCGAGCATGCGCTCGACCTGCGCCGCGAGAGTCTTCGGGTCCTGGAGCCGGCCCTCGCGCGCCAGCGAGAGGAGCGTCTCGTCGGGCATCGTCGCCCACAGGAAATAGGAAAGGCGCGACGCCATCTCGTACTGGCCGAGCGCGTGATTGCCGGACTCGACCGGGCGGCGTTCCATGCGGAACAGGAAGTCGGGCGAGACCAGCGCGGCCTTCAAGGCGAGCTTGATGCGCTCCTCGTACGGGTCGCCGCGCCCGGCGGCGCGGTCGTACATGGCGAGAAGGCGGTCCACCTCGGCGGGCTCGACCGGGCGGCGGAAAGCTCGCGGCAGGAACGACGAAAGCACCGCACGAGCGGCCTTGCGCGGATCGCGCGGCTCTTCGCCGGGCTCCGACCCGAGCAACCGGAAATGCAAGGCGCGACGCTCGGCGGACGGTTCCGCGCGCTGCTCGTCGATGGTCCAGTTGGCGGCCGCGGGCTCGCCGACGATTTCGATCTCGTGGGTGCCGCGCTCGAGACGGACGTCGGAGCCCTGCGTCGCGGCGCCCTTCGGACCGCGTCCGCGGCGGGTGGTGAGCGTCCCGGCATCGGCGCCATCGACCTTCAGCGCGTACTTCCCTTCTCCGGGAACGCGGAGCGCATACAACCCGTCGGCATAGATCGCGACGACCGCCTTCGCGGCCGGCAGCGTCCGGCTCAGCGGCGGCGTGACGATCGCCCGGTCCAGAATCTGCTGCGTGGCCTGGAGGTACTTCTCCATCAACAGCGGCTGCACGTAAAGCGTCTCGCCGTTGGTATCGAACCCGGCGCCACCGGTGCCGTCGGCGGGCAACAGCGAGGTCAGGTCGAGGTCGACGCCGAGAAGGTCGCGGATCGTGTTGTGATACTCACGGCGATTGAGGCGTCGGATTGCCCCTGCGCCGGCATGGTCGCCGGCGACGCACGCCGTAGCCCGCAACTGGCCATCGATCCACTGCGCGACGCGCAGACGGTCCGCCTCGGTGAGCTTCGACGCGACGGGCGGCATCGTGCGATTGCGCAGTTGCGCGGACACGCTATGCCAGAGCGCGCGGTTCGACTGCATGTCCTGCGCGGTCGTGGCCTTGAGGAACTGGGCCGAATTGCGACCCGCCGTGCCGTGACACGCGCCGCAGTTCTCGGCGAGAACCGGACGAATGGACTGCGAGAAATCGTCGGCGGCGAACGCTGCGGCCGACGCGAGAAGCGCGAGGGCGGCGGCTCGCATCACGCCAGTCCCTCGAGCGCGCCAGTGCTGTCTCCGAACTTCGTCTCGGGGATTCCCATGCGATTCAGCAGGGAGACATAGAGGTTGCAGAGCGGTGTCTGCTCAGGCGCGCGGAGGCGGCGTCCGGGGCGGAGCGTCCCCTTCCCCTTGCCCGCCAGGAGTAGCGGCAGATTCGCCACCGTGTGCCGATTGCCGTCCTTCAGCGAGCCGCCGAACATGATCATCGAGTTGTCGAGCAGCGTCGTCCCGCCCTCGTCGAGGCTCTTCACTCGCGTCAGGAAATACGCGAGCTGCTCCATCTGCCAGTCGATGATGCGCCCGTACTGCTCCTTGCGTTCCGGGTCCTCGGCATGGTGCGAGATGGAATGCCAGCCGCCCTTGACGCCGGGGAGGAACGAGTAGTCGACGTTCGATTGCGCGTCACCGAACATGAACGTTCCGATGCGCGTCGTGTCCGTCCAGAACGCCAGGATGAAGATGTCGAGCATCAGGCGGAGGTGCTCCTGGTGCGTCGCGGGCAGGCCGGGCGCGGGACGGTCGAGCGGGAACTTGCCTTCGTTGATCCAGCGCTTCTGCGGGCGCATGGTGGCTTCGAGACGCTGCTCGACGGAGCGGACCGATTCGAAATACTCGTCGAGGCGGACGCGGTCCGTGGCGCTGCCCTGGCGCTTCACGGCGTCCGCGCTGTCCTTCACGAGGTCGAGGATGCTGGCGTCGTCGCGCTGCAGCGCGGCGCGCACCGACGGGTGATTCGGGTCGACGCTCGACATCACCGGCGCGCGATTGCCGCGGAAGAGGCGGTCGAACGCGAGTTGCGGGATGATCTCTTTCGGGACCGGCGTATGCGGATCGCGCCACGAGATGAAGGAGCCGTAGAGGCGCGCGAACCCGCCGCCGGCGGTGTCGATCCCGGAGCGCGGCGCTTCCAGGCCGAGCTCGAGCGACGGGAGCCCAGTTCGGTCGCCGACCCGCTGCGCGGCGAACTGGTCGACCGAAACAGCGCCGGTGTCCAGGTCGTCGCTGGTGGTCCGCTGGACGTAGCCGCCCGAAAGCCACACCGGCACTTTCGGCCAGTGACCGTTACGCCCGACCGTGTTCTTGTTCCAGAGATTCTCGAGCAGGAGGAAGTCGCCGCGGAGGTTGGCGAGCGGCTTGAGGTGCTGGGTCAACTCGAAATCGTCGCCGTCGCCGGGGGGCGTCCAGTGCTCGGGGCGAACGCCGTTCGGCATGAACAGGAACATCATGCGGAGCGGCGGTTCGGAGAGACGGGCCTGCGTATCCGGAGCGGCCTTCCCCATGGTTTCGAGCCACGGCAGCGCCATCGCGGCCCCGGCGCCACGCAGCAGGGCGCGGCGAGAAATGGGTCTAAACATCGGTCCCTCCCCCTGGGCGCCATTGTGCCATAAATCGCCCGCACCGCTCACGTGAGCGGTCGGCTGAAAATTCGTATTGCAGGGACGAGAGTTACAGGCGCGGGCCGCTCCAGCGTGAGCGGTTTGCTACTTCGGGCTGACGACGTAGTCCTTGAAGTAGCTCGTGCTGTCCGTCTTCGACCACAGCCCGATCTTGCCCGCGACCGGCGGCCGCAGGACGGCGTTGTTCGCGGGATAGAGGTCCGCATGCGGCGCGCCCATGCGGCCCGGGGTCGGCGCGCTGCCGAGCGTGTAGTCGAGCGCTGGAGCGCCATCGAGCGTCACCTGGATCGAAGCGCCGTCGACGGTCAGCTTGAGTTCGTGCCAGGCGTTGCGATCGAGCATGAACGGCTTGGTGCGGTCGCTGAACTTCAGGTTGCGGCGGATGCCGTTGTGAAACTCCCAGATCGCGACGTTGTTCTCCGTGTCGTTGTAGCGGACCGCGAGCCAGTCGCCATTCGGTTTCACGTTGAACAGGATTCCGGAGCAGCGGTCGGCTTCGCCGCCGACGGTCTTGAACTTCATGGCGATGCTCCCGTTCGTGAAGTTGTCGACGCCGCGGAGCACGGCCACCGGGTAGTACGCGAACTGCTTCGCGTTGTCCATCAACTCCTCGTTCGACGTCCCGTAGAGCCGCCGCGCGGTCTGCAACAGGAGCTTCGTAGGATTGTCTTTGCTGGCCACCCACGGGCGGCCGTCGACCATGATCGCTTTGTCGGGACCGTCCTGCGTCACCACCCACGTGCCGACCATGGGCTCGAATGTCGCAGGCGGCTTGCCGGTCTGCTCCTTGCTGAGATCGACCTTCAAGTCGGCGGCGGCGGCCGCGCCGAGGCACATCGCGAAGACGAGAGCGGTTTTCATAGAAACCAGTCATTTTATCCCGTGGCGAGCGCTACTACTACCGGCCGTAATTGGCCAAACAGAGCCGCGCACGGTAGTAAGCGGTTGCCTCTTGCGCCACCGGATCGACGTCGCCGCGTCACGGCGGTCCGGCAGTATCGGTTAGATGCGACAACCGCTTACTGCGTGCGCGGCTCTGCTTGGGCACTCAGCGCTGCGCCGGGCGACCGGTTATGCTCGTAAAGAAACAATGGGATTCGAAGTCGAGCGACTGTCCAAACGTTTTGGCGATGTCACCGCCCTCGACGGCGTCAGCTTCCAGGTCCGCGACGGCGAGGTGCTGGGCCTGATCGGCCCCAACGGCGCCGGGAAGACGACGCTGTTCGAATGCATGGCGGGCGTGCTCCCCTCCGACGGCGGCGTGCTCCGCACCGCCGGCCGCGAGACGACGACCGCGGACCGTTTCCGCATCCTGTTCTATGTGCCGGACCACGCCGCGCCGTGGGGCACGCAGCCCGTCGGGTGGGCGCTCGACTACACGATCGGCTTCTTCGGCGGGCGCGCGGACCTGCGCGACGAGGTGGTGGCGCAGCTCGATCTCGGCAGTCTGCTGGGCCGCCCGATCGCCGCGCTCTCGAAAGGGCAGCGCAAGCGCGCGCTGCTCGCCGTCGGCCTGCTGACGCGCCAGCCCGCTCTCCTGATCGACGAGCCGTTCGACGGGCTCGACCTCCGTCAGACCCGCGACGTCGCCGCCGCGCTGCGCGCTCACTGCGCTCGCGGGCGCACGCTCTTCCTCTCCATCCACCAGATCGCCGACGCCGCCCGCATCTGCGACCGGTTCGTCCTGTTGAGCAACGGCCAGGTGCGCGGCGAAGGCACGGTCGCCGAGCTCGCAGCGCATGCGGCCTCGCGCGGCGCGGCGGGCTCATCGCTCGAAGAGGTGTTTCTTGCGCTCACGTAGGGCGGCCTTTCTGTGGCTGCTGCAGAAGGAACGCCGGGAACTGGTGGCGTCGCGATCGTGGTGGGTGCTCTTGCTGGCAATGGGGCCGCTGGCGGGAGTCTCGTTCATCAGCGCGGTGCGGACCTACGGTGAAGTCAGCGGATTGAACGGGACCGCGGGCGGAGTCGGCGAGGCGATGGCGCCGCTGACCGGAGTATGGGCGCCGACCTTCAGCGCGTGCGAGCTCGCGGCGGTCTTCCTGCTGCCCTTCGTGGTCATTCGCCTGGCGGGCGGCGACCGGCAGAACGGCACGCTGAAACTGGAACTGCAACAGGGAATGCCCGCGACCGTGCTGGTCGCCGCGAAGGCGATTATCGCGCTCGCCGGATGGTTGCTCGCGATGCTCCCTCCGTTGACCGCCCTTCTGTTGTGGAAGAGCTACGGCGGGACGCTGTACGCGCCGGAGCTCGCGACACTGATCGCGGGACACGTGTTGAACGCGGCGCTCACGATCGCGCTCGGCGCCGCGATGGCGTCGATCGCGGAACATCCCTCGACCGCCGCGATCCTGACGCTTGGCGTGACTGTCGGCACGTGGATCCTGAACTTCTTCGCGGCGATCCAGGGCGGCTTTTGGGAACGCGTCGCGGGCTACACGCCTGCGATCCTGGTCGGGGATTTCCAGCATGGGCTCGTCCGTCTGGACGCCGTGCTGATCGCCATCGCGGTCGTGCTGGCGGGCTTGGGAATCACAGCGATCTGGATGCGTCTCGGCGTCGCGATCCGGCGGCGGGCTCTGGAGTCGGCGGCCCTGCTCGCCTTCGCGGCCGTCGCGATCGCCGGCTGTTCGCACGTTCGCGGTAGTTGGGACACGTCGGAAAATCGGGGCAATTCCTTCCCCGAGGCCGACGAGCGGGCCTTGCGGCAGATCCACCAGCCGCTCCGTATCGAGGTCCACCTCGCTCCCGAGGACCCGCGCCGCGTGGAACTGGAACGGCGGGCGTTGTCGAAGCTCCGGCGCGTGCTGCCCGACACTGACGTGACGTACGTCTCCGCCACGTCGATCGGACTCTTCGAGCAGACCAGCGAGGGCTACGGCGAAATCCGGTATTCCCTCGGCGCCGGGAAGGCGACGAGCCGTGTGACCACAGAGGAAGGCGTCCTCGAGACCGTATTCTCGCTCGCCGGCATCCAGCCGCCGAAAGAAGATGACGATGCCGTCTATCGCGGACATCCCCTCGCCGCCCGGCCGAAAGGCGCGGCGGCTGTTTTCTTCGGAGTGTGGCCGGGAATCATCGTCGCCGCTGCGATCTTCGAGCGCCTGTCAAGGCGTAGGGGTGGCCGAATAGCTCGTTAAGGCTATTGCCGCGACCCGTGTCGGCATACAGAATAGATCGTATTGTCGGACCCGTATATCGAAGAATACTTCCGCGCTGAAATCCAAATGGCTTGGGCAGCCGTCGTTTCGGCGCGCCCGAACCCCGCGGCCTATTCCGAGGCATTCGACCGTTATTCCCGCTTGTTGTTCGAGGCCGATCGCTACTGCCGCGACGGTCGCCTGCCCTCCAGAGCCTCCACTGCCGGACGCTAAAATCCTCCCTAACGAACCGCCTCGCGCTCCGTCGAAGTACTAAGATATCTGAGTATGCCGAAGACGGACGCTCTGCAAGGCGCGATGGATCTCCTGGTGCTGAAGGTGCTCGCCCGCCGCGGGCCGCTGCACGGCTACGGCATCATGACCGCGATCGAGGAAGTCAGCGGCGAAGCCCTGCGCGTCGAGGAAGGGTCGCTTTATCCCGCCCTGCATCGCATCGAAGAGGCCGGCTTCATCAAGGCGTCTTGGGTCACGAAAGAGAATGGACGCCGGTCGCGTATTTATGACCTGACGCGAGCCGGACAGGAGCATCTGGTCACCGAAGAAGAGCGCTGGCTGGCGGTCTCGAACGCCGTTCGGCGCGTGCTGCGGATGGCGTAGAGGAGGGTGTCATGGGATGGCTGACACGCGCGGCGCGGGTTTTCCGCCAGCGGCGCCTCAACGAAGAGCTCGACGAGGAACTGGCCTCGCATCTCGCCGAAGCGATGGAGCGGGGCCGGTCGGAGCGGGAGGCGCGGCAGGCGCTCGGCTCGACGCTGCGGCATCGCGAACGCAGCCGCGATTTCAAAATGCTGCCATGGCTCGAAGCGCTCGCCGCCGACGCGATCTTCGGCTGGCGGCAACTACGCAAGCGTCCGGCGGCGACGGCGGCCGCGATCGTCTCGCTCGGCCTCGCCATCGGCGCTGTCACGACCGTGTTTCGCCTCACGGACGCGGTGCTGCTCCGAAAGCTGCCGGTCGCCGAGCCCGACCGGCTCTGGTATCTCGCCGAGAGCTTCGTCGACCGCGAAGGGCGCGGCGACTGGCGCGACACCTTCGATTACCCGAGCTTCCGGAACTACCGCGCGCTCGCGGCCGGTAAGGCGGACTTGATCCTCGTCGGTTCGACGGGCCCTCGCGAAGCCGTCTTCGAAAACAGCGGCGGCGCGGAAAAGGTGACACGGCAGTTCGTCTCAGGCAATCTCTTCGGCGCCTTCGGCTTGAGCCCTGCCCTTGGGCGACTGCTCGGGCCCGAGGACGACGTGCGGCCCGGCGGCCACCCTGTCGCCGTACTGAGCTACTCCTTCTGGTCGCGGCGGTTCCAACGCGATCCCGAGGTGCTCGGCCGGCGCTTCCGCATCGATGGCAGCGAACTCGAGATCGTCGGAGTCGGACCGAAGGACTACATCGGGACGGAGCCCGGAGAGGTGACCGATCTCTTCGTGCCGGCGATGATGAACACGGCCGCGCTCGAGAGTCCCGGCTGGTCCTGGTTCCGCATTTGGATGCGGGCGCGCGATGGCTGGGCGGCGGAACAGGCGCGGCAGGCTCTCGAAGCCGACTTCCGCCGCGCACACGAGGCGGACGTCCGGAACATGCGCGCAGACACTCCGCGCTCGGTGATCGACGCGTATCTCAGCGAACGTCTGCTGCTCCGTCCGGCGGCGCATGGCGCGTCCGGGCTCCAGCGGAACTACACGCGTCCGCTGGTCATCCTCGGCGTCCTGGTGGCCCTGGTGCTGCTGGTGGCGTGCGTGAATGTGGGAAATTTGCTGCTCGCGCAGGCCGCGGCGCGTTCCCGCGAGATGGCGCTACGCGTGTCCATCGGAGCGGGGCGCCGACGTCTCATCCAGATGGTCCTGGTGGAGAGCGCGATCCTCGCGCTCGCCGGCACTGCGCTGGGGACGCTGTTCGGTTCCTGGGCGGCGCCGTTCGTGGTCTCGATGCTGCGGATGCCGGAGGACCCGGCGCAGTTAGTACTGCTGACCGGCTGGCGAGAGATTTTCTTCGCGGCGCTCGTCGCTGCCGTTGTGACCGCCTTGTTCGGCCTCGCGCCGGCGTGGCGCGCGTCGGCGGCGCAACCATCGGCGGCGCTGAAGGGCGGGGGCGATCCCGGCGCGCGGCGGCGGCCTCTGTACATGCTGCTCGGCGCACAGATGGCGTTCTGCATGGTGGTCCAGTTCGTCGCCGGGCTGTTCGTGACGACCTTCGCGACGCTCGCCACCCGTCCCCTCGGCTTCTCGTACGACCACGTGCTCACGATGGACACCAAGGCGGCGCGGCAGGAGAACCCCGCCGCCTGGCAACAAGTAGCCGATGCAGTGCGTCGACAGCCAGGCGTGGAATCCGTCGGAATCGCGTCGTGGGCTCCGCTGAGCGGCAACGGCTGGAGAGCGTCCGTGAGCGTGCCCGGCCGCGCCGTCGAACCGCGCTCCCCGTATTGCCTGGAGGTGTCTCCGGGATTCTTCGCGACCATGCGGATGAGCCTGATCGACGGGCGGGATTTACGGCCCAACGATATCTCTCCGCAGATGAAAGATCACGCCTCGATCTCCGGGGTCGGCGTTGTGAATGAGGCATTCGCGCGAGCCTTCTTCGACGGGCAGAACCCGGTCGGACGGTGGGTGGACATGAGCCAGGGCAAGGACGTGTCTGCGCCGATGCAGATCGTCGGGTACGTGCGCGACGCCGCGTACGATGACGTGCGAGAGCAGATCCGCCCGACGATGTACCTGCCCCTGCGCGACCGCAACCACTTCATGATCGCGGTCCGGACAGCCGGCGATCCGCGATCGTTCGCGTCCGGTCTGCGGCGAGCCGTCGCGGAGGCGCGGCCGGGGTTCCAGCCCGTTACCGTGCAGCCCGGGAGCAATTTTCTGCGCTGGCGGCTGCTGCGCGAGCGACTGTTGGCGGCGCTCTCCTCGTTCTTCGCGGCGGTGGCGCTGGTGCTCGCCGCGGTCGGGCTCTTCGGGACCATGAATTACGCGGTGACCGGCGGGATACGTGAGATCGGGATTCGAATGGCGCTTGGCGCCCGCGCGCTCGACGTGATCCGGCGCGTCACCGCGGCGCCGTCCGGTGCTGTCGGTCTCGGGCTGCTCATTGGACTCGCGGGAGGAGTCGCGAGCGGCCGCCTGGTGCAGTCGCTCCTCTTCGGGGTGACGTCGACCGATTGGATGGCGATGGCCGGCCCCGCTGCCCTGTTGCTGCTGGCGGCAGCCGCGGCAGGAGTCCCGCCGGCACTTCGCGCAGCGCGAGTCGACCCGGCGCGAACTCTACGCGGCGACTGAAGATCCGCCCGACGCGGGCCACGTATAATGTTTCCGGCTCATGATCCGGAAACTTGTCTCGTTCGCCATTCACCAGCCGCTGTTTCTCTCGCTGCTGCTCCTGTTGTTCATCGGCGCCGGTGTGGCGGCCTTCCGCTCGCTTCCGGTCGAGGCATTTCCCGACGTCACCGACGTCCAAGTGTCCGTCATCACGCTGTTCCCCGGGCACGCGCCCGAGGAGGTCGAAAAGCAGGTCACCATCCCGCTCGAAATCGAGCTCAGCGGCCTGCCACACTCGGTGCGTCTCTTCTCGCATACGCAGTTCGGCCTGTCGTTCCTCTACATCACGTTTGACGACGGGGTAAACGACTACTTCGCCCGCCAGCAGGTGCTGGAGCGTCTGCAGAATGCCGACCTGCCCGACGGCGTCAAACCCACGATCGGGGCGCTCGCCAGCCCGGTCGGCGAGATATTCCGTTTCTATCTCAAGAGCGACACGCTGACGCCGACCGATCTCCGCGGCGTCGAAGACTGGGTCGTCGAGCGGCAGTTGAAGGTCGTGCCCGGAGTCGCGGATGTCGTCAGCCGCGGCGGTTTCATCAAGCAATATCAGGTCGTTCCCAACCTGACGCGGCTGCGCGCCTACGGCCTGTCGATGCAGAACATTTTCTCGGCGCTGCAGCGCGGCAACGCGAACGCGGGCGGCGGCTACATGGAGCAGGGCGCGCAGCAGTTCCTGATCCGCGGCGTCGGCCTGCTGCGCTCCTCCGACGACATCGGCAACATCGTGGTGGCGGAGCGCGCAGGCGTGCCGATCCGGGTCAGCGACATCGCGGAGGTGAACACCGGCGCAGTGCCGCGCCAGGGCCTTGTCGGCATGAATAAGCAGGACGATATCGTCACCGGCATCGTTCTCATGCGCAAAGGCGAGAACCCGTCGCTGGTGCTCGACGCGGTGCATGAGAAGGTCCGCGAGCTGAACGAACGCATCCTGCCGAAGAGCATCACGCTGGTCCCCTACTACGACCGCACGTGGCTGATCGAGACCACGCTCCATACGGTTTTCAAGAACCTCGCGGAAGGCGCGCTGCTGGTGCTGCTGGTGCTCACGCTATTCCTCGGCAACTTCCGCGCCGCGGCGATCGTGGCCGTGGTGATCCCGCTGGCGCTGCTCGCCACCTTCATCGGGTTGACCATCAAGGGCATTCCGGCGAACCTGCTCTCGCTCGGCGCCATGGACTTCGGGATCATCGTGGACGGCGCGGTCATTGTGGTCGAGAATGTGTTCCGCCGCCTCGGCGAGGAGCAGCACGCCAAGCATCCGATGCCGCCCAAGCAACTGATCGAGGAGGCCGCGCTGCAGGTGGGCCGGCCCACCTTCTTCTCGATGCTGATCATCATCCTGGCGCACCTGCCGATCTTCACGCTGCAGCGGCACGAGGGCCGCATCTTCGCTCCCATGGCGTATACGGTCGTGTCCGCGCTGATCGGGTCGCTGCTGTTCTCGCTTACTTTGGTGCCGCTGCTTTGCTACGCCTTCATGCGGCGCGGGATCCCGGAGAAGGAGAACCTCCTGGTGCGGACGTCGAAACGCATCTACCGTCCGCTGCTGGAAGTCGCGCTGCGCAGGGGCTGGCTGGTGGTCGGCGCATCGCTGGTGGCGCTGCTCGCGAGTCTCGCCATCGTCCCCCGCTTGGGCAGCGAGTTCCTGCCCGAGCTCAACGAGGGCGCGATTTGGGTCAACCTGATGCTGCCGCCCGGGATGTCGATCAGCGAGGTCTCCCGCACGCTGCATCGCGTGCGCGGAGTCCTGAGCAGTTTCCCCGAGGTCAACGCCGTCATCAGCCAGGCCGGCCGTCCCGAGGACGGCACGGACCCCAAGCCTGTCAACATGTGCGAGCTGTTCGTCGACGTCAAGCCACAGGACCAATGGCCGGGCAAGATCTCGAAGGAGGAGCTGATCGAGGAGATGAACCGCAAGCTCGAAGAGCTGCCCGGCATCGAACCCTCGTTCTCCCAGCCCATCCGCGACAACGTGCTCGAAAGCATCTCGCAGATCGACGGCCAGATCGTGGTCAAGCTGTTCAGCACCGAGCCGGAGGTGATGCGTGACAAAGCGCAGGAGATCCTACGCGAGGTTTCGGGGGTCCGCGGCGTCGCGCGCGCGTTCATCGACCGCGCCGGCGAGACGCCGCAGCTCCAGATCGAGGTCGACCGCGGGCGCGCCGCCCGCTACGGCCTCAACGTGGCCGATATCGAAGACGTGATCGAGACCTCGGTGGGCGGCAAGGAGGCCACGCAGATCTGGGAGGGCGAGAAGAAATTCGGAGTCGTCGTGCGACTGGCCGAGGAACTGCGGAGCAATCCGGGACAGCTCGCGAACCTCGCGCTCGACGCGCCGAATGGGTCCCGCATCCCGCTCCAGGACGTGGCGCACATCAGCGTAGTCGCGGGGAGCATGAACATCAGCCGGGAGCTCGGCCGCCGCGTCGCCTCCATCGGCGTCTTCATCAAAGACCGCGACATGGGCAGCATCGTCTCCGAGATGCAGGATCGTGTCGCGAAGAACGTGAAGCTGCCCGCCGGCAGCTCCGTCACCTGGGGTGGCGAGTTCGAGAACCAGCAGCGCGCCATGAAACGGCTGGCGCTCATCCTGCCCATCAGCGTGCTGCTCATCTTCGTGCTGCTGTTCGAGGCCTTCGGCAGCGTGCGCAGCGCCGTGCTCATCCTCCTCAACGTGCCGTTTGCGTTGATCGGCGGCATCGTCGCGCTGTGGCTCACCGGCATCCACCTGAGCGTCTCGGCCGCGATCGGCTTCATCGCGCTGTTCGGACAGTCGGTGTTGAACGGGGTCGTGATGGTGAGCTACTTCAACGAACTACGAGCCGCCGGACGCGCCCCGTACGACGCGGTGCTCGAGGGCTCGCTGGTGCGGCTGCGGACGGTAAGCATGACGTCCCTGCTCGCGATGCTCGGCCTGTTGCCGATGGCCCTCTCGCACGGCATCGGCTCGGAAGTGCAGCGTCCGCTGGCGACGGTCATTATCGGAGGCCTCGTCTCGGCGACCACGCTGACGCTATTCCTGCTGCCCACCCTTTACCTCGCGTTCGAGAGACGGGCGGCGGCGCGAGGGTTAGTCGAGGAGTGACGCCCTGGAGTTTGGACATTTCTCAGGTCTGGGGGTTCGGTGGGGCAGGCGGTTTCGCCTGCCGGCATGCAAAATGCCGGAATACCTGGCGCTTACCTGTTCCTCACGTTGCGCCTCTGGCGTTCGCTGCCGGCGAACCCGGAGATGTCCGAACGCCTGACGCCGGGTCATACATTCCTTGTGGTCCATCGCAGGCTGGCAGGCGAAACCGCCTGCCCCACCGAACCTCCAGACCTGAGTGAAATGCGTTAGACCTTCAGGAACAGCTTGCGGCGGTACATCCACCAGAGGCACAACCAGTACACGCTCAGGACCATCACGCCGCGCGTGAACGGCTCTAGCCCGGTTCCGAAGATCTGAAACGCGCGCGCGCCGAGATTGGTGCGGATCGAGTCGATGATGAACCGCTCCCACAGGTGCGCCATGAAGTACGCCGCGATGGAGTTCATCCCGACTACGACTAGCGGAAACGCCCAGCGCCTCCAGCCTTTCACTTCGGTGAGCCAGCAGAAGCCGGCCAGGAACAGGAAGCACAGCCCGCCGCTATAGAGGGTCCAGGACGGCGTCCAGATCCGCTTCACGACGGGACACACGCCTGAGAAATGCAGCGCGAGTCCGGCCGCCACGCCGACGACTCCGGCGATGGCGAACTTCCGCATCGGAATCCGCGGCGCGGAGGCGCGCAGCCACTGACCCGCGATCAACCCCAGCAGCATCGTGCCGAGTGTCGGAATGAAGCTGAGCGTCAAATATCCGCCACCGTTATTCACAAACGGAGCGGTGCGCGGGAAGAGGTTCAGGAACCAGCGGTCGAACGCCACGCCCGCGTTCATCTCCTTCGCCCAGTGCTCGGACCACGACGGGGCCGGATAGACCGCCCACAAGAGCCAGTAGCCCACGAGAATCACGCCGAGGGCAATCCACTGCCGTTTGGGCGGCTGCCAGGCCAGCAGGAACAGCATAGAGTAGCCGAGCCCGATCTGCGTGAGCGTATCCTCGAAGGTGAAGTACGTCATCGGCTTCCCCATTGAGCGGAGGAAGATTCCGAGAGCGATCAGCAGCAACGAGCGCCACAAAGCGTGGAAGAACATGCGCCCGAACGTCCCGCCCTTGGCGAGGCGCGCCGCGATCGAATACGGCAGCGCGACGCCGACCAGAAACGAAAAGCCCGGCTGGATCGTGTCGTGCAGCGAACATCCCGCCCACGCCACGTGCGTCTGATGATAGGCGAGAAAACTCCAGAACCGGCTCGCGGGAAAGTTGCGATAGACGCGGGAGAGTTGCAGGACCTCCGCCATCATCAGCACCATGACGAAGCCGCGGTAGGCGTCGACCGCGACGTTTCGATGCGCGGCCTTCGGGACGGCGGAATCGCGAACAGCCGCGGGCTGCGGGAGGGTGGCCTGCATCGGTTGCAGTATATACCCGGGCGGGACGGCCAGGGCAAACCGAGGTCAGACAGCGAATTTCGGCACAAGCGGCCGAAATTCATGTCAGACCCCGGTTTGCAGCACTACTGCACCGTGATCTTGGCCGTATTGGCGACGTTCGAACCGACCGTCACCACGACGTCCTGCGTGCCCGGCTGAACCGTCGCGGGGATCCGGAAGTTGACCTGCGTGACGCCTACCAGGCCGCTCGGAATCCCCACGAACCACGCCGAGTCCTGCACCACCGGTACGCCGCCGACCGTGATGCTGACCGCCGCCCGCGGCTTGGGCAGCCGCGACAGCGCGGTGCTGGCGGGAGGCGTGTCGCCTGTGGCGAGCGAGGGCGTAACGGCGCCTTCACCGGTAATGAACAGCGTCGCCACATCCCCGCGCTTCGCCGCGCGGGATGGGTTGACGAAGCCGTCCTGGAACGTGAACACACCCGGTCCGGTGGCCGTGACGGTGAAGTTGTAGCTCACCTGGTCGAACGGGTTGCTGATGTCGAGAGTCGCGCGGCCGGGCGTCGTCTCATAAGGAATCTGGACGTTCACCTGATTCGGCGAAACGTAGTACAGCGGCGCGGGCACGCCGTTGATGTACGCCACAAACCCGGCCAGGAAGGTCGGCAGCGGGATCGCTCCGGCCGATTGCACGAAGTTGCCCAGCCCCGTTCCGTAGACGCTCATGATCATTCCCGGAGCGAAGACCTGCTGGCCCGACGCGGCATTACTGTAGCCGCCCGAAGTCAGTTGCACCTGCTGTCCCTGGAACGGCACCGAGAATTGCGTGCTCCACGTCGTGCCGGAGGTGTCCGTGCCCTTGAAACCGAACACAACGCTTCTCGGCGCGGCGACGGAGTTCAGAGTCATCGTGCCGGAGATCGATCCGCGCGGCTGGATGTTCGCCGAGCCGAACAGCGACCCGATCTCGGAAGCGTGGCTGACCCCGTCGACGGTGAAGTCGGTGAGCTTCGTGCCGATGCCCGCCTGCTCGGAAAGCGTGAGCCCGAACCGCCACACCCCGTTCGTCTGGAACACGGGGTTGTGATCGATCGAGGGCACGACGGCGGACGAGATCGCCGGGTGCGAACTCCACTGCTTCACAAAATTGAACGCGTCGATCGAGCCCAGTCCGGTGGCGGTATCGTAGCCGGGCCCCGCTTTGGAACCGAACGAGCCGTTGACGCAATCGGGACTGTTTGGTGCGCACGGAACCGCGTTGTCGCCGTCGACCACGTCATGGAAGACGCCGGTGGTGGTTTGCGCCATCCGGTAGAGGGTCGGATTCAAATTGCCGAGGCCGGGCTGCGCGATGGCGCCCGTCGAAACGAGGTAGTGGTTCAACAGCGCGGCGATCCCGGCCATGACCGGCGCGGCAAACGATGTGCCTCCGGCGTACGTCGTGCCGCCGCTGTAGAGGTAGTAGCTATCGTGATTCGGCGAGGACGCGAAGGAGATGTCCGGCACGTGGCGCACGCTATCGGTCGGGACGCCCGGACCGGTCTGCCATGCGGGACGCGGGAACATCAGGCTGTTGCCGCCACCGCCGCCGGAAAGCTCGCCAAACGACGAGTCATTCCACACACGCTCGCGGATGTAGCCGAGCGCGGAGGCCTGATTGGCCGTGTTGGTGGACGCCCATTCGCCGCCCTGTTCGAACAGCGTGGTGCCGCCGACGCCCGTCACTTCCGGCAGACTCGCCGGGACATCGACCGCCAGCCCGGCCTGCGCCACCGCGACACCGAAGTCCTCACAATCGCCCGCGCCGTTATCGCCGGAGGCCGCGAACCACGAGATGCCCTTCGCAGCCGCCATCTGCGCGACCTGCTGGTACGCCGGCAGGTTCACGAGGTCGGCCTGTTCGCAGAGGCCGTAGCTCATGCTGATTACCTTGGCAACGTCGTTGCTGACCGCATACATCGCCGACGTCCACACGTCGTTCGAATACACGTAATAAATGGTCGCATTGCGCGCCACCGCGCCCGACCATTCGATATCGAGATGGGCCTCGTCCACGTCGCCCGACAGGACACCGGGGCAACGCCGTCCGCACGCCTGCACCTGTTGCAAGTTGATCGGCGGCAAGTTGAAGCGGCTGCGGAAATTGTCGACGTCGGTCGTGCGGATCGCCGTCTGCCCGACGATCGCGATCGACGTGCCCGTGCCGTCGATACCGGCCTGATACAAAGGCGCGATGTTGTAGATCGAGGCGATATCGTCGGGCGCGAGGTGATGAGCGGTGCCGACGTTCAGCATGGGCGAGGGCTTCTTCAGCCGCGGCTTCATATGGAAATCGTGCAGGCCGGTGATGTCGGCGACGAGGCTGGAGAGGGCCGCGGGAACCGTCGGATTCGTGGCGTTCGCGAAGTGCGTCGCGCCATCCACCTGGTACCGGTGGATCTCTGTACCGAAGGCCTTGCCGACCTGGTCGGCGGTGCCGTTAATGGTGATCCAATTGCGTCCGCGCGCGACCGCAGCGGTCAGCCCCTGGGATTTCAGCCAGTCGGTGATCTGCTGGAGGTCGGACTCGTTGGCGCCGAACCGCGCTCCGAACTCGTCGGAGGTCAGGTACCGCTGGTAATTCGGCGAGGCGGGATCCTGCTGCTCCTGCAAGAACTTGGTGAGGGCCGCCTGTCCTTCAGCGGAGGGCTTGAGCACGAGCGTTACGCCGGGCATTTCGAACGCGCCCTCGATGCGGCCCAAGTCGTTCTGCGGATTGGCTTTACGGTGGACGAGCCCGGCCAGCGCGAAGCGGCGGGCGGAATCGAGGCGGCCGTTGATCCGGCTAGGCTGCTGTCCGTAGGCGGCAGCGGCGAAAAGCAGGCAATGAAACGCGGCTATGGCTCGGAATCCAGGATTCTTCATAGGGGTACGGAGTGAGTTCTCAGACGCGGGGTAACGTAGAAAGAGACGCGACTGGAACGGCCTCGGTTGCGGAATTTTGCCGCTGGGCGGCTCATACAAAGGCTATAACCCCACTCCTGCCCGAAGAGTCGCAGGGCCGTGGTAATGCTGGAATGATGCACATTTCGGAAATCGACACTCCCGCGCTGGTGGTGGACCTCGACATCATGGAGCGGAACCTGCGGCGCGTGGCCGATTACGCCCGGTCGCACGGCCTGCGCCTACGCCCCCATACCAAGACCCACAAGTCGACGCGTATCGGACGGCGGCAGCTCGACGAGGGCGCGGCGGGTTTGACGGTGGCGAAGGTTTCCGAGGCGGAGGTCATGCTCGGCGCACAGCCCACGGACCTCCTGGTCGCGTTTCCGATCGTCGGAAGGCCGAAGCTGGAACGGCTGACAGAGGTGGCGCGCAAGACGAATGTGACAGTCGCCCTGGATAGCGAAGCGGCGGCGCGCGATCTTTCCGAAGCCGCGCACGCGGCGCAGGTCGAAATCGGCGTGCTGGTCGAGGTGGACGTCGGGCTCGGCCGCGTCGGGGTCGCCCCCGCGGCGGCGCTCGACCTCGCCCGCGCCATTCTGCGCCTGCCCGGGCTGCGCTTCGAGGGCATCACCTGCTACCCCGGCCATGTGAAATCGACGGATGCCGAAGGCTTGGCTGCGCTATCGGCGGTCGGCGAAACCCTCGACGGAATCCTGCGCGAGTTCGCGCGCGCCGGTATCGCGGTGAAGATCGTCAGCGGCGGCTCGACGCCGACGCTGTTTCATTCGCACGAGGTCGCCGGAGTCACCGAGATCCGCCCCGGCACCTACGTCTACAACGATCTGAACACGATCCGCAGCGGCGGCTGCACGCTCGAGGACTGCGCGGCGTCGATTTTCGCAACAGTGGTTTCGACCGCGCGGCCCGGACAGATGATCGTCGACGGCGGCTCGAAGACGTTTTCGTCGGACCGGCCTGTGTCCGGCGATGTGACCTTTGGACGCGTGGTCGAGGCGCCCGGCGCGCGCTTTCACAAGATGAACGAGGAGCACGGCTTCGTCGACGTGACGCAAGCGGAGCGCACGTTCGCGGTCGGCGACCGCGTACACATCATCCCCAATCACATCTGCGTTGCGGTAAATCTCCACGAACAGGTGTACGGCGTGCGCGGCGATCGCGTCGAAGAGGTCTGGAAGGTCGAAGGCCGAGGGAAGTTGCAATAGTAGGTTCTAGTACGCGAGGGTTTGACGCGGAAGGCGATCCGGCCTAGGATTGGCGTGGATACCGGGCCGTTAGAGCCTGGCCGGAGGAACCGCCCATGACCCCCATTTACGCTCTGCTGGCCGGCGTCGCCGCCGGCGGATTCTGGCTTACCGTCCGCGTGCACAATCGCTGGGAACGCCGCAAAGTCCTGCTGCGCCACGCGGAGCCCTGCCGCCGCTGCGGCGCCCGAAACTGAACAGCGTCCTGCCGCGAACGGACAACCGAACTTCCTCTTCACCGCCGAGGCGCAGAGACGCGGAGTAGCGCAAACCCTTATTTTCTCTGCGTCTCTGCGTCTCTGCGTCAAAATCGAACTCTCGGGCCTCAACATGCTCCCAGGCTCGCATGGCCAAGAAGGAGCGGATTCGCGAATCTTTGGAAGGGCTCCCCACACTGGAGTACCTGATGAATCGGATCGAGCTGGGATGGCGGCCCACCGCCATCGAATGGGAGCGCGACATTCTCCCCGCCGGCGCCAATCCGGATGACTGGGCGGAAGACGTCCCCTACGGTTTGCAGGTCTCCGACGACTGCCATCGCCTCGTCGAGAACCCGCGCGAGCGGGAGATCATCACCACCGCGCTCGACCTGATCGTCGACGACCTGCCGCTATCGCGCGTCGCGATGGAGCTCAATTCGCGCGGCTATCGCGCGCGATCCGGTGAACCCTGGACCCCGAGCGACCTCTTCTCGCTGCTCCCGCGCATGATCCAGATCGGGCCGAAACTCTTCACCAGCGAGCAGTGGGCGTCGCGCCGCGAAAAACTGCCTAGAGTCGTGTAAATAGGCCACGAATGAACACGAATGAACACGAATCGAACACGTTTTATTCGTGTTGATTCGTGTGTATTCGTGGCCTAATTCCTTAGTTTTGCCAGGATCGCCTTTTCGTCAAACACACACCCGCCCCAAGTCCCGCCGCTGACGTCTTGCAGCGCGGCCCAGAGGCGCGTCTCTCTGGGCAGCTCCGGATCGGCGGCAAGGTCTTCCCGTGGCTGCCGCTTTTCGAGTTCCCGCGCGCCCTTCTCCGCGTCGCCGTCGACCAGGAGATTGATGGTCCCCTCCAGTTTGACCCGGTCGATCGTCACCTCGATCCGATCGCCTTCGCGGATCTTGCCGAGCGGACCGCCCGCCAGCGCTTCGGGTGTGATGTGTCCGATGCACGCGCCCGTCGAAACTCCACTGAAGCGCGCGTCCGTAATCACCGAGACGTGCTTTCCGAAATCGAGATAGCGTAGCGCCGAGGTGATCCCGAAGATCTCCTCCATCCCCGACCCCATCGGCCCGCGGCACATCAGCACCATTACGTCGCCGGCTTTGATCTCGCCCGCCTTGATCGCTTTGACCGCGGACTTCTCGGTGAGAAACACGCGCGCCGGACCGCTCATCCGGTAGACGCCGTCCGGCCCCACGACACTCGGGTCGATCGACGTGCTCTTGATGACCGACCCTCCTGGCGCGAGATTGCCTATCGGGAAGGTCACCGTCGACGTGAGACCGCGGCGGCGCGCGCCGTCCGGGTCCATGATTACGTCGTCCGCATCAACGCCGTCGCGGTCCTTGAGCACCTTGCGGAGCTTAGCGCGCCGTTCCGACTGCTCCCACCAATCCAGCGCCTCCCCGAGTTTGTGACCGCTCACCGTGAGCGCCTCGGTATCCAGCAGACCGGCGCGTCGCAGGTGCAGCATCACCTCAGGCACCCCGCCCGCGAGAAACACCTGGACGGTCGGGTGTCCCTTTGGACCGTTCGGCAGCGCATCGACCAGCCGCGGCACTTGACGATTGATGCGCGTCCAGTCGTCGACCGTGGGTCGTGTGAGTCCCGCGGAATGCGCAATCGCGGGCATGTGCAGGATCAGATTCGTCGACCCGCCGAACGCCGCGTGTACGACCATCGCGTTACGGAACGACGCGTCCGTCAGAATGTCGCGCATCCCCATCCCGCGCGATTCCATTTCGAGCGCCGCGCGCGCCGAGCGGCGGGCCAGGTCGAGCCAGATTGGATGTCCCGACGGCGAAAGCGCCGAGTGCGTGAGCGCCATCCCGAGCGCCTCGCCGACCACCTGCGAGGTCGCCGCCGTCCCCAGGAACTGACAGCCTCCGCCCGGGGTCGCGCAGGCGCGGCAAAGGCCCTCCGCGGCATCGGCGAGCGTCATCTGTCCCCGTGCGAAGCGGGCGCCGGCGGATTGGATCTTGCCCGCGTCCTCTCCCTCCTCCGCGAGCAGCGTCACCCCCCCGGGGATCAGCACCGCGGGCATATCGGTCGTGGCGGCGAGCGCCATCATCATCGCCGGCAGGCCCTTGTCGCACGTCGCGACCCCGATGACCGCCTTCCGCGTCGGCAGCGAGCGGATCAGCCGGCGGAACACCGACGCTGCGTCGTTGCGATACGGCAGCGAATCGAACATGCCGGTCGTGCCCTGCGTCCGGCCGTCGCACGGGTCGGTGCAATACGCCGCGAACGGCACAGCGCCGAGCGACTTCAGCTCCTTCGCCGCCGCCTCCATCAACAGCCCGACCTCCCAGTGTCCCGTGTGATACCCGAGCGCGATCGGCGTGCCGTCGGCGGCCCGAATACCGCCATGCGTGCTCAAGATCAGGACCTCGCGCCCACCGAGCGCCTCCGGAGCCCACCCCATTCCGGCATTCTGCGCCCAGCCGAAGAGATCGCCGGAGGGCCGCTGGATGAGCATCTCCGCGGTGATCGGCAGTGAGCCCTGCGGTCCGGGCGCGTGCGTCTGAACGTCGTAGAGAGAGGGATCGGCGGAGTCGAGGATGGGAAGCATGGGAGACTCCTAGTTTACGCTGAGTGCCCGCCGTCGAGCGTTCGGCGTTACGAATTCGCCTCGAGCGCCTGCCCGATCTCTTCCCACTCCTCCATCAGCCTTTGGAGATCCGACCGCCGGGCGTCCAGCAGTTCACTGACCCGCGCCGTCTCGTCCACGCTGACGAAGTTCGACAGTTCCCGCTCGTAATCCGCGATCTCCGTCTCCAGCTTCGAGACCTCTTCTTCGATCGCGCCCTGCCGATCCTGCATCTGCCGCAGCTTGATCGGATTGAGCCGCTTCCCCCCGCCATCCTTGGCAGGCACGGCCGCGACCGGCACCGCGACGACCGCCACTTCCTCGGACTCCGGCGCCGCAATCGACCCGCCGCCGCTCTTCCGCCACAGATAATCCTCGTAGTTCCCCGGGAACACCGTCACCCGGCCGTCCTCGACCTCGAAGATTCGCGTCGCCAGCTTGTCGATGAAGTAGCGATCGTGCGACACGAACACGACCGTCCCAGTGAACGCCTGCAGCGCCGTCAGCAGCACGTCCTTCGCGCGCATGTCGAGGTGGTTCGTCGGCTCGTCGAGCAGCAGGAAGTTCGAGGGCTGCATCAGCATGCGCGCCAGCGCATACCGATTCCGCTCGCCGCCGGAGAGCACTCCGATCTGCTTGAACACATCGTCCTCGGAGAACAAGAACGACCCGAGAATCGTCCGCAGTTCCTGATTCGACGCCCGCGGCGCCACGATGCCGAGGTCCTCGATCATCTTCGAGCTCTGGTCGAGCTCCTTATATTGGTCCTGCGCGAAGTAGTCGGGCTGCGCGTTGTGCCCGAGCGTGTACGTCCCGGTGGAGACCGGCTCCGCGCCCGCCAGAATCTTGATCAGCGTCGACTTCCCCGCCCCGTTGACGCCGACGAGCGCCACCCGGTCGCCGCGCTCCACGTAGAAATTGACGCCGGAAAACACGAGGTGGTCGCCATAGCTCTTGGAAACGTCCTTGAACTCGGCCACGATCCGGCCGCTCGGCTTCGGCTGCGGAAAGCTAAAGTGGATCGTCTTCTCGTCGGGCGGAATCTCGATGCGCTCGATCTTCTCCAGCTCCTTGATCCGGCTCTGGACCTGCTTCGCCTTGGTCGCCTGGTACCGGAAGCGGTTGATGAATGCCTCCAACTGCTCGATCCGGTCTCGCTGATTCTGGTACGCCGCCATCAACTGCGCGCGCCGCTCGTTCTTCTGCGACTCGTAACGCGTGTAACCGCCGGTGTAGAAGTGCAGCCCCTTGTTCCACAACTCCGCGATCTTGCGGACGCTGACGTCGAGGAAATACCGGTCGTGCGACACCAGCACGAACGCGTTCGGATAGTTCGACAGGTACTCCTCGAGCCAGTTCCGCGCTTCGAGGTCGAGGTGGTTGGTCGGCTCGTCCAGCAACAGCAGGTTGGGCTTTTCGAGCAGCAGCTTGGCGAGCGCGATCCGCATCTGCCAGCCGCCGGAGAACTCCTCCGTGCGCTTCTTCCACTCGCGCTGCGGAAACCCGAGACCGGAGAGCACCGCCCCAACTTGCGCCTCGACCGCGTACCCGTCGCGCGCCTGAAACTCGCTCTCCGCCCAGTGGAACCGGTCGGCCACCTGCGCGTACTCCGCGCCGGCCGGGTCGAGTTCCGCCATCCGGCGCGCCAGGTCTTCCTGCTCCTCTTCGAGCGCGCGCAGGCTCGCGAAAACGGTCATGCACTCGGCGAATACCGACCGCCCCGAGAGCGATAGCCCTTCCTGCGGCAGATACCCGATCGACACGCCCTTTTGCGTCGAGAAGGTCCCGCTATCGAGCCCTTCGATGCCCGCCAGCACCTTCAGAATGGACGACTTCCCGGTGCCGTTCGCGCCCACGATGCCGATGCGGTCGTTGGGCGTGACCATCCAGTCGACGTTGTCAAAGAGAATCTTGGGGCCGTACCGTTTGCCTGCCCCGCTGAGTTGAATCATGAGGGATAAGTCCCTATTTTACCGTGCCCGGCAAAAAGAGACGCCCCGGAATGCAGGGCCCGACGAACCGCATCCCGGGGCAAAGACAGGGAGAAGGAAATGACTTCTGCAAACCTGTCATTTTGTGAGACGCATCCCGCCGAAATCCGGTTATAGCCAGTATTCCCATCGCCCCGCAAACAGCACGTATGCGGACAATATTGCATTCGTTACCGAATGTGCCAACATGCAATCCGCGATGTTGCGGGTGCGGACGGCCCACCAGTTGTATAGGATACCCGCCGCGAGTCCGACCTCCCAGTACGGCCCGTGCTCCGACGCGAACAGCCCTGCCACGACCCAGAACGCCATCGGCGCATACGTCCCGAACGGGACACGGTCGAACTCGGGCTTGATCAGCCACCGCATCAGCCAGCCGCGCCAGAACAACTCCTCGAGAATCGGGACCAGCAGGAACGACGCCGCCGTCCGCAGCGACAGGAACGGGACGTTGTGCCGCAGCGCCTCCGGCATCGAGCTCACCGCCTTGCCGGTCATCGAGTTTTCGAACAGCCAGAAGTGGCGATACCCGAACAGTAAGTCCGGCGCGACCCAGATCACGAACACGGCGATCCCGAGCAGAATGCTCGCCAACGGCCGGCTCGGGCGAAATGAAAAAAGCGGCCGCGACACCACCCAGATGAGTAGCGCCACAACCGCGATTCGCAGGGGAAGAAAGACTTGCGGCGGCAGCCCCGCCACACGCTCCAGCGCCATCAGGCCGACGTACGCCACGAACGGCGCGACGTACCCGAGAGTCGGCTGCTTCACGCGCGGCGCCGTCCGCCGGGCCCGGGCGGCCGCAAATTAATCACCGGGATCAGGCAGTTCCGCTCCTCTATCGGGGCGGGACGCTGGTGCGCCGCCAATTCACTATTCAGACTCGCCACAAACTCCTGGATCTGGGACTGCATCTGCCCCATCTTCTCGCGCATATTGAGGATGATCTCCACCCCGGCGAGGTTTACGCCGAGATCGCGCGTCAAATGGAGGATGACCTCCAGCCGCTCGAGATCTTCATCGGTGTAAAGCCGCGTATTGCCGTCGCTGCGCGATGGCTTGAGCAACCCTTCGCGCTCGTACAGCCGCAGCGTTTGGGGGTGGATGGCGTACTGCTCCGCCACCGACGAGATCATGTAAGCCGCTTTGGATTTCGCTTTGGCCATACGGTTACACTTTCGACCACATCTCCGCGCGTGGATCTTCGGGGTGCAAGTCGCGCAACTCGCGCAGCAGCTCGCGCGTCCGCTCGTCGCGCGGGTCGGGCGTCTCTACCACGACCTCCACGATCTGGTCGCCGCGCTGGTTCGTCCGCGAATTCAACACGCCCTTTTCCCGCATTCGGAACTTCTGCCCGTTCTTCGTCCCCTGCGGAATCTTGAGCTGCGTCTTCCCGTCGATCGACGGAGCCTCGATCTTCGCGCCCAACGCCGCCTCCCACACCGCGACCGGCAGCTTGATCTCGATATCGTCGCCCTCGCGGTGGAAGAACGGATGCTCCTCGACCCGCGTCGTGATGTACAGGTCGCCCGGAGGCGCTCCCTGTGTCCCCGCGTTGCCTTTGCCTGGCACTCGCAGCCGCGACCCGGTCCGCGCGCCCGGCGGAATCCGGACGTCCACCTGCTCCGTCCGCGTCACGCGACCGTCGCCGCCGCACGTCGGACACGAATTGTGCAGCTTGCCCGTCCCCCCGCACTTCGGACAGGAGAGGTTGAACTTCATCGCGCCGGCCATCTGGCTGACCGTCCCCGCGCCCTTACACTGCGGACAGGTCACTTCGCCGCCGCCGCTTCCCCCCGACCCGTGGCACGTCCCGCAGATCTCGTAGCGCGTGATGTTCAGGCGCGTCTGGGTCCCGCGGATCGCCTGCCAGAAGTCGATATCCATCACGTACTCGAGGTCGCCGCCCTTTTCCGGCTCGGCGCGGTGCGCCCCGCCCTTCCCGCCGAACATCTGCGAGAAGATATCGCGGAAGCCGCCCCCGGCCTCCGGCCGCCGTCCGCCACCACCCTTATGCTCCCCAGCCCCTCCCGCAAACATGTCGGAAAAGTCGAACCCCGAGAAGTCCATCCCCGGCGGCGGACCTTGTCCCGGATTCGGACCCGCGCCCGGAAACCCGTTCTCCGAATAGAACCCGTACTGGTCGTACATCTGCCGCTTCTTGGCGTCGCTCAGGATGTCGTACGCTTCCTGAACGTTGCGGAAGCGCTCCTCCGCCGACTTGTCCCCGGGATTCAAATCCGGGTGATACTTCCGCGCCAACTTCCGGTAAGCTTTCCGGACGTCGTCCGCCGTCGCCTGCTTCGCGACGCCGAGCGTTTCGTAATAGTCGTGCTTGGGAGCTGTTGGCATAAAGAAAAAACGGGAACTGGGGGCCGGGGGTTGGGGACCTGGGGTTTAGGGGCTGCTACGCAGCTTACCCCCTGGCCCCCGGTCCCTGGCCCCCGTTCCCCTGATTCTTACTTCTTATCGTCGACGTCCACGAACTCGGCGTCCACGACATCGTCCTTCTTGCCGCCGCCGGACGGGCCGCCCGAGGGACCAGCGCCGCCGCCGTCCGCGCCCGGGGTCGGACCCGCGCCCGGCCCAGGTTCGGACGCTTTGTACATCGCCTCGGCCAGTTTGTGGCTCGCCGTGGTCAGCCGGTCGACCGCCGAGTTGATCGCCGCCGGATCGTTCTCGTTGAGCACCTTCTTGGTCTCCGCGAGCGCGTCCTCGATCTCCTTCGCCTCGGCCTCCCCGACCTTGCTGCGATGCTCCTTCAGCGTCTTCTCGACGTTGTAGACCATCGCGTCCGCCCGGTTCCGCGCTTCGATCGTGTCCTTCTGCTTGCGATCGTCCGCGGCATGCGATTCCGCGTCCTTCGCCATCTTCTCGACCTCGTCCTTGGACAGGCCCGAAGACGACGTGATCGTGATCTTCTGCTCGTTGTTCGTCGCCCGGTCCTTCGCCGTGACGTTCAAGATGCCGTTGGCGTCGATATCGAACGTGACCTCGATCTGCGGCACGCCGCGGGGAGCCGGTGGAATATTGCTCAACTGGAACACGCCCAGCAGCCGGTTGTCCCGCGCCATCGCGCGCTCGCCCTGGAAGATCTTGATCTCCACCGACGGCTGGTTGTCGCTCGCCGTCGAGAACGTCTCGCTCTTCCGCGTCGGGATCGTCGTGTTGCGCTCGATCAGCTTGGTGAACACGCCGCCCAGCGTCTCGATGCCCAGCGACAGCGGGGTCACGTCGAGCAGCAGGACGTCCTTCACCTCTCCGCCGAGCACGCCGCCCTGGACCGCCGCGCCGATCGCGACCACTTCGTCCGGGTTGACGCCCTTATGCGGCTCTCGCCCGAACAGGTCGCGCACCGTCGACTGGATCTTCGGCATGCGCGTCTGTCCGCCAACCAGCACGACTTCGTCGATCTGGGTCGGGGTCACGTTCGCGTCCGCCATCGCCTGTTTGCACGGACCCACCGAGCGCTGGATGAGATCGTCCACCATCTGCTCGAACCGCGCTCGCGTCAGCTTCTTCTGCAGGTGCTTGGGACCGCTCGCGTCCGCCGTGATGAATGGCAGGTTGACCTCGGTCTCGAGCAGCGTCGAAAGCTCGATCTTTGCCTTCTCCGCCGCTTCCTTCAGGCGCTGCAACGCCATCTGGTCCTTCGACAGATCGACACCGGTGTCGTTCTTGAACTCGCTGACGATCCAGTCGATAATCCGCTGGTCGATGTTGTCGCCGCCCAGGTGGGTGTCGCCGTTGGTCGACTTCACTTCCACCACGCCGTCGCCGACTTCGAGGATCGAGATATCGAACGTGCCGCCGCCGAAGTCATACACGGCGATCGTCTCGTTCTTCTTCTTATCCAGCCCGTACGCCAGCGCGGCCGCCGTCGGCTCGTTGATGATGCGCATCACTTCGAGGCCCGCGATCTTGCCTGCGTCCTTGGTCGCCTGCCGCTGCGCGTCGTTGAAGTACGCCGGCACCGTGATCACCGCCTGCGTGACCTTCTCGCCCAGGTAGGATTCCGCCGCTTCCTTCAACTTGCCGAGAATCATCGCCGAAATCTCCGGCGGCGAGTTCTTCTTGCCCATGATCTCGACACGGGCGTCCCCGTTGTCCCCGCGGACAACCTTATAGGGGACCATCTTCATCTCTTCATTGACTTCGTCGTAACGGCGTCCCATGAAGCGCTTGATGGAGAAAATCGTGTTCTCCGGATTGGTAATGGCCTGCCGTTTCGCGACCTGCCCCACCAACCGCTCTCCGCTCTTCGTAAACGCCACTACCGATGGCGTGGTCCGCGCGCCTTCCTGGTTCGCGATCACCGTCGGCTGGCCGGCTTCCATGACCGCCACCACCGAGTTCGTCGTCCCCAGATCGATTCCGATAATTTTTCCCACTCTATTCCTCCTCGCCTGATTGCACAAACGATCTTGTGACTGCGCCCCCTTCCAGGAGCCGCTATTTAGTCCAAGACCATTATTAAACTTTAGTGGGATACTGTCAAGTCAGATGTGAGCGGATGCCACTCAAAGCTCGTTCCAACAGTGCCTGAACAAGTCCCGGATGGCCATCCAACGTCTTTGTCGCTGCAATTCGCAACCCATTGTATTTTTGGGAGATCTTCGTCAATAGGGGCGGTAAATCCCGCTCCATATGCAGCCCGTCCGTAAGGAAGTAAGGAATGACAACGATACTGTCAATGCCGCGCGCCACCAGACGGTCCGCTGCCCCCTCCAGATCGGGGACCCCCAACTCCAAAAATGCCGCTTCGACCGCGCAAAATCCACCCGACCGAGCCAATTCCGCCGCTACTTGGCGCACCGCGTCGTTCGCCGATTCGATCCTGGACCCGTGTGCAAACACCACAATCCCAGTCATTCCCCTTAGTGTACTCGGAGCCGGTATCAGGGCATGGCTTTAGCCGTGCCGTTGCGCGTTGCGCAAGAATTGGGCTTTAGCCCCCGCCCTCTTTCCTGCGACCGCCCAAACTGTCGAATTCGCTACAATCGGAACCGATGCAGACGATTCTCGTAATCGACGACGACGAAAGCCTGCGCGACACCATCGGCCTCATGCTCGAGCAGGAAGGCTTCCGCACCGTGCTGGTCGGCGACGGACGCAGCGGCTTCGAAAAGGCGATGACCTTGAAGCCCGATCTGGTCGTGGTCGACCTTCGCCTCCCCGGCATGAACGGCACCGAGATCTGCAAACAGCTCCGCGCCGCCAATGCCAAGATGCCCATCATGGTGCTCAGCGCGGTCGGCGACGAGGTCGACAAAGTCATCCTCCTCGAAATTGGAGCCGACGATTACGTCGTCAAGCCCTTCGGCGCCCGCGAGCTGATGGCCCGCATCCGCGCCCTCCTCCGACGATCCTCCTCGGACGCTCGCGGCAAGGTCGTTCACTTCTCCGATGCGGAAGTCGACTTCGAGCGCCGCATCGTGCGCCGCAAGGGCGAAGAGCTCAAGCTGACGCCGGCGGAGTACAACCTGCTCTGCTATTTCCTACAGAACCCCGACCGTCCGCTCACCCGCGACATGATCCTCAATTCGGTCTGGGGCTACGAGTTCTTCCCGAATACCCGTACGGTCGACGCGCACGTCGTGAAGCTCCGCCAGAAGCTCGAGCCCGACGCCAACACGCCGAAGCATTTTCTGACCGTCCACGGAGTCGGCTACCGCTTCGTTCCATAGCGCCCCCGACGCCGCCTTCGTGCGTGTGTGAGAATGGGTGGAGATGGCTGAAGTCTGTAGTTGCGGCACACGACTCGTCGAAGACGCTTTATTCTGCCATCGCTGCGGCAAGCCGACGCGCGACATCATCGTCCCGGAAACGGTCGCGCCACCCGAACCACCGCCCGTCGCTCCGGAGTTGACGCACGCCATCCGCGCCGCGGCCGCTCCACCGCCCAGCTTCCACAACCCCGTCGCCACGAAAATTGCTCTCGCGGTGGCCGGGGTCGGGACATTGCTGACCATGATAGATCCGGTTCACTTCGTGGCGGCAGGGTTCTTCTCTGTGTTTTTTTATCGTCGACGGACAGGGCATGCTCTAGACCTCCAGTCGGGCGTTCGAATGGGTTGGATGACGGGAATGATCATGTTCGTCATCCTCGCGTTCATCGTCGGCGCGGCCGCGTTGATGTTGCACGCAATGGGTGGCGCAATTCCGCCCGAAATGAAAGGCAGGGTCGATCCGGAGGTGTTTAAGCGGGCGAATGAGTTGGTTGGGAACGCCTCAGCCCTTGCGTTGCAACTGCTGGCGCAGTTCCTCCTCGCTACGCTCTGTTCCATGGCCGGCGGCGCGCTCGGCGCCAAAATGGTCGGCCGCGGCTGACCCCATGCCCCTCTCCACCCCCGAGATTCTCGACCTCCTGAAAAAGGTCTACGGGAATCTGACGGCGGAGTGGCCCACCGACCCCTACGACTTCCTCGTGTGGTGGCATTGCGGCTATCCGGCCAGCGATCGAGCCTGCGCCCGCGGCTGGGAGTCGCTGCGCGCCGCCACGGGAATCACGCCCCAGGAACTCCTCGCCGCCCCCATGGATACGCTAACCGCGGCGCTCACCCCGGGCGGCATGGTCCCCGAAAAGCGGGCGATGCGCCTGAAGGAGATCGCCAGCCGCGTCCTGAAGGAGTTCGGCGGCGACCTGAATTCCGCCCTCCGCGGCACGCTCGCGGACGCCCGCCGCTCGCTCAAGAAATTTCCCAATATCGGAGACCCCGGCGCCGACCGCATCCTCCTCTTCGCGAAGATCGCGCCGATCGCCGCCATCCCGTCGAACTGCCCGCATGTCCTGGTCCGCCTCCGCCGCGGCCGCGAACGCGAGAACTACGGCGTCAACTATAAGGAGGCGCAGGAGGCCGTCGCCACCGAAGTCGCCGAGACCTTTCCGGCGCGGCAGCGCGCGTTCCTCCTCCTCAAACGCCACGGGCAGGAGGTCTGCAAAGCGAAACCTAGATGCGACGAATGCGCACTCTCTCCCCACTGCGCCTACTACAACGGCCACAACCGCGGCCGCGCAACGAGCATGAAATGAAGATCGCCACCCTGCTGCTATTTGCATGCGCCGCGATGGCGCAGCCCGGCCCCCGCTTCGAGGTCGCCTCTATCAAACCCTCCGGCGATCCGCGCAATTACTTCGTCGACAACACCACGCCCCGGGCGTTCATGACCGGCGCGCGTTTCGACATCCAACTCGCCTCGCTGATGGCCCTCGTCACCACCGCGTATCGGGTCGAACCGTTCCAAGTCTCGGGACCCTCGTGGATGGCCGAGACGCGCTTCGACATCGTGGCGAAGCCGCCCCAGGGAGCCAAAGACGACCAGATCCCCGAGATGCTCCGCGCTCTCCTGATCGAGCGCTTCCATCTCGCCGTGCGGACCGAATCGAAAGACGAAGCGGTCTACGCCCTGTCCGGCTCGAATCTGAAAGAAGCGCCCGCCAAAGACCGGAACGGCAGTCACGTGCTCACGGTGATGCGCACGGATAACGGTGTCCAGACGATCTCAGAGCTCAACGGGCACATTCGCTTCGACGCCGACCGCGCGACCATGCTCGATCTGACCCGCCTTCTGCGGTCGTATGTCGATTCACCCGTGGTCGATGAAACCGGCCTGAAAGGGACCTACGAAGTGACGCTCGAACTCCCGGCCACCACGCTGAGACGCGCGGCGCCGACCGACACGGCATCGGAGCCCGCCGGAATCTCCATCTTCGCCTCCGTCCAGAAACTAGGCCTGAAGCTCGAAAAGCGGAAAGCCCCACTGCCCCGCCTCGTGATCGAGCACATCGACAAATCGCCGACGGAGAACTAACGCGCAAAAAGAGGGACTGACATCGATTTCCGGCGTCTTTCCGGAAATCGGCTGTCTGTCCCCCTTTTGCCCCGACTCGGACCTACCGGAACCGCACCTTCACATCCGGCCGATTCTCTAGATGCGTCGATTCGACGAACCGCACCCGCGCCGGCCCCGACGTCATCACCACCGAGTGCGTATGCACCCCGTCGCCCGTGAACCGCACGCCGCGCAACAGATTCCCGTCGGTCACGCCGCACGCCGCGAACACGAGATTCTTTCCCGGAGCCAGCTCCGCCGTGTTGTACACGCGGCACGGATCCTGAATTCCCATGCTCTGCATCCGCTCGCGCTGCGCGTCGTCCTTCACCACCAGCCGTCCCAGAATCTCGCCGTTCAAACACCGCAGCGCCGCCGCCGTCAGGACCCCTTCCGGCGCTCCGCCCGAGCCCATCACCGCATGCACGCCCGTCCCCGCGACCGCCGCCGCGATCCCTGCCGAAAGGTCGCCGTCCGAGATCAAGCGAATGCGCGCGCCGGCCTCCCGTATGTCCGCGATCAGCTTCTCGTGCCGTGGACGGTCGAGCACCACGATCACGAGATCGTCCACGCCCCGTCCCAGCCGCCGCGCGATCGCCTTGAGATTCTGTTTCACCGGCGCGTCGATCTCGACCGCGCCCTTCGCCGGCGGCCCGACCACGATCTTCTCCATGTAACAGTCCGGCGCGTGCAGCAATCCGCCGGGCTCGGACGACGCCAGCACCGTGATCGCCCCCGGTCCGCCGGTCGCACACAGATTCGTCCCCTCGAGCGGATCGACCGCGATATCCACGGCCTGCGTGGTGTTGCCGTTCTTCCCGCCGACCTTCTCGCCGATATACAACATCGGCGCCTCGTCCCGCTCGCCCTCGCCGATCACGATCGTCCCTTCGATCGGCAGAGTGTCGAGGCAGCGGCGCATGGATTCGACCGCGGCCTGGTCGCTGCCCTCCCGGTCACCCATCCCCATCGTGCGCGCCGACGCGATAGCAGCCTCCTCCACGAGGCGGAGCATTTCGAGGGAGAGATCGAACATAGTATGCTAGCCTTTTCTCCACATGGACAATACCACAGTCCTGGTCCTGGCCAACCCTACCGAACCGCAGCTCGCGATGCTCGAGCAACTCCCCGAAACGACCTCGCTCGCCGTCGGCAATAATCTGGAAGCCTTTGAAAACACGGCGCGTACCGCGGACGTGATTTTCAACTGGTCGCTTTCCGGCGCGCTCCTCCGCGAGGTTTTCCAGTTGTGCCCCAGGGTACAGTGGGTGCATAATCGGTCGGCCGGTCTGGACGGTGTTCTCTTCCCCGAAATCGTCGCCAGTCCGGTCCCTCTGACCAACGGTTCGGGAGTCTTCAGCCCCTCGCTCGGCGAGTTCGCCCTAGCGTCGATTCTCTACTTCGCGAAGGACCTCCGCCGCATGATCCGCAGCCAGGAAGCGGGCCGCTGGGAGCAGTTCGACATCACCGAAATCACCGGCCAAACCGTCGGCATCGTCGGCTACGGCGACATCGGCCGCGCCGTCGCCACCCGAGTGCGGGCGATGGGAATGCGGGTGCTCGCGGTCAAACGCCACGGACCTCCGATCTACAACGTCGACCCGCTGGTCTCCCAAATCTACGCCCCCGACCGCCTCCACGAGATGCTGCCGCAGTGCGACTACGTCGTGGTGTCAGCGCCCCTCACTCACGAGACGAAGGGCATGATCGATACCGCCGCCTTCGGAGTCATGAAGCCGACCGCGGTCCTGATCAACGTAGGCCGCGGCCCCGTAGTCGACGAGCAGGCCCTGATCTCCGCCCTCTCGATGAACATCATTAAAGGAGCGGCCCTCGACGTCTTCGATCAGGAGCCCCTCCCCGAAGGCCACCCGCTCTACAAACTCCAGAACGTCCTGCTCTCCCCCCACTGCGCCGACCACACGCCCGATTGGCTGGAGCGAGCAATGCAGTTCTTCATCGACCAGTTCGGGAGGTTCACGAAGGGTGAGCCGCTCATGAACATCGTGGACAAGCACCTCGGCTACTAATCCCGGGGCACGGTCAGTTGACGCCGCCCACCGAGAGCGCCTCGATCCGGCTCAGCGAAATGCGGACCGCGGCGGGCGCTTGGCTGGAGACCCAGCAGTACAGGGCAAGGTTGGACACATTCGAGGCAACGCCGACCAGATTGACCACGATTGTGCCGCCGTTACTCGGAAGACTAAACGTGTTGTTATCGATGCTGCCGTCCACCGTCTGGCCGAAGTAATTCGGTCCGAGTGCGCAAACCATGGTCGCGCTGCCATTGAAGGTGGAGGTGTTTTGTAGCATCGCAGTGGCGCGGACGACCGCGGTCGTGCCCGCGGGCAGCGAGAGTGGCACGGACATACAAGTGCCTCCGAAGGGCGCCTGGCTGCAGGATTGCGGCGCGTCGCCGCTGGCAAGCCACACGTGGGCGCCGGAACCGGATGGGCCTTGAGGACCGGCAGGACCTTGGGCGCCGGCGGGTCCTTGCGGCCCAATCGCCCCGGTCGCTCCCGCCGGCCCGGCCGGACCTTGCGGACCCATCAGACCTTGCGGCCCGGCCGCACCCACCGCTCCCGCCGGCCCGGCAGAACCCATCGGCCCCGCAGGCCCTTGCGGACCGGCGGCGCCTTCAGGACCGGCCGGTCCCCCCGCGCCAACATTACCTTGCGGTCCGGAAGGTCCCTGCGCGCCGGCCGGGCCGGTAAGCCCGATTGCGCCGGGAACTCCCTGCGGCCCCGCCGGACCCTGCGGACCCATGCCGCCGGTGGCTCCCGCCGGCCCAGCCGGACCTTGCGGACCCGCAACTCCCGTGGGGCCCTGCAAACCGGTCGTTCCCGCCGGTCCCTGCGGCCCGATCGCGCCGATCGCAACTGCAAAGGCGGCCGTTCGCTGCGACTCGTTCCCCGCGGCGCCGTTATTCACCAACGTCAGAGTATAGGTGCCGGGCGCGGCATCGATGGCCAGCGGCACCTCGGCAACCACCTTCGTATCCGTATAAGACAAAACGTTCAGCGCGACGCCGTTCAGCGTCACGAAGGGCCGCGCGGCGCCGAAGTTGGCCCCGGCAACGGTCAGTTGCGATGGCTTGACCGAGAAACTCTCGAGCGCGCTTTCGATAGCGGGCGTCTTCTGGTTATCTGCAGGCAACAGGCCGGGAGAGAAAGCCAGGATCGCGGCCGCAACCGCAATCCCCCGATAATGCCGCAAGGTGACCGGCAGGTGAGTCGTTGTGTTCGTCATGATTTCCTCCTTGGGAAGAGTCATCATGACCCCGGATCGGCAAAGTCGCACCGGAGAGAAGTACGGCGATCCGCCGTACTTTCGTACGGCAACCCCGCGGGGGGAAATCCGTGCGCATTCCGTCGCTAACGGCTGTCGGTTCCCTCCAGTCGCAGTGGCATATAATCAGACATTCCCAGGAGTCACGTGAATGGCTGATCCCGCCCCCGGTCCGATCCCCGGAGTTGATCCCGTTGTCGATGGCATCGCCATCGAAGACGGGTCCGCCCTCACGGGCAACGTCTGGAAGACCCTGGAAGCCGAAAGCGCTTCTCTGGGCCTGCCGAACCTGAAAGTTCAGCCCCTGGCGGAATTCCTCCAAGCTGCCGAGTTGCAAAAACTGACGCCTGCGGAGAAGCGCGTCATCCTGGACCAGGCCGTACTGCTGTTCGATCATCTTTACCCGCACCTGTCGTTTAAGAAGCAGCTCTTCGGCGACTTCACGGACCCCGTGGAGAATCTGGCCGCCCTGTCTTCCCAACTGGACGACCTCGGTGAACTGGAGTTCCATTCTCGCGTCAGCGCGGCCTTCGCGATGGTGATGGATCCGCATACCTGGTACGGGTTTCCCGCTCCGTGGCGTAGTGCGGTGGCGTTTCTTCCGTTCCAACTCGGCTTCTGGATGGATCGCCAACGCAACACGCACTTTGTTGTCACTGCCGTCATGAACGCGACGCCAAACGGTGGGCAGGGGCATCCCTTCTTCCGCCGCGGGGCGGAGATCCTCCGGTGGAATGGCAACGACATCCAGTGTGAGTTGTCGAGGCAAGCACTGGCGCGCCTCCCGGTTCCGTGGGGCGAAACTAAGCTGACCCACTGGATACGACCCGCCACCGTCGTGCCGCTGCGTTTTTGCCTGCCGCCCGATGACCCGGCGGCAACCTTGCACTACATCGCGCCCGAAGGTGGGGAGACTCGCGCGATTCGGTTCGACTGGGGTGTGGCCACCGGCATGAGCGACCACGCCGGTTTCCCGTCCGCTGCTTTCAGCGTCAATGTTCCCACGGCGGCCGTTTCATCTGCGGCCGGGCATTTCGTCCGCCAGGGCAAGCTCCTGGTGCAGGTCTCCTCGATCGACCCGCAGCGCGAGTCCTCCATCCCCGAAGTCTTCCGGTTCCAATACACCGGTGGCGCTCCTCAGCCGGGCGGTTTGGATCCAGCCGCTCTGCACGCCCCCTCCAGACCCGACGCTAAGTTTGGCTACCTTCGCATCCGGCAGTTCACTACCTCGGGCTTGCTCAATTCGGAGGAGGATATCGTCCGCGAATTCCGGCGCATCCTCGGCGACGTCATGCAGCCCATGGCGCCCGACGGATTGATTCTCGACATCCGCGGCAATCCCGGAGGGAATATTCAAGCCGCCGAACGCATGCTCCAGATGCTCACCGCCAACCGCATCCATCCGGTCGACTTTCACCTGGTCAATACGCCGGCGCTGCAGAGCATGCTGGAGATCCTTCGATCGCAAACTCGGAACCCGGGCGGGTTGACGCCGGCGGAAACCGAGAGACTGGCCGAGGTTCAACTGAAGCTCGAACCCTGGATGAACGATCCCCCACCTGCGGAAGCGACAGCCGGCGATCCGTTGACCCCCGGCCACCCGCTGACCCCCGAAGAGAAAGCCAATGAAGTCGGCCAGGTCTACCGGGGGCCGTGCGTCCTGTTGACCGATGGTTGCACTTACAGCGCGGCCGATATTTTCTCCGCCGGTTTCCAGGACCACGCGATCGGACCGATCGTCGGGATGGACAACAGCACAGGCGGCGGGGGCGCCAATGTCTGGAGTCATGACGACCTGTTGAATTCCCTCCCGGTCCTGCCGGACCTTGCCATTCAGCCGCTGCCGCCGCTCTCCCGGCCGCCCGAGGAACGCGCCACAATGTCTCTGGCCTTTCTACGGTGTCTGCGGACCGCGGGGCGCAACTCCGGCCAGGCCATCGAGGACTACGGCGTGACGGCGGACATGTGGGCTTCACCGGGGTCGCTCGAGCACCTTCTGGACGGCTTCCCTGGGGTCATCGGACTTGCCTGCGAGCAAATGGCGGCTCCCAGACGCTCCGAGATCAAGGCCGTAAGCCCGCCAGTCTTGGCCGACGGCGCCATTCGCGTGGAACTCGAAACCGCCAATCTCGATTCGCTGACATTTCTCGTCGATAATTTGCTGGCGCTTTCGACTCCGGTAGGGGCCGGCTCACGCCAATCGTTCTCGTTCCCGGCGCCGGCAGACAACCCCAATCCCTCGCGTTTGGCCGTCCTCGGTTCCGTAGCATATCCTGCCAAAGACGGGCCGGACTATGTGATGGCAGCTTGCCTGAGCTTCGACCTTCCCCAAGCCGGTCCTGGCGTCAGCCCATGACCAGCGGGGATACGATATCCCGTTACCGCATTCTCGGCCTGCTGGGCAAGGGCGGTATGGGCGAAGTCTATCAGGCCGAAGACACGCGTCTCGGCCGTCGGGTGGCGCTGAAGTTTCTTCCGCCGGATTCGCTCACCGATCAGGACAAACAGCGGTTCCTGCACGAAGCACAGGCGGCGGCCGCAATCCGGCACCCGAACATCTGCCCGATCTACGACATCGAGGAAGCCGATGGCCGCGTGTTTATCGCCATGGCGTACCTGGAAGGTGAGACGCTGTCGCGCCGCATCGGTCGTGGACCGCTCGCCATCCCGCAGGCCGTCGAAATCGCCGTTCAAGTCGCCAGGGGCCTGGAGAAGGCGCATGAGCAGGGAATCGTCCACCGGGATATCAAAAGCAGCAACATCATCGTCAGCCCCGACGGCCACGTCTCGATCCTGGACTTCGGACTGGCGCTGCGCTCCGGCGCTGCCCGTGTCACGCGCGCCGGATTTGCAGTGGGAACGCCGGTGTATATGTCGCCGGAACAGGCGCGCGGCCTCGAACTCGACGGGCGCACCGACATCTGGTCCCTGGGCGTGGTGCTGTTTGAAATGCTCACTGGCAAGGTTCCCTTCGAGCGCGATCATCCGGAAGGACTGGCGTACGCAATTATCTCCGAAGCGCCCCCTTCGGTGACCACCCTGCGTCCGGAGACGCCGCCTGATTTGGAGAAAATCCTGGAAATAGCGCTGGCCAAGCAACCCAAGGCGCGTTTCGATGGGGCAGGCGCGATGGCCGCTGCCCTCGAACGGGCTCGGCTCAGCGACCTACCCACCAGGACCATGCTTATGGCTCCGACGCACGCAGGCGAAGGGAAGCGCTACGCCATCGCGGCTTTGGCGCTGGCCGCGCTCCTGGGCGGCGGCGTCTTCGCCTACGAAAAGTGGCGTGCCCCTGCGCCGGCAGCGCCCGCGGCCACAGCTCCCGTTGTCGCGTCCGATCCCCGGACAGTCGCTCTCCTGCCGCTCGAAGCTTCCGGAACCGACGAGAGAGTGCGCACGATCGCCGATGGCCTGGTGGAAATCCTCACTGCCGGGTTATCTGGCCTGGAGCAACCGGGCGGGAAGATCATCGCGATTCCGGCTGCCGAAATCCGCCGCCGGGGAATCGCGACCGCTTTGGAAGCACGCCGCATCTATGGCGCCCAATTGGCCGTCACTGGCAACATCCAGCAGTCCGGCGAAACCTTCCGGGTCACCCTCGAGCTGGTGGACACCGCCCGGCCGGGCGCCGTCGCGTCGCGCACGTTTGACTACGATCCGGCCACGCCCGTACCCTCCAGAGATCGCGCCATCGCGCAACTGGCGGAACTGGTCGGAGTGAGTTTCACCCCGGCCGCGCAGCGGCTCGTCGCGGCAGACAATACCGCGGCGCCGCAAGCCTATGCTTCGTATCTCGAGGGACGGGGACTCCTGGCGCGATACGACGTTCGCGGCAACATCGACAAGGCCATCGCCACCTTCAAACGCGCCGTTGCGCTCGATCCGAAGTACGCGTTGGCCCGCACCGGCCTGGGTGAAGCCTATTGGAGAAAAGCTCGGGCGGACGCCGATAAAGAGTCGCTACGCCTAGCCCTGGAAAACGCCGAGAAGGCTGTCAGCCTCGATCCCGGCCTGGCCATTGTCCACTCAACACTCGGAGCCATCTACGGCACCACCGGCCGCGAGCAGGACGCCATACGCGAACTGCGCAACGCCATCCAGTTGGCCCCCTCCAACGCCGAAGCGCCACGCGAGCTGGCGCGGGTCTATTCCAACCTCGGCCGCTTCGCCGACGCCGAAGCCCTGTACATGCAGGCGACCAAGTCCAGACCCACCGACTGGTATGGACATTTGCTCCTGGCCTCCTTTTACTATCAGCAGGAACGTTACCAGGAAGCCGACGTCGCCTACCGGCAGGCGCTGAAGCTGGTTCCCGACAACGATATCGTGCGCCGCGGCCTGGGCCAGTTGTATCTGCAGCAGGGTCGATACCAGGAGGCCATCGAAGAGCTTCAGCAGTCGATCCGCCTCAAACCGAACCCGCGGACTTATATGACCCTGGGCGCGACTTACTATTATCAGCACCGGTTCCCGGAGGCTGTTTCAGCGCTCGAAACCGCCATCGACCTGGATGCCAACGGGTATTACTACTGGGGCAACCTGGGGATCTATTACAAGTGGTCGCCGGGCGATGGGGGCAAGGCCGCCCCCGCCCTGCTCAAGGCCATCGAACTGGCGGAAAAGCTCCTCGAAGTCACGCCGAACGATTATGACATTCGGGCCAACCTCGCCGAATACCGGGCGCGGCTCGGCAAAGCAAAGGAGGCACTGGCCGAGATCGGCCACATCCCGGATCGGGAGCGGCAAGCCCGCGCCAGCCGCCTGGCTGTTGTTTATGAATTGACGGGGAACCGCGCCCAGGCGATACAATTCATCGGTTCCACCCTCACCAATCCGGCCAGTCTGAACCAGATCAAAGACGATCCCGACCTGGCGCGGCTCTGGATGGACGCGGCGTTCCAGAAAGCCATCTCCCGAACCCTCCGCAACGGCAGGCGCTAGCGGCGGACGCTCTACGTGTCCGGAGGACCGCCCGGATCCTGTCCGTGGAAGTGCGCCAGTACGGCCGCCAGTTCTTTCATCGCTTTGGATAACAAATCTTGGATGTCTGGGTTCTTCGAATTCTCACCCTCTGCAGCCAATATGGCCACCACGAGCTGAAGTTGAGCGATTACCAGGTTGAGTTGGTTCATGTAGCGGTCCTTTCCGAGGGAAATCGGCCAAGTCTACCACAGCCTCGGCTCGACCGCTGCGAGTTCCTCCCGCCATTCCGGATCACGACGACCCGCGAGTTCCCGGCACCCACCGGCTTCCCGCGCAGGCCAGCTTATCCGCTTGAGGGTCCCCGAAATCCGTCGCAATCCACCAGCGAATAACGCCAGTAGGACGAAGACTTCCAAAGAGGGTGTAGTATCTTGAAGATAGGAATGGCCCTTGAGAGCGTCCAGCGCAAACGAGAAACGATGCTGGAATTCCGGCAGCGCCTGGCCGATTTCTACTCGCCAGCCCTTGCGTGATTTGAGGACCAAGGCGAATGCCCCATACTCCAATCCCTGGGGTGGCGATGACCTCCGGCGCAAGGCGGAGTCGTGTTTGCCCGCTTTGGGCAGAGCACGGGACCGGGTTGCGCAGCTTATGGTTGAGGCGACGGAGATTGCAAACGGCTATAGCCAGCCCACGGAGTTGAAGATTTTGCCGCCGCCGCTGATCGGTGGCTACAGCCACACATATAACATCTTCGAGGCAGCAATTGCTTTTGATCTGCCGTTTGACTTCGAGTTGCTGCCACAGCAGGTTTTCGACTTGGTCAACCAGACTGTCTGGGCAATCGAGCGAGATTCGGGCCAAGCAGGAAAAGCCGGAGCCAGAGCCAGGCACAACGGCAAGTCTGGCGACCAAGGCGGGTTCGGCGATTGAATCGGGTTTTCGAGCCGTTTTTAAGACCGAGACTGACCGTGTCATCCTCAAATGGATATTCTATGTCGGTCTGGCAGGTCTAGTATTGCGGTTTGTCTTCGGCGTGAGATTTGAAATCCTAACAAAGCGCTTGGTTGATAAGGTCGCGAAATGATATCCGCTACTTCCTAAGCCCCCTCAGGATCTCAATCACAGTGTTCTCACATTTCGGGAGCAGGGCGCTGACGGCTGGGCACTATTGATCGCGTTCATGCGATAAGGCGTTCAGGAATAGCTCGATGAGGACGATACTCGTGATTGCTTCGGATGCCTCAGTTGCTCGCGAAACGTCCGTGACCAGCACAATATCCCCGAAGGAGGCCCACGAAAACGGCAGCGTGGGTGAGCGACCGGCCGTTAACTGATGCCTCGGCTCGCCGGGCTTGATAGCGACGGCTGAAGGTATAATAACGCCAAATGCAAAAGTCGTTCGAACAGCTTTTTGTGGAGTTGATGCAAGAGACCCTGTCCTCAGTCCACCTTTATGTTGATCAGATCGCTTCCGTGAAGAAGCGCGCGGCAAGCACTCGATGGCGGTGGATCGTTAGACCGAATGAGGAGAAGATTTACGAGCGGCCTTTCAACGAGGATGACGTCCAATGGGTGGCAGAGCACGTCGTTTCTTCACGCGCAGGGTGCCCTCCGGTTATCGTCAACAAAAAGCACGGCAGCAAATTACCGGATTACCGGTTTGCAGCAGCAGGAAGTCCGACGTTCGAGGTTAAAGGGCCTGTCAGGACTTCGTTCTTTGAACCGAAGTGTTTTGGACGTAACTGGACGAAGCCGCTCGACGCAAAGAGTGGCAGCATTCGGAAAGACATTCGAAAGATCCTTACGGACCACTGCAGAGACTTCCCTGGCGTGTCGCATTACATGGTTATGCTGCTGCCCTGTTCGATCGAAACCCTTCCGCCGACATTCGATGCGATCATGACCATGATAGCGGCTGAGAATCCCCGAATTGAGCGTTACAATTGGCGGTTTGAAGAAGTCCTGATTCCGGCGCGGACTACGAGCGGCGTCGTTGAGCAAGTGCCATTGACGATTGCGATGTCCGCAATCGCGCACAGTGAGGGTTCGCTTAAAACCCGCATCTTGAGCAGTTGCCTCGGCCAGACCGCCCACGTCGCCGAGACTAGCCGTCCAACCAAACACGCCTGATCCCCGGCCATATCGATATTCTGTATATGGCATACTGTAAGCATGCCCTGGGATGTCGAATTCACCGATGAATTCCACGATTGGTGGGGCGCGCTATCCGAGGAGCAGCAGGACGATGTGGCCTACTCCGTGCGACATCTGATCGAATTCGGCCCAGCGCTCGGGTTCCCGCATAGCTCCAAGGTCAACAGTTCCCGTTATCCGCAGATGCGTGAACTGCGAACACAGAGTGGCGGAAGACCGCTTCGCACGCTGTATGCATTTGACCCCCGCCGCTCGGCGATCCTCTTGATCGGCGGCGAAAAGACCGGCGACGATCGCTGGTACGAGAAGTTTGTCCCGGTCGCCGACCGCATATTTGAGAGACACTTGAACGATCTGAAAAAGGAGGCAGGCGCCTAATGCCAATGCGCAAGTTCCGTGAATTGATCGATGCGATGCCGCCGGATCGTCAGCGGCGGATCGAGAAGCGATTCCAGAAGAGTCTGGCAGCGATGCCCCTCGAGCAGTTGCGCAAAGCGCAGGAAATGACGCAACTCCAACTCGCCGAAATCCTGGGCGTGAACCAGGGCGAAATCTCGAAGATTGAGCATCGTTCCGATATCTGCATCAGTACGCTCGCGGATTTTATCGAGGCTATGGGCGGCCAGTTGGAAATCCGCGCGGTGTTTAAGGATCGGGAAGTCCGGATAACGCAATTCGAGAAACTGGCAAGCTAGGTCGCGGCCCACCGCCTTTACCGCGCCCAAAGCACTTCGCGAACGAACGACCCGATGCCGCGGGGAAACCTCTGCCTATTCCGCCGACTCACTCGCCTCCACGCCTCCCAGACATTGGCCGGCAGCAGGCCCGCAAGCAGGTAGTAAACCACGCCGGTAGCTTCGAAGATCGCGAAGCTGCTCACGGCGACGATCAAGCCGCAGACAATCTGGTCGGGGTACTTAGCGGGCGAGGTCGGCGGATCGGTCAGAATGATGGTGGCGAAGTACAGGGCGGCTTCGGCGTCAGGGGTCCGGAAGATTTCGGCGACGTCCAGCGGCTTTCCGAAGAATGACGCCAGAGTGAATAGCGCGAAGTACCCGCCGAGGAAACTCAGCGCCAGCGGCATCTTATTGACGCGATCGGTAATGAAAACTCCGCCGGCCAGGAGCGCAACCTTGGCGATGGGCGGCATATCGACCAATGCTCCCCACCAGCTTTGGCCCGTGTGGAACACGTAAAAGCTGACGATGATCGCAATGGCGGCGGGGTTGAAGACATTCGCGCTCCTCGAACGAAACACGTACTTGCTGACGACGGCGACGGAGGCCGTGAAGGCGAGCACGTACGAAGGCTCCTGGGCGCGCAAAACCATCGCGATGATCATGGCGCTGAGCACGGCGCCCGACGGGAATTCCCAGACGCCTTTCCGAATGCGGAGAACCACGAGGTCGATGCCGCCCGCAGCGGCGATGGCGGCGGCGAGCCCGATGGCAATCGGACGCCAGCCCTGGCCGGGGGCCGCGAGCCCGATCCACGCGGCCAGCAGGACCGTCAGCAGGCCTTTCGGCGTCGCGAAAAACTTGACGAACCTACGCCGCATCGCCGAGACCTCGGGTTTCGAAGCGCGCCAGTTCGGGCGTGAAGATCAAGCCTTCGACGCCCATGCGCTCCAGGAAGGGAATCCCGGTTTCCGGCCCCATGACAAAAGCCGCCGTGGCCAGCGCGTCGGCGACCATGGCGGCGGGCGCAACCACCGTGACGCTGGCGGCGGATTCCGCGGAGTTGCCGGTAGCCGGATTGAGAATGTGATGGCCCGCGCCCGTCTGGCGCTCGTAATCGCCGGAAGTGCAGACGGCGCGATCGGTGACGCGTAGGGCGGCGATCCACTCGCCGTCCTGCCGCGGATGACGGATGCCGACGGACCATGGCTCGCCGTTTTCGTTGGCGCCGGACAAATAGAGATCGCCCCCGGCATCGATCGCAAAATCGCGGAAGGGGGCGAGTTCGCGGGCGGCGAGATCGACTGCCATCCCTTTGACGACGGAGGCGAGATCGAGAGTGAGCGAACGGCGAAGGAGAATCGTCCTCCGCGCGGGGTCGAGTTCGATGTCGCGGTACGTCGCGTCCGAGGCGGGCGCCGCCGCAATGGCTTCGCCGGTGACGTGGTGGCGATTGAAACCGAGCTCCGTCATGCGGCCGCCCTGGGTGGGATCGAAGGCGCCGCCGCTCTCCTCGGCGACGAGCCGGGCGAAGCCGACGGCCTCGAAGAGCAGCGCGCTTACCTCGACAGCCTCGCCGGGCCGCGCGCAAAGCCGCATCATCTCGCTATCCGGATCGAAGCGGGAGCACCGGCTCTCGACCTCGCGGAACCAGCCGAAGGCGCGGTCGAAAGCCTCGGGGGGCGCATCGGGACTCACCGTGCACAGCGTGATGACGGTGTTCATCGCGACTTCGGAACGGATGGGCAGGTGTGTCGGCTCCCCGGGTTATTTGGCTTTGCCGAGCGCTTCGATGACGGCGCCATAAAAAGCGTCGGCGCTTTGCGTGGCGCCGGAGACCCAATCGACCTCCGCGCTCTGCCGCTGCGCCACCTGCGGCGGCAGGGCATTGATCACGGAGCAGGAATAGCGCGTGCGGCACTGCGAGATCGTGGCGGCAGCGATACGGCCATTCTCGATCACGACCTGAGCTTCGATATTCCCGTGGCGGGAATAGCCCCAGCCGGTGTACGTCCCGTCCTTCCAGTGCGGCGCCGGCGCGGCCTCGGCCGATTTGGCCGGCGGAGGCGGGTCGGCCGGACGTTCGATGACCGGCGGCGGTGCGACAGTGGGCGGCACAACGTCGGGCGGCGCCGCGGCAGGAGCTGCGGTGGGTTCGGGTGGCGCGTCATCTGGCGTTTGGGATTCGGTCTTGTCAACCCGCGCCTTGACCTTGGCGGGTTCGCGCCTTTCCTTGGCCACGGCGACGGTCTCGACACGGGGGTGGGCGATATCGTTGCGGTCGAGCTTGACGTCAATGCCCGGCAGAGGGGGTGCGGCTACGCGGCGCAATGCGAGCTGCTTGGTGAACGCATCCGCGGCCGACTGCGTCCGAGCATATCCGGCGCCGTAGACGGCGATGATGGCGGCGCAACCGGCGCCGACCATACGACTGCTCACCCGGCCCGAACTCTTGGCGGACTTGGCCGCCGCGGCCTCTTTCTCGAGAGTCTCAAACAGGTCGCGGTATTTTGCCTGCTCAGGGTCCAACATGGATCTGACTATTCTCGCAGATCACCGGCCGCCCACGCCCCCGACCTGTTTGTACGCACCGGCAGCGCGCCCGGTTTTCCCAGATGGTATACTCTTGGCGCAGTCATGATGCGTTTCTCCACCCTAAAGGGGGTGTTCTCTTGCTCGACCTACTCATCGTTCGCGCAATCTTCGTCCTCATCCTCACGGGCTCGGCATACGTCCTTCAACCCTTTGGCGTGCCCCAATACGTCGCCTCGGCCGGAGGACTCATCCTCGGCCTGTGCATCATCTTCTTTGAGATCCGCCTGGAACAGGTCAGTCTCAAGCGTCTGATCGGCGCCGCGTTTGGCTCCGTTCTCGGAATTTTCGGCGCCTTCCTCATGTCCCTCGTGCTCGAGAAGGCCACCCACAACCAACCCTTCCTCCAAGTCGGACTCCTCCTACTCATGACGTACGTCGGCCTGATCGTCGGCGCCAAGAAGGGCGACATGCTCAATCTCGCCGCCCTCGGCGGCATCTTCGGAGGCGAAAAATCGTCGAAGAAGACCTTCAAGATCCTCGACACCAGCGTCATCATCGACGGTCGCATCGCCGACATCGCCGAGACCGGCTTCCTCGACGGCGTCCTCGTCATTCCCCAGTTCGTCCTCCGTGAGCTCCAGCTCGTCGCCGATTCCGCCGACTCCATGAAGCGGAACCGCGGCCGCCGCGGCCTCGACATCCTGGCGCGCGTCCAGAAGATGGCCCACCTCACCGTCCAGATCGTCGAAGAGGACTTCCCTCACGTCCGCGAGGTCGACATGAAGCTGATCGAGCTCGCCAAGGTCTTCGACTGCAAGGTCATCACCAACGACTTCAACCTCAATAAGGTCGCCCAACTGCACGGCGTCGAGGTGCTGAACATCAACGAGCTGGCCAACTCGCTCAAGCCGATCGTCCTGCCCGGCGAGACTATGCGCGTCTTCATCCTCAAGGAAGGCAAGGAGTACAACCAGGGCGTCGCCTACCTCGACGACGGCACCATGGTCGTGGTGGACAACGCCAAGCGGATGATCTCGAAGACCATCGACATCTCCGTCACCAGCGTCCTCCAGACCACCGCCGGTAAGATGATCTTCGGCAAATACGACGAGCGGATGCACGCCGCTGTCGCCGGCGGCGACCGTCACGAGCGCACCCCGCGCAAGTCCGATCCGCAGCCGCTCACGGCCGCCGGAGCGGGCGCCGAGAAATCCACGGTAGAATCGTAAAACGCGATGAGAATTGCCGTTATCCTGCCCGCCGCGGGCCTCGGAACCCGCATGGGGAAAAGCCATGTTGCGGAGAAGTTCGGCACCAGCCGGAAGCAGTTCATGCAGCTCGAAGGCGAGCCGATCCTGGTGCACACCGTCCGCAAGTTCGCGGCCTCCGACCGCGTCTCCGAGATTCTGATCGCCGTGCGCGCCGACGACCGTGAATGGGTCGAGTCGATGCTCGGCTCCGAGTTCCGCGGCGGCCGCGTGCGCGTCGTCGAAGGCGGCAATAGCCGCCAGGAATCGGTCGAGAACGCGCTCGCCTCCCTGACCCCGGAGACCGACCTGGTCGCCGTCCACGACGCCGTCCGCCCGTTCATCGACCTCGAAACCATCCATAAGGTCTTCGACGAGGCCGCCGCGACCGGCGCCGCCATCGTCGCCGTGCCCGCGGTCGACACCGTGAAGCAGGTGACCCGCGGCACCGACCACGTCCGCGTCCGCTCCACGATCCCCCGCGAGAAGCTGGTCATGGCGCAGACCCCGCAGGTCTTCCGCTACGAGCTGATCCGCCGCGCCTTCGATTCTGCCCGCGCCGACGGGTTCAGCGGCACCGACGAATCGAGCCTCGTCGAACGCCTCGACGTCGAGGTCAGTGTGGTCCCCGGCTCCGACCGCAATATCAAGATCACCAAGCCCGGCGATATGGACCTCGCGCGCCTGTTCCTCCGCGAGGAGACTGCGAAGGACGTCCACGAGTGAGTGAGGTCCGGATGGGTCTCGGCTGGGACGTGCACCGCATCTCCCCCGGCCGCCCCCTGATCCTCGGCGGCGTCACCGTCCCCAGCGAGTTCGGTCTCGAAGGCCACTCCGACGCCGACGTCCTGGCCCACGCCATCACGGACGCGATCCTCGGAGCCGCCGCGCTCGGCGACATCGGGATGCACTTCCCCGACACCGACCCGCGCTGGAAGGGCTGCGACTCCCTAGTCTTCCTCCGCCACGCCATCAAGCTGGCCGAGGAGCAGGGCTTCCACCTCGTGAATGTCGACTCGACCGTAATCCTCGAACGCCCGAAGCTGAAGGACTACCGCCAGACGATCCGCGAGACTCTCGCCACGACGATGGGCCTCACGCTCGACCGAGTCTCGGTGAAGTTCAAGACGGCGGAAAAGGTCGGACCCGTGGGCGAAGGACGCTCGGCGGAGTCGCAGGCGATCGTCACTTTGGAGCGATAGGTCGCACGATCCCCGGCGGCGCCGCGTCGAGCATCTCCCGGACCGTCTTCCCCGTCAGTGGATGCCGGATGTCGGGATTGAGATCCGCCAGCGGGACGAGCACAAACCGCCGCTCCGTCATCCGGGGATGCGGGATCTCCAGCTCCTTGCTGTTCATCACGGTGTGACCGAACAGGAGGATGTCGATATCGATGATGCGCGGCCCTTTGGGAATCCGCCGGGCGCGCCCCATCTCCTTCTCAATGCGCAGGGTCCGCTGCAGGAGTTGCAGCGGCATCAGCTTGGTCTCCCCCTCGACCACGAGGTTCAGGAACCAGGCCTGCTTCGTGTTCTCCATCGGCTCGGTCTCATAGACCGGCGACGTCCGCAGCACATTCACGCGAGCATCTTCCAACCCCTGCACGGCGGCCTTGAGATTGGCCTCGCGCGCGCCGACATTCGATCCGAGACTGAAATAGACGCGTTTCAATTAGATCCTTCCAGATCGCGGTCGAGGCGGGGCGGGCTGAAGCCCGCCGCAGACTGAAGTCTGCCCCACACTCGGCGTTCATCGGCGTTCATCGGCGTGAATCGGCGGCTGAATAGGTCTTTCAAAATAACCCCGGCTGGTCGTGCCGATCGAGATTCGGCTTCACCTTAAAGTACTCATACGCGAGCTCCGTCGCCACCCGCCCTCGCGGCGTCCGATTCAGGAAGCCCAACTGGATCAGGTATGGCTCGTAGACTTCTTCGATCGTATCCGCCTCCTCCGAGATCGAGGCGGCGATCGTGTTCACCCCGACCGGGCCTCCGCGGTACTTCAGCAGGATCGTCGTCATGATTTTCTGGTCGATCTCGTCGAGCCCGTAGCGATCGACATCCAACAAATTGAGCGCCGTCTGCGCGACCGGCAGCGTGATGCGTCCGTCGGCGCGCACTTGCGCGTAATCGCGGACCCGGCGCAGCAGGCGATTCGCGATGCGCGGTGTCCCACGGCAGCGGCGCGCGATCTCCTCCGCGGCGCCGTCCTCGATCTTGACGTTGAGCAGCCGCGCCGACCGGTTCACGATCTCTTTCAACTCCGGGACCGCGTACGGCTCCAGCCGCAGCACCAGTCCGAAGCGGCCGCGCAAGGGAGCGCTGACGAGCCCCTGCCGCGTCGTCGCGCCGATCGCCGTGAATTTCGGCATCGGCAGCGACACCGTCCGCGCGCCCGGTCCCGTCCCAACCAGGATGTCGACGCGGAAGTCCTCCAGCGCCGAGTAGAACATCTCCTCGACGTCGGGCAGCAGCCGGTGGATCTCGTCGATGAAGAAGACCTGGTGCAGCCGGACGTTGCTCAGGATGCCGGTGAGATCGAGCTTCTTCTGCAGGACCGGACCCGACGTGGTGGTGAACGTGACCTCCAACTCCTCCGCGATGATCTGCGCGAGTGTCGTCTTGCCGAGCCCCGGCGGCCCGTAGAGCAGCACGTGATCCATCGCTTCGCCGCGCATTCTGGCGGCCTCGATCGCGATCTTGAGGTTCTCCTTCAGCTTCGACTGGCCGGTGAAGTCGTCGAGGCGTCGCGGGCGGAGTCCCGCTTCGAATTGGAGATCGTCGTCGGCCTGGCGGCTGCCGGAAATCAGGTCCCGGTCGGGCATGGAAACTCTAGCTTAACGTACCAACTCCAATGCCTTCCGAAACAACGGCTCGAAATCGGCGAGCGCCCCCGCCGTGGCCGCCGCAGCCTTCGCCTTTCGCACCGCCGCTTCCGCGTGCGGACGGGAGCAGCCCAGGTTCATGAGCGCCGACAGGACATCCTGGTCGACCGGCGAGAGCGCGTCGGCGGCCGGCGTCGATCCGGCGGGCGGTTCTTCCCCGGTGATTGCGGGCAGCTTGTCGCGTAGTTCGAGCACCATGCGCTCCGCCGTCTTCTTGCCGATCCCGGGAATGCGGACGAGCCGTTCGACTTCGCCGCGGCGAATCGCGTTGATGAGGTCGGGCGCGTTCAGCCCCGAGAGGATCGTGACGGCGAGCTTAGGACCGATACCGCTGACCCCGATCAGCTTCTCGAAGATCGCTTTTTCGTCCTGAGTCAGAAAGCCGAAGAGCGCGATCGCGTCTTCGCGGACGTGGGTGTGGACGCGCAACGTGACCGCCGCGCCGGAGTCGGGGAGGTGCGAAAAAGTCGAGACCGGAATCGTGACGTCATACCCCACTCCCCCGGTCTCGACGATAGCCTGATTCGGATGCTTTTCGAGCAGCACACCACGGAGCGAAGCGATCATAAGCCCGTAGTGTAACGCTTCCTACTTGTCCTTATCCTTCGTTTTCACGGTGACGCTGCCGTCGCTGTGCTGGTCGACTTTGGTCTTCGATTTGGCCTTGGTGTGGCCGTTTTCCTTGGTCTTCGACTTCACCTTGACGTCGCCGTCTTTTTCGACTTTGACCTTGTCTTTTTCCTTGGTTTCCTGGGCGCTGGACACTCCGGCAACGCCGAACGCCAACGCTAAGCCCATGAATGCGGGAAGTATTCTACGCATGACTCGTTCTCCTGTCCGATTCCAGTGCATCGGCCGGACCAGTGGCAGGAATCGCACTTGCCAGCGGAAGGCGAAAAAGGAACCGTGCGCCCTGTCCGGGGGTCGATTCGACCCACATATCGCCGCCGTGTTCCAGGACCGTTTGACGCGAGAGAGCGAGACCGAGCCCGAGGCCGTTGCGCTTGCCGGCGCTGACGAACGGCTGAAACAGTTTGGAGCGAATCTCCGGCGCGATGCCCGGTCCATTGTCGCGGACCTCGACGATGGCAGCATCCAGAACGACCTTCGCGCTGATGCGGACCTCGCCGCCGTCCGGCATCGCTTCGAGCGCGTTCCCGATCAGGTTGACGAAGGCGCGCTCCATGCGGCTGCGGTCGAGCGGCAGTTCGATCTCCGGCGGAATCTCCTGGAGGATCGCGACACCCTGCGTTTCCGCCGTCGCCGCCAGAGCATCGCACGCGGCGGAGGCGACCTCGCGCAGACGGCAGAACTCCGGCGCGCGCGTCTTGGCTCGCGAGACGTTCAGCAGATCGGTGAGCAGTTCCTGGATGCGGCGCGACGCCCGATAGATGTTCCCGGCCAGCCTCTTCACATGCGCCGGCGGAAGATCGGCGTCGACCAGCATCTCCGCGCCGCCATAGATCGCGGCGAGCGGATTGCGCAGGTCGTGCACGATGGAGCCGGAGAGCCTCCCGATGGTCGAGATGCGTTCCTGACGAATGAGGTCCTCGCGCGCCTGCCGGATCGACGCGCACATGTTGTTGAAGGTCCGGGCGAGACGTCCCATCTCGTCCTCGCTCGATACGGGGACTTCGATCTGATAGTTCTGTCGCGCGACCTCGGCGGCGGCGCGGTCGAGCTGATTCACCGGCTCGATGATGCGGCGCGCCATCAGGTACGTCACGGCGAGACCGATCGCGATCGCGCCCAGCCAGAGCAGCACGATGTTGGTCGTCAGCGACGCGATCCGCCGCTGCGCGCCTTCGAAGGAGCGGAGAATCGAGATCTCGCCGATCGGATCGCCGCCGATCCCGGGAAGCGGCTCGGCAAAGCGGGCGTATTCGAGGACGCCGTCGCTGACGCGCTCGGAGGAGGGCGTCTGACGAATACTGCGGACCACCGCCGCGGTCGCCCGTTCATTCAAGGTCGACGTGATGACGCCCTGCGGCGTGACGAACAGGTACTCGCTGGCGGTCCGCTGCTTCAGGTCCTGCGCGGCGACGGCGTCGACGTCGATGCCGACGACCAGGACGTTCTGCAGCACCGGCAACTGGCCGGTCGAGTCCAGGTAAACCGGCGTGATCGATAGGTGGTACAGCTTGCCGCCGTGGGTGTAGAAGCCGGATGCCTGCTTGGGAAACTGCGCCGCGGCCATGGGAACGATGTCGAGCTGCCTCTCGGAAGCGAGAGCGCCGCTGCCGCTGAGCGACGCGATGACCTTTCCCTTCGGGTCCGTGACCACGAACATCGCGTTCGAAGGCGAGATCTTGCCCCACATCTCCTTGGCGGTGTCCTGAATCGTGGCCTGATCGTTGGTGCTGAACGCGAGCCGCACTTCGGGCAGCGTCGCCATGATCTTGCTGACCGACGAGAGGAGTTCCGCCCGGGACTTGAGCAGCGACGAATACGCCTGGAAGCTGTTGCGGACCTCGTCCTCCAGGCTGTCCGAGAAGCTGCTGCGGATGTGGCGGAGCACGAGCTGTCCGGTGATCGCGAACAGCACGGTCAGCAGGACCGAGGTCGAGAGCAGGATCTTCGTGAGGAGCGGCGCGCGCGACCAGCGGAAAGACATCTACTTTCGCGCTCCGGGATAGCTGCTGTCGTCGGGCACGGGCGGATACGGCTGCCCGAATTTGTTGAGGTGAGGCGCCAGCACGTAGCCGGTCTCCGAGATCGAAATTACCGGGAGCGTGACGCCTTCCTCGGGAACGGTGATGGTCTTCGCCAGGAATTGGAGGCGGTCGGGCAGGGAGCGTTCGTGGAAGAACTGGATCTGGTATTCGCCCGCCGGAACGTTCGGAATCGTGAACTTCCCGTTCGGCGCGCTCGTGCCGTACCATGGCGTCGGCACGACGGCGATGATGGCGCTCATCGTCGGATGGATCTGGCAGAAGACGCGGACGATCCCCGGAGTCTTGAAAGTCTGCGCCTTGCTGGTGCCCGGAGGATAAAGGGCCGTGTCGAACGGCTGGCCGCTGAACGTCGAGAAGGCGTTGTGATAGATCGGGTCGAGGTTCGGGAAGTCGACCGTGCCGCCGACGGGGATGGCGAGAACGTGCGGGATGAAGTGGCGGTCCTTCTGCTTCATCACCTCGTGCCGCGGCGGCGCGGGCGGTGCGGGACGGCCGACCGGCGTCAGCCAGATCACGACCCCCGAGTAGTCCTTGTTCTTGCGGACCGCGGGGTCCTGCGAGTTGGTCAGCTCGACCGCGCCCGACACATTGCCGGCGACGGCCGGCGCGGCGCACGCGAGCGCCAGACTAAAAGCTGTAAGCGAGCGCCAGGTCATAGTGGTTGTTGATGCGGAGTCTCTGTCCAATATAGAAGGTGCGCAATTGACTGGCCTCCAGACCGATCAGGACATTGGGAGCGATCCGATAATACATGTTTGCGCCGTACATCAGGTTCTTGCCGATTCGGCCGGCATTGAGATCGGCGTTCTCGTCGTCCTGCTGGCCGTGGAAGAGGTGGAGGTCGATTCGGGGCGCGGCATGCAGCGTCACCTGCGCCCAACCGCCGACGCTGCCCACCGAATCCTGGTGCCGTCCGTAGCCGTAGAACCCCTGCCCGTAGCCGTTCCCGAGAACGGCGACGTTCTGGCCGTTGTAGAAGGCGCCGGTAAGCTCCACCTTGGTCCACGGGTTGAAGAACCAATCGAACGAGTAGAGGCTCGACGGAAGCGAGAGCCCGCCGATGTGGGTGGTGCTGGTGTGGAAGCCGCTAGCGAACTCCACGCGCCGATCTTCGTCCAGTTTGTGGAACAGCTCGAAGCGGCCTTCGAGCGCGGGACGGGATGGTTCGAGCGTGCCGGGCACGGAAGCTCCGCTGTAGGGCAGGATCTCGTGGGTCTGTAAGACACCGAGCTGCGCGCGCAGTCCCGAGGACCGTCCGAACTTGAAGTCCTGCTCGACTCGGACCTGGGGCAGCCACAGCCACAAATTCCCAGCGCCGGTGAGCGGCGAGATCCCGACCTGCGCCAGCGAGCTCGGCTCGCGCGGGTTGAAGATCGGCTTCTCGAGTCCGACCATAATGCTGCGGGACTTCCAATCGATCTCAATCGAGCCGGTGCGCAGGCGCATGGCCTGATTGTTGGCTCCGGCAAAGAAGTCCATGTAGACGTCGCCGTGGACCGTGCCGCCCGCGACCGTCAGCGGGCCGCGGAACTCCAGTCCGACGATGGTCTGCCGCAGCGTCGCGCCGGCGTGGTTCGGACCGGTCGGGGCCGCAGTGGCGGGATAGTCGGCGCCGCCGCTTTGCCGCGAATTCAGGAAGGTGTTGAAAAGTGCCATGCCCGCGATGCGAATCGGGAACTTCTGCGCGGCCTCGACCTTGGTCTGCGCCAGATCGCCGACGCGGCGTTCGACGATCTCGACGCGCTGGTCGAGCGGCGCTTCGACGGGCTGCGGCTCGAGGGTCATGTTCGGCGCTGCGGCGGCGGGCTTGCCGTCGAGACGCGCCTGCAGCGAGCGGACCTGGTCGGCGAGCTCGCGGTTCTCGCGCTCGAGGCGGTCGAGGCGCTGCAGGATCGTGGTCAGGTCGGGGGTTTGGGCGCGTGCGAGGAAGGGCCAGGCGAGCAGGACGACGGTCGAAACGCTAAGGAGTCGTGGCATGGAGGATCTGCTCCAGTTTATGGCGAACCTTGGCCGGAGAGTAGGGCTTGGGGAAAAAGGCGTCGACCCCGAGGGCCTCGATACGGTCGGGGGTGCCCGGGTCGGTGTCGGCGCTGACCACGATGATTGGCGTGGCGGAGAGGCGCTGGTGCTGGCGGACGCGGCGGATCAGCTCGAAGCCGTCCATGCGCGGCATGTTGAGGTCGGTGACGATGGCATCGATGCCGTCTTCCCGATCGAGGATGCGGAGCGCTTCGAGCCCGGAGGAGGCCAGCCGCACCGAGAGCCCCGGGATGCCAAGAAGCGCGATTTCGAGGGTCGCGGCGGAGTTCTCGGAGTCCTCGACGATCAGAACGGAGCGGGGTCCCATGGCGGCGCCCGAAGGCATCCCCCTATTTTGCTACGGGAGACGCGAGATGTCTGTAAAATCCCCTATCTTCAGACCGGCGGCGCGTCCCGAGTTGACTGGTCACGCGCAGTATTCGGGATTTTCCGGGCGTTTTCGATCTGTTAACAGCCATTTTTTTGTGATACAGTCCTGTCCTACCAGTCGGGGAGGGTGAGATGTCCCAGGTAAAAGATATCGTCGATAACCGTGAGCTTTTCCATGTGGATGAGCGGGATACGGTGGCGGCGGTGGCACGGCGGATGGCGGACCTTCAGGTCGGCGCCATCCTGGTCCTCAATGGGGGCGAGCTGCGCGGCGTCTTCAGCGAGCGCGACCTCATGAAGCGGGTCGTGCTGGAGAAGCGCGATCCCGAGACGACCACGGTGCGCGAGGTCATGAGCACCGGTCTCGCGACGGTCGACGAGATGGCTACGGTCGAGGACGCAATGGCGGCGATGGAGGCGCATAGCTGCCGGCACCTGCCGGTGATGCGCGGCTCCAAGGTCGTGGCGTTCCTCTCGATGCGGGACCTCATGCATTACGAGGTCGCGCAAAAGACCGAGGAGCTGAGCCACATGCGGGCGTACATCCACGGGTCGTAATTATTTCGGACCGGCGGGCAGATACTCCTCGAAGAAGCTGTAGCGCAACGTGTCGAGGTGGACGGGGTCGGAGCCCTGCACGCCGTGACGGCGGTTGGGGTACTCCATGAAGTGCACCTGCTTGTTGAGCTCGATCAGCCGGTTCAGGAGGCGCTGCGTTCCCTGGAAGTGGACGTTGTCGTCGCCCGTGCCGTGCGCGATCAGCAGGTGGCCTTTGAGCCCGTCGGCGAAGGTGATCGGCGAGCCGTCGCGGTAACCCTTCGCGTTGTCGGCGGGCAGCCCCATGTAGCGCTCCTGATAGATCGTGTCGTACAGCGCCTGGTCGGCGACCGGCGCCCCGGCAACTCCCACGTGATAGAGCTCGGGGTGGCGGAACATCAGATTCAGCGTCATCGACCCTCCGCCGCTCCAGCCGAAGACGCCTACGCGCGTCAGGTCCACGTACGGATGCGTCGCAGCGAGACCGCGTAGCGCGGCGGCCTGCTCTTCCGAGGCGAGCACGCCGACTGACCCGTAGATCACCTTGCGCCAATGGCGGCCTTTCGGCGACGGCGTGCCGCTGTTGTCGAAGCTCGCGATCAGGTAGCCGTCGTCGGCGAGCGCCGCCATGAGCATGCGATTGTTCCCGCCCCAACTGTCGTTGACGGTGGACGCGGCGGGCTCTCCGTAGACGTTCACGATGATCGGATACTTGCGCGCTGGGTCGAACTTCGTGGGGCGGATGAGCCACGCGTCGACCGTCGTGTCGTGGCCAACGGGAATGCGGACGAACTCGGTGCGGCCGGCGAGAATCGGGGCGACCTTCGCCTGGACCGCGGCGTTGTCGTTGAGGACGCGGACGACCTTGTGGTCGGGAAGGCTGACGAGGTCGGTGTAGCCGGGAGAAGTGAAGGTCGAGAAGCTGTGAAATGCCCAGTGGGCGTCGGGCGAGATGGTGTAGCTGTGGGTGCCGGGCTGGCCGGCGGGCGTGATGCGCTCCGTCTTCGTACCGTCGAGCCGCGCGCGATAGAGGTAGCGCTGCGTGGCGTTCTCGGGCGAGGCGAGGAAGTAGACCCAGCCGCCGGGCTCGTCGACGGCGGCGATGGAGACGAGGTCGAAGGGCTCGTTGGTGATGAGACGCGCGTCGCCGGTGCGCGAGACCGCGTAGAGGTGGCGCCAGCCATCGCGCTCGCTCGTGAAGAGCAGTCGGCGTCCATTCTCGATCCAGCGCAGATTGCGGTTGACCTCGACCCAAGCGTCGTCGCGGTCCTGGAACATCTGATGGAGTTCGCCGGTCGTGGGGTCGGCGAGGAAGACGGTGTTCGTGTTCTGCAGCCGGTTCATGTGCTCGACGACGAGGTGGTTGTCCGCGGTCCATTCGATGTACGGGATGTAGGTGTTGCGCGGATCGCCGGGCGTCTTCAGCCAGCGGGTCGGACCGCCGGCCGGGCTGACGAAGCCGACGCGGACGGCGGAGTTGGTCTGGCCCGGCTTCGGGTACTTGTAGAGGGTGACGACCGGGTCGAGCGTGTCGGTGTAGTTGACGAGCGGGAAGTCGGGGACGCGGCTCTGGTCGAACTGGTAGTAAGCGATCGTCTTGCCGTCGGGACTCCAGTGGAAGCCGTCGGCGATGCCGAACTCCTCGTCGTTGACCCAATCGGAAGTGCCGTCGATGATGTCGGTGGAGGCGTCGATCGTGAGCGGTTTGACGGCGCCGGTCGCGAGGTCCTCGACGCAGAGGTTGTACTTGGGACCGGCGAGATAAGCGACGCGATTGCCGTCGGGAGAGAACTTGGCGAAGAGCAGTCCGGAAGCGTCGGGTCCGCCGAGCTTGCGCCAGGAGTTCGACTGCGTGTCCAGCACCCAGTAGTCGGAGGCGGTCTTGCGGATCAGGACGGTGCGCGGGTTGGTCGCGAAGAGGAGCTTGTGTCCGTCGGGGGAAGGCGTGGGGTTGGTGAGGGCGTGGTCGAGTTGCGGCGGCTTGTAGGAGGGCGGCGCAGGCAGCGGCTGTTCGGCGCCGGTCGCGGTGTCGATGCGGGCGTTGCCGGCGATGTAGGCTTTGCCGCCCTCGACCCAGCGTCCGCCGATCGCGCCTCGTCCGCCTCGTCCTGCCGCACCACCGAATTCACCCGAGTTGATGCGCCGCATCCAGGCGCTGAGATTGTCGGAGAGCTGAGCGTGAGCGGCGGGGAGGAACGAGAGGATGAGGATCAGGCGCCGAAGGTTCCGCATGGAGCAGGTATAGCAGATTTGCTGTGGGGCCGAATTAGGGCAGCCAGAGAATTCGGTTTCGACGGTCGTCGGCGCCCCATGCGCGCCAGACGGTCAGGATGCCTTCGATGGCCGCTCCGATCGATCGCGAGGACGGAATCAGAAGGACGCCCGGCGACTGCTGCGCGGCGACGAACGCAGCGAAGTTGGTCGCCATCGTGCGAAGGTCTCCGGAAACCAGGACTCGCTGATCTGCGGGCGCGATGCGCAAGACTTCCGGATAATGCCTTTGCGAATGTCGGGATCGATATCCGCGTCGGCTTGAAAGCGGATCTTCAAGCGACGTTAGGCGAGGCTTCGTTCCGGGCCTGTTCGAAACGCTCGATCAGGTCCTCCGAAAGGGGATACTGCGCCTGAAGGGCTTCCAAGACGCGTTCCTCTTCGTTGAGGTAGGCTTCGACTTCTGCCGGGTGTTCGAGGATGAAGGTGAGGACTCCATACACCTTCGCGAGCGATCCGACGGAAGGATACGCCTCGAAAATCGCCTCGGCCGAGCGTCCACGCCGAAACTCGTGCGCGATGACAGCTAGGCCGATTCTCGAATCGGCGACGTAATAGCCGCCATTCCTCGGTTCGAGATATGGAGTCGACAGAATCACAGTAGGCTAGTCGCCGCCGCCGGGACCTGCCGGCGGAGCGCCGGGAGCTGCCGGAGGTGCCGGAGGTGCTCCGGGACCAGCCGGCGGAGCGCCAGGGGCCGGATTATTGCCGGGCTTCGGCTTGTCGCCTTGTGCGCCGCCGCCCGCGCCGGGAATCGGAGCGCCGACTCCACCCGGAGGACGTTGGACCATCACGCGGTAAAACGTGTCGCGCGCGGCATACAAGACCTTGCGGAGAATGGCGCCGTTGTCGATCGCCTTGGCAAACAGCGGCTGTCCACGATAGACGGTGATCGAATCGCCGGGCTTGAGCGTCGCGACATTGCCGGCGGCAGTCTCGTTCTTGACGTCGACGATGCCTTCTTCGAGCGTCACGAACGTGGTGTCTTCATTCTCGACCAGCACATCGAAGACGGTGCCGCGCACCGAGATCACCGCGATCGGGCTGGTGACGTTATTCGGATTGGCGACGCCGGGAGCGTGCTGAATGAACACCTTCACGTGGCCGAGAAACACGTTGAGCAGGTGTTCCCAATTGCCGGGGGTTTCGCGGAATACGACCTTCGAGTTCGGAAAGACCTCGAACGTGCTGCGATCGGACTGAACCTCGAACCGGGCATAGCCATCGGGACCGGTCACAATCAACTGGCGGGCGGCGATCTTATCGCCCATGCTCAACGCCTTGAAATAACCACCCGACGAGAGCGAGACTTGGCCGACCTGATAAATCACCTTGGCGGACGAATCTTGGGCGGTGAGCGGGGCAATCGACACGACGGCGGCAGCCGCTACCAGGAGCGCGCGCGTGAACCACATGAGCCTTGAGCGCCGTTGCATATCGTGTTGGGGAGTCAGGGCCGTGAGAACCCGTACTCCGGGCTATGACCTCCTTGAGTCTAGCACCAAACCTGCAAGGCAGGCAGAGGTCCGCCATTAAACTTCGCTCACAAAGCAATGAGCCCTAATCACTTTCGCCAAAAAGCCGATAGGGGAAATAGGGTAGAATGAGACTCAGTCGTGTGTCATAAGGGAACAGTTCGGGTCAGCGTCCTGGCGATCACGCTCGCACTTGCCGCCGGCATCGGTTGGGCGCAGAGCGCGCCGAACTGGCGGAAGGTGGGCGGGCCCTCGGTGGATCTTGGATTCGCGGGTCCCGCGACCGGCGCGGTCGTCCAGGTGTGGTTCGCGCCCGGCGGGTCGCTCCTTTACGCGCGGACGCGGTCCGGGCGGACCTTCCAGACAGCCGACTACGAAAACTGGCTACCCGTCGATCCCGCGCCCGAGGCTCCGCCGGCGATGCCTGCCGGAGTGGCGCGTTTCCCGGAGCCCGGCGCGCGGGTCGTCACCGCTCCCTCGTGGCATGGACGCGTGTACGCCCTCGGCAAACAGCTCTTCCGGTCCGAGGACGGCGGTCGCACGTGGGAGAACCTCACGGCTTACAAATCGACTCCGATCGTGGGCGCAGGGCAGCACGCGATCGCGGTGTCGCCGGCCGATCCCGAGCAGATCGTCGTCGCCAACGATTTCGGCGTGTGGCGCTCGCTCGACGGCGGCAGGTCCTGGAACGGGCTGAATCAGGAGTTGCCGAATCTGACGGTGAGCCGGATTCTTGGTGGACCGAGCGGCGTCTCCGGGACGCGCGCCGTCGTAGCTGGTTGGGGCGCGATTGAACTGCCGCCGGGACAGGCGATCTGGCAGCCCGCAGTGGATGCGACGACCGACCCCGAGGCGGCTTTGCGACAGCGTTTTGCCGGCGCTCCGGGCGTGCTCGGCGCGACCCTGACCGCCGTCGGACAGGCCGGAAAATATGTTTACGCCGGGACTGCGGACGGCCGGGTCCTGCAATCGATCGACAGCGGCGCCTCGTTCCACGCGACTCCGACTCCGCGCGACGCGACGGGGCCGGTGCTGCGGATTCAGGCCGAGGAAAACGGCGCGGCCCTCGCGGTGATGAGCGGCAATCGCGCTCGCGTGCTGCGGACCATCACTGGCAACTTCTGGGACGTCCTCGACGGCAATCTACCGGACGGCGCCGTGCACGGCATCGCTGCCGAGCGCGCAGGCGGAGCGGTCTACGTCGCGACGGATAAGGGCGTCTTCTTCGGACGCGCCGACTTGAACAACCCGAGCAGCCCTTCGGTCAACTGGACGAATCTGACCGCTACGCTCCCTGGAGTTCCGGCCACCGACGTCCGGCTCGACGCCAACGGCTTTCAGCTCTACATCGCGCTCGACGGTTACGGCGTGTGGGCGGCCACCGCGCCGCATCGCGTCCGCAGCGTCCGGATCGTGAACGGCGGCGATTTCAGCTCACGCGCAGCGGCGCCCGGTTCGCTTCTGAGCGTGATCGGCGCGCGGGTCGATGGCGCGATCGGAGCGGGACTGAACTACCCGGTCCTGGCGGGTGATGAGACCGAGTCGCAGGTGCAGGTGCCGTTCGAGGCCGTAGGCCCGAGCGTGGCTCTCGCGTTGCGCACGTCAACGGGGACGGTGACGCGCGACATCGCGGTGCAGCCCGTAGCTCCCGCGATCATCGTGAATCGCGACGGCGGTCCGATGCTGTGGGATGCCGACACAGGTCTGCCGCTCGACGTCCGCAATGTGGCGCATGCGAACGGGCGGATGCACATCTGGGCAACGGGCCTCGGCCGTGTCCGTCCCGACTGGCCGACCGGCATGCGCGCCCCAATGGACAATCCGCCGGCGGTGGCGGCGCAGATGCGCGCGTTTCTCGACGGCAAGCCGCTGCAAGTCACGCAGGCCACCCTGGTGCCCGGGTACGTCGGATTCTATCTGATCGAAGTGCAACTGCCCGCCGCAGTGAACGCCGGGACGTCGGAGCTCTACATCAGCGCCGACGGCCAGGAAAGCAATCGCGTCCAGATTTCGATCGAGCCGTAACTCCATCTCCATTCGAGCACCTCGAACGACCGACAAGCAGAGCCGCGCACGATAGTAAGCGGTTCTTCCGGCAACCGATGGCGCCGGAGCGCCGCGTCACGGCGACGATGATTCAGCGTAAAAAGAGGCAACCGCTTACTTCGTGCGCGGCTCTGATTAGTGCGCCTGCATCAACGCCAGTAGTTTCCGATCCAGCTTGCGGCCGTGCCAGTCTTCGTACGCGACGTCCTCGCGCCCCGAGTCGAGCACTCCGAACGACCCGCGGAAGTTCCAGAGCGAGTAGCCGATCTCGTAGCCTTCCAGAATCTCGAGCACATCGCCGAACCACGCCAGGAAAACGTCGTGAGGCGTCTTGCTGTAGCAGCCGCATTCGCCGCAGTGGACCCCGATGCCTTTGCGCGCCAGTTCCGCCCACGGCTGGTACCGGGCCTCCAACTCCTTCCGCCGGTCGGCGGGCCACCCCGGCATGGGGAACGTGGACTGCTTGTCGACCCACGACGCGCGATAGTGGCTCACCTGGCTCGGCCAATACGCGTGGACGCTCTGCGCGAAGCCGTCCGCGATCAAATCCTCGACGACGATGTTGCCGTAATCCAGCCCGTCGACCAGGATCAGACGCTGCGGACTGACCTCGCGGATGGCGGCGGCCCCGCGCCGCATGACGCGGACATAGTCCTCCGTCGTCATGTAGCCTTCGCGCGGGCGCGGCGCTTCGTTGACGAGATTGAAGCTGAGGTCGAACTCGGAGACGCCTTGGTACCGGCGCGCGAACGTCGTCCAGTGCTGGGCGAAGGCGTCTTCGGCGCGGCCGTCGCGCCACAGGAGGAAGGGCTCGCGCTCGGGATCGTTGACGCAATACCCCGGCGCGCGGTGGAAGTTGAGGTTGACGTGGATGCCGAATTTGCGGCCGAGGTCGACGATGCGGTCGATGGGGGCGAGGGCGCTCTCGTCGATCTTAAAGACGTCGTCCGACTCGAGCTTGCGGGTCTTGCGCCAGTCCGTCTGTATCCAATACCAGTAGTCGAGCGGGATGCGGACGAAGTTGAAGCCCCAGTCGCGGATCCACCGGAGCTCGTCGTCGGTGACGCTGGGGCGGCGGTCCTCGCGGGTGAAGGCCTGGAAGAAGTCGAGGAGGTTGAAGCCACGCCAGCGGGGAATGGCGGTCTGGATCCCGGCGAAGGCCGGGATGGCGGCTGCGGCGGCAGACCCGCCGAGCGCGGCCAGGAAGTGGCGGCGGCGCATCGGAAGCGACAGTGTAGCACCGAACCGCACATGATGTGCGGTTTTGAAATCGTAACTGCCTGAAACCAAACGGCGTCGCACGAAGAAACCGCACATCATGTGCGGAAACGGCTCGCGCCGGGCGCTAGAATGAGGCCGGAATGATTACAGCGATCGTCCTCATCAACACCGAGCAGGGGCGCACCCCCGAGGTCGCGCAGGCGCTGATCGACCTGCCGGGAGTCAGCGAAGCCTACTCCGTGGCCGGTGCGTACGACCTGGTCGCGATCGCGCGCGTGCGCCACCACGACGACCTCGCGGGCCTCGTCTCCGGCAAGGTGCAGAACCTGCCCGGCATCAAGGCGACGAACACCCTGATTGCTTTTCAGGCGTACAGCCAGCGCGATCTCGAAGCCATGTGGGACATCGGCAATGACGAACCGGCGTCGTAACCGTCAGGCTGCGCGGCGGCGGAACATTCGCAGGATGGCCATCATCGCCAAAACAATCCCGAAGGTGCAGACGATCGTGGCGCCGGTCGGCAGGTCGATCTTGAGCGAGAGATAGACGCCCAGAGCCGACACCAGAGTCCCCATCGACCAGCCGATCGCGAGCCGCGGCCCGATGCGATCCGAGAACAGCATCGCGCCCACCGACGGCACGATCAGGTAGCAGAACACCAGCAGCACTCCGGCGATCGCCACCGACGACGTGACGACGAAACCGAACGAGGCGTAGAACAGGAAGTCCCAGAACCGCACCGACAGCCCGGTGGACTCCGCCTTGTCGTGGTTCATCGAAATGGCCAGGAACTTCTTGCGGAAGACGAAGTGGAACAGCCCGACGAGGCTGTACAGGATCGCCGTCTTGATCACGTCGTGCCAGGAGACGCTCAGGATGTTGCCGACCAGCATCTCCTTCAGGTGTTCCGTCTCCGAGACCGACTTGCTCATCGCCAGGACTGCCGCCGCGGACGCCACCGCGTAGCAGATGCCGATGACCGCCTCCTGCGGGATGCGCGCCTTTTGGCCGCGCACCATGGAGAACACCGCCGCCCCGATGAACGTGAAGATCAGGCTGATCACATACGACGTCGTGCTGTGCGGCTCGACGCCGTAGAGCGCGGCGATGGTCGTGCCGAGCGCGGCGATCTGCGCCAGCGACAGATCGACAAAGATGACCCCGCGTTCCACCACGTGAACGCCCAGATAGGCGTGGATCCCGGTTAGGATCAGGCTCGCGATGAACGGCGCCAGTAGGAAGGAGAGAGTGTCCATGTTTTTCCTATTTGTATTTTTGGAAGAGATTCACCAGGAGATTCACGTCGTAATCGAAGAGCTGGAAATAGGTGGTGACCTCCTTCGTGCCGCCGACCGAGGGCATCAAGACCGCGACCTCGCCGCCGACGGAGTGCGCGAGGTAGTCGGGCGTCTTGCGGTCGAAATACGGCTCCATCAGGACGAGCTTCACGTTCTCGGCCTTCATCTTGTTGATCAGTTCCAGCGTGTGGCTGGGAGTCGGCGGAATGCCGGGCCGCGGCTCGACGTAATCGACGACATTGAGCCCGAAGCGCTCCGTGAAGTTCGGCCAGGAGCGGTGATAGGTGATCACCTTGCGGTTCTTGTACGGCGCCATCTTCGCCTCCCACCCCTTTTCGGCGTCGGAGAGACGTTTGTCGAACGAGGCGTACTGCTGCTGGAAGAAGGCGGAGTCGGCCTGATCCATCTGCGCGAACTTGTCGGCGAAGGCCTTGGCCATGCGGCGTCCGTTGCTGGGATCGAGCCAGTAGTGCGGATTACCGAGCGGGTGGACGTCGCCCATGGCGCGCGTCACCTGTCCCTGCGGAATTTCGAGGATCTGGCAGAACTGGGACATGTCGAGATAGCCCGGCGCGCCCTTCTGGACTTTGCCATTGCGGCTCTGGGTTTGCAGCGGCGGCAGCCAGCCGATCTCGAGGTCGAGACCGACTACCGCCAGCAGGTCGGCCTTCTGGAGTTTCAGGACGAAGCTCGGTTTGGGCTCGACGAAGTGCGGGTCCTGGTAGCCCTTCGCGATCGAATCGACCGTGATTTTATCTCCGCCGACCTCGCGCGCGATCGCGGCGAGATCCTCGGTCGTCGTAATCACGTTCAGCTTGGCGGCATTGGCAATGCCGCCCGCCATCATCGCCACCACGGCGAGCGTTTGCAGTCTTCTAGTATTCACAAAATGCCTTCCCTATCTTTCAGGACGGCGCGATTCCACGCCGCGGTTACGTAAGTCTTTGTCACGTTTAGAACGGATGGGCGCCATGGGCCCCCATCGAGAACATGAACTGGAACAAAACTTCATTGGCGGTCAGACCCTCGCCATAGCGCACGCGGCGCAACTGCGTCCGGACCTGGCTGAATTCGCTGGGCCAGTAGGTGAGCGTGAAGGCGCCGCCCTGGTCGCGCAGCAGCGAGGTGAAGCGCCCGGCGGCGCATTCAGTGGTCGTCGCGGGATTCGTCGGCAGGCCGCAAACGCGCTGCGAGTTGTCGTAGCGGCCGCCCAGGTACCAGCGGCGTGCGACCTGGTATTCGGCGGAGGCGTACATGCCGAACGGGGTGCGGATCATGGCGTTCTGCCAGGCGCCTCCCACCACAGTCCGCGCCCAAATCAACTCCGTCCGCGCGACGAACGAGTGGTAGATCGACCGCGACAGCGGCTTCCACCGCAGCGTCGCGTCGAAGCCGGACAACTGGTTCCATCCGGGACCAAAGGGACTGCGTCCGCGCGACCAGGAGCCACCCAGATCGATATTCGTGTTGTCGGTGATGTCGTGGTAAATGCGCAGGTGTTCGACCGTGGAGAGGTCCGAGCGTTTGTTGGCGCGGAAGATATTATCGGAGTCGCCGCGGAAGATCTGCGCGGTGCCTTCCATGAAGATCCCCTTCGGCGCGGGCAGGATGCGGCTCAGCGAGAGTCCGGCGTCGTCGATGCCGTCCTCGCCGCCAACGAGGTTCTGCGTCACCAGCGGACGATCCACCCACGGCAGCACGTGGTTGTGCAGCGTGTTCACCTTGCCGAATGCGGCGCGCATTTTGCCGACCTTCAACTGCAGGGCGGCGGGGAGCGCGGTGAAGGTCAGGTAGCCTTCTTCGAGGTCGACGCCGTGCTCGCCGAAGGTGATGAAGAAGTCGGCGCGGGCGTACGGGTCGATGACCTCCTGGAAGCCGACTTCGCTCTCGTGCATTTCAAGCGACGGCGTCGCGCGATTGCGCGGGTTGCCGGCGGCGCCGACGAAATCGCCGATCACGCTGATATCGGGATTGAGGGCCTTCGCCGCGGCTCCGCCGGCCCCACCGAGCTGCGGCGCCGGCGCTTGTGCGGCGACCGGTTCAGGCGGCGCCGCGACAGGTGGCGCGGCCGGAACCACCGCGGGCGCCGGAGCGGCCCCCTGCCCTTTCAACGACTGCACCTCGGCTTCGAGCGCCTTGATGCGGTCCTCCATCGCTTTCATTCGATTCAAAAGCTCGCTATTATCCTGGGCGGCGCAGACACACACGGCCGCGGAAGCGAGCAGGAACAGACGACTCCAACCTCGTTGGAACAAGGACCCTCCTATGGCATAAAAGGCGGACCACCGGCGAAAAATCGCCGGAGCGGACAGCAGCAGAGGGGGCTTAAACGACGGGAGGCGCGCGGGAGGAACCGGCCGTCAACAGAACTTCATGCGGCGCGTCCGCGGTCCAGGCCTTTTCAATCCAACCGCTGGAGGCGATGGGCGCGATCGGCCCGACGGGCGCGCTGCGCACGAACGGCATGCCGGCGTGGCACAGTCCGCAGCAGTGATGTTGGGAGGTTTCCTTATGGAACTCTTCGAGAGACGCAGCCTGTGCACAGACCACGGCGCAGAGCAGGAGCACGACCAGCGCGAGCCTTACCGCGGGCGTTCTCCGAATGCGCATTCCTGACTTTGAGTATAGAGGAGTTTGGGGCAGGCAGCGGAGCCTGCCCCGTTGGAAACTACACGATCGAAACGTTTTCCGCCTGGAGGCCCTTAGGACCCTGCTTCACCTCGAACTCCACTTGGGCGCCCTCATCCAGCGAACGATACCCGCTGGACTGGATCGCCGAAAAGTGGACGAACACGTCGTCCCCGCTGGAGCGCTGGATGAAACCATAGCCCTTCGCGGCGTTGAACCACTTAACTGTGCCTTTTTCCTTCACGTACACCTTCTCCTGATTCAATTGTTCGACGTGCTCTTGGGGTTCCAGGCCGGGAAAGCAGTGACTTTCGGTGCTGAAGAACTTCGGAGGCGCGCAAACAACCTATGTTTCAAAACTGCGTAGGGTATTCTCTCAAATAGCAATTGTATGGTCAAGGACGAACAAAATACGGGGGAAGTCTCAGAGGTCGGGTTTCTGGAGAAATTACGCCGCCGGGCGCTGCCGCGGGGCGCCGGAATTCTCCTGGGAATCGGCGACGATTGCGCCATCTTCCGGCCGCGCGGCTCCTCCGAAGACCTGTTATTCACCACCGACTTATTCATCGAAGATGTCCACTTTCGCCGCTCGACGCACCGTCCGGAGGACGCGGGGTGGAAGGCGCTCGCGCGCGGTCTTAGCGATATCGCCGCGATGGGCGGCGAGCCGCGCTTCTGTCTCCTCTCCCTCGCTCTCGCGCCGTGGACCGACACGCGCTGGCTCGATCGCTTCTATACCGGACTGTTGCGACACGGCGTCGCGTTGGCAGGCGGCGATCTCGGACACGCGGAGCAGCTCGCGTGCGACATCGTGGTCTGCGGGTCTGTGCCGCGCGGGAAAGCGCTGCGCCGCGACGGCGCGCGTCCTGGCGACGGCATCTACGTTTCCGGACGGCTGGGAGGGTCGGCGTTTGGGTTGGTGAACGGGCGCGGCGCGGCGTGGAAACGGCATGTCCGTCCCGAGCCCCGACTGGCGCTTGGTCGATATCTACGCGATCGAGCCACTGCGGCGATGGACCTCAGCGACGGCCTGTCGCTCGACCTGCACCGGTTGTGCGCCGCGTCGGGAGTCGCCGCGGAGATCGTGGCCCCACCAGTGTTCCGTGGCGCGACGCTCGAGCAGGCGCTGCACGGCGGCGAGGACTATGAGTTGTTATTCACGGCGCGCGGGCCGGTCCGGGCGAAGTTCGAAGGGCTGCAACTGACGCGGATCGGCACGATCCGCAAGGGTCGCGCGGGCGAGGTTCGGCTCGATGGCGCGCCGCTGCCCGCGCTAGGGTACGATCACCTCAGAATCCGATGAGCCTTCCCGACCCTACTCCTGTCCTCGACCTGATCGAAGCGTTCCGCCGCTCCAAGACGATGTTCACCGCGGTCGATCTCGGCGTCTTCGACCTGCTCCACGATGCGCCCGCCGACGCCGCGACAGTAGCCGCCGCGCTGAAGACGCATCCCGACGCGACCGCGCGGCTGCTCGACGGGTGCGCCGTCCTCGGACTGCTCCGGAAGGTCGACGGCGTGTACGCGAACGAGCCGTGCGCCGAGACGTACCTCTGCGCGTCGAGTCCGCACACGATGCGCGGCTACATCCGGTACTCCGACGAGGCTCTGTATCCGATGTGGGGACGGCTGGCCGACGCGGTCCGCGAAGGGACGCCGCGGTGGGAGCAGACCTTCGGCCTGGCCGGTCCGATCTTCAGCGCGTTCTTCCGCACCGACGCCGCGATGCGCGAGTTCATCATGGGCATGCACGGCTTCGGCATGCTGACCTCGCCGGCTGTCGTGACCGCGTTCGACCTCGGCCGCTTCCGCACGCTGGCGGATCTCGGAGGCGCAACCGGCCACCTGGCGATCGCGGCGTGCGAGCGGTATCCGGAGATGCGCGGTGTGGTCTTTGACCTTCCCGCGGTTACGAAGCTGGTGCCGCCGCACGACCGCGTCGAGGCGGTGGCGGGAGACTTCTTCCGCGATCCGCTGCCGCCGGCCGATCTCTACGCGCTCGGCCGCATTCTGCACGATTGGTCCGAAGCGAAGATCGCGCTGCTTCTCGGCCGGATCTACGAGGCGCTACCGCCCGGCGGCGGCCTGCTGATCGCCGAGCGGCTGCTGAACGCGGACGGCGTGGGCCCGGTCGGGGCGAATATGCAGTCGCTGAACATGCTGATCGTCACCGAAGGCAAGGAGCGGTCGGCAGCGGAGTATGAGGCGCTGCTGCGCGCGGCGGGTTTCGTCGACGTGCAGTCGCGGACCACGGGGACGGCGCTCGACGCGGTCCTGGCGATGAAGCCGGCGCGCTAATTCGCGGTCGGCCGCTCTACGTGGTCGATCACGAGTACTTCGACCGGCACTTTGGCCGCGGACAGTTTGAGCCCGAGTTGCTCCTGGAGCGCGGCGAGGATGTTGGGCTTTTCCGGATCGGTGGCCACGCGCGGACCGCCGGCGTCACGAGGTCCGCCGGCGCCAGGTAGGCCCATCGTGTTCTCGTCGGGAGTAAACGTCATCGAGACGTCGAACTCGCCGGTGAAACCGGTGCGGTCCACGACGGGCCGGCCCATCACGATCGAGAGAATTCGTATCAGTTCGGGCATCGCAATCTTGCCCCCCAGCACTCTCAACCCGGCCGGCGACATATTGATGACCATGCGTCCGCACGGTGGCGGCGAACCGGGCTGCGGCAGCAGATCCGTCGGTTCCGCGCCGCACGACCCATCTTTGGGCGCGGGCAATTTGGGCGCAGCTTTGAGGACGGTGAGCGCGTACCCCGGAACGTCGCGCGATTCGCGGTGGACGGCGAGTTGGAAGCGGTCGGCAAGCAACGTCTGGACCATCTTCCACATCTGCGCACGCTCGACCGGAGCGTCGGGCTTCGCCTCGATGTCGTAGCCGTCGGTGTTGATCCACTCGGGACCGCCGAGGACTTGGAAGGCCTGGAGGCCGTACGCATTCTGCACCAGCGTCACGACAGGCGCGTTCTCCGTGCGCAGGCTGCCGCCGGGTAAGGGACGGATGATTCGACCCAGCGAACGCTCCCCCGTATTCCGCTTGATCGACGCTGCCTGGAAAGCGGGCCGCGCATCGGACTGCGCATATATACCGTACGCGACGGCGACCAGCAAAGCGGCGGACGAGAGGAATCGTGAGTTCAACGATTTTAATCGTAACGTTCTTTTTGGCACCTGTGTGCTCTGGCCCCTCGCTTGCAACCTAATCGCCCGGAGGTTCTATGTCCTTCTCGCTCTACATGGTCGGATACATCATCCTGATCATCGGACTCGCCATCGGCGCACATTTCATGAACATTCCGCCGCGCTGGATCGGTGTCGGCGTGATCGTCATGGTCGGAATCGGCATCCTCACCGGCGTAACTTCGACGCGGCGGCCCGATCCCTCGTAAAATAGTGGCTTGATTGTCACACTCACGATCAACCCGGCGATCGACCGGACGATCTCGGTCGACCGGCTGGCGTTCGACGATCGAGCCTACATTAAATCGAGCGGGGAGTCGGCGGGTGGCCGCGGGATCAACGCCTCGACGGTCATCCACTCTTTCGGCGGCGAGACCCTCGCCGTCCTGACCTCCGGCGGAGACTCGGGCAAGCGGCTGGAGCATCTTCTGCGCGCCTCCGGGCTGCACCTCGCCGTTGTGCCGGTGCCGCACGAGATCCGCACTAACATCACGATCACCGACCGCCACGGCCTCACCGTCAATCTGAACGAGCCGGGCCCCGCTCTCGGCAAGTCGGAACTCGCGCTCGTCGAGAAGGCCATTCGCGACGCACTCAAAGGCGCGCAGTGGCTGATGCTCTGCGGCAGCCTCCCACCGGGCGCGCCCGCCTCTTTTTACGCCAAGCTGATCGCGATGGCGCGACAGAAGAAGGTGAAGACGCTGCTGCACGCGAGCGGCGACGCGCTGATCGACGGGATCGAAGCGCGGCCCACCGTCGTCACACCCAACCAGCATGAGGCAGAACGGTTGCTCGGCCGCGCGCTCCTGACCCGCACGCAATACCTCGAAGCGGCCGCCCAGATTCGCGCCATGGGACCGGAAAGCGTCGTGCTCTCGCTGGGCAGCCGCGGCGCGATCGGCGCGTTTGCCGATGGATTGTACGAAGCTCTGGCCCCGCGCGTCGACGCGGTGTGTCCGATCGGCGCCGGCGACGCCCTGACTGCCGCATACGTCTGGTCGATGCGCAAGAAGCCGAACGCCGCGGAGGCCCTGAGGTGGGGCGTCGCGGCGGGCACCGCTTCCGCGCGCTTGCCGGGCATGAACTTCGCCAGCCTCGCGCAGACGCAGGAAGTCTACCCACGGGTCGAGCTGCGGCGGGCGGAATAGCGGTTTGAGCAAGGATCACGGCCTCATCCGCTCCGCCGGCACGGTGTCGGCGGCCGTCGCCGTCAGCCGCGTCACCGGCATGGCGCGGGAGATGGTGATGGCGCGCCTGTTCGGAGCGGGCGAGGTCTACGACGCGTTCCTGCTCGGCATGCGCATCCCCAATCTGGCGCGCAATCTCTTCGCCGAGGGGGCGCTCTCCGCCGCCTTCATCCCGATCTTCGCGCAGTACCTCAAGACGCGGAGCAAACGCGACGCGCAGGAGCTTTCGAACCTCACCGCGACGGCCCTGATCCTCGTGGTCGGCGCGGTGTGCGCGATCGGCATGATCTTCGCGCCCGAACTGGTGCGGCTGATGGCGCCGGGGTTCGCGCGCATCCCCGGCAAGTTTCAGCTAGCGGTGCTGCTCACGCGCGTGATGTTCCCGTTCCTGGTGCTGATCGCGCTGGCCGCGCAGGCCATGGGACTGTTGAACGCCTCCGACCGCTACGGCATTCCGGCGACGGCGTCGATCTTCTTCAACGTCGGCTCGGTGGGCGTCGGGGTGGCGCTGGCGCGGATCTGGTCGGCGAACGCGATCGTCTGCATGGGGGTGGGGGTGCTCGCGGGGGGCGCGCTGCAACTCGCGTGGCAGCTTCCGGCGGTGTGGCGCGAGGGATTTTCATTCCGTCCGCGGATCAACCTGCGCGATCCGGGCCTGCGCAAGATCGCGGCGCTGATGCTCCCCGCGTTCCTGGGCAGCGCGGCGCTTCAGATCAACACGATCGTCAGCACGAACTTCGCGTCGCGCTTGACCGACGCGGCAGGACACGTCCTCAATGGACCCGTGAGCTGGCTCGGCTACGCCTTCCGATTTCTGCAACTGCCGCTCGGAGTCTTCGGCGTGGCGATCGCGTCGGCGACCCTGCCGCGCATTGCGCGCAGCGCCGCAATGCAGGAGATCGCGGATTTTCGCGCGACCCTCGCGCACTCAGTGGGGACGGCGCTACTGTTCACGATACCGTCCTCAGTGGGGCTCGCGATCCTGGGCGAGAGTATGATCGCGCTGATCTACCAGGGCGGACGGTTCCAGCCTTCCGACACGCGCCAGACCGCTGCGGCGCTGGCGTGCTACAGCGTCGGGTTGGCCGGCTACACGCTGGTGAAGATCCTGGCGCCCGCGTTTTATGCGCTCGATGACGCCCGCACGCCGATGCTCGTGAGTGTGGCGTCGATCGGCGTGAACCTGGGGCTCTCGTTCGTCCTGGTGGATTGGGCGCGGATGGGACACACGGGGCTCGCGCTCTCGATTTCGCTGGTCGCACTGGTGAGCGCCGCGGCTTTGTTCGAGCTCCTGCGGCGGCGGATCGGCGGCCTGGAGACGCCGCGACTGGCGTGGAGCGCGGCGCGGATCGCGGCGGCGTCGGGCGCGATGGCTCTGGCCTGCGGGGCCGCGCAGCGCTACGCGCGGCTTGGGCACGCGGCCAATCTCGCGCTCTGTGTGCCGCTCGGCGTCGCCGTCTTCTACGGCACGGCCCGTCTGCTGCGGGTTCCGGAGCTCGAGGAGGTCCGCGCCGCATGTTACACTGCCCTTAGAAATGCTCCCCGACCTGAAGTTGGCGATCCGCCTGCAGGAAATTGATCATCGTCTTGCGGAGCTATCGCGTGAAATTGCTTCGCTCCCCGTTCACATCGCTGAAATCGAGAAAAAGCTGGTGTCGCACGAGCGCAAGCTCGAGGCCGACAAAGCCGCGCTGACGGCGAATCAGAAAGAGCGCAAGAACTGCGAGAGCGATATTCAAACGCAGGAACAGAAGATCTCGAAGTTCAAGGATCAGATGCTCCAGGCGAAGACCAACGAGCAGTATCGCGCCTTCCAGAACGAGATCGACTTCTGCCAGAAGGAAATTCGGAAGGCGGAGGACCGCATCCTCGAGCTGATGAGCGAATCGGAGCCGCTCGAAAAGAACGTCAAGGCTGCCGAAGTCGCGCTGAAGGCCGAGAAGGCCCAGGTCGAAGCGGAGAAGACGCAGGCGCGCGAGCGCACCGCCGTGGACCAGAAAGCCTCTGCTGAGTTGCAGACAGAGCGCGCCGGCATGGTGAAGGAAATGTCCCCGACGGTGTACCGCCGCTACGAGCTATCGCGCAAGGCTCGGCGCGGCATCGGGATCGCCGAGGTGGTCGACGGCCGCTGCTCCGTGTGCCACATGGGGCTGCGCCCGCAGTTCTTCCAGGACCTGCGCAAGGGCAACGAAGTGATGGTCTGCGAGAGCTGCCAGCGCATCCTGTACTACAATCCGCCCGTCGCCTTCGACGAAGCGACCGGCGCGCCCGCCGCCGTCCGGGAATAATTCTGCACGGAGGTTCCATGCTCCGCTCTCTGGCGCTCCTGTTCGCAGGCGCCGCTCTGCTTTCCGCCGCCGATTACCGCTCCGATTTCGCTCCCGATCCGAAGAATCTCGGGACCACCGGATCGAACCCCTACTTCATCCTGACGCCCGGCTACAAGCTGTACTTCACCGAGGGCGCGACCCACAGCACGATGACGGTCCTCTCCGAAATCGTGATCATCGACGGCGTCCAGTGCCGCGTGGTGGTGGATCGCGAGGAGAAGGACGGCAAGCCCGTGGAAATCACGCGCGACTACTATGCGATCGACAGTACGACCGGAGACGTGTATTACTTCGGCGAAGACGTCGACGTGTACAAGAACGGTCAGGTCGCGAGCCACGAAGGCAGTTGGCGGTCGGGCGTCGGCGGAGCGAAGTATGGGCTCATGATGCCGGGCAAGATCGTCAAGGGAGATCGCTTCGCGCAGGAGCGCGCGCCGCAGCAGAAGGCGATGGACCGCTCGGAAGTGATCTCATTATCCGAGAAGGTCGCGACCCCGGCGGGCGAGTTCGACTGCGTCCACTTCAAAGACTCAAGCGCGATCGAGAAGGCGGTCGACCACAAGTGGTACGCGAAAGACGTCGGACTGGTGAAGGACGGGAAGGCCGTGCTGGTGAAGGTGGAGCGGTAGGACCGCCGCTGAAACCGGCCGCACCGCCCAGCGCTATTGAAACTCCATTCCCCCCTTTTACGGTGCTCTAGACAACGGAATACGCCAGCAGAGCCGCGCACGAAGTAAGCGGTTGTCGCCGCGACCGGAACTGCTGGACCGCCGTGTTGCGGCGACGCGAATCCTGCGAAAGAAGCGGCAACCGCTTACTGACGTGCGCGGCTCTGAAACTCTCCGTAGCCGGTAGTCTCTTTGCCGGTGCTACGCTTGGGGCATGGCCCGATACAACATCGAAGGCGGGCGTCGTGCGCCCGGCAGCGCAGCCAAGCGCATCACGATCGTCGTTATCGTGCTTGTGCTCCTCGCCTGCGCTCGATCCATTGCCTCTTACGCCGTCGAAGTTAAATGGTGGGAGGAGGTCGGCCAGTTCCACACCTGGATCAAGATGCTGTACTACGGCATCGCCCCGGTTGCCGCAGCGACCATCGTGGCCTTCGCGGCGCTCTGGCTGGCCCATGCGCGCGCGGTCAAGTTCGCCGGCTCGTCGCTCCGCGACAACCACATCTACGCGCGCATCGCGACCCTCGCGATCCTCTTCCTCTCCTACCTGATTGCCTCCGCCTCGATCGACACGTGGACCGTCGTCCGCTTCGCCGGCTCGCGCGGTCTCGCCGCCTCCACCTCCGCCTGGCACGACGCCGTGTTCCACCAGCCGCTTTCGTTCTATCTGTTCGACCTCCCCTTCTACCTGCTGCTGCGCAGCTACGTCCTCGCGGTCGTCATCTTCTCGATCCTGATCTACTGGATTACCGCCCGCGCCTGGCAGCTCCGCTACCGGTTTACCGACATGCGCCAGCCGCACGAGATCGACGCCAATTTCTTCCGCCTCGAAGGCGGCCTCGAATCGCGCTTCCTGCGCGGCGCCGGTGTCGTCCTGCTCATCGCCATGGCCGTCCGTTTCTATCTCGGCCGCTACGAGATGGTGTACAACGAGCACGGTTCGTTCCTCGTCGGCATGGACTACGTCGACCAGAATTTCGGACTGCCGCTGCAATGGCTGCTGATCGGCGGGAGCCTCGCGGCCGCGGTCTTCGTCTGGATGCGGCGGTGGATTCTCGCCGGGTCGATGGCGATCACGCTCCTCATCTCGTTCATCGTGCCCATGGCCGTCTCCGCACTATACGTGCGGCCGAACGAAATCTCGCTGCAACGCCCCTACATTCAGGAGCACATCCACGCTACGCGCGCCGCTTACGGCCTGGAGCAGAACGTTCAGGAGGTGGAGTTCCCTGCGCAGCCCGACGCCCAGATCGACGTCGCCCGCCAGCGACCGCTCCTCGACAACGTCCGGCTCTGGGAATGGCGTCCGTTCCACGACACGATCACGCAGCGCCAGGCGCTCCGCACCTACTATACGTTCCACGACAGCGACGTCGACCGCTACACGATCGACGGCCAGTATCGGCAGGTGCTCCTTTCGCCGCGCGAGCTCGACATCAGCCAGCTTCCCGACGCCCGCGCCAACTGGAACAACCCGGCCTTCATTTACACGCACGGGTACGGCGTGGTCGCCGCCGAAGTCGCGAAGATGACTCCCGACGGTCTCCCGGTGCTCACCATCGACGACGCTCCGCCGCGCAGCAACTCAAAGACCCTCAAGCTCACCCGGCCCGAGATTTACTACGGAGAGGTCACCCATGAGCCGGTTTTCGTCCACAGCGCGCAGCAGGAGTTTAACTACCCCTCGGGCGAGCACAACGCTTATTCGAAGTACGAGGGACAGGGCGGCTTCCCGATCTCGTCGTTCGCTATGCGCCTCGCCGCCGCGGTCCACGAGGGCGAGTCGGCGATCCTGCTCACCGATTATCTGACGCCGAACAGCCGCATGATGATCCGCCGCAAGATCCGGCCGCGGCTCCAGGAACTCGCGGGCTTCATCGAATGGGACACCGACCCCTACCTCGTCATCACCGACGACGGCCGGCTCCAGTGGATCATCGACGGCTACACGACCTCCGACGCGCATCCCTACTCGCGCGCGGTCGAGGTCGAGAACATGGGACGCGTCAACTACATCCGCAACGCCGTGAAGGCCACGGTCGACGCGTACGACGGCACGACGAAGCTCTACGTCTTCGCTCCCGACGATCCCCTCATCGGCGCCTATCAGAACCTGTTCCCCGATCTCTTCCACCCCGCCTCGGAGATGCCCGCCGACCTGCGGCGGCACGCGCGCTATCCCGAGACGCTGTTCAACGTGCAGGCGGATATCTATCGGACGTACCACATGCTCGACCCGCAGTCCTTCTACAACAAGGAGGACGTGTGGGATATCGCGGTGCACGCGACCGGGCAGAACGCCGGCACCGCGGCGATGGAGCCGTCGTATGTGATGACGACTCTTCCGGGCGAGGCGCAGCCCGAGTTCCTCTTGATGACGCCGTTCACGCCGCGCAACAAGAACAACCTGGTCGGCGTGATGATGGGGCGTTGCGACGGCCCCAATCTCGGCAAGGTGTCGGTGCTGCTTCTCTCCAAACAGGAGCTGATCCCCGGCCCGATGAACATCTCGGCGACCATCAACCAGGATCAGAACATCTCGAAGGACCTGACGTTGTGGAACCAGCAGGGCTCGCACGTGCTCCGCGGCCAGATCCTCGTCCTGCCGGTCGGCAACACGTTCCTCTATGTCGACCCGATCTATATTCAGGCCAACGAGGGCAGCATGCCGCAGCTCAAGAAAATCGTGCTGGCCGTCGGCAACCGGCTGATCTACGCGGACAGCTACGAGCAGGCGCTGGCCCAGCTCGGTTCGGGCGGAGCGCCGGCCGCGGTGCAGACGAGTTCGGCAGGGTCGCCGCCATCCGGCCCCGCCGCGGCGTCGACCACGATTTCCGGCCCCTCCGATCCGCGACTCCAACGAGTCCGCGAGCACCTCCGGAAGTACCGCGAACTGGTGTCGCAGGGACGCTGGTCGGACGCCGGCAAGGAGCTGGAAGCGATCGAGAACGAGGTCAAGCAGCAGTAATCAGGAGAGCAGCAGTTCGAGATCTTCGCGTTTCAAGTCGCGGATCAGACTGTTGTCTTCGCCGAGAATGGCATCGGCCAAGTCGCGCTTGCTCTTCTGCAGTTCGAGGACTTTCTCCTCGACTGTATCTTTCGCGATCAACCGGTAGGCGAACACCGGCCGCGTCTGCCCGATGCGGTGCGTGCGGTCGACGGCCTGCGCTTCGACCGCGGGGTTCCACCACGGATCGAGCAGGAATACATACTCGGCGGCGGTCAAATTGAGGCCGAGCCCGCCGGCCTTCAGGCTGATCAGGAACAGCGGAATTTCGGGATCGTTCTGAAATGAGTCGACCCGCGCCTGCCGGTCGCGCGTCGAACCGTCGAGGTACTCGTAGCGGACGCCCGCTTCGTCCAGGCGCGCCCGGACGATCGCCAGGAAACTAGTGAACTGCGAGAACACGAGCGCCTTGTGGCCCTCCTGCCGCAGCTCGTCGAGATGGTCGAGGAGCACGTCGAGCTTCGCGCTGGGATCGACGGAGCGCTTAACGTCGAGCAGTCCCGGGTGGCATGCCGCCTGCCGCAAGCGCAGCAGCGCCTCGAGCACGTGCATCTTCGCCTTGCCGAGCCCTTCCGACTGCACGCGATGCAGCAACGTCTCGCGATAGTGCCGCCGCAGCTCGTCGTATTGCTGCCGCTGCGCCGGCTCGAGCTCGCACAGGATCGTCTGCTCGGTCTTCTCCGGCAGCTCCTTCGCCACCTGCTGCTTAGTGCGGCGCAGGATGAACGGCCGCAGCGCCGACGCCAGCAGCTTGCGCGATTCCTCACTCGGATTGCGCGCCAGTCCGCCCGCCATCTTCAGCACCTTCGCCTCGCCCAGCATGCCGGGATTCAGGAACTCGAACAGGCTCCACAGCTCACCGAGATGGTTCTCGACCGGCGTGCCGCTGAGCGCCAGCCGGTGCGCGCCGCGCAGCAGCCGGACCGCCTTGGCCGACGCGGTCCCGGCGTTCTTGATCGCCTGCGCCTCGTCGAGCACCACATAGTCGAATTCGACGCCGGCCAGCTCGGCAGCGTCCCGGATCAGCGTCCCGTAGGTCGTCAGGATGAGGTCGTGCTCCGGGATGAGCGCGGTGTCGCGCGCGATCCCAGTGTGCTCCAGGACCCGCAACTGCGGCGTGAAGCGCGCCGCCTCCGCGCGCCAGTTGAACATCAGCGACTTCGGCGCGACCACCAGCGAGGGGCGGAGCCCCTCGGCGCGCCGAGCTTCCAACGTCGCGAGCACCTGCGCGGTTTTCCCGACGCCCATGTCGTCGGCCAGACAGCCGCCGAAGCCGAACTCGCGGAGGAAGTGCATCCACCCGAGTCCCTCGCACTGATAATCGCGGAGCCTGCCGACGAACCCGGGGGGCTGCGGGACGGCGCCGACCCCGTGGAAGTCCCGCAACTTCTCGCGCACCCGCAGGAAGGCCGCGTCGACGTGGACCTCGGGCTGCGCCGCGAGCAACGCGTCCAACACTCCGGCCTGATTGCGGCGGAAGCGGAGATGATCCTCCTCCGCCGTGCCCAGTCCCGCGACCGGCGCGAACCGCTCCAGCCATTCCTCGGGCAGCAGTCCGAACGTGCCGTCACCCAGCCGGACCATCGTGTCCCCGCGGCGCAGCGCCGCGAGCAATTGCGGCAGCGACGCGTTCACGCCATCGCCATACTCGACCTCGCCGCGCAGCTCGAACCAGTCGATCCCGCTGGTGACGTCGACGCGCGTGGCCCCGGCGCGCCGGAACGCTTTGCCCTCCGCCTCGACGTGCCAGCCTTCGTGCAGCAGCTCACGGACCACGCGCGGCATATTTCGCGGCGAGAGCCGCCAGGTGTGCTGCGAGAGATCCTGCGCCTTGAGCCCGTGTTTTCGGATATCGGCGCGCGCCTGCTCTTCGGCCGCGCGATCCCGCACCACGTAGAGGCGCTCCTCAGGCAGCCAGGCGCCCCGCCCTTCCCCGCCCTCGTCGCGCCAGCCGCGGCCGTAGTCGAACATCAGCTTGCCTTCGAAGAACTCCTCGCCCCAAGTGCTCTTCCGCTGCGTGATGCGGAACCCGAACCGAGGCCGGATCTCGCGGCGCTCGAAACGCAACGGCTCGTCGACCTCGAGCGGCGGCACCACGTCGAGACTGAAGAGCGCCTGCATCACCTTATCGCGATCGCGGTCGGGGAACGGGATCTTCTTCACCCGCCGCAACTCCGCGACCCAGGCGAAGCCACCGGCGGAATCGAACCGCGCCACCTTCTTGCGCGTCACGAGCATTCCGGAGTCGAGCAGCAGCAGCGGCTCTTCCAGACCCATCCGCTCCTCGCCGCGTTTCAAGCTTCCGGTGATCGTCCACTGATCGCGCTCGTCCTGCCGGATGTCGAGCACCAGACGCCAGGGGTCGCCGTCGTCCCACGTGAGCCGCTCGAGCGGCGCGCTATAGCTGTCGCGGACGCACAACCGTCCCGTCGCCGAGATGACGGGAAGCAGCCGGCCTGCGAGCAAGGGCGGCAGCGTCTCCCGCGTCGGACCGTAGCCGACGCCATGCGCGTAGGCGTACGACGACTCCTGCCCGCCGTGCAGCAGGGTCACGATCTCGACGTCGGCGGGATCGGGCAGGAATGCGGCGTCGCGCGCGGAGACGTGAAAGTCCTTCATGGCGCCCCAATCGCCGTTTTTCTTCTTCGCGCGCGAATGCAGCTCGATGACGATCGCGCCCTGCGTTCGCGACGCGTAGACGTCGATTACATAGAGGATCTCGAAGTCGCGCTGCCAGTTCGGCGTGCGCGGTGGGGCGTCGATCGTCTGGCGGATTGCGCCGATGTGTTCCTGCCACGCGGAGAGCTGCGGTCTGGGCGGCATGGTCGGCTGCGGACGCGGCGGAAGGGTCGTCACCGGACGCGGCTCCCGAGGCGCTTTCCAGCCGCGCACGGGCTCGATACTCGGGAACTTGATGCCGAGATGGGGATGCGCCACGGCGTCCGGCAGCGCGCCCGCGCGGTCGGCCTCGAGAATCGTCGCCCAGATGTGTTTGCACTCGCCGTTATCCTGCCCGTACGGACAGCTACACGAGACGCTGAGCACTCCTTCCGACTCCTGCATGACGACGTCGTAGTCGTGACCACCATGGACGATGGCCTCCACCCGGTCCGGGCGCGACTCCACGATGTCCACGCATTTGGCCTGAAACAGGCTAATGCCTTTGAACTGAACCCGTTTGTCGATGAGGAACGCTAATTTCGAGGCGAGACCCATTGAATGAGGCGAAACCTTCATTGTAGCGGTGCAGGCTCGCGGAACGCGAGCATCATGTTCGGCCGGTGAATTTCGGATAGAGTAGTACTTCTATGCACGACCCTATTTATGGCTAACCCAGGCACTCCAATGCGCTGGCCAGGCGCTTGGATGGACCCGGCGATGCTGGACCGGGTGAAGGCAGCGGGCATCGACACGCTGTTGGTAGATAACAGCGATGAGTTCGATCCGGTCCGGTCGCGGGCCGCGCAGATGGGGTTGAAGGTGGTTCATCCCGACGACCCGCCGGCGGGGGTGCGGATCGTCAAGGGCGAGTGGCCGGGAATCCGCGTCTCGCGCGGAAATGCGGACGCGAGCGCCGGTCCGACCGGCGTTCCGTGGGTCGATTCCAACGGCTGGGCGATCCGGCTCTCGGCCGCGCTGCATCCCGAGTCGGGCGTTTGGATCAACGCCGTCCCGCCGAAACAAGCGTTTCCCGCGTCTTATCTCACGGCTGTCGCCGACGGCGGCGCGTACGGCGGACGCTGGATCGTCACGCTCGACGACGCGCTCGCGGAAGGCATCGCCAAAGGCAATGACAACGCGATCCGCTCCTGGACGGCGATCTCGCAGGCCTCCACGTTCTTCGCCGCGCATCGCGCTTGGGACGGGTACACGCCCGCGGCGAATTTGGCGGTCATCTCTGATTTCACTGGCGGCAACGAGTTCTTCAATCAGGAACTCTTGAACCTGCTCGCGCGGGCGGGCCAGCACTACGTCGTTCTGCCGAAGGACCGGCCGCTCTCGATCGCGGGCGTTCGCGCGGCGATCTACGCGGACACCCAGGCGCCCTCGCCTGCCCTAAGAAAGGCGCTCACCGCGTTCGTCGAGGCAGGCGGTCTCCTGATCACGACGCCGGTCTGGGGCGACGCGCCGACCAAACAAACCTCGCATCCGCGCTACTACGGCTGGACCGCCGGCAAGGGCCGCATCGCGCGCGCCATCGAGCCGCCCGCCGATCCCTACGAGATGACCCAGGACGCCGTCGTCCTCATCAGCCATCGCCACGACCTCATCTGCTTCTGGAACGCCGGCGCGTACGGCTCGTCGTACGTCGTGTCGCCGGATCGGAAGCAGGCCGTCGCGCACCTCCTGTTCTATTCGAATCGCGGACCGGACCAGGCGAGCGTCCGCATCGCCGGGCCGTATCGCAAGGTGAAGGCGTCGACCGTCGACACGCCGGAGCTTAAGATCGAGACCCTCGCGCAGAAGGACGCGGTCGAAGTGCATCTGCCGCAGGTCTCGCAGTACGTCGCATTGGAGTTGAGCGTATGACCCGAAGAGAATGGCTGCACGGCGCCGCGGCACTGGCCGCCGCCCCTCTGGCGCGCGCGGACGCCCCGACCTCGCCGGTCGCGGTGGCGCGCTGCCGCACCTACAATCCGGGCGAACTGGTCCCGACCATGAGCCGCATGTTCGATCAGCTTGGCGGACTCGGCCGGCTGGTCGCGGGCAAAACCGTCGCCATCAAGATCAACCTCACCGGCGCGCCGACGTACCGGGTCGGCCACCTGCCGCTCGAAGACACGCACTACACGCACCCCAACGTGATCGCCGCCACCGCGCAGTTGCTCGCGAAGGCCGGCGCGCGCCGCATCCGCATTCTCGAAAGCCCCTGGTCCACCGCCGACCCGATCGAGGAGTACATCCTGCAGGCGAACTGGGAACCCCGCGACATCCTCGGCGCCGCGCCCAACGTCGAATTCGAGAACACCAACTACCTCGGCAGGGCGAAGAAGTACTCGCGCATGAAGGTCCCATTCGGCGGCTACATGTTCCCCGCCTTCGACCTCAATCACTCGTACGAGGACTGCGACGTCTTCGTCAGCATCGCCAAGATGAAGGAGCATGCGACGGCGGGAGTCACGCTCTCGATGAAGAACTGCTTTGGCCTGACGCCGTGCACGATTTACGGCTCGGGCGCGGGCGCCGATGAACCGTCGCTGGTCCCCAAGGGCGGCCGCTCGCTGATCCACGCCGGCAATCGTCAGCCCTCGAAGTCCGCGCCGCCGGAGAAGGACCCGACGACTCCGCGCGAGGACACGTACCGCGTCCCGCGCACGGTGGTCGATCTCTGCGCCGCGCGTCCGATCCACCTCGCGATCGTCGAAGGCATCAAGACGATGACGGGCGGCGAGGGTCCGTGGATTTCGGAAGAGCTCACGGGCGTCAATCCCGGCATTTTGGTCGCGGGGCTGAACCCGGTCACCACCGACGCCGTGTCGATGTCGCTGATGGGGTTCGACCCGATGGCCGACCGCGGCACGCCGCCGTTCGAGATCTGCGACTCGATCGTCAAACTCGCCGAAGCGGCGGGGCTCGGCACGCGCGACCTCAAACGCATCGAGGTGATCGGCAGCGCGCCGGTGTTCGACTTCGCGGCGATCCGAAAGAAACGGCGCGCCTCGCCGCAGCCGCGTCAGGGAATTCGAGGATGACTATGGATCGTAGAGACTTCGGCAAACTCGCGCTCGGAGCGTTCGCCGCCGCGCAATCGCGCGCCGTCACGCACCCTGTCCAGCCCGGCATCAAGCTGTGCGCACAAGGTCCGGCCAAGCCCACCGACGAGTTCCTCCAGTTCCTGAACCAGGTCGGCGCGGAGTACATCAGCGTCGCGTCGTCGCCGGACCTCCGCACCGCCGAAGGCTTCCAGCAGATCAAGAAACGTTACGCCGACGCGGGCATCACGGTCTGGAACATCGGGAACACCAGCGTCCACAACATGCCCGAGGTGACGCTCAATCTCCCCGGCCGCGACCAGAAAATCGAGCAGTACAAGCAATACCTGCGCAACTGCGGCAAAGCGGGCATCTATTACACGACGTACGCCCATATGGGCAACGGCATCTGGTCGAGCGGCCGCGCCACGATCCGCGGCGTCTCCGGACGCGAGTTCGACATGGCCAGTCCCGACAAGAAGGGCGTCTGGGACGGCGTCGAATTCAAGGAGCCGCTCTCGCACGGCCGCGTGTTCTCGAAGGAAGAGATCTGGGAGAACTACACCTACTTCATCAAACAGGTGGCGCCCGTCGCCGAGGAGGCCGGGGTGCGGATCGGCATCCACCCCGACGACCCGCCGGTCCCAGTCCTCGCGGGTGTGCCGCGCTGCATCTTCTCGAACTTCGACGGCTACCGCCGCGCGCTCGAAATCGCGAACAGTCCGAATGTCGGCATCTGCATGTGCTGCGGCACGTGGCTCGAAGGCGGGAAGGCGCTCACCGGCAAAGATCCCGAAGAGATGATCCGCTACTTCGGCGCGCAGAAGATCTGGAAAATCCACTTCCGCAACGTCTCGGCCCCGCTGCCGCACTTCGTCGAGACATTCATGGACAACGGCTATTACGACATGTACAAGATCATGAAAGGCCTGCGAGACGTAAACTTCGACGGCATCGTGATCCTGGACCATTCCCCCGCCATGGTCGGCGGGAATTACGCGCAGACGGCGTACGGCTTCGCGTACATGCGCGCGCTCCTGAACCGAGCGAATGCCGAAAAGGCGTAATGGGCCACGAATGAACACGAATGCACACGAATAAGACCAAGGCGTTCATTCGTGTTCATTCGTGTTCATTCGTGGCCAAAGAGCATTTTGGGAGGGGCGATGAAACCCAACAGCAGACGTAAGTTCCTTTCCAGTGCGGCGGGCCTTCTGGGCGCCGGCTTCTGGGCGGATGAGGTGCTCGAAGCACTCCCGCAGAATGTCAACACCAACTCGAAACCTTCGGAACTTCGGATTACCGACCTTCGGGTTTTGACGATCGCGCGCGCGCCGATGACTTGCCCGATCATCCGCATCGACACCAACCAGGGCATTTATGGACTCGGCGAGGTTCGCGACGGGGCCAGCAAAAACTACGCGCTCATGCTCAAGAGCCGACTGCTCGGCGAGAATCCGTGCAACGTCGACAAGGTCTTCCGCAAGATCAAACAATTCGGCGGACACTCGCGCCAGGCGGGCGGCGTCTGTGGCGTCGAGATGGCGCTTTGGGACCTCGCCGGCAAAGCGTACAACGTTCCCGTCTACCAGATGCTCGGCGGCAAGTTTCGCGACAAGATCCGCTGCTACGCCGACACCACCGAGGACCACGACCCGATCGTCTACGGCAAGCGCCTTAAAGCGCGCAAGGACCAGGGCTTCACGTGGCTCAAGATGGATCTCGGCATCGACCTGATGGAGAACGTCGCCGGCACGATCACCCGTCCCGACGGCGTCAGCGTCGGCGGCGGCGGCCGCGTCCAGCACATGTTCACAGGCATCGAGCTCACGCCGAAGGGCGTGAAGACGATGGGCGACTACGTCGCCGCGGTCCGCGAACAGGTGGGCTATGAAGTGCCGCTCTCCGCCGACCACTTCGGCCACATCGGCGTCAACAGTTGCATTAAGCTCGGCAAGGAGCTCGAGAAGTACAACCTCGCGTGGCTCGAGGACATGGTGCCGTGGGAATACACGGACTTGCTGAAGAAGATCTCCGACGCCGTGGACATTCCGATCCTCACCGGCGAGGATATCTACCTCAAAGAGAGCTTCATGGAGCTCTGCCGCACGCACGCGGTCGACATCATCCACCCCGACCTCGCGACGTCCGGCGGCATTCTCGAGACGAAGAAGATCGGCGACGGCGCGCAGGAATACGGCGTCGCGATGGCGATGCACTTCGCCGGCTCGCCGGTGTCGTGCATGGCGAACGTCCATTGCGCCGCGGCCACGGAGAATTTCCTGGTGCTGGAGAATCACTCGGTCGACGTGGCGTGGTGGAACGACCTCGTGGACGGCTGCGAGAAACCGATTGTGAATCACGGCTACATCACGGTTCCCGATAAGCCCGGCCTTGGCGTCACGCTCAACGAGGCCGTCGTGAAGCAGCATCTGGCGGAGCCTGGCTATTTCGAGGCGACTCCGCAATGGAATACCGACCGGTCGAACGACCGCCTCTGGAGCTAATCGATATGACGAAACGACTCTTGCAATTCGCGCTGCTCGCGGCGCCCATGCTGCACGCGCAGATCTTCACGATGTCGAAAGAGCAGCTCACCGACCTCACGTCGCAGAATCCGTTCGAGCGCTTCGCGGACGGCCGTCCGAAGATCCCAGACAACCTGCTGGAACGGGCGAAGGGAATGTCGGCGGAAGAGGTGTGGGCCGGCTTCAATCGCGCCGGCGGTGGCGGCGGACGCGGCGGCGGCGCTCAATGGCGCAATCAGTACGAGGACAACTTCTACGTCCTACATCCCAAGCTGAAGCTGACGGGCCGCGCCTTCACGGTCCAGTTCATGCCCGCGCGCCCCGATCTCGACGCGACCCTCAATCTCTGGTCGCAAAAGCGCAACACGGGACGCATTTTCAACCAGACCGCGATCGACATGCTCCAGCCCGGAGACGTGATGGTCGTCGATCTCTTTGGCAAAGTCGACGGCGGGACAATGGTCGGCGACAACCTGTTTTACTACATCATGAAGACCACCAAGACCGGCGGTCTCGTGGTGGACGGAGCGGTCCGCGACCTGGAAGGCATCTCCGATATGCAAATGCCGGCGTACTTCCGCAAAGCCCATCCCAGCGCGATCACGAACGTGTCCCTGACCGGAGTCAACATCCCGGTGCGCATCGGAGCGGTGACGGTGATGCCGGGAGACATGGTCTTCGGCGACTCCGAAGGTCTGTATTTCGTGCCGCCGCACCTCGTGAAGGACATGGTCGACAACGCCGACGAAATCCACATCCACGACGAATGGACGCGAAAGAAATTCGACGAAGGGAAATACAAATCGTCGGAAATCTACAGCTCGCCGAAAGATCCGGCGCTGCAAAAAGAGTATAAGGACTATTTGGAGAAGCGGCTAAAGGAAATCCGGAAATGAAAATTGGGCCACGAATGAACACGAATGCACACGAATAAACATCTCCTTAATTCTTGTGCATTCGTGTTCATTCGTGGCCAATTGCTTTATTGCGGAATGTCCACAGTCCCCGGGCCCGCCGGCAACTTCTTTTCGACGATCCCCGATTTCCTCACCGCCGAATCTTTCGCGTATTTCCAGTAGGCCAGCACCTGCGCCACCGTCTGTTCGTAGTCGGCGACCCGCAGGACCGCTTTCCCGTCTCTCGGCAGATCTTCCTCGCTGTACAACCCGAACGGTCTTCCGCTGGCCGACTCCGCCGTCAGAGCCAGCATGTAGGCCGCCTGGACGATCGGGTCGGGCGCGTCCTTCGCGTACACGACGTTCACCGCTCGATTCAGGTCGATGGTCGCGCCTTGCGGCTGCCCGGTCTTGCGGAGTTCGGCCCACCCGTACCGCAGCAGTCCTTCGCCTTCAATCCGCAGGAACACGTGGTAGAACCCCGGCAGCGCGCCGGCCGCCGTCGACAACTCCACCGCGACTTCCGCCGACCCGTGGGCGCTCACTCGCGCCTGTGTCTGCGTCGACTTCGCCGTCACGCCCGGCGGCGCCTCGACCGCGATCCGCAGGGCCATCTCGCGGTCCGTCCGATTTTCTAAATGGAACCTCGCGATCCCAGCGTTCTCCACCACCGGATGGTCCGCGCCGAGCATCCGATTGGGCGTCGACGGCGCGGCGTAGCGGTCCATCAGCTTCATCAGCTCGAAGGCCTCCGGCTTCGGACGGCGGCTCAGCCACAGCGGCTCGTAATGCCGGATCGCCCGATTGGTTTCCGGGTTCACGCACATCGTCTCCTGAAACTGGAACTGATACAGCTCGGCAATCGACCGCGTTGCCAGCAGCCCGTTGAAGATTTCCGGGTAGACTTTCGCGCGCTCCTCCGGCGCCATGCGCGTCAGGAACCGCCAGTTCCATTCCGTATAAATCGCGGGCTTCTCCGCCCGCCGCGCATACTGACCGACCGCCAGCGCGAAGCCGCGCGCGCTCGGAATCGCGTCCAGACCGTCGATGTACGCGTGCGCCGCTACGACCTCCTGCGGCAACTTCATCTGCTCCATCCGTCCGAACACGCCCGTGTTGACGTGCGCCGTCCAGTGCACCGGGACCTTCGGCGCGACGCGCTTCACCTCGGCGACAATGCGCGACCAGTACTGCGGCCGGTCGAGCGGGATGCCCCAGATCAGCACTTCGTTCTCGACCTCGACGCGGTCGATCGCGTCCTGATAGCGCGCGACTCGCGCCGCGATCTGCTCCGGCGTCCAGTACGGAAACGCCGTGCTGAAGATTGCGCGCAGCCCGAGCCGCCGGATTTCGCCGACCAGAAAGTCGAGATATTCGAACTGCGTCGCCTCGGGAACTTTCGAGATCACGTCCAGATAGTGCAGCCGGATCACCGTGAAGCCCATTGCCTTGGCAATCCGCAGATCGCGCCGGATGTCGTCCGCATACTTGCGCCAGTCGGTGACGGTGTCCGCCGAAAGCGGCCAAAACGCGTCGACCTCCTGGCCCGGCAGTTTGAGCTTCCCGAAATTCTCCCCGAGCGTGGAGTACGGGAAATAGGCGGTCCCGAACGTCGTATACGGGACGCCGATCTCGATGCGATCGCCGGTACGGCTGGCGTAGCTGTTGTACGCGAGAAACGCCTCGTCGGCGCGTTCGCGTGGCGGCGGGGCGCTGTCGAAAATCACGCGGCCTTCGTTGACCAGCGTCTGCCCGCGATCGGGATAGCGGCTCTCGCTGAACCGGTCGCGGTACGGCTTGTTGTCGCGGGCCAGTTCCACGACCCAGTACAACTCGCCCGCCGCGGCCCGGATTTCGTTCTTGAACTGCGGGATATTCAGGCCGGTGAACCGCGGCCCGCGCGTGCCCGCCTCCTCCAGCACCGTCGGCGACTCCGAGTAGCTGCTCATCAGCAGCGCGCCGGCCCCGCCAATCGACGCCGACAGCCAGTCCATGCCGTGCTGCAGCGACCAGTGCCGGCCCTCGCCCGCGCTGAAGCGGCTCGCTCCCTTCGCGTCCAGAGCCTCGATGCGATTGTCGTAGCAGAGCTGCCGCGGCGCGATGCCCGCGAGTTCCCAGCGCGCGACGGCGGCCGCGTAGGCGCCGTAAGTCTGCGTCGCGGACGCGTTTCGCACCGCGACCTTCGTGTCGAGAAATCCCGCCGGATACACCCGCGCCGTCACGGTCAGGGCGAAGCCATTGCGTGTCGCCGACGCCACCCAATCGGTGTAGAGCGGCGTCGGACGCGCCGCCTTGAACGCCAGCGCCAGCGGCGCGAATGCCGCGTCCTGCTTCAGCTCGAGATCCCAGGTCAGACGACCCGCATCCTGCCCGCGATACGTCAGGCGCAGCCCGTCGCGGTCCGCCGCCGCGGTCAGCAGCGCCGCTCCACCGGGCGACGCCGCGGGCGCGGTCCGACTGCCTCCGACGTCCACCATCACGGTCTCGGAGCCGATCGTGATCGGCTGATGAATCGCGAACGGGTGGTGGTTCACCACCTCGACGCCGCTCAGCGAAGCGGCTGTCAGCACGAACAGAAAGAGAGTTCTCATGGATCTCCAACGTGGGGCAGACTTCAGTCTGCGGAGGACTTTAGTCCGACTACCCCTACAGTCGGGCTGAAGCCCTCCGCAAGCTGAAGCTTGCCCCACAAAATCAACCACCTTGCCTCCGATTTAAGTCCGCCCAGGACAGCGGCTTTGGACTCGCGTAATGCCGGCTGCGCAGCACGCGCGGAACCGCCGCCGCCCGCAGCGTGTTGATCGCGAACTGAGGATAAATCACGTTCACGTTGGTTCGCCCGAAGAACTCGCGCGTGACCTCCATGCCGTCGAACCCTTCGACATTCCAACTCGCCACCGCGCCCGTGCTCCCGCGCAGGTACTGCGCCTTCTCCGCGCGCTCGACCTGCGGCTGTTCGAGCGCCGGCAGCCCCAGGGCCGCCGACCCCTCCAGCGCCTCGAAACCCTCGGCGCCGCGGACCTCGTGCCGCCGCTCCTCGTACTCCCCGTGAATCCCGATCTCGCTCGTCACGTCGATGCGGCGCCCGTCGAGCTCCGTCCACCAGACGATGCGCACGCCGTCGTCGGTCAATCGCCCGTCCTCGATGCCCGCTCGAGCCGCCACGTTGCCGGTCGCAGGATTCCGGAACACGAGCGTTGCGTCCCACGGCGCATGCTGCTCGTCCGCAATCACGTTGAACGGGAAATGGCTGGAGTACGAAAACTTGATGTACTTGTCGCGATACCGCGCCGAGGGCTGCGTCCCCTGCGCCTGAATCCAGCGCGCCTGCCCCGACCGCCGGTCGCCCACCAGCAGCATGCGCGGACCCTCGATGCGCACCCGGAAATCCCCGCGCTCGATCGGCAGTGGCTCCTCGGCAGCGGTCCAGAACGGGTCGGTCTTCTTCAGGCCGAGGAATGAGTAGGCCTGCATCGCCCAATACGGATGTCCGTTGTCGACGTAAAACTCGCGCAGGTCGGTTGTCCCCTCTGCCGAGTATGTTTCCCGCAGCTTGCCGGCCGAGGCGTCGTAGCTGCCGATCCGCTGGTGAAACTCGAGACTGAGACGCACGATCCGGCGCAGCAGGCCCGGCGAGTGCGGCCAGAGCCCCTGCTCGTACGCCTGCACCAGCGGCGTCAGGACGGCCCACCGGTAGATCAACGACCTCCCGTACAGAATGTGGCTGCCGTTTGCGCCGAAGAAATACGGCGTGTTCTTGAGGAACAGCGTCAGCCGCTCCCGGAAACGGGACGCGATTTGCGGATACTCCGCGCCCGCAATCTGGTTCCATTCCAGAAAATGACTGGCGAACGTCCAGAAGTTGTAATAGTCGAAGATCGGGAGCGTCAGCGAATCGGCGTACCAACCGTCGCCCACTGTCGACATCGATTCCAGCGCTTTCAGGTCGTCCAGCATCCACTGCCGGTCGCCCGAAAACTCCTTCCACCGCTTGCCGAGCGCCAGCCGCGCCGCGTGATTCATCGCCGAAAACCACGCGTGATTGTGCTTCCGCTCGGCGACCACCGTGCAGCTTGCGAGCCACTTCTGCACGCGCATTCTCTCCGCCGGAGTCAACTGCGCGACGAAGCGGTCGCCGAGCCTCCACAGCGACCACGCCACCAGCGACGCCTCCACCTGTCGCTGGTCCGTCTTGGTCGTCGGCGGCTCGCCCCAGTAGTCGGGATGTGCCGGGTCGAACGCGTTACGAAACGTCGCCAGCAGGACCGGGTCGAGTTCGGGCGCCGCATAGCTCGCCATCGCCGGCAGCATCCGCGCGACGCTCACGTACGTCTTGCCGCCGGGCGTGATGCAGCTTCGGATCTTCGTCCCGCCGGGAAAGTCGCACACCGCATAGCTCGGCGACGTCCGCCGCGCGTTGCGCAGATACCCGTCGAGAATCTCCCGGAAGAAGTCGCGCCCGCTCAGCAACACCGCGGGCATGAATAGAAACTCGCGCCGGTTCACACCCTAGAACTCCAGCCGCGCGCCGATTCGCACCTGCCGCTCGCCGTACGAGCTCGTAATCTGTCCCAGCGCGCCGGTCACGCTGCCGCTCGGGTCGTTGAAATGCGTGCTGTTCGTCGCGTTGAACGCGGACAGCATCATGTTCAAGCCGACGCGCTCCGCCAGCCGGAACGTCCTGGATAGGGTCGCGTTGTAGTTGCGATACCCGGGCCCGCGGACCGTGTTCCGGCCGACCGTGCCGTAGGTCCCCGGCGCCGGCTCGATGAACGTGCTCGTGTCGAACCACAGTTCGCCGCGTCCCGTCCCGCCGAGGTACTTCACCGGCCCCGTGCTGCTCGGGTGCACGCCCGCGCTGGCGAAGCCCTGCGTCGCGTTGGCCGCCAGCCGTACGCCTGTGATGTTCACGGGATCTCCCGTCCGCAGGGACAAGACGCCGCTGATTCGGAAGCCGCCGAGGATCGCCGACCCCACTCCGCTCTTGAACCACGTGCGGCCGCGCCCGAACGGCAACGCCACCACGTGACTCAGCACCAGGTTGTGCGCGCGGTCGAACGTCGAGAGGCCGCGGTTCAGGTCGATATTCAGCGGGTTCGCGATCGTGAACGCGTCCGTATAATCGAGCGACTTGCTCCACGTGTATGCCACTGTCAAATTGCCGAGATTGCCGAAGCGGCGCTGCGCCCGCGTCTGCAGCCCGTGGTACGCGCTGCTCACCATGTAGTCATTGAGGTTGGTGTCCGCCGTCCGCCCGAACCGCTTGGCCAGCGGACGGTCGTTCACCGTCGACCCCGGCCCCGCCGCGTTCTGGTTCAGCGTCGCCGAAAGCCGCCGTCCCAGCGTCCCGACGTACGACGCGCTGAGGACGAAGCCTGCCACCTCGTGCTCCACCGTGAAGTTGAAAGACTGCACGTAGCCGCGCTTCCCGTTCTGGCCGAAAGCCGCCATCACGCTGTTGCCCGGAGGTGTGATCACGCCGCTCGAGACGTCCACCGGCGCCAGCACCGGGATCGCCGTGTTCAGATTCCCCGCGGGCGTGAGACTGTTGGCGCCCGAGACCTGCACCGAAATCTGCGCCGGATAGTTATTCGTCGCCAATGAGTTGATCGATTGCGGCGTGTAGCTGATCCCGTAGCCCGTGCGCAGCACCGTACGAGGCGCCACGCGATACGCTACGCCCAGCCGGGGTCCGATGTTGCCGTAGTCGGTGTTGACGTTCAGGCGATTGTTGATGGAGCCGTAGCCGCCGATCAGCAGGGTGTTGTTCGAGATGTCGTAGCGGCTCTGGTCGCCGGGATTGGCGCCGGTCGAGAACGGCATCACCTCGTACCGCAGACCATAGCTGACGGTCAGCCTCGGACTCACGATCCAGCGATCTTGCACGAACAGAAAGTACTGCTTCAGCCGGAAGCCGCCGAGCTGATACACGAACGTCCGGTCGAGCTGCGAGGGAAGCCCGAGCATGAAGCCGGCATAGGCATTCGAGCTGTCGGTCGACGATCCGGTCGTGCCGGTGATGCCCGCGTTGAACGTATACAGCCCGCGCGGGTCGGAGTTCGCCTGCGCCTTGTTCAGAATCTGATCGCGGAAGTCGAAGCCGGCGCGGATGGCGTGGTTGCCGTGCTGCTTGGTCCAGATATTGACGAAGTTCGAGCTGGTCTCCGCGATCTTGAACGGGACCGTCGCCGCGTACCCGAGCGCCGTGTACCCGCTGACGGACATGCGCGGCATGCCGCCCGAGAAGAAGTCGCCGCGATTCACGCCGGGAATTCCGAGCTTCGCCCCGATCTCCGGATCGCCGCCGGTCTGTCCCTGAATCAGTACGCGCACCAGCCCGCCGCGGAATTCGGTCACGGTGGTCGGACCGAAGACGTGCGTCAGGTTCGCCGATGCGCTCTGAATGCGCGACGGTCCGATCGCCGACGTCCCGCCGTTGGCGGTCGTGGGTCCTCCGATGTCGCCGAACACGGCATGATCGTCGGTGTTCGCCGCGAAGTAGCTGTAGCGGACGAAGCCGTCGGTCATATCGCTGAACTTGTGGTTCACCTTCAGATCGGTCGAATCGCGATTCTGGCGGAAGCTGCCCGACACGTCGAGATTGCTGGTGAGGCCCGAGAGGTTCGGCGCCGGCAGCATGTCGACGATCTTCTTCGAGATCGGGCTGAGCCGGTCCGTCGGGATGATCTTGTTGGGGAAGGCCGTGCGGCTGCCGCCCGCGGCCGTGCCGGTGAGCGGGTCGTAGATCGGATTCTTCGCCGCCGAAAAATCGCCCGCGCGGAAGGCCAGCGTCGGGACCGTCAGGCGCGCGTTCTGCCCGCGCCGGTCGCGGCCCGCCTGGTAGTCGCCGAAAATGAAGGTGCGATTGCGCCGGATGGGTCCACCCAAGGTGAAGCCGTCCTGATTCAAATTGGTGTGCGGCTTGTCGACGATCGAAAGCGAATTGCGCGCCTTCAGGTCGCTGTTCACGTTGTAGGCCCAGGCGTTGCCGTGTATCTGGTTCGTCCCGCTTTTGATCTGCACGTTGACGACGGCGCCCGTAGCACGGCCGCTCTCCGCGTCGTAGGCGTTGGTTGAGACGTCCATTACCTGGATCGCCTCAGGCGGCGGCACGATCGCCGATTGCGACACCACGTTCAGCTCGTTATTGATGGTGCCGTCGAGCTGGAAGCTGTTGCCGCGATTGTTCTGCCCGTTTACGAAGTTCGCCAGCGAGCCGCTCGGATTGCCGAACGCCGAGCCGACCGCCGCCGGCTCCGTCGAACCGGGCACCATTTCGAGACTCGACATGTAATTCCGGTCCGGCGAAAGCGGCAGATTCTCGAACTGCGTCTTGTCCACCTGTTGGCTCAGATCGCCGCGGTCGGTCGTCAACTCCACCGCGTTCGCCGTTACTTGGATGCTCTCGGTCACCGCGCCGACTTGCAGCTTCGCATCGACGCGCACCGTCGAATTGATCGCGACCTGAACGTTGTCCGTGATCCAGCTCTTGAAGCCGGGCTGCTCGATCGTCACCTTGTACACCCCCGGCTCCATGGAGGTGATGGTGTAGTTGCCGGCCTCATTCGTGGTCGCGTCGCGCGACGTTCCCCGATTCACTTCGGTGGCAGTCACCTTGACGTTTGCCATTCCGGAGTCGGTGGGATCGGCGACGCGACCCACCAGAGTTCCGGTAACAGTCTGAGCTCCCAACGGCAGGGCGAGGAGGAAAAGAAGGGATACGCGAGTGAACGACATGGTTCGTAGTCCGAAGAGACAATGATGTGACGATGCATCGGCGAAGTCAAACGCACGCTAAAATCCGATTGTGCGCATTCTTTTCGATGAGACGAACCTTCTCGCCGAGGTTGTAGGGCGAGGCAACGGGATTTCACGGAGCGAGGCCGAGCGGGCGAAGCCCAAGGCGCTCAAAGCTCTCAAGTCTTTCCGGAAGCTGAGCGAGAACCTGACCTACGGTTTCGCGCACCTTCCTTTTCAAACCGCGGTCATCAAGAGCGTGAACGATTTCGCGGCGTCCGTCCGCGGCAGCTACGACACTGTTTGTGTGGTCGGGATCGGCGGCAGCGCTCTCGGCGCGTGGGCGCTCGACTGCGGCCTGCGCGGACCGCACCCAGTGCAGGGCGCGTACTCGACCGAGCGTCCCCGGCTCGTCATTCTCGATAACGTCGATCCGTCGTTCACCGAGCAGGCGCTGGCGTCGATGGACCGCGAGAAGACGATCGTCGTCGTCATCGCCAAGTCCGGCGGCACGGCGGAGACTGTCTCGACGTTTCTGATCGTGCGCGAGTGGCTGAACAATCCGCAGCGCATCGTCGCCGTCACTACCAAGGGGAAGGGCGACCTCTTCGCTCTCGCGTCGCAGGAAGGGTACAAGCTCTTCTTCATCCCGGAGAATGTCGGCGGACGGTTCAGCGTCCTGACTCCGGTCGGGCTCGTCTCCGCCGCGCTGATCGGCATCAACATCAAGAAGCTCTGCAGCGGGGCCGCCGCGATGACCCACCTCTGCTGGCAGGAGGATCTCGCCGAGAACGTCGCGCTCCGCGCCGCGCTGTATCACTGGCTGGTCTGGACCCGTAAGGGGAAGCCGATCCAGGTGGCGTTTCCCTACTCGAATCACCTCTGGGGCACGGCGTTCTGGTTCCGGCAGCTCTGGGCGGAGTCGCTGGGCAAGGCGGTGGACCGGAACAAGCAGATCGTTCACACCGGCCAGACCCCGGTCGCCGCGCTCGGCGTCACCGACCAGCATTCGCAGGTGCAGCTTTACATCGAAGGCCCGAACGACAAGGTGTTCACGTTCTGGGCCGTCGAGAAGTTTTCCGCGCAGGGCAAGATCCCGAAGGTGAAGACGGGACTGGCGGCGTTCGACGCGCTCTCAGGACAGTCGCTGGCGAAACTCATCGACGCCGAGCGCCGCGCCACCGCGGCGGCGATGGTCGAGAACGGCCGTCCCAATTGCACGGTGACGCTCGGCCGCGTCGACGAAGAGCACCTCGGCGCGTTCCTGCAGATGATGGAGTTTCAAACTGCCTTCATCGGCGAACTGCTGAACATCGACGCCTTCAATCAGCCCGGAGTCGAACTCGGCAAAGTCTTCACGTACGCGCTGATGGGACGTCCGGGGTACGAGAAGGATAAGAAGCGCATCACGGATATCGAGGCGCGGGGAAAGTAGGCGTAGCGTATCGTCAACAACCGCTCCATAACTGTCGCGGCTCTGTTTCGGCATTCAGAGCCGCGACAGTTATGGAGCGGTTGCTGGGACAGTCACTGAACCCTGACCCGCAGGACATTTGACAACACTCCGTCGGCCCACATCACCACATCGAGGTCTCCCGAGCCCTCCGGCATTTCAATGACGAGCTGATCGCGGCCGGGCTCGTCCATCGGGCCGTACGACACCACCCGCGCGACCTTCTCGCCGACCATCACCTTCACTGACTTCGCGTGCCGGAAGCCCGTCCCGATGAAACGTACCGACGCTCCGGCCGGGATCGGCAGCGGCTCGCAATCCGCAGTGCAGCGAAACGTCGGCGCGCCGCCCACGAACGCTTTCGCCACGCCTCGGCCGTCGATCGACGCACTCATCAGTCCCGGCGCGACCGTCCCGAGCAGCGCGTGGGTCGTCGACCGCGTCCCGTCCGTCCGCACCACCGAGATCTCCGCGGGACCCGGCGCGGTCGCCTCGGGGATGACGAACGTAATGTGCGCCCACCCCGCTCCGGTATAGAGGAGCGGCGCTGTCCGCGTGACGCCGTGCGCGTCCTTGATCTGCACCGAGACGTTCCCCAGCCGTAGCGGCAGCGGACCCGGTCCGGGCACGAGTTCCTTCTCCGCCATCACGGGACCATAAGCGTGCGCGCGGCCGCCGACCGGCAGCCGGTAATTCCCCGCGTCGCCATTCACCGCGAACAGCCCGTGCGGATCCTCGCCCCGAATATGCGCGAGCAGCGACATGCCGAGGCCCGCGCCCATCGGCGTGCCGCAAGTCCAGCCATCGTCAAGCTTCGTCCCCACGAAGTACCGCCAGTCCGTAATCAACTTTCCCGGCCGGAACGACGAGACGATCCAGGAGACGCCGGCGTCGTCGAACTCCCGCAATCTCCGTTCGACCAGCGCCGCCGCATCGCCGGGATCGGACGGGAACGCCGCGCACTCCGGTCCGCCCTCGGCGAGATTCGGATCGAGACCGCTCACCAGCAGGGGACGCTCCGCAGGCAACGGATCGGACCAACGCGAGCGCGCCTCGCGGATCACCTCCGGATCGTCGGTAGGGAATCCGCGGACGATCACCGGCCCTGTCACGCCGGCCGCCCGCACCGCCGCCAAGCCTTCCGGGGTCGTCACCGCATACATCACGCGCCCCGACAGCCCCAGCGGACGCTCGGAGTCGACAATCACGAGGAGTTCGAGACGATTCGCGACCCGGACCAGATCCTCGATCCCCGGACCCGCCTCGACCCGCACGGCATTCAAGCCGAGGCGCTGCCGGATCGTCACCAGTGCCGTCGCGTTCCAGCCCTCGCGCGGCAGCTCCGTCCCGCGGATCACTTGCAGGACGGCCACAGCCAGCAGGGGTCCCATGCTGTTGAGAATAACGCTCCCGATGCGTGGTTTGTGTTACATTACGCCTCATCCGCACGCCACTACGGGACTGGAGATCACTACATGCGTTTAGCGTCAATCGCTTTGCTCGCCGCCAGCGCGGCCGGCATGGCTTGGGCCCAAGGACGAGGCCCGGTCACGCCGCCTCCGCCGCCGGTCAATCCCTCGAATGACCCCCTGTTGCGTCCCTTCGAATTTCGGTCCATCGGACCGGCCACGATGATGGGTCGCGTCGACGATATCGCCGGCGCCGAGAAGGACCCGCTCACCATTTACGTAGGCTTCGCCACCGGCGGACTGTTCAAGTCGATCGACGGCGGAAACCACTGGAAACCGCTCTGGGACGAGCAGGAGATCAATTCGGTCGGAGCCATCGGCATCGCGCCCTCGGACCCCAATATCGTGTACGTCGGGACCGGCGAGTCGAACAATCGGCAGAGCTCCTCGATCGGCAACGGCATGTGGGGCACCACGGACGGCGGTAAGACCTGGACGCACCTCGGGCTCGAAGACACTCAGGCGATCGGCCGCGTGGTGGTGGACCCGACCAATCCCAAGATCGTCTTCGCGGCGGTGATGGGCCATCTCTTCGGACCCAATCCAGATCGGGGTCTCTATAAGACGGTCGATGGCGGCAAGACCTGGAAGAAGGCGAAGTTCATCGACAACAACACCGGGTTCAACGACGTCGCGATCGACTTCGCCAACCCGAAGGTGGTGTACGCGAGCTCGTACTCGCGGCTGCGGACGTGGTGGGGCTTTAACGGCGGCAGCACGAACAGCGGCCTGTGGAAGTCCACCGACGGCGGCGAGACTTGGGCGCGGCTCGAGGGCGCGGGCTGGCCGAAGCCGAAGGACGGGCTGTACGGCCGCATCGCGATCTCGCTGGCGCGGTCCAAGCCCGGCACGATTTACGCGCAGGTCGAGGCCGGCGCGAGCGCGGGCACGGGCGGCGGCACGACGGCGGAAGGCGGACCGGCGCGCGGCGGCCGTGGCGGCGCGGGCAACGAATCGGCGGCGGCGGAAGCGGCGGCTCCGGGCGGCGTAGCTCCAGCGGGCGGAGCGGCTCCGGCGGCCGGCGGCCAGGTGGCACAGGGCGGCGGCGGCGGGCAGGGTCGCGGCGGACGCGGCGGTGGGCCTCCCCCTCCTCCCGATCCCAATAAGAGCGGCGTGTTCCGCTCCGACGACGGCGGCAAGACCTGGACGCTGATGAGCAACCAGAACGACCGTCCCATGTACTTCTCGCAGATTCGCGTCGACCCGAACGACGACCAGCGCGTCTTCGTCGGCGGCAACCCCGGCCAGTTCTCGAAGGACGGCGGCAAGACGTGGACCCCGATCCAGGGCTCGCACACCGACTTCCACGCCTTCTGGATCAACCCGAAGGATTCGCGCATCATGTGGATCGGCCACGACGGCGGCATCGACGCCAGCTATGACGGCGGCGCCACATGGGACTATCACAACGATTTCCCGGTCGGGCAGTTCTATCAAGTGTCTGCCGACATGCGGCGTCCGTATTACGTCTGCGGCGGCTTGCAGGACAACAATGCGTGGTGCGGACCGAGCGCGGTGCGCTCGAGTGTCGGACCCGTCAACGGCGACTGGTACACGGTCGCGGGCGGCGACGGCTTCTACACCCGGCAGGATCCGAGCGACTGGGCCATCGTCTACGGCGAGTCGCAGGACGGCAACATGAGCCGGCACGATCTGCGGACCGGCGCGCAGAAGAGCATTCGCCCGAACGCGACCGTGGCGGGTGGACGCGGCGGACAAGGTGGACAGGGAGCGGTGGCTACGACTCCGACCACCACGACCGCGACCGGTGAAGCGCCGGTGGTTCCGGCGCCGGGCAACGCTCCGGGAGCAGCGGCGGCAGCAGCAGGCGTGGGCGCAGCAGGGGGCTTCGGCGGCGGCGGCGGACGCGGAGCGCCGAACGTCATGAACGCGCCTCCGAACGTCGACACGTTCCGCTTCTACTGGAACGCGCCGTTCGAGATCTCGCCGCACAATCCGGCGGTGGTCTACATGGCCGCGCAGTACTTCTTCAAGTCGACCAACCGCGGCGATTCGTGGTGGATGAACAAGCAGGACCTGACGAAGAACATCAATCGTTGGGCTCCCGACATGCCGATCATGGGCGTCCCCGGCGATAAGCCGATGGCCTCCAAGCACGACGGCTATGCGGCCAGTTCGACGGCCACCCAGGTCCGCGAGTCGCCCTCGCGCCCCGGCGTGCTGTGGATCGGCACCGAAGACGGCAACCTACAGGTCAGCCAGGACGGCGGCGAGAACTTCACCAACGTGATCGGCAACGTGACCGGCGCGCCGAAGGGCTACACGCACATCTCGCGCATCGAGCCGTCGCATTTCGACCCGGGCACGGCGTACGTCGCCATCGACAACCATCGCAATGACGACTGGAAGCCGTACCTCTTCAAGACGACCGATTACGGCAAGACGTGGACCAGCGTCGTGAACAACCTGCCCGCGAAGGGGCCGGTCAACGCCCTGCGTGAGGACTACGACAATCCCAACCTGCTGTTCGTCGGCACCGAGTTCGGCCTGTACGTCACGCTGAACCAGGGCCGCGAGTGGAAGAAGTTCATGACGGGTCTGCCGAACGTCCGGGTGGACGATATCCTGATCCATCCGCGCGATCGCGACCTGATCGTGGCGACGCATGCGCGCTCGTTCTTCATCGCCGACGACATCACGCCGCTCGAGCAGATGAAGGCTCCGGGCAGCTCGGACATTACGCTGTTCGAGCCGCGTCCGGCGGTGCAGTGGAAGACCGACCGGGCGTTCTCCAGCCCGCAGCGCGCGACCAATCGCGAGTTCAAGGGCGCGAATCCGCAGGGCGGCACGGCGATCCACATCTGGGCGAACTCGGACCTTGGCGCCGGCAAGCTGGAGTTCCTGCAAGGGACGACGGTGGTCAGCACGATGGACGTCCAGATCAAGGCCGGCATGAATCGCTTCCAGTGGGCGATGCGCGGCGTTCCGGTCGTGGCGGGCGCGGCAGGCGCCGCGGGCCGTGGCGGGCGTGGTGGACGCGGCGCGCAGGGCGGCGCGGCGGCTCCGGGCGCTCCGGCAGCGGCGGGCGGTGAGGCGGCTCCGGCAGCGGCGACTCCGGCGGTGGCCGGCGCGCCTCAGGGCGGCTTCGGCGGCGGCGGTCAGGGCGGTGGCGGCGGACGCGGCGGTTTCGGGACCGGCGTTCCGTTCGTCTCCGGCGGTGGCGGCGGCGGTGGTGGCTTCGGTGGCGGCTTCGGCGGCGCGGCTGTGACGCCCGGCAGCTACATGGTGAAACTAACGGTCGGCAGCCAGACATTGACCACTTCGGTCACGGTCCTCGAAGACATCTGGATGCACGTCCAGTAGTCGATTCCAGGGGGGAAAGTGGGCAACTTGCACATTTTCCCCCTCTGGTAAGTCACTGAAAACAAACCCAAGGCATCGCAAAAAAACGGGCAACTTGCCCGTTTTTTCATTTGGGGAGCGCGAAAGCGATGTAGGCGCCGTGGACCCGATCGCTAGTCCGAGTCAGCGTCGACAGCACCGATGCGCAGAATACGATGTACTCGCGGCCGTCGACTTCATAGATCGCCGGGATCCCTTCGAGCGCGTTGTCGACCTGCTTCTCCCACAGCGTCTTTCCCGTCTCGACGTCGAACGCGCGCACTTCCTCGTCGCGCGTGCCGGCGAAGAGCAACCCCGTCGCCGTCACCACCGGCCCGACCTTCGGGTAGTGCGTCCCCGTCCCGTGAATTCCCTTCGCCGCCAGCGAGAGCACATCGCCCAGCGGCTGCTTCCACAGGATGACGCCGTCATTGAGGTCGTACGCCGTCAGGCTCGTCCACGGCGGCGAGAGCGGCGAGAGTCCCTGGCTATCCGTGAACATGTTGAACCCGCTGGTGTAGCGCTCGACGCCTTCGGGCGCCGTTTCATCGCGCTCCAGTTTGAGGAACGCGGGCAGGTCCTTCGACACGACGAAGAGCTTTCCCTTGCCCGGGTCGACCGCCGCTCCCCCCCAGTTCGCCCCGCCGTTATTGCCCGGAAGCTGGATCGTGGTGCGCAGCCCCGGCGGCGTGAACAGACCCTCGTTGCGCGCGCTCAGGATCATGTCGCGATACTTGGCGCGGTCCTCGGCGGTCATGTAGGGGTTGAGATCGTCCGCCGTCATTTTCTGGCGCGCGAACGGCGGCGGCTTGGTCGGGTACGGCTGCGTCGGCCACGCCGCTTCGTGCGGCATGTCGCTCTTGGGCACGGGACGCTCCTCGATCGGCCAGAGCGGCTCGCCGGTCACGCGATTGAACACCCACACGAAGCCCTGCTTGCCGAGTTGCACCACGACGTCGACCGGCTTGCCGTCGTGCTGCACGGTGAGGAGCTTGGGCGCGGTGGCGCCATCGTAGTCCCAGATGTCGTGATGGACCATCTGGTAGTGCCAGATGCGCTTGCCGGTGCGGGCGTCGAGCGCCAGCAGGCAATCGCCGAACAGGTTGGCTCCCTTGCGGTCCGCGCCGTAGAAGTTGTATTTCGGACTGGCGGTCGGCAGGTAGACGATGCCCCGCTTCTCGTCGATCGAGAACTCGCCCCAGACGTTGGCGCCGCCGACGGTCTTCCAAGCGTCCTTCGGCCACGTGTCGTAGCCGTACTCGCCGGGATGCGGGATGGTGCGGAAGGTCCAGACGAGTTTGCCTGTGCGGACGTCGAAGGCGCGGATGTCGCCGGGGCCGGAACGGTAGCCCTCGTTGGTCGCCGAGCCGAGGATGAGGATGTCCTCGAAGACGCGCCCGGGCGTGGTCGGCTGGACCAGCTTCAACGCGTTGGCGTCGCGTCCGAGACCCTCCTTGAGATCGACGCCGCCGTTCTTGCCGAAGCTCGCGATGGCCTTCCCGGTCTGCGCGTCGATGGCGTGCAGGACGTGGTCGGCGCAGAAGAGCAGGCGGCGCTCCTTATGGTCCTTGCTCTCCCAGTAGTTGATGCCGCGGCTGGTGATCAGCGAAGGCGGCGGGGTGGATATCGAATGCGTCCAAATCTCTTTGCCGGTGGCGGCGTTGAGGGCGACGATCGAGTTGTCCTTCGCGAGCACGTAGAGGACGCCGTCGGCCATCAGCGGATTGAAATTGTAGCGGCGAGTGTCGCCGGTGGGGAACGTCCAAGCCACTTCGAGCTTGGCGACGTTGGCTTTGGTGATCTGAGTGAGGGCGGTGAACTGGGCGGAGTCGGCAGCGCCGCCGTAGTCGCGCCACGAGCGATGGTCCTGCGCGAGCAGTGCGGCGGGAAGGAGGAGGAAAGCCAGAGTACGAAACATGAGATTCCCCTAGAGTACTGAAAACTAGGGACAGCGTCGAAAACCCGCTGTCTCTGTGGGACGCTTAAGCCGGCGCGGGTACGGCCTCAAGCTTGGCGGTGTAGCCGAGGCGTGTGAGCTGGCGCAATAGGCGATTGGCTCGACGGCGAGCGGC